>Ga0209343_10004952_pt1 | contig 16347 bp, 16 predicted proteins | sample RifCSPlowO2_02_FD_184026 | JGI IMG/M metagenome (GOLD analysis project Ga0209343, IMG submission 184026) | Groundwater microbial communities from Rifle, Colorado - Rifle CSP2_plank lowO2_0.2 (SPAdes) (version 2) | ecosystem: Environmental > Aquatic > Deep subsurface > Groundwater | place... | reverse complement strand
GTCGCTTATTTGGAACAACCAAATCACGCTCCTCGCGCCTTGCCTCGCGCAAAAACCGGCTCCGGCGCGGCCGCGAATGAAACGGGAACAGACCCTAGGGCGCAGAACGCCCTCTAAACGTTCTGCGCCCAGTTTTGCGGCAGGTTGATAAAGTCCAGCAGCTCACGCAGGCGGCCGTGGTCGCGGGCGTTGAAGACGAAGGCCAGGCGGATCAGGTGGCAGAACTCCGGTTCGTCACTTTCCGAGGCGCACATCGGCTGCTGCTGGAAGCGGCCGCTGATGCACAGGTCGCTGAACTCCTTGTCCAGGGTCTGCAGGGCGGCCTCGTTGAGCGGGTGGTTCATGCGGATCACGTACTGGTCCTGCAGCCAGCGGCTGGAGTGGTAGTTGCGGTAGAAGCGGGAAATCTCCTGCACGGCTTCCTCGGCACTGTGTACCAGGCGCATCAGGTGCAGGTCGCTGGGCATGATGTAGCGATGTTCCTGGAGTTGCTCGCGCATGAACTGCAGGGCGCCTTCCCAGTAGTGGCCGCCGGGCTGGTCGAGCAGGACGATGGGCACCAGCGGGCTCTTGCCGGTCTGGATCAGGGTCAGCACCTCCAGCGCTTCATCCAGGGTGCCGAAGCCGCCAGGGCAGAGCACCAGGGCATCGGCCTCCTTGACGAAGAACAGCTTGCGCAGGAAGAAGAAGTGGAAGGTCAGCAGGTTGTTGCTGCCCTCGACCGTGGCATTGGCGCCTTGCTCGAAGGGCAGGGTGATGTTGAAGCCCAGGCTGTTGTCGCGCCCGGCGCCCTCATGGGCGGCGGCCATGATGCCGCCGCCGGCGCCGGTGATCACCATCAGGTCGTAGCGCGCCAGGGCGGCGCCCAGCTCCAGGGCCATGGCGTACAGCGGGTGGTCGGTGGGGGTGCGTGCCGAGCCGAACACGGTCACCTTGCGCCGGCGCTTGAATTGCTCCAGGCGGCTGAAGGCGTCCTCCATTTCGCGCAGGGTTTGTAGCATGATCTTGGCGTCCCAGCGGTTGCGGTCGGCCTGGGCCATGCGCGCCACGGTGGTGAGCATTTCCCGGTACAGCGGCAGGTTGGGGCTGGCGGGCGGGACGGCGAGCTGGGTCAGTTCGTCGATTTTGTTTTTCAGGTCGATGCCGCTGGCCTGAAAGTGGCGAGCGAGATAGTCATCGGGTTCAAATGGCATGTGACGGCTCCTTGTGTGCTGAGGCTGCGGCGGTACGGGTGATCCGGGCCGCAGCCTCAAGCCATGGCAGGTGCTCAGACTGCAATCTGCTCGCCGGGTTCGGCAATGCTGGCCGGCCAGTGCAGTTGCTGCTGCAGCACCTGCTGCAGAACGTGCATTTTCTCCAGTTCGCCATGCACCAGATACAGCTCGGGGTGATGGTCGAAGTGCTTGACCCAGTCTAGCAACTGGCCTTGCCCGGCGTGGGCGGAGAAGCCGCCGAGGGTGTGGACCTGGGCCGCGACGGCGATGCGCTGGTGCAGAACCTTGACGCTGCTGGCGCCATCGACGATTTGCCGGCCGAGGGTGCCCTTGGCCTGGAAGCCGGGAAATACCAGGTGGCATTCGCGGCGCCAGAGGTTGTGCTTGAAGTGGTGGACGATGCGCCCGCCGGTACACATGCCGCTGCCGGCGATGATGATGGCGCCGCTCTTGATCCGGTTGATGGCCATCGACTCTTCCGGGGTGGGTGTGCAGCGCAGCACCGGCAACCAGTCCTCGATGCGCTTGACTCCCTTGGCCTGCAGGCGTTCACGGTCGAGGCTGTCGAACTGCTCGTGGTAGCGCGAGTAGATGGCGTTGGCGCGGATGGCCATGGGGCTGTCGAGAAACACCGCTTGCTGGGGCAGGCGCCCTTCCTGGTAGAACTTGCCCAGGTAGTAGATCAAATCCTGGGTGCGGCCGACGGCAAAGGAGGGGATCAGCACATTGCCGCCGTCGCGATGGGCGGCCTGGAGGATGGCGGCCAGCTCTTCCAGGGTTTCTTCGCTGTTGCGGTGGTCGCGGTCGCCGTAGGTCGACTCCAGCAACAGCAGGTCGGCCTCGGTGAGGATGCTTGGGTCGCGCATCAGCGGCGAGCAGGCGTTGCCCAGGTCGCCGGAAAACACCAGATGGCGGTCTAGGTGATGGTCGTTGATATGCAGATCAACGATCGCCGAGCCGAGGATATGCCCGGCGTCGTGGTAAGTCAGGCGCACGCCTGGGGCCACTTCTTCGGTTTGCCCGTAGGCCAGCGGACGCCGCTGCTTGAGGGCCTGTTCGGCATCGGCCACGCAGTACAGGGGCTCAAGGAACGGCTTGCCGAGGCGCGCGCGCCACTTGTTTTCCCATTCGGCGTCTTTCTCCTGCAGGTTGGCGGCGTCCAGCAGCATCAACTCCATCAGCTCGCAGGTGGCGTGGGTGGCGAAGATCGGCCCGCGATAGCCGCTGGCCACCAGGCGCGGCAGCAGGCCGGTGTGGTCGATATGGGCGTGGGAAATCACCACGGCATTGAGGCTGGCGGGGTCGAAGGCGAAGGGCGCGCGATTGTGGGCCTGGTCTTCCTGGCGGCCCTGGCGCATTCCGCATTCCAGCAACACCTTGCTGCCGTCGCGGGTTTCGATCAGGTAGCAGGAGCCTGTCACTTGTTGGGTGGCGCCAAGAAAGGTCAGCAGAGCCATAAATCCTCCTCAAGCACATGGATGTAATTACCCTACGGCCCGTCGCCGGAGACAGTCTTGATGCAAGTCAGCCACAGCGACACAGGCGTGGGGCTAAATGGGATAACCCTGGTTGACGGAGTTACCGCCCATGCAACAGATATTGCCCAGCCTCGCCGAGTTGACTGCCCATGCCCAGCAAGAGCCAGCGTTCGCAGCCTGGCAGGCGGGTTACGGTCCTGTTGAGCATAGTGCGCAGACCCAGGCGGCGGTGTTCCGGCTGGCCCATCAACTGGTGCAGAGCGGCCAGCAGCCGTCGTTGGCGCAGGTCTATCAGTTGCTGCAGGCGCTGGACCGCCTGAGCGTGGCCGGCCTCTGGCTGGTGGTACACATGACCTACGCCCGCCGTGTGCGCCTGGATGGCGCGCCTCTGCAGGCCGAGGACTTCAAGGCCCAGCCCGAGGGCCACACCGGCGGGGCGCTGAATATGGTGCCGGCCTACGCCGGTTATCTGGCCCTGAATGCCCTCAGCGGGCAAACCCGTGGCTGGCTGATGGGCCAGGGGCATTGCGTGGCGGCGATCGAGGCGCTGAACCTGCTGACGGCCAATCAGCACCCCGAGCAGGTCGCGCGCTATGCCGATGGCGAGGCGGGGATCAATCGTCTGCTGGGTGATTTTTACGGCTACGCCCAGGCCAGCGATGGCAGCCCGGCGGCGCCCTTGGGCAGCCATGTCAATCCGCATACCGCCGGCGGGATTGCCGAGGGCGGTTATCTGGGGTTTGCCGAGTTGCAATATGCCCACTTGCCGCTGCCGGGCGAGACCCTGGTGGCGTTTCTTTCCGATGGTGCGGCCGAAGAGCAGCGCGGCAGTGACTGGATGCCGCGCTGGTGGCGCGCCGAGGACTGCGGCGTGGCCTTGCCGGTGATGATTGCCAATGGCCGGCGTATCGAGCAGCGCACCGAACTGGGCACCCATGCCGGGGTCGAGGGCTTTAGCGAGCACCTGCGCCGCTGCGGCTTTGATCCGCTGATTTTTGATGGTCGCGACCCGGCGGCGTTCGTCTGCGCCCTGTGGGAGATGGAGCAGCGCCTGGCCCACCGCCTGCAGGAAAAAGCCAACGGCATCCTCAACTACCCCCTGCCGCTGCCCTATGCAATTGCCGAAACCGTCAAGGGTTTCGGCTTCTATGGCGCCGGCAGCAATGCGGCGCACAACCTGCCGCTGCCGGGCAATCCGCACCTGGATGAGGCGGCGCGAGCGCTGTTCAATCAGCATGTGGCGCCCTTGTGGGTGGCACCGGCCGAGCTGGCGGCGGCGCGCGAGCTGTTCGCCGCCCAGCGTGGCGGTCGGGTGCTGGAGCGGGACAACCCGCTGGCCTGTCGTCATCCGGCCACCCCGCAATTGCCGGCGTTGCATTACCACGACCAGGCCTGCTCACCGATGGCCGCCCTGGATCGCTTCTTTGTCGAACTGGTTGCCGCCAACCCCGGCCTGCGCCCACGGGTCGGCAATCCCGACGAGCTGGCCAGCAATCGTCTGGGTGGTGTGCTCAAGGCGCTCAAGCATCGGGTTTGTGCGCCGGAAAGTGCCCTCGAGGCGGTGGATGGCAAGATCATCACGGCGCTTAACGAGGAGGCCGTGGTCTCGGCCTGCCTGGCCAACCAGGGCGGCCTCAACCTGGTCGCCAGCTATGAAGCCTTCTGCGTGAAGATGCTCGGTGCGCTGCGCCAGAGCCTGATTTTTGCCCGCCAGCAGAAAGAGGCCGGGCGTCCGGCCGGCTGGCTCGGCTGGCCGCTGGTGGCGACCTCGCATACCTGGGAGAACGGCAAGAACCAGCAGTCGCACCAGGACACCAGCTTTTGCGAGGCCTTGCTCGGGGAAATGGGCGACATGCTGCGGGTGCTGTTCCCGGCCGATCACAACAGCGTGCTGGCGAGCTTGCCGGCGATCTATCAGGCCCGCGGCCAACTGGCCTGCATGGTCATCCCCAAGCGTGAGCGGCCGGCGGTTTTCAGCCAGGCCCAGGCCGAGCAACTGGCCCGCGATGGTGCCGTGCTGGTGGAGCAGTTGGACGGTGAGGAGCCGCTGTTGCTGATGGCCTGCGGCAGTTACCAATTGGCGCAAATGCAGCGCGCCGCCGTGCGCCTGCGCACGGCCGGGCTGGCCTATCGGCTGGTCTATATCCAGGAGCCTGGGCGTTTCCGTGCCCCGCGTGATCGTTGGGAGGCTGAGGCACTGGCCAGCCCAGCGCTTGTCGCCCAGTTATTTGACCCAGCCTTGCGCCGCCGGGTGCTGCTCAGCCATATGCGCCCGGAGGTCGCCCGCGGCCATCTGTGGCCATTATTGGCCGATGCCAACAACACGGTGGTGCTCGGTTATCGCAACCGTGGCGGCACTCTGGATGAGGCCGGCATGCTGTTTGCCAACAGCGCGACTTGGGCGCATATTTTGTACGCTTGTACCCAATTGCTGCAGCGCCCCGCCAGTGAGGTGCTGTCGGCGGCGGAGATGATGGCGGTCAGTGGCGAGGGCGATCCGCGCGTTTTGCGCTGACGTGCCGCGCCAGCGGATAGAACAATAAGAGAGGCAAGCGCAGATGCCCAAACTTACCCTGGAAGTCGATTTGGACCTGTACCGCCTGCTGCAGCAGGCGGCACGCAGCAACGCCATCAGCCTGGAAGAGGAGTGCCAGCGTCGCCTGGAAGGTGGCGTGCGTCGCTCACGGCATATCGAGACCCTGCTTGCCGAGTTGCAGGCCAGCAGCGAGCAGCAACGGCGCGAGCAGAGCTGATTATTTCAGACCGCAGTCGCTCTTGTTGAAGCGCTCGGTGGCCACCGGCAGGTTGCTCTTGTACACGCTGAACTGATAACGCAGCACCGCGCCACGGGCCAGCAACTGGCGGTAGCCGGTATTGCTGCACACGCTGGCCATCAGTTGCTTGCGCATGCTCTGGCTGTTGGCGCGCATCTGCTTGGCGTGTTCTTCGCGCACGCTCAGGTGATTGATCAGTTCATTGCCTTCCACGGTGTAGCCTTGATCGAGCAGGTCTTCGTTGATCGCGCGCGGGGTGCCGACGCTGCTGTCCTGGGCGACTTTTTCCAGCATCTTGGTCAGCTCGAAATCTTTCAGCGAGGCGGCCTGGGCGGCGGGCAATGCCAGGCAGAGGGCGAGCAGGGCAAACAAACGAGGCATGGGGATCTCCAGAAAGGGGCTGCGTCCTTTGACCGATCGGAGTGACCGGGGTTCAGCGAGGCCGGCATATTACCCCTGCTGGACGATGTTTGCCTGCCGCGCAACGGCGTGAGCGGTTAAACTGCCGGGCCATTTTTTTCCTGCGCCGGGCCGTGTATGACCAGTGAGTGTTTCCTTCTGCGGTGCCCGGCATGAGTCATGCCGTTGCCCGTCTGCGCGCCGAGCGCCTGGCCCGTAGCCTCAAGCCGTTCACTGCGCGCGGCTCGCGTGAGCCCCGTTGTCCGGGCTGTCGGGTAGCGTTCAGCCATTGCCTGTGTGATTTGCGCCCGCCGGTGCCTTGCACGGCCGGTATGTGTCTGATCATGCACGACGTCGAGCCGCTCAAGCCCAGCAACACCGGCTGGTTGATTGCCGATGTAGTGCCCCCCACCTTTGCCTTCGGCTGGACGCGCACTGCGGTCGATCCAGCCCTGCCGGCACTGCTGGCCGATCCGCAGTGGCAGCCGTACCTGGTGTTTCCCGGTGAGTTTGTCGCGCCCGAGCGGGTGGTCAATCAGGTGCAGCCAGAGCCCGGCAAGCGTCCGCTGTTTGTCCTGCTGGATGCCACCTGGCCCGAGGCGCGCAAGATGTTCCGCAAGAGCCCGTATCTGGAGCACTTGCCGGTGCTCAGCCTGCAGCCCGAGCAGTTGTCACGCTATCGCCTGCGCCGCTCCAAACGGGATGATCACCTGTGTACCGCCGAGGTGGCGTCGCTGTGCCTGGAGCTGGCTGGCGAGGCGCACGCGGCGCAGACCCTGGACGCCTACCTGGATGTGTTCACCAACCATTACCTGAACGCCAAACACCAGCGGCCGATCGATTTTGACGATGCCGACCACCAGCGGTTGCGCGCTCTGCGTTAGTGGTTAGCGTCCGCTTTGCGCGGCCAGAGCTGGGCGATCAGCATGCCGACAAACATCAGGGCGCAGCCGAGATAACCGCGTAGTTCCAGGCTCTCGGCGAGGAACAGGCTGCCGGCAAGGGCAGCAAACACCGCTTCCAGGGAAAAGATGATGGCTGCGTGGGAGGCAATCGCATGCTTTTGCGCCACCACCTGCAGGGTGTAGCCGATGCCTCCGGCGATGGCCCCGCCGTAGATGATCGCCGGGCCGGCCGCGATGATGCTGGCCAGGCTGATGGGTTCGAACAGCAGCGCCAGCAACAGGCTGATCAGCGCGCAGATGGCGAACTGCAGAAAGGCCAGACGCAGCGGGTCATGGCGTTTGGCGAAACGGCCGACGACCAGCACATGGGCGGCCCAGACAAAGGCGCCGGCCAGTTGCAGCCAGTCGCCGGAGGCCACCTGGAAGTTGTCGCCGACGCACAGCAGAAACATGCCGAGCACCGCCAGAATGGCCCCCAACCAGATACCCAGGCCGGTCTTGTGGCCGATAAACAGGCCGATCAGCGGCACGATGATCACGTACAGGCCGGTGATGAAGCCGGAGTTGGTGACACTGGTAAACAGCAGGCCGACCTGTTGCAAATTGATCCCCAGCGCCAGCACCAGGCCCATCATGGCACCGCCGAAGAGCAGCCCGCGGGTGCTCCAGGGCTCGCCCGGAATACGCTGTTTGGCGGCGCTGTAAGTCAGCAGCGGCACCAGCACCAGGGCGGCCAGGGCGAAGCGCAGGCCGGTATAAAGGAAGGGGCCGACATGCTCCATGCCCAGGCGTTGGGCAACAAACGCCGAGCCCCAGATGAGTGCGGTGAGCAGCATCAACAGGTCGGCACGCAGGGCTTGGTTTTGCATAATTGAACTCGTCAGGCAAAGCGCCAGACTGTGCCGCAAAGCGCGGCGCTTGACCACCCTTGGATCGCTGGGCATGCTGGGCGCCGCTTCCCGGCCCACAACAAAAACAGGAATGTCCATGGCCGCTTACGAAATTCTGATTGCCGACGATCACCCGTTGTTTCGCAGCGCCCTGCAGCAGGCCCTGAGCCTGGGTCTGGGGCCGGACGTGCGCCTGGTCGAGGCGGCCAGCATCGCCGAGCTGGAGGCCTGTCTGGCGGAAAAAGCCGACTGGGACCTGGTTTTGCTCGATCTCAATATGCCCGGCGCCTATGGCTTTTCCGGGCTGGTGCTGCTGCGTGGGCAGTATCCGCAAATCCCCGTGGTGATGGTCTCGGCCCAGGAAGAGCCGGCGGTGATCGTGCGTGCCCGCGAGTTTGGCGCCAGCGGCTTTATTCCCAAATCCAGCCCGCTGGAAAGCATCCAGCAGGGCGTGCGCGCGGTGCTCGCCGGGGATGTCTGGTGGCCGGCGCAAACCCTGGCCGCGGTGGCCCTGTCCGCCGAGGCCAAGGCCGCCAGCGCCGGCCTGGCCAGCCTCACGCCGCAGCAATTCAGGGTGCTAAGCATGGTCTGCGACGGCCTGCTGAACAAGCAGATCGCCTATCAGCTAAACGTTTCCGAGGCCACCATCAAGGCCCATGTGACGGCGATCTTCCGCAAGCTTGAGGTGCGCACACGAACCCAGGCGGCCTTGCTGCTGCAGCAACTGGAATCCATCGGCGACAGTTGATTTGACGTTTTAGGTATGCCCATAACGCATATTGCACGGTATTGGTTTTTGCGTAGATGGTTGTGTTTGGCACAGTAGTGAGCTGGCGCGCTTAACAGCTTCGCAGTCAAGACAGCTGTTCCCTCAGGCGCCTCGGTTCCCAGGTCCCGTCAGGAGGCCGAGTGGAGGTGCTGTGTAGAGGGGCATTTGGCAGGGATGCCAAATGAGTCACGATGGGCCAGGGATGGTCCACCGTGACGACCCTCGGCACAGTGCCGGAGCGAGGGAAGTTTCGCGCAGCGAAACCCGGATGCCGGGTGCGCTTTCTCTTTGGTTACTTTCTCTTTCGCGCAAGCAAAGAGAAAGTAACTCGGCGTAAAGCCGAAACCGGTAGTGATCAAGTGCGCAACAGGTGATTGATACATAGCCTTTTTAACTGGCAGGCCCTAACCTGCCGGCCTTTCCCCTTGTGGTTGTAGTGCTTATGTCGCCATTCAAAGGCCAGACCGGCCTGAAACGTATCCTCAATGCCGGTGGCTATTCGCTGGCCGGCCTGCGCGCCGCCTTCAAGGGTGAAGCGGCTTTTCGCCAGTTGGTATTGCTCAATGTGCTGCTGATTCCGCTGGCCTTCTTCTTTGAGGTCAGCCGTGGTGAGCGGGCGGTGATGATTGCGGCCTGCCTGTTGGCACTGATCGTTGAGTTGCTCAACTCGGCCATCGAGGCGGCCATCGACCGCATTTCCCTGGATCTGCACCCCTTGTCGAAAAACGCCAAGGACATGGGCAGCGCCGCCCAGTTTGTCGCCCTGAGCCTGATCGCGAGTGTCTGGGCGGTGATCCTGCTGGGTTAGAACACGATCGAACTCAGCTCGATTTCGTCACTGCGCTGCACCCCGGCGGTCAGTGCCTGGCATTGCTGGAGAAACTCGCGCATCGCCGAGCTCTGGAACTTCTGTTTGTGCCAGATGAAATAGAACTGCCGGCGCAGGTCCAGTTCTGGGGTTTCCAGGGCCACCAGGCTGCCGCGGCGGAAGGCGTCGCGCAGCGCCAGGCGCGAGATGCAGCCGATCCCCAGGCCGGACTCCACGGCGCGCTTGATCGCCTCGGTGTGTTCCAGCTCCAGGCGGATATTCAGCGGTTGTGCATGATGACGCATGGCCCGATCGAAGGTCAGGCGGGTGCCCGAGCCTTGCTCGCGCAGAATCCACGCCTCGCGGGTGAGCGCCTCCAGGCTGGCCTGGCCGTGGCTGGCCAGGGGATGCTGGGGCGCGCAAAACACCACCAACTGATCCTCGACCCAGGAACGCACCTCGATATCCGGGTGTTGGCACTCGCCTTCGATCAGACCCAGATCAATTTCTGACTGGGCCACCTGCTGTACGATGTGCGCCGTATTTTGCACATGCAGGCTGACGCGGCACTCCGGATGGCGCTGCATAAAAGCCCCGATCAACAGGGTGGCCAGGTAGTTGCCGACGGTCAGGGTGGCGCCGACGGCCAGGGAGCCGAGGCCGCTTTTGCCGTTGAGCAGATCCTCCACGGCCTTGGCCTGGTCGAGCAGGGCCACGGCCTGGGGCAGCAATTGCTGGCCCAGGGAGTTGAGGGTCAGGCGCTTGCCGGCGCGGTCGAACAACTGGCAGGCGGATTGCCGCTCCAGCTCACTCAATGAGCTGCTGGCGGCGGATTGCGAGAGGGCCAGGGCTTGCGCGGCGCGGCTGATGCTTTGTTGCTGGGCGGCGCAGACGAAGACCTGGAGTTGCCGAAGAGTAAAGCGCATATCGATATAACCGATATTCCATATCTTGATAATTCATTTAACAGATATTGTCGCCGCTCGTAGAATGGCGCGCAAATGCGCCCAGACCGGCAGCAGCAATAAATTGAGGAGAGCGGTATGAGTAACTTGAACGTCGAGCGCGTGCTCAGTGTGCATCACTGGAACGATACCCTGTTCAGCTTCAAGTGTACCCGCGACCCTGGTCTGCGATTCGAAAACGGCCAGTTTGTGATGATCGGCCTGCAGCAGCCCAATGGCCGGCCGCTGATGCGCGCCTATTCGATTGCCAGCCCGAACTACGAAGAGCATCTGGAGTTCTTCAGCATCAAGGTGCAGAACGGCCCGTTGACCTCGCAGTTGCAGCACCTCAAGGAAGGCGACGAGATTATCATCAGCAAGAAGCCCACCGGCACCCTGGTGCTGGATGATCTCAATCCCGGCAAGCACCTGTACCTGCTCAGCACCGGCACCGGGCTGGCACCCTTTATGAGCGTGATCCAGGACCCGGAAACCTATGAGCGTTTCGAAAAGGTCATCCTGATTCACGGCGTGCGCTATGTGAACGAAGTGGCCTACCGCGAGTTCATTACCGAGCACCTGCCGCAGAACGAGTTCTTCGGCGAAGCCCTGAAAGAGAAGCTCATCTACTACCCCACCGTGACCCGTGAAGAGTTCGAGAACATGGGCCGTTTGACCGACCTGATGCGCAGCGGCAAGCTGTTCAGCGACATCGGTCTGCCGCCGATCAACCCGCAGGACGACCGCGCGATGATCTGCGGCAGCCCGAGCATGCTCGACGAGACCAGCGAAGTGCTGGACGGCTTTGGCCTGAAGATCTCCGCGCGCATGGGCGAGCCAGGCGACTACCTGATCGAGCGCGCCTTCGTCGAGAAGTAAGTCGATCCTAGAAACAACAAACCCGCCCGTTGGCGGGTTTGTTGTTTACGCGGTTCTTATGCCAGCGGTAGCCCGGATGAAATCCGGGGGCGAATGCGCACGTCAACGAGCCTCCCCGGATTTCATCCGGGCTACAAAAATGCCGTTTACTTGGCTTAAGTGAACGGCATTGCGCCCGTTGCTGGGTTTGTTGTTTATGCGGCTCTCAGGCGGGCTGCACGTCCAGCACGCAAATCTGCCCCGGTTGCGGGTAATGCCAGCGCACGTCCAGGTTCCACAGGCGGGTGCCGTAGCGGCGTTCGGGGCTCGGTTGCTGGTAGGCCGGGCGAGGGTCCTGGGCCAGGCATTGCTCAATCAGCGCCACCAGCGGCTCTTGCAGGCGCAGGGCGTGGGCGTGGGCTGCGCTGAGGGCCTCGTCGCACCAACTGACCGGGATCAGGGCCGGTGCGGCGGCGGCAATCTGGTTGACCGCCGTCGCCACGCAATCGGCGTAGGGCACGTAGGGCTTGATGTCGAGCACCGGCGTGCCGTCGAGCAAGTCGATACCGGACAGCCACAGACGCCCAGGCTCAACCTTCTCCAGCTTGACCACCGATTGGCCGATGCCATTGGGTCGGTGGGTTGCGCGCGTGGCAAACACGCCGACTGACTGGTTACCGCCCAGGCGCGGCGGGCGCACCTTGAGGCGTGGTTGGCTTTCCAGGGCCTGATGAAAGAGAAACAGCAGCCAGACGTGGCTGACCTGCTCCAGGCCTTCGATGGCCTGGGCCTGGTCGAAGGGCGCGAGCAGCTCCAGTACGCCGCGGGCGGCGGGGGCCAGCTGCGGCTGGCGCGGAATGGCGAACTTCTCCTTAAAGCAGGAGCGGACAAAACCAACCGGGGTAACGCGGTAAGACATGGGCGTGCCTGCGTGCAATAAACGCCGCCATGCTAACCGATTGGTCAGGCCGGCGGCGCGCTGTGGCCGAGATGCAAGAAAGGCCCGTCACCAGGGGCGGCGGGCCTTTCTTGGGCAGATGCAGCGGTGTGCTTAGAGCACTTCGGCCCAGAGGTCATATTCGTCGGCATCCACCACTCGCACGCGGATTTTGTCGCCCGGCTGCATGGCGGTGCTGTTGATAAACACGCTGCCGTCGATTTCCGGGGCGTCGGCATGGGAGCGGCCGACGGCGCCCTGATCATCCACTTCGTCGATCAGGACTTCGATTTCCTGGCCGATCTTCAGTTGCAGGCGAGCGCTGCTGATGGCCTGTTGGTGGGCCATAAAGCGCTCCCAGCGCTCCTGCTTGACCGCGTCCGGGACGATCTCCAGGTCCAGGTCGTTAGCCGGTGCGCCTTCCACCGGCGAATACTGGAAGCAGCCCACGCGGTCGAGCTGGGCTTCGGTCAGCCAGTTGAGCAGGTATTGGAAGTCTTCCTCGGTTTCGCCGGGGAAGCCGACGATAAAGGTCGAGCGGATGGTCAGCTCGGGGCAGATCTCGCGCCAGTGTTTGATCCGCGCCAGGGTCTTATCTTCGAAGGCTGGGCGTTTCATCGCCTTGAGCATTTTCGGGCTGGCGTGTTGGAAGGGGATGTCCAGATACGGCAGCAGTTTGCCGGCGGCCATCAACGGAACCACGTCGTCGACGTTCGGGTACGGGTAGACGTAGTGCAGGCGCACCCAGACGCCCATGCTGCTGAGCGCCTCGCACAGCTCCAGCATGCGCGTCTTCACCGGCTGGCCGTTCCAGAAGTCGAGCTTGTACTTGAGGTCGACACCGTAGGCGCTGGTGTCTTGGCTGATCACCAGCAACTCCTTGACCCCGGCCTTGACCAGGCGCTCGGCCTCGCTGAGCACATCGCCAACCGGGCGGCTGACCAGCTTGCCGCGCATCGAGGGGATGATGCAGAAACTGCAACTGTGGTTGCAGCCTTCGGAAATCTTCAGGTAGGCGTAGTGGCGCGGAGTCAGTTTGACGCCCTGTGGCGGCACCAGATCGATCAGTGGGTTGTGCTCTTTATTGGGCGCGACCACGTCATGTACGGCATTCAACACCTGCTCGTACTGCTGCGGGCCGGTAACGGCCAGCACGCTTGGGTGTACGTTACGAATGGCTGACTCTTCCACGCCCATGCAGCCGGTGACGATGACCTTGCCGTTCTCGGCCAGGGCTTCACCGATCGCCTCCAGGGACTCGGCCTTGGCGCTGTCGATAAAGCCGCAGGTGTTGACCACCACCACGTCGGCATCATCGTAGCTTGGCACCACCTCGTAACCTTCCATGCGCAACTGGGTGAGGATGCGTTCGGAGTCGACCAGGGCTTTAGGGCAGCCAAGGCTGACAAAGCCGACTTTGGGGGTGGCGGGGGTGGACATGGCTAACCTCGGACTGGATACGGGGGCGCAGCGGTGGCGCTGATCAAAAAGTGCGCAATTCTAGCGGTAGAGCAGCGCCTTGGCCAGTGCTGTGCTGGTTGGCGGGATTAGGCGGCACTATTACTTGGCAGGAAACCGCCCCAGGGTGGCGGGGCGGTCGATGGCGGTGGGGCGGATTGGCCGGTGGGGCTTATTGGCGCTCAGGCAACATGATGCGCAGGGTGTTGTCGCGCACAACATGGTGATGGTAAACCGCAGCCAGCGCGTGCAGGCCGATCAGCCAGTAACCGGCGGTGCCGGCCAGTTCATGCAGCTCCTTGATCTGGCTGCCGAGGTCGGGGTTTTCGCTGATCAGCGGCGGCAACTCCAGGCCGAAGAACGGGATCGGCTTGCCAAACGCGCTAAGAATCAGCCAGCCGGCCAGCGGCGCGCCGATCATCAAAAGGTACAACGCCAGGTACATCAGCTTGGCCAGCTTGGCCAGCTTGTCTTGCAATGGCGCGGGTGGCGGCTGGATTTTCGGCGTCGGGGCAATCACCCGCGCCAGAATGCGCAACCAAACCAAGGCAAACACGGCCATGCCGAGCATGAAATGCCACTGCTTGAGGCCTTCGCGGATGTCGCTGCCTTTGGGGAAGTTGCCCTTGAGTTCGATGCAGACATACACCGCGGCGATCAGGATCAGCATCAGCCAGTGCAGGCTAATGGACAGGGTTCCAAAGCGGTTTTCGCTATTTTTCCAGCTCATTTTGGCTCCTTGGTCGGACTGTTCGGCATTATTCAGGCGTGGGCGTTGCGGCGTGCGCCGTACCGGCGCGGGGGTGCCCACTGACCTTTATTATGACCTGTCGATTGCAGGCCATGCTGTTCTGGGTCAGTGCGGCTGCGGGTGTCGGGGCGGGTGTTGAAGGTGCGATGGGTGCATGAGGTCGTGCGTGCTGGCAGTGTTGCAAGCAGCGGAAACAAAAAAGGCCACTTTTTCAAGTGGCCTTTAGATGTTTGGTTGCGGGAGCAGGATTTGAACCTACGACCTTCGGGTTATGAGCCCGACGAGCTACCAGACTGCTCCATCCCGCGCCGTTGATTCTACAGCGAAGGACTGTGTTGTCAATCTTTTTGTTTCTGGATCAACAAGTTAGCGAGAAACTTAAAACGCAGAAACAAAAAAGGCCACTTTTTCAAGTGGCCTTTAGATGTTTGGTTGCGGGAGCAGGATTTGAACCTACGACCTTCGGGTTATGAGCCCGACGAGCTACCAGACTGCTCCATCCCGCGGCGCCAATTCTATCGTCAAATCTCAGGCTGTCAACCTTTAACGTGGAAAAAATCCTGATCGCTCAGGTGCTTAGCGTTGGGCGGGTGGTAGACTCCGGGTCTTCAGGGCTTGCCTGCTGGGGCTTTCCGGACTTTTCGTGCGCAAGATCATCCATGTCGATTGCGACTGTTTTTACGCGGCTATCGAGATGCGTGATGACCCGCGTCTGGCGGATAAGCCCTTGGCCGTCGGTGGCAGTGCCGAGCGGCGCGGGGTGATTGCCACCTGCAACTACGAGGCGCGCGCCTATGGCGTGCGCTCGGCCATGCCGTCGCGGCAGGCGCTGCAGTTGTGTCCGGATTTGCTGATCGTCAAGCCGCGCATGGATGCCTACAAAGCGGTGTCCCAGGAGATTCACGGCATTTTTCGGGATTACACCGATCTGATTGAGCCGCTGTCCCTGGACGAAGCCTATCTGGATGTCTCCGCCTGCAGTCATTTTGCCGGCAGTGCCACACGGATTGCCGATGCGATTCGCCGGCGGGTGGCGCGCGAACTGCGTATCACCGTGTCGGCCGGGGTGGCGCCGAACAAGTTTTTGGCCAAGATCGCCAGCGACTGGCAAAAACCCAATGGTCTGTTTGTGATTACCCCGGCCCAGGTTGATGAGTTTGTCCTGGCGCTGCCGGTGGCCAAGCTGCATGGCGTGGGCAAGGTCACGGGGCAGCGCCTGGGACGTATGGGCATTCAGACGTGCGCGCAGCTGCGCGAATGGAGCAAGCCTGCGCTGGCACGCGAGTTCGGCAGTTTTGGCGAGCGCCTCTGGAGCTTGGCGCGGGGTATCGATGAGCGGGCGGTGCAGGTCAACAGTCGGCGCCAGTCGGTCAGTGTCGAGCACACCTTCGAGCAGGACCTACCCGATCTGGATGCTTGTCTGCAACGCTTGCCACTGTTGCTTGGCGAGCTGGACGGGCGCGTGCAGCGCCTGGATTCGAGCTATCGACTGGGCAAACCGTTTATCAAACTGAAGTTTCATGACTTCACCCAGACCACCCTGGAACAGGCGGGTGCAGGGCACGATCTACCCAGCTATCAGGCGCTGCTGACGGCGGCCTTCGCTCGCGGCAACAAGCCAGTGCGCCTGATCGGGGTTGGCGTGCGCTTGCAGGACCTGCGCAGCCGCCAGGAGCAGTTGCAGCTGTTCGGCGACTAACGCCTGGCGGTGCGGGTTTCAGCCTTCTTCGGGCTGCAAGCGTAGCGGCTTGCCTTGGGCGGGCCACAGGCGCAATTCGTCCTGCGGGGAAAAATCCCAGCGCTGCACGCTGCCGAGGGCGTCGAGAAAGCGCTGCTCTTGTTCCATCACCGCCGGAGCACAGATTTTCCGGGTGCTACCGATCTGGGCGAAGCTGAGTTTGTCGGCTTCACGGCTGTAGGCGGCGAACCAGTGATTACAGCCAGCGCTGCCGTAAGCCCGGCCGTCATCCCCCAGGGTCAGGGTAGGGTGGCTGTGGTGCAGGCGTGGCTTGCCGTTGATCCACTCGGCTTGGTAGGTGCGCTCGCTTTTCAGTTGCAGTGGCTCACTGGCGCAACCGAGCAGGCCTGCGCTCAGCAGGCCAAGGGCAAAAACCTTATTCATTGGGCGTCTCCCTGACATTTTGGGCACAGGTGGCGTTCAC
>Ga0209343_10004951_pt1 | contig 16347 bp, 16 predicted proteins | sample RifCSPlowO2_02_FD_184026 | JGI IMG/M metagenome (GOLD analysis project Ga0209343, IMG submission 184026) | Groundwater microbial communities from Rifle, Colorado - Rifle CSP2_plank lowO2_0.2 (SPAdes) (version 2) | ecosystem: Environmental > Aquatic > Deep subsurface > Groundwater | place... | reverse complement strand
GAGCACAATCTCAAGCTGGTGAGCATGGGCCACGCCCTGGACAAGTACCCCCAGGAGATTTCCGGCGGCATGAAGCAGCGCGTCGGCATCGCCCGCGCCCTAGCGATGAAGCCCAAGGTGCTGCTGCTCGACGAACCCTTCGGTGCCCTCGACGCCCTCACCCGCGCCCACCTGCAGGACGAGGTGATGCGCATCCAGGCAGAGCTGGGCAACACCATGATGATGATCACCCACGACGTCGACGAGGCGGTGCTGCTGTCGGATCGCATCGTCATGATGACCAACGGCCCCTCGGCCACCATCGGCGAAATCCTCAGCGTCGACCTGCCGCGCCCGCGCGATCGCATCGCCCTGGCCGACGATCACGAGTACAACCGCTGCCGCCGCGCGGTACTGAGCTTTCTCCACGACCGCCATCGGCTGCAGTAAGCGACAGCTTTCGCGAGAGAATGATCAAAGGCTAACCCTGCGCCGCGACGTTTATGGCCACCTCACAGGTTCTTGTTATGCTCCCCACCTAACTCGTCAACCCGCAGCACCGACAACGCCATGGACAGTATCGACACCCTGATTATCGGCGCGGGAGCCCTCGGCCTGGCCTGTGCCGCGCGCCTGGCCAGGCCGGGTCAGAGCACCCTGATAGTCGAGGCAGAAAGCCTGATCGGCAGCCACAGTTCCAGCCGCAACTCCGAGGTGATCCACGCCGGCATCTACTACACCCCCGGCACGCTCAAGGCCGAACTGTGCCTGGAAGGCCGCGAGCGGCTATATGCCTGGTGCCGCACACACCAGGTGGCGCACCGGCAACTGGGCAAGCTGCTGGTGGCGGTGGAAAACGCAGAAATCGCCAGGCTCGAACAGCTCCACGAAAACGCCGAAGCCTGCGGCGTGCACGACCTGCAGCGCCTCAGCCAAAGCCAGCTGCAAGCGCTGGAACCGGCGGTACGCGGCAGCTGCGCCCTGCTCTCGCCGAGCACCGGGATTATCGACAGCCACACCTACCTGCAATCGTTGTTGGCCGCAGCCGAGCATCGCGGCGCGCAGTTGGTTCTGCACACCCGCGTCGAACAGCTCGAAGCAGACGGCGCTGGCTGGATAGCCAGCGGCCAGAGCAACGGCGAGCCGTTCCAGCTCAGAGCCCAGCGAGCGATCAATGCCGGCGGCCTATTCGCCCAGCAACTGGCCAGGCAAACCCAAGGGCTGCAGAACGTACCTCCGCTGCATCTGTGCCAGGGCCGCTACTTCAGCTACAGCGGCCGCTCGCCCTTCCGGCACCTGATCTACCCCATGCCGGAAGCCAACAGCGCCGGCCTTGGCATTCACGCCACCCTGGATCTCGGCGGCCAGTTGCGCTTCGGCCCAGACACCCAGTACCTCACGCAGCTCGACTATCAGGTCGACGAAAACCTGCGCGAGCCGTTCGCCAGCGCCATCCGCCGCTACTTCCCGAGTCTCGACAGCGCACGCCTGGTACCGGGCTACAGCGGTATCCGGGCGAAACTCGCAGGCCCCGGGGAACCGGCCGCCGACTTCCTTATCCAAACGCCCAATGATCACGGCCTGCCAGGCCTGGTCAACCTGTTCGGCATCGAATCGCCCGGGCTTACCGCCAGCCTGGCTATTGCCGAGCGCGTGGCGCAAGCACTGTAAGAGCCGACCTGCTGCGCGTCGGCCCTGCGGCGTTAAAAACAGACTCGGAAAGCCGCTTGCGGCTAACGCACTTTGGTGCGGCCCCGAAGGGGCGAGCGAAGCGAGTAATGCTCATGTACAAAAGTACACTCGCATGCGAGCCCAGTCCGCTTCCTCGCCTGTTTTTGCCTTGCATGGCTCTAGCTCGCGAGCTCGTAATAAACAGGTTCTAAAAGCTGCTTGCAAAATCACCGTGCAAACAGGACTGTCGGCGGTCCAGATAAAAGCGCTAGCGCTATACTCGCCGGCTCGGATTGCTGCTCTTCACTATCAAGCTTCAAAACAAGGACTCGCACATGAAAGCGCTCGGCAAAATACTCGGCCTGTTTTTCCTCGGGCTGTTGCTGATCATCGTGGCGCTGGGCTTCGCCCTGACCCACCTGTTCGATCCCAACGACTACAAAGATGAAATCAGTCAGCTGGCCCGCGACAAGGCCAACCTGGAGCTGACCCTCAATGGCGATATCGGCTGGAGCCTGTTCCCCTGGCTCGGCCTGGAGCTGACCGAGGCCACCCTGGCCAGTACCAGCACCCCCGACCAGCCCTTTGCCGACCTGCGCCTGCTTGGCCTGTCGGTGCGCGTGCTGCCGCTGCTGCGCCGCGAAGTGCAGATGAGCGATATCCGCATCGACGGCCTCAACCTCAACCTGCAGCGCGACGAAAAGGGCCGCAGCAACTGGGAAGATGTCGGCAAGCCCGCGCCAACCGCTGCCAGCACAACCACCGCCAGCAACGCCGACAGTGCTGCCAAACCAGCCACCGAACAGCCCGCCAGCCCGGCTCCGAGCGCGCAGCCGATCAAGCTGGATATCGACAGCCTGATCGTCAACGGCGCGCGCATCGACTACCACGACGAACAGAAAGGCCAGCAATTCAGCGCCGAAAGCATTCAGCTGACCACTGGGGCCATCCGTGAAGGGGCCAATATTCCGCTCAAGCTCAGCGCCTTCTTCGGCACCAATCAACCGGTGGTCCGCGCCCGTAGCGAACTGCAGGGCGAACTGCGCTTCGACCGCGTACTCAAGCGCTACCAGCTGGAGGACGCCAAGCTCTCCGGCGAAATCTCCGGCGAACCCTTCGACGGCCAGACCCTGACCTACACGGCCCAGGGCCAGCTGCTGGTCGACCTGGCCGCCCAGGTCGCCGAATGGAACGGCCTGAAATTCTCCGGCAACCAGCTGCGCGCCCTCGGCGAGCTGAAGGTCCGCGACCTGGACAAGGCCCCCAAACTCAGCGGCGGCCTGTCCATCGCCCCGCTCAACCTGCGCGAATTCCTTGCCACCATCGGCCAGAAACTGCCGCCGATGAAGGATGACAAGACCCTCGGCCAGTTCGAGCTGGTTACCCGCCTGACCGGCACGGACAACAGCCTGAACTTCGAAGACCTGCAGCTGAAGCTGGACGACAGCAGCTTTACCGGCAAGCTCGCCATCGCCGATTTCGCCAAGCAGGCCCTGCGCGTGCAGCTAAAGGGCGACCGCCTGGACCTCGACCGCTACCTGCCGGCCCCCAGCCAGGACAGCCAGAGCGCCAGCGCCGCGCGCAAGGCCGAGGTCAAGGAAAGCGTGGCCAATGCCGGACAAAGCGGCAGCACGCCATTGCCCAACGCACCGACCCAGCAGGCCTGGAGCCGCGACCCGCTGCTGCCGATCGAACTGCTGCGCAAGCTCGACCTGCAACTGAGCCTGAGCCTCGACCAGCTCACCGCCCAGCAACAGAACTTCAACAAGATCAACCTCAAGGCCAACAGTCGAGCCGGTTTGCTGACCGTCGAAGAGCTGCGCGGCAACCTCGGCAACGGCAGCTTCGATGCCAAGGCTAGCCTCGATGTGCGCCCGGCCACACCCCTGCTCAAGGTGCAGAAGAGCCTGACCCGCATCGCCGTTGAACCCTTCCTGAAGAAGCCCGACCAGCCTTCGCCGCTCAAGGGCCTGCTGGATTTCAAGGCCGATCTGAGCACCAGCGGCAACAGCCAGCAGGCCTGGATAGAAGGCCTCACCGGCAGCGCCAGCTTTGTCCTGAATGACGGCGTACTGGTCGACGCCAACCTCGAACAGCAGCTGTGCCGCGGTATCGCCACCCTCAACCGCAAGGTGCTGAGCAGCGAGCCACGCAGCAAGGACACCCCCTTCGACAGCCTGCAGGGCACCCTCAGCCTGCGCAACGGCGTAGCCCACAACCCGGACCTGAAAGTCCGCCTGCCGGGCCTGGCGCTCAGCGGCAAGGGCGACCTCGACCTGCGCATCCTCGGCCTCGACTACCGCGCCGGCATCACCCTGATCGGCGACCAGCGCGAAATGCCCGACCCGGCCTGCCAGGTCAACGAGCGCTATGTCGGCATCGAGTGGCCACTGCGCTGCCGCGGCCCGCTGGAAATGGGGGCCAAGGCCTGCCGCCTGGATCAGGACGGCATGGGCAAGGTGGCGGCCAAACTGGCCGGCAACAAGATCAACGAGAAGCTCGAGGAAAAACTCGGCGACAAGGTCAGCCCCGAGCTGAAAGACGCACTCAAGGGCCTGTTCAACCGATGAATCCCGAGCAGTTTGCAGGCAGCGTACTGAACTGGTACGACAGCCACGGACGCAAGGACCTGCCCTGGCAACAGGGCATCACGCCTTACCGCGTGTGGGTCTCGGAAATCATGCTGCAGCAGACGCAGGTCAGCACCGTGCTCGGCTACTTCGACCGTTTTATGGCCGCCCTGCCGACGGTAAAAGACCTGGCCGAAGCGCCGGAGGACGAAGTGCTGCACCTGTGGACGGGCCTGGGCTACTACACCCGCGCGCGCAACCTGCAGAAGACCGCGCAGATAGTGATGGCCGAACATGACGGCGAATTCCCACGCGATGTCGACCAGCTCACCGAACTTCCCGGCATCGGCCAATCCACCGCCGGAGCCATCGCCAGCCTCAGCATGGGCCTGCGCGCACCGATACTCGACGGCAACGTCAAGCGCGTGCTGGCCCGCTATGTGGCCCAGGAAGGCTATCCGGGCGAGCCCAAGGTGGCCAAGCAGCTATGGGCAGTAGCCGAGCGCTTTACCCCCCACGCCCGGGTAAACCACTACACCCAGGCGATGATGGACCTGGGGGCCACCCTCTGCACCCGCAGCAAGCCCAGCTGCCTGCTCTGCCCGCTGAAGAGCGGCTGCCAGGCGCACCTGCTCGGCCTGGAGATCCGCTACCCGATCCCCAAGCCGCGCAAGGCCCTGCCGCAGAAGCGCACCCTGATGCCGCTGCTGACCAACCCAGCGGGGGAAGTGCTGCTCTATCGCCGCCCTTCCAGCGGCCTCTGGGGCGGCCTGTGGAGCCTGCCGGAACTGGACGCCCTGAGCGCCCTCGACGCCCTGGCCAGCCGCCACGACCTGCAACTGGGTGAACGTCGCGAACTGAGCGGGCTGACCCACACCTTCAGCCACTTCCAGCTGGCCATCGAACCCTGGCTGGTGCAGATCAACGCCGCGCCAGCCGCCGTGGCCGAGGCCGACTGGCTCTGGTATAACCTCGCCACCCCGCCGCGCCTGGGCCTTGCCGCCCCAGTCAAGAAACTGCTCAAGCGCGCCGCCGACAGCCTGCTTACAGGAGAGCCCGCATGACCCGCACCGTACTGTGCCGCAAGCACAAACAGGAACTCCCCGGCCTCGACCGCCCGCCCTACCCCGGAGCCAAAGGCGAGGACATCTACAACAACGTGTCCAAGCAGGCCTGGGAAGAATGGCAGAAGCACCAGACCCTGCTGATCAACGAACGCCGCCTGAACATGATGAACGCCGAAGACCGCAAGTTCCTCCAGGTCGAGATGGACAAGTTCCTCTCTGGCGAGGAATACGCCCAGGCCGAAGGCTACGTGCCGCCGAGCGAGTAAGCGGTCAAGCACTACACCTGTAGCCCGGATAAAGCGCGGCACGCGCTGCAATCCGGGACGGCACCCTCCCGGATTGCGCCAAGGCTTATCCGGGCTACCCAACCATCCTGTACACCCGCCCCCGAACCTAACCGCCCGTAATAATTAAATATTTTTCAAACTCACGCTTGACACCTCCCCCTCAAATCCGTCTAATAGCGCCCCGTTAGCCCGGGTAGCTCAGTCGGTAGAGCAGGGGATTGAAAATCCCCGTGTCGGCGGTTCGATTCCGTCCCCGGGCACCACTAACACCGAAAAACCCCAAGCGAATATCACCTCCTTGGGGTTTTTTATTGCCTGCGATTTCATGCCCACCGGCGCACCATGCGTCGCCGCCCCACACAGGCTCATGCCAGAACAGCACGCCTCCACGCAGCAGAAAATGAGCGACGAACAATACGCACCGCGAGCAATATTGCGCTCGCGCGACAGCCAGCTGCAGCCAGGCGACACCCGTGACCCCAGCGGCCCCGGGCGGCCGGTAAACGGCTTGGCGGTCAGCGAAACGCTATGCTAGCTTGACGCCACCGCCAGGAAGGCCAGACACCCGCCTGAGCGCATTCGAACAAGAAGAGGACCCCCCATGGCCGAGGCCACGCCCGCGCTGGAAATTCGCGATCTGCATAAACGCTATGGCGACCTCGAGGTGCTCAAGGGCATCTCCCTGACTGCCCGCGACGGCGATGTCATCTCCATCCTTGGCTCCTCCGGTTCAGGCAAGTCGACCTTTCTGCGCTGCATCAACCTGCTGGAGAACCCACACAAGGGCCAGATCATCGTTGCCGGCGAAGAGCTCAAGCTCAAACCCGCAAAGAATGGCGAACTGGTCGCGGCCGACGGCAAGCAGATCAACCGTCTGCGCAGCGAAATCGGCTTCGTGTTCCAGAATTTCAATCTGTGGCCGCATATGAGCGTGCTCGACAACATCATCGAGGCCCCGCGCCGGGTGCTTGGCCTGAGCAAGGCCGAGGCCACCGAGCGGGCCGAGGCGCTGCTGGCCAAGGTCGGCATCGGCGACAAGCGCCACGTCTACCCCAACCAGCTTTCCGGCGGCCAGCAGCAGCGCGCGGCGATTGCCCGCACCCTGTGCATGGAGCCCAAGGTTATCCTGTTCGATGAGCCAACTTCGGCCCTCGACCCGGAAATGGTACAAGAAGTGCTTAATGTGATCCGCGCGCTCGCCGAAGAGGGTCGCACCATGCTGCTGGTGACCCACGAGATGGGCTTCGCCCGTCAGGTGTCCAGCGAAGTGGTGTTCCTGCATCAGGGCCTGGTTGAAGAACAGGGTCCACCGGCGCAGGTGTTCGACAGCCCCAACTCGGCGCGCTGTAAACAATTCATGTCCAGCAATCACTAAACACGGAGCTACTACGCATGCAGAACTACAAGAAAATCCTGCTGGCCGCTGCCGCTACTCTGGCATTCGCCGGCAGCGCCATGGCTGCTGAAAAACTCAAGATGGGCACCGAAGGCGCTTACCCGCCCTTCAACCTGATCGACGCCAGCGGCCAGGTCGGTGGCTTCGACGTGGAAATCGGCCAGGCCCTGTGCGCCAAGATGAAGGTCGAGTGCGAAGTGGTCACCTCCGACTGGGACGGCATTATCCCGGCCCTCAACGCGAAGAAATTCGACTTCTTGATCGCCTCCATGTCGATCACCGAAGAGCGCCAGGCCGCCGTCGACTTCACCGAGCCCTACTACACCAACAAGCTGCAGTTCATCGCCCCCAAGGGCTCGGACTTCAAGACCGACGAAGCCAGCCTCAAAGGCAAGGTGATCGGTGCCCAGCGCGCTACCATCGCCGGCACCTGGCTGGAAGACAACCTGGACAAGGTCGTCGACATCAAGCTCTACGACACCCAGGAAAACGCCTACCTCGACCTGTCCTCGGGCCGCCTCGATGGCGTGCTGGCCGATAGCTTCGTCAACTGGGAATGGCTCAAGAGCGATGCCGGCAAGGACTTCGAGTTCAAGGGCGACCCGGTGTTCGATAACGACAAGATCGGCATTGCCGTGCGCAAGGGTGATGCCCTGCGCGAGCGCCTGAATGCCGCGCTGAAAGAAATCGTTGAAGACGGCACCTACAAGCAGATCAACGACAAGTACTTCCCCTTCAGCATCTACTAAGCAGCCGGCTCTGCGCCGCCGCCATGGCGGCGCGGGCTTCTGAGCGCCCCCATGAATTTCGATCTCTACGGATTCGGCCCGGCCTTGCTTGCTGGCACCTGGATGACCATCAAGCTGGCGCTTAGCGCACTCAGCCTGGGGTTGGTGCTCGGCCTGCTCGGTGCCCTGGCCAAGACTTCGCCGTACAAGCCGCTGCAATGGCTTGGCGGCACCTACTCGACCATAGTGCGCGGCATTCCCGAGCTGCTCTGGGTGCTGCTGATCTATTTCGGCACCGTGCAGCTGATGCGCAACCTCGCCGACCTGCTGGGCATCGAAAGTCTGGAGCTGAGCGCGTTCGCCGCCGGCACCATCGCCCTGGGCATCTGCTTCGGCGCTTACGCCACCGAGGTGTTTCGCGGGGCCATCCTGGCCATCCCCAAGGGCCATCGCGAAGCCGGTCAGGCCCTTGGCCTGTCCAAGCCGCGGATCTTCTGGCGGCTGATCCTGCCGCAGATGTGGCGCATCGCCCTGCCCGGCCTGGGCAACCTGTTTATGATCCTGATGAAGGACACCGCCCTGGTCTCGGTAATTGGCCTGGAAGAAATCATGCGCCGCTCGCAGATCGCGGTGACCTCAAGCAAAGAACCCTTTACCTTTTTCCTGGTGGCGGCCTTTATCTACCTGGGCCTCACCGTACTCGCCATGATCGGCCTGCACTTCCTTGAGAAGCGCTCCAGCCGCGGCTTTGTCAGGAGCGCGGGATGAACTGGGAAGTAATCATCAAGTGGCTGCCACGCCTGGCCGAAGGGGCCATGCTGACCCTGGAGCTGGTGGCCATCGCCGTCGTCGCCGGACTGATCCTGGCCATCCCCATGGGCATCGCCCGCGCCTCCCGGCACTGGTACGTACGCGCCCTGCCCTACGGCTATATCTTCTTCTTCCGCGGCACCCCGCTGCTGGTGCAGCTGTTTCTGGTCTACTACGGCCTGGCCCAGTTCGACGCCATCCGCCAAGGCCCGCTGTGGCCTTACCTGCGCTCGCCCTACTGGTGCGCCATCCTGACCATGACCCTGCACACCGCGGCCTATATCGCCGAGATCCTCCGTGGCGCGATCCAGGCCGTGCCCCAGGGCGAGGTCGAGGCGGCGCGAGCGCTGGGCATGTCCCGGGCGCAAACCATGTTCTATATCATCCTGCCGCGCGCCGCGCGCATCGGCCTGCCGGCCTACAGCAACGAAGTGATCCTGATGCTCAAGGCCAGCTCCCTGGCCAGCACCGTGACCCTGCTGGAACTGACCGGCATGGCGCGCACCATCATCGCCCGCACCTACCTGCCGGTGGAGATCTTCTTCGCCGCCGGTATGTTCTACCTGCTGATCGCCTTTATCCTGGTGCGCGGCTTCCGGGTGCTGGAGCGCTGGCTGCGGGTCGACGCCTGCCAGGGGCGCTAAGCCGGGGGCGGTTGCCGCCCCCGCACAATCGACGCCAATATGCCTCATGAGTGACCATCCCCTGAACGGCCCCGCCCTGCTGCAACGCTTCCACGCCCTGGACAGCTTCCTTATGGAGCACCAGGCCCTGTGGCGGCCACGGCCCTTTACCCACCACCCGGCCCTGCCCTGGGAAGCCAGCCACCCGGAACTGGCGGCCTGGCTCGGCGCACGCAGCCTGGAGCAGGCCGAAGCCGCACACAACCAGCCCCACCAGCTCCCAGCCCCCCCGCCCTTTCCCCAACTGGCCGCACAAGCCCAGGCCCTCTGCCAGCTTGGCGACCTACCACAGCAGCCCCAGGGAGCAGCCCCTGCGCGCCTGAGCGTCGACGTACCCGGGCGCAAATGGCAGCAGATCGAGGCCTTCGCCAGCTGCCTGCAGTTCGCCCAGCCTGCCCAGCACTGGCTCGACTGGTGCGCCGGCAAAGGCCACCTGGGTCGTCGCCTGTCTCATGGCGGCGGCGCGCTGAGTTGCCTGGAGTACGACCCGGCACTGGTCCACAGCGGCCAGCGCCTCAGCGATAAACTCGGCGTGACGGCGCAGCATATCGAGCAGGATGTGCTGGCCGCCGATGCTCACCGGCACCTCGCCAGCAGCCATACCCCAGTGGCCCTGCACGCCTGCGGCGACCTGCATATGCGCCTACTGCAACTGGCCAGCCAGACCGGCTGCCGGCAACTGGCGGTCGCGCCCTGCTGCTACAACCGCATCGCCGCGCCGAACTACCAGGCACTCTCGACCAGCGCCAAGGCGTCGTCCCTGCAGCTGTCGCGGGAAGACCTGGGTCTGCCGCTGAGTGAAACGGTCACCGCCGGAGCCCGGGTGCGTCGCCAGCGCGACCAGTCCATGGCCTGGCGTCTGGCCTTCGATCTGCTGCAACGACAGCTTCGCGCCAGCGACAGTTACCTGGCCACCCCATCCCTACCCAGCGCCTGGCTGCACAAGGACTTTGCCACCTACTGCACCGACCTGGCCGCCCTCAAGCAATTGCCGCCCCCCGGGGCGCAAGACTGGCGGCACCTTGAACAACAAGGCTGGCAACGCCTAGCCCGGGTGCGCAACCTGGAACTGCTGCGCAACCTGTTCCGCCGCCCCCTGGAACTCTGGCTGCTGCTGGATCGCGCCCTCTACCTGGAAGAGCAAGGCTACGCCGTGCGGCTCGGCCACTTCTGCTCCAGCCAACTGACTCCGCGCAACCTGCTATTACTGGCCGAGCGCTACTGACTTGCCCACAACATCTGTGGATAACTCTGTTGATAGATTCTGGGCAAATTCCTGAAAAGCCCGCCCCTGCGACGACAGGGCGCGCTGTATATTTTTTGCTCTAAAAATAAATTCAATAAAAACATAGAGTTAAGCAATAACGTGAAACAGTGCACAAAACCCTACCGACCCGGCCGAAACTCACTCGGGTTTGTGCATAAAGATTTTCCTGTTCATAACGAAGACTGCACAGCACTCGCCGCAGACGGCTTTACTCGGCCACGCGAATGGATATAATGGCGACCCTCAAATGCCGGTATAGCTCAGCTGGTAGAGCAACTGACTTGTAATCAGTAGGTCCCGGGTTCGATTCCTGGTGCCGGCACCATACAAATCAAAGGGTTACGTGAAAGCGTAGCCTTTTTTTGTGCGCGAATTTTGACTTGGGGTAGGATTGGGGTAGGGATTTGACACCCCATGTCCTGCTGGTTAGAAAAAGTCCGCGCCAACCGAAGCACCGCTCGTCGGGAAAATCTCACGACCTAGCCCAGTCTGCGGCGCATTTTCTTTATACGACAACATCGCCAAACGACTTTTTAGCCATCTTGAAGGCCATTCATGACGAAGGCCTTTTTCGTCCGGATGTCGTAAAGTGGGGTCTTGCACAGCCCCTGAGAGCTGAATAGTGTGAACGGACGGGTCAACAGACCTGACTCCAGGATCACTACCACCATGAGGCAACTCGTTATGGTGGCTGTATGCGGGGCGCTTCTGCGCGCCGAGTTCCTTGAGTCTCGGTCTTCCACACCCGTATGCAGCCGCCACCCCTCGTGTGGAAGCGATAGGTGGCGGCCTCTAAAACTCAAGAGGCTACCCTATGCAACAGAGCAACTCATCCCCGGGCTTTACCCCGCTACATGCCGACGAGCACAACAGCCTGCTTGGCTATCGAAGCGATGCCCAAGCAGCCGAACTCTATGACGAGGCCATGCAGCGACAGCACGCTGTCTTAGGCCTACTCTGCGCGCTAAGTGGTACATCCATTTTGAATGAGCTTTCAGACGAGCCACTAGGTGGATGCATGCAAGCGATTCGACTGCTGTGCAACGATGCTGCAGGGCTGTACTCAGCAGCATGGGAGAGCATGCAGCGAGGCGCCGCCTGAAGCGCCAGTGGCCAAGGGTAAAGGTGCGCCTCATCTCATCCTCCACACCTAAAGACAAACCCTCACTGGCTTCCATTAACTAGGCAATATTCAGAGCGCCCCACGGAGCGAACCGCGCGTCCATTTTGAAAAGGGGCTGACATTACTCACCTGCCCCTTTTGATAACGCCAGCTCATCTTCAAATCGCTGCACGAACTCGACAAGGCCGATGTTCAGAGCAATGCAGATATCGCGCAGCTGAACAAGATCAAGACGACGCAGACCGCGCTCGATATCGCTCGCGAAAGACTGCGGACGCTCAAGTACCTGAGCAAAATGCGCCTGGGTCAACCCAGCTTCCACCCTGCACTGCTTCAGCAGCCTAAGCAGCACCAGATTTTCTTCTCGATACACCGACTTTTCCAACGGGGACCACCTCACAGCTTGACAGTCTGCGAGGGTATATCTAATCTACAGATATCTGATTTACAGATATTCAGATTAATTTGATAATCCCTTTTCCCAGGAACCCCTCAATGAACACCTCGGCACAACCCTCCTCCCCAAGCCCGAAGCTTCAGCTCACGCTGAACAAGCAAACGCTAGAAATCCAGATGGAGCTGAACGCTCTACTCACCTCCTTCGGCGCACCAACTGACTTGGCCCAGGTTGCCGCTACTGAATGGGAAAGAGACCTCCTGATCGAGGATGACGCTGAATCTAAATCCACTTTGTACTACCTGCCGATCCGGCTGATTCCAGCGTTCATTGATCAGATCCTTGATCAACTGAGTGTTGAGAGTAGCGCGGAAGCAATCCAGTTCAGGGATGGTTTCCGTGCAGTGGGGGCAAGCACCAACAAGCTCATCACGCTGACGCAGACCAACAGGCCCGAAGTGCTCGACCTCATGCAGCAATGGATGAAAAAGGCCCCAACCAGCTATGCACTGCACGAACTCATCGCTGCGCAATTTAAGCGCTCGACAGCCTTTGCCCCGAACCCTGCCACCCAAGGGAGCCTGTAATCCGATGCGCACATCCAAAATCAAAATTCAGGGGCTGACCATTCCTTATCTGGTCGGCAGCGACAGTGAGCGCTACTGGCCTATGCGGCCGATATGCGAAGCAATGGGGCTGAACTGGCACTCTCAAGCCGCCAAACTGCACCCCCCTCGATACAGCCCTTGTGAGCATGATGTATCCCTGCCAGGCCAGCCTCTTATGAAGCGGGCATTGTGCCTGCCACAGTCAGAGTTCGAGTTCTGGCTGAAAAGCTTGAGCTCGCGCAAGGTGTCGCCAGTCGTTCGGCGACACCTTGACCAGTTGCGCACTCACTTTTTTGGCGGAACAAAAACTGTAGAGGAACAGCCTCCGGTGCCCGCAACAGCTGCTGCGCCAGCAGTCCTGAACCGAATTCTGAACTGGCGAACGCAACAGGCAGATCCAGCCAATCGTCCGGAACTGCTCAAGCAGATTGCCAACCAATTCCGAGGGGCTAACGGTTTTGGAATCGCCGAGACCCAAGACCATCAACTACGTGCAGCCGTCGCGTCTCTCAGCTCAATCATCTATCAGCATGATCGCTCAAAGACGCCGAGCCAGATGCCGATTTCGCTGCGTGTCGATGCGATCATCAAATCCATTGTTGAGGCGCGCACACAGCGTATGCATTTGCCTGATGCGGACTTCGCCGCCCTGCTCTGTGGCATCGACTTGGAGCAGCAGCATCGTCAGACCTGCAACATGCAACATACGCCATGAGTGGTAGTGGGCAGCCAGCTGCCCCAGCTACGACCCAAAACGTCACCAATCATCCTCAGGGGGTGCAGATCGATCAGCCATGAGTTCACTGAAGGAAATCACAGAGCTTTTGTACGCAGCGGGAGCACCCATGCCCGGCAGCCACATGTCCGACGAAGAAGCGCTCAGCTATGCCCGAAAAAACTTCCCCTTGGGAAATTTTTGCCTGGTGCGCGACTGGCTGTGGCTCGATATAGATACCACCGACGCGCAACGGCAGGCTCTGGAGAAAACACAACGTCAGCCGGCTTTGATCTATGCGCACCAGGTTGTCTTCGACAGCGAGCGACGATGGGATGTCGGCGACTTCGTGAGGACTTCGCTACTGCATCAGTTCAGCGAGGGATTTCATTTCAGAACGCTCAACTCTGTGTACCTGCTACTGGGCCCCGGTACTCGCAAGCGTGCCAGCGCCGACATCATCGCATGCTTGATTTAAGCCATCGAGTATCCCGGAAAGCACACGAGCTTCAACCCAGAGTTGGTCATTGATCTGTGAGGAGCAGTAATGCGCCCAATTTCTCCCGAGAATATGCAGAAGCTGCGCAAAGCTCAGGCATACCCTTTCAGCCAGCCGGTCACGGCCTATCTCACTGATGCCCGTATCGCAGCATGCTGCTGTCTGGGAGTAACGCACCGGCATGTCAGGGCTGATCCGCTCGGGGGGCGATTTACCGATGGGCGTTTGATTCGCACCTCGGACATCCTGCGTATCGGACTGGAGGGAGAGTTCTGGGTGCTGCACACATACACAGGAAGCTTTTACGTCATCGCCTCGTTCCACCCAGGTGGATACCAATCTCTGGTGGACTATCAGACTTTTCTGCCTCAAGGCTTCTATCCAACGCCTGATCGGCTCCACTGACACAATTCAGAAGGGGGCCATGCCGCACCATGAAGGCCATGTCGTCTTCTTCACCTCCGCGCATGGGCCTATCAGCACAACCCACATCCTTGCGGCCATAAATTACCGGTGCTCTCCGCGACCTGCGCCTGACTCACTTTTATCTGGGCCCGCCATCTACGACATGACTGCTTTGTCGCATGAGGCAATTGCGACACGGGCCATGTATCGCAGCTGAAAAATGCGACACCCCATGTCTGTCGCAAAATCACGCGGCGACACGCTGACCATGTCGCATGCACTGGTTGCGATACACCCTGCATATCGCACAAGTGCTTTGCGACACTCTTGCTGTGCCGCATGCGGCATTAACAGTGCCTGATGAGGCACCCAATGCAGCCAAAACCGGCACAACGAGTGCCACTTATGGCGCAATGCGTGCCCAAACCGGCACTGTTTTTATTGGTTATATTTCGATATATAAATCAATAAATTCAATAATTTAAAAGAAAAAACTATTACCAAACATCACTCTAATGGCCAGCATTTTTGAGCGCTCCGATTTCTGCTGCACCGGCGATGCGCAGCTTGGTGCTGCTGAGCTCGTCCTTTCAGCGCCATGGCGCTGGCTGCGTTCTGATTTTGATGACAAAAGGCTTGCGCACGCTTTTGCTCACAGCGCACGCTGAATACAGATGAGGCGTGTCGCGTGAGTGAGAGCGTGCACCTCTTACTCGCGCCGCGAGTAAGAGGGCGTTGGGGCAGTTCGGACGGAACAAGAAAAAACGAAGCGAAGGCGTAGTGCATTTCAGTTCAGGCCGAACTGACACAACGCCATTCGCGCAGCGGCTTAGCTTTGTCATCAAAACAACAAAAAGAGATGACGACCATGCAACCAACAACCTTGAAGCGGTACCAAACCCGAGCACGCAATTTTTATCAGCATCGCTGCGGCGAGGCTGATCCATCTTCGGCGCAGATCTGCGCGGCTTTACTTGCCTGCGCAGGTAACTATTGCCCCAACTCATTTAGCACGCTCAAAAATTCGCTGATGAACGATCAGCTTGCTCGTGGCAACAGCGACACAGCTACTGCAATCAGAAAGCTGATCAATCCGGTCACAGCACCTAAAAGCACGATACCCAGAAAATCCAAGCTGAAACAGATTCGTAAAGTCCCATTCGAGGACTTCAAAGCGCTGTACAAGCACCTTCATGCCGGGGGTAATCTCGATGAAGCCGCCTCGCTTGTCCTGGCGAACTGCATAGGCGTGCGCCCTTGTGAGATGCGGACGATCTCCGTCACAGGAAACCTAGTGCAAATCATCGGTGGCAAAAAATCCGCAGAGTTGCATCGCGGCGCTGACCGAACCCTGGTGATCGACAAACCCAACATTCTGAAATTGATTGAATGGGCCGCACATAGGATGTCGAATTGCCCGCGCACTAACACGGCTATTCGAGATCGATTTCGCCGGGAGTCACGAGCTCTATGGTCGAGGCGCCGACAGGTTCCGACCTTGAAGAGCTTCCGGCATCAGATGGGCTCGATCCTCAAGGCTTCTGGCGAAAGCCCAGAATCCCAGGCGTACGTCATGGGGCATCAGTGCATCAGCTCCCTGAGCGTTTACGGGGATAGCCGACTGGGGACAGGCATGAAGGCTCACATTCGTCCCGCCGATAGCGCTGACCTGACGAGCATTCGCCAGCCACAGAAGCCCCCAAGGTACGGTCAAGGACGCAGCCTGGGGGTGATCGAGTTTCCTGCCGCCACCAGAGGGCATTGGTATACCGAGATGAAAAGTCGACGTGACGAAAAAAACCAGCGGACGCCGTAACGTCATCGTGGATATAGGCTCTCGGGAAGTAAGGTGCTCACCCTGGATAAACCGTTTCATGGGCTTCCCTTGCGATGAAATTCTCAGAAATCATAGCAAGGGTATGTCCGGGTGTTTTTACACACTCTGGGCCGACTGTGGCCCACCACAACAGGCAGAAATCGGCCCAGGCTGTGTAAAAATCTATGGTCACCCCCACACCCCGCGAGGGCTACGCTCTCGCAGGGTTCATCTCGGAGGCCATCGCCATGAACAAAGTTGCACTGGTGGGTATCGATCTCGGCAAGCACAGCTTCCATCTGCATGGTCAGGATGGGGCAGGCCGG
>Ga0209343_10004949_pt1 | contig 16351 bp, 11 predicted proteins | sample RifCSPlowO2_02_FD_184026 | JGI IMG/M metagenome (GOLD analysis project Ga0209343, IMG submission 184026) | Groundwater microbial communities from Rifle, Colorado - Rifle CSP2_plank lowO2_0.2 (SPAdes) (version 2) | ecosystem: Environmental > Aquatic > Deep subsurface > Groundwater | place... | reverse complement strand
CCATAGCTTCAATTTCTTGAGTCAAATCCCCTGGACGAAAGACATCAAGAACATTCCCACGATCGCCCGCGCCCACCACGAGAAGCTGAACGGAACCGGCTACCCGTACAAACTGGCGGCGGCGGAAATTCCCTTTCAGTCCAAAATGATGACGATTTCCGACATTTACGATGCGCTTTCGGCATCCGACCGGCCCTATAAGAAGGCGTTGCCGACCGAGCGCGCCCTGGATATCCTCAAGATGGAAGCCAACCAAACACTGCTTGACTCGGACCTGTTCCGCATCTTCCTGGAGGCCGAAATTTTTAAGCTCACCGCCAACTGGAAACACCCTGCTGGGTTTAATCTTTAGCCCCCGCTGCGCCCAGAGGGACCCCGAGCCAAGTAGGAGCCAAAATCGAAACTTCCGTGTCAATACATTCGTCTAAATGAAAATACACTGCTGTTATAGAGGACGAAATAATGCCAGCTCTCTTATCAGAATCGCGCAGCACGCCAACACCCCAGAACGCAAGGTACAGGACTGGGATGTTGTTTCTTCTCATCCTGTTGCTATCCCTTGGCAGCGCTCACGCGGCCCTTACGATAACGGGCCGTGTCCTGGATGCGGAGGGTGACGGCATCGCCGGAGCCGAAGTGACCGCCACTCTGCCGCCAGCCGACTTGGCGGCGACGGTCCTGACGGCACAGGATGGAACGTATACGTTGGAAGTGGATTCTCCAGGAATCTACACCATTACCGTAAAGAAATCCGGATACCTGGACTTGGTCCGGGAGGGCGTAGCCGCCGAGGGGGAAGGCAACGGCCTTCCGTTGGACCTCCGGCTGCGGCCCGGTCAGGAACCGACGGTGGTGCAAGGAGTGGAGGAACTCAATCCCAACGTCTTCGTCGTCAAGCTCGACACCAATGAGATCACACGAGAACTCGAGCGCCGAGGCACGGATACGCTGTTCCTCCGGGAGTTTCACGCCCGCGAAAACTACTTCGGGGCGATTCATGGCTTCCCCTTGCGGAGGCTGGCGGTCGTTCGACCCCAACCGCTCCTTGCCGACTTGCATGGGACTCTGTATGCAAACCATCAGAATAGCGCCCTGAATGCCCGCTCGTTCTTCACGGTAGGCGACTTGCTGCCCTCCCGCCGGAATGATTACGGCGCTACGATCGGCGGCCCGATTCACAAAGAATCCCTGTCGTTCCATTTCGCCTGGAGCCAGATCCGCGAGACCGGCTACGTGAACGGAAACATTCAAGCCCCGCTGGCGGAGGAGCGCTCGCCCCGTTCCGAAGATCCGGCCACAAACGCCGTGATCGCCGGGCTGCTGAAAGCATTCCCGGACGCACTTCCCAACTTGCCGCTTTCCAAAAGCCGCCGGCAGCTCAACACCAATGCATTGCGCTCCATTCGAAGCACGGCCTTCTCCACTCGGTTCGACTACCGCCCGCGGGAGGCGGATCAATTGGCCTTCGAGCAACGGTTTCTGGATTCCACCGAGGAGCCGTTCCAAATCGTGGTGGGACGGAATCCGGTAACCCTTTTGCAGCCCCAGAGCTTTCAGCTTACCCACCTCCACACGTTCTCCCCCCATACGCTTTCTCGCCTCTCCATCAACTTCGGCCGGCTCTCCGTCGGGTTGGACGTGACCAAAGAGTACCGAAACTTGCTGGCGCCCCTGGGAATCCAAGTAGTCCCGGAAGTTACTTTCGGGGGAGACTTGACCCAATTGGGTCCCGGTTCCAGCTACCCGCGACACCGCGTGGAAAACCGATTTTATCTCTCCCCCGAAATCAGCCAGATGCGCGGCAACCATTCCCTGGCAGCGGGATTCTATGTTGTGCGGCTGCAAACGAACGACTTGCAAAGCGACAACTCCCGCGGCAATTTCGCCTTCACACGAAACTTTGGCCGCTCCGCGGTCGAGAACTTCTTGTTGGGCCGTCCGACTTCCTTCACCATCACGGTGGGGAACCTCTACCGCGGCTTTCGGAACTGGGAAGGCGCTTTCTACTTCCATGACACCGTCCGCCTAAGCCCTCGCTGGACGCTTTCGCTGGGCCTGCGGTACGAATTGGTTACCGCGCCCACCGAGGTCAACAACCTCACGTCGGTCCCCTTCCGAACCGACGCCAATAACTTTGCTCCCCAGTTCGGTTTCGCCTGGAATCCGGGCGGGGGCAAGACCGTCGTGCGCGGCGGCTATGGGATCTCCTTCAGCTCCATCTTTCCGGTCCTGTACCAGCGGGCTCGCTTCAACCCGCCTGCCGTCAGCGTCATCTCCGTGGACAACCCGGACCTGCTCGATCCATTGCGAGGGATTGATCTGAGGGCTGCCGCCAGGCCCCGGTCTGCTTTGAACCTGCTCAGTCCGGACCTGGTGGCCCCCTATTCTCAGCTCTACAACTTTGGGATCGAGCGCACGGTGGCGGACAACTTCCTTGTAAGGATCGGCTATATTGGAAGCCGGACGATCAAGCTGCCTACCCGAAATGTCTCGAACCGGGCAAGACCGGTTCCTGGAATCTGCCAGGAACGGGCAGGGATCCCCTACCTTTGGTGCGAGACCTCGACCATCAATCTTCGTCGCCCGGACCCCAGGTACCTGGAAGTCATCACCGTTGCAAACAGAAGCATCGGATACTTCGACGCCCTGCAACTCTCCGTGGATCAGCGGCTGACGAAAGGGTTGGTCTGGAACGCCCGGTACACCTTCAGCAAAGCGATCGGCACGGGAGACACCTCCTTCAACCACATCGCGACAGGCTCCCATCTGAGCGGTATGGAAAACGACACCACAGGGGACCTCCGAGGTTTGGAGCGCTGGGACACTCCCCATGCACTGACCTTCGGGTACCGCTATGAGTTTCCCTGGTTCCGGCGCCGGGAGGGAATGAGATCGCTGCTCTTGGGGGGCTGGAGAATCTCCGGCACGACCACACTTCGATCCGCCACGCCCCAGCACATGCACACCGGGTCGGATGCGCCGGGCTTTGGGAATGTGGATGGAGTGGCCGGAGACAGGCCGAATTTGCTCAATCCCGCCATCCTATGGAAGAGCCTGGATCACCCGGATCGAGTGGGGAACATTTTCCGCCCAGAATACTTTGACACCAATATTCCACCCGGAGGGCGCGGGAACCTGGGGTACCAAACCTTCCGCAATGACGGGATGCACAACTGGAATTTCGCCGCGGAAAAGGAGTTTCCCGTTCGGGAAGCGGCGGAGGTCCAGTTCCGCGCCGAATTCATCAACTTTTCCAATCATCCGCATTTCGACGAAGTCAACCACGATATCGCCTCCGAGAACTTCGCGACCATCACCAACACCGCCAATCGAGGACGGTTGGTTCAGCTTCTGCTGCGGCTGCGGTGGTAGGGTTTGCCAGGACGCCGGAGGTTCTCCGTCTCCCGTCCCTACACCATTTTCAGGGTTGGTGTAGAGTACCTGGGGACGTCAGGGCACGACTTCAGTCGTGCCGGAGGGCGTGTCAAATCAACTCCTCTTCCTTACGGCTTCAGCCGCTGAGGGACGTCCCTCAGGGGCTAAAGCCCAGCGGAAACGACGCAGCTTTTCGGCATGGCTGAAGCCATGCCCTGGCGACTTTCATCCCCTAAATATCAACGGTGAAAATGCCCTAAAGGGAAGGACCTTGTCAAGAAGAATTGCGTCGGGCTGCGAATCTCCGGCTTCGGAGGCAGCACCGAAGCAGATACAATGAGCGAGTGATCGGGTCCCCAAGCCATCATGCGGGGCGAGTTTGGAACTGGGGCGCCGGCGCCGTGAAAGCGTACGGAGGAGGGCGAAAGCGTGGAGGGATGGAAGGCCCTGTGGGAAGCGGAGTGGAAGCCAGTTTCCAGGCCAGCCCTGATAGCCTGGCTGGCGTTTTACGGGCTATTCCTGCTCCATGCCGTCGCGGATCAGGATGGCTTCCTGGCAATTGATCCGGTCAACCTGATCGTCCACGAGGCCGGCCATCTCCTGTTCGGTTGGCTGGGTCCGACGCTGGGACTCTGGGGGGGCACCCTTCTGGAGTTGCTGGTCCCGCTGGCGCTGGGTGTTTATTTTGCCTGGCACCGCCAGACGACCGGCGCCGCCTTTGCGGCTTTCTTTTTCTTTGAGAACCTGCTTTACATCGCGGTGTACCTGGCCGACGCCCGCGCCCAATCATTGCCACTCGTGACGGTGGGCGACCCGGAGGCGGGCGGGCATGATTGGCTTCTGATCCTTTCCCGATGGGGGCTGCTCCAGCATGACCTCTCGATTGCCCGGGCCGTCAGGATACTCGGATGGCTGGGGATGGTCGGAACAATGGCCTGGCTCCTGCGGAAAGGGGCCGGTCAACAAACTGTGTCAGCCTCCTGAAATGCGCTGCAAGGAAGCGCGGGAAGAGATTATAATACGGGAAGGGGAACGTTCTGGCTTGGCAAGGAATAAAGGCAGAGCGCCGCGAACGAAAAAATCCGACCGTACACACCGGTCAGAATCGAAGGACGGACAATGCTGAAGCTTTTCCACCGGCGGGAATCTCTGAAGAAGATCGTATTTGGTTTCATCTTGGTTTTGATGGTGGTCGGCATGGTCATCTATCTGATCCCTGGGTTCACCGGGATGACCGACGACCCGACAACCACGGCGGTTGTGGCGGAAGTGGACGGAGAGCAGATCCGCGCGTGGGACTTGCAGCAAAGCGTGCAGGAGGTGAGTCGCCGGAACCGGATTCCTACGGAGATGATGGGATTGTACACCACCCAGATTCTCGACGATATGCTCCTCGAGAAGGCCAGTCTCAAGGAAGCGGCCCGGCTGGGGATTCGTGTGTCGCAATCGGAACTGGTGGAGCGGTTGCGGCAGATCCCGGATGTGTTCCCGGGAGGGAAGTTCGTCGGACAGCAGGAGTATGAAGATTTGGTCTTTAGCCGCTTCAACATGGGCGTGGCCCAGTTTGAGGAGCGATTTCGACAGTCCATCATCGTGGAGAAGCTGCGCGGTCTCGTGACCGACTCCCTGACGGTCTCCCCGGAGGAGGTCCGCAAGGAGTTCGGGCAGGCAAACGAGAAGCTGGTGGTGGACTATATTTTTGTGGACCCCGCCGATTTTAAGAAGGAGATCGTTCCCACGGATGCGGCCCTTCAAGCCTATTACGATAAGAACAAGAGCCGCTACCAGATTCCGGAAAAGCGGTCCGCAAAAATTGTATGGTTTGAGCAGGGCCGGACCGCAGCGACGCTCTCGATTCCGGATGCGGATATCCGGAAATACTACGAGGATCGCAAAGACACGTACCGGTCCGAGGAACGCGTTCAGGTGAGCCACATCCTTCTGAAGGCTTCCGCGAACGAAGCGGCGAAGCTGGCCGAATCCAAGAAGAAGGCGGAAGACTTGCTCAAAAGGCTGAAGGCGGGGGCCGATTTTGCCAAGCTCGCGACGGAAAACTCCGAAGATCCGGGTTCAGCCTCCAAGGGGGGCGAGCTGGGCTGGATCGTCCGGAAACAGACCGTGCCGGAATTTGAACAGGCGGCCTTCAGCCTCCCGCCGGGCAGCCTCAGCGATCTGGTGCAAACGACCTACGGGATTCATATCCTGAAAGTGATCGCGCATGAGCAGGCCCGCCTGAAACCGTTGGAAGAAGCCCAAGCGGAAATCCAAATGACGCTGCGGCAGCAGCGGGCGCAGGCCATCATCCCCCGGCAAGCAGAGGAAACGGCCGCAGCTCTGCGGCGCGCGCCGGGCGATGTGGAACCCCTGGCGCAAAAGTATCACGCCCTGGCCTTCACTCCTGCGCCGCTGGCGCGGGAGGAGCCGGTTCCGGGTGTCGGACAGTCTCCGGAGTTCCAGCAGGAGTTATTCGGTTTGCAGAAGGGACAAGTCGGCCGGGCCATCCCGGTTTCCAGCGGGTATGCGATTCCGATTCTGTTGGATGTGCTGCCCACTCACCAAGGGGAATTCGCCGAGGTCAAGGAGCGGGTGAAAACCGAATTGATCGAGGAACAAGCCCGCGAAAAGGCCGCCGCGAAGTCGAGCGAACTGGGCAAACTCCTGGAACAGCAGACCAAGAAGGACCTGAAACAAGCGGCCCAGTCGCTGAAGCTGGCGTTGAAGACGAGCGACCCCGTCACCCGAGAGACTCCCATCCCATCGCTGGGCAAACTCACCGACCTTGACCCGAACGTGTTTACCAAGGCCGTCGGGGAGGCCGCCGGTCCGCTCCCGGCAACCACCGGCCAGGTGGCCTTCCAAATCGCGTCCCGCCAGCCGCCGAAGGAAGAGGATTTTGCTGCGCAGAAACCGCAGATTGAAGAGCGATTGCTGGCTCAAAAGCGTCAGCAAGCATTTTCCGTCTTTCAGGACAGCCTACGAAGCAGGCTCGAAGCCTCCGGCGGCCTGAAAATCTACCAAGATGTTCTGAGCCGTACGGCGGCGGGGAACCAACCCCTTCCTCACCCGCACCCCCACCCTCCCGGCTTCTGAGGGGGTGCTGGTCGGTTCGTTGCGGAGTCCGGCATTGTCCAGGCCGCGGACTGCCTCTCCGTGAACCTGACTTACCCTCCTTTGGTGTCATTTCCACTCTTTCTCCGTTATCCCGATCCCGCGACCGGGCCCGCCTGCCCTAAGGGAGCGAAGTTGAGGGAAGCAGGAGAGGGACCTGCGCTTGTTGGCTGCAAGTTCTTCATTTCCAGTCCTGGCCAGAAGGCTGACCGCAGTGACGAGACTCTGTTTTCCGAACTTGTTTTGAGGTATTGTCAGGGCAACGGTATCTGCGGAACCATCCGTGGAATCGTTCTCCGAGGCAGGAAGGACAACGAGAGGAGGCGACCATGAGGAGATTATCATTCGCCCTCGCAGGGTTTGCCGCGCTGCTCATTCCATTCTCGCTCGTGGGCCAGGGCCCGCCGGATTTCCGTTCGCCGCGCGACGAAGCCGTCCAGACGCTCCAAGCCCTGATCCGCCTGGACACCAGCAACCCGCCCGGCAACGAAACCAAGGTCGCCCAATTCCTGAAAACGATTCTCGACAAGGAAGGGATTCCCTCCGAGATTGTGGCGCTCGAGCCGTCGCGGGGCAATCTGATTGCCCGGATCAAAGGCAACGGGCGAAAGCAGCCGCTGCTGCTGATGGCCCACACCGACGTGGTCGGCGTGGAACGCGACAAGTGGACCTTGGACCCGTTTGAGGGAGGCATTAAAGGAGGCTATGTCTATGGTCGCGGCGCGCGCGACGATAAATCCGAGGTAGCGGCCATGTTACAGGTCTTCTTAATGATTCACCGGCAGAACCTCCCACGTGACCGTGACATTATTTTTCTGGCCGAGTCCGGCGAGGAGGGCAACCCCAATGTCGGCATGGACTTTGTGGTCGAGAAGCATTGGCCGAAGATCGAGAGCGAGTTTGCCCTGAACGAAGGCGGTTCGATCCATCTGCGCGACGGCAAAGTCCGATATGTGGCGGTTGGCGCCGCGCAGAAGGCACTGGCCCGAGTACGGCTGGTGGCGCGGGGCGTGTCGGGGCACGGTTCGGTGCCTCGCATGGACAACGCCATCGGGCACATGGCAGCGGCGGTTGCCAAGTTGACGGACTATCAACCTCCCATGCGGTTGAACGAAACGACCCGGATGTTCTTCCAAAGACTGACGACCATCAGCCCGCCTGCGGAAGCGTTTCTTTACACTCACCTGGAGGACCCGGCCGTGGGCACAATGGTTCAGGAAACACTGCGCCGGAGCAAGAATAGAGCGCAAGTGACGTACAACTCGATGCTCCGCACCTCGATCACGCCCACCATCATCCAGGGAGGCTTTCGTAACAATGTCATTCCGGCAGAAGCCGAAGCGACATTCGACATTCGTGCTTTGCCCGACGAAAATATCAATGTCTTCCTCTCCGAACTGCGCCGCGTGATTGACGATCCGGCTGTGGAATTGATCCCACTGCCACGCTACCGTCCCATCAGCCCGCCCGCCTCGCTGACTTCCGAAATGTTCCATGCACTGGAAAAGGCGCAATCGCTCGTATTCCCCGGCTCCATTACAATTCCCATCATGGGCACTGGATCGAACGACTCCGCGCAACTTTTGGCGAAGGGCGTTCAGGCTTATGGAGTCGGTCCCCCTGGGACCGACGAGGATTCGGAAGGCTCCCACGGCAACGATGAGCGAGTGTCCATCGAAGGGCTGGGCAAGTTCATCGAATTCATTTATCGCGCGGTCGTGGACGTGGCCGCCGCCCGTTAGTCCGAGCCGCGATCCCGCCAAGCGGGAGAGCGTTGGCTCAGCTTGATTCGATGTCCCACACGAGCCATTCGGCCGGTCAGAGAGAAGCTTCTGAGGAGATACTAAGGATGAAAAAATTCCTGTTGGCAATCGCCGTCGTTTCAGGATTGTTGCTTTCGTCTTCACTGCTTGCCCAAGGGACGCCCGACTTTCGCGTGGCCCGCGAGGAGGCGGTTCAAAACCTGCAAGCGATGATCCGCATTGACACCAGCAATCCGCCCGGCAACGAATCCAAACTGGCCGAATACCTGAAAGCCATCCTGGACAAAGAAGGGATTGCGTCGGAGATCATCGCCGCGGAGCCGGGCCGGGGCAATCTGATTGCACGGATCAAGGGCAACGGGCGGAAGAAACCGCTGCTACTGATGGGCCACTCGGACACGGTCGGCGTCGAGAAAGAAAAATGGACGGTGGATGCCTTCGCGGGTCTGATCAAAGATGGGTTTGTCTACGGTCGCGGCGCGTTGGACGACAAGAGCGGGGTCGCCGGGATGTTGCAGGTGTTCTTGATGGTCCATCGCCAGAAGATTCCGCTCGACCGCGACATCATCTTCCTCGCCGAAGCCGGGGAGGAAGCGGGCGGAGGAGTGGGCATTGAGTTCCTGGTCGAGAAGCACTGGCCGAAGATCGAGTGCGAGTTCGCGCTCAACGAAGGCGCGGAAATCTACGCGCGCGACGGCAAAGTTCAATACGTGGGTGTAGCCACGACCGAGAAGTTGGTTCGGACCATGCGGCTGGTGGCGCGGGGAACCTCCGGCCACGGTTCCATGCCCCGTGTGGATAACCCCATCGTCCACCTGGCGGCGGCGGTCGCCAAATTGGGCAACTATCAGCCCCGCTTGCGGCTGAACGAGACCACGCGGACGTTCTTTGAGCGCCTGGCCAAGATCAGCCCCCCGGCGGAGGCGTTCCTCTACACGCATCTCGAAGACCCGGCGGTCGGCAAGATGGTTGAGGAAACCATTCGCCGCACCAACGTCTATTACAATTCCATGCTCCGCACCTCCATCTCTCCGAACATCATCAAAGGCGGGTTTCGCTTCAACGTGATTCCGGCGGAGGCCGAAGCTACGCTGGACATCCGCGCGCTTCCGGACGAGAACGTGGAGGCGTTCCTGGCCGAATTGCGCCGCGTGATTGACGATCCCGCGGTCGAGTTGAGTCCGCTCCAATCCCTCTGGCCGGCCACACCGCCGTCTTCCATCCACTCGGACATGTTCCGCGCCCTGGAAAAGGCGCAGGCGCAAGTGTTCGCCGGAGCCGTAACGCTCCCCGTCATGCTCACGGGCGCCACCGACTCCGCGTCACTCCGCGCGAAAGGGGTACAGGCCTACGGGATCGGTCCTATCGTCACCGACGACGATGTCGCGCGGATGCACGGGAACGACGAACGCCTCTCGGTCGAGGGGCTGGGCAGGTTTGTCGAGTTTCTCTACGGCGCCGCCGTGGAGGTGTCCGCCTCACGGTAGCACCGCGCAGGGGCGGCCGCTTTCCGGGCGACGGTGTGGCCCGCAATCTCATATAATGGCTTTGGGGGAAGTGCGATTGAATAGCGATTTGCATCGCGTGCGGGCAGGGCGTTTAATCCGTGGCGGCTTGCTTCTCGTCCTCGCGCTCGGGCTTCCCCGCAGCGCCGGAGCCGCCGGAGCCATGGACTGGCCGTGGAAGAAAAAGCCTCCGCATGAGGTCACGGCGCGCTGCTCGATTGAGCCGGCGGAGATCGAGCAAGGCCACTTGGCCCGGCTTCGCGCCACCGTCGAGGCTGCCGATTCCCACAGCCACCGCCTGGCGTATGTCTGGTCGGGCAACGGCGGCGTGCTCTCGGGCAATGGGCCGACCGTGGAAGTAGATGCCGGCAGGCTCCCGTCCGGAGTGTACCGCGTCTTTGCGGCGGTGCAGGATGCCGGCGGGAACCGCGCCGCGTGTGAGGCCGAATTTCAAGTGGTCGCACAGCCTCAAGTCCAACCGGACCTTCTGACGATGTCTTGTAGCTCGGAGCCGGCCATGGTCGAGCCAGGCGCGCCGGTGCGGGTCCGCGCGGAGGCCGCCGACCTTCTGGGTCACCCGCTGCGCTATCTGTGGTTCACCAACGGGGGCCAGATCGAAGGAGACGGCCCTGCCGTGCAGCTCAATACCACGGACCTCCCGGCGGGCAGTTACACGATCACCGGGCGGGTGGAGGATGGTCTGGGGCGCGCCTCTGACTGCGTGACCCTGGTGAAGGTGGAAATTCCTCCTCCGCCCCCGCCGCCTCCCGAACCGCTGAACATCGCCCAAATCGTTTTCCCCCGGAACCGGGAGACTCCGGGGCCGGCGGAACTGGCCCGACTGGAAGCAGTGCTCGAGCGCCTGCATACGGAACCGCAAGGCCGCATTTCGATCGAATCCTACGCGGATCCCGAGGAGCGGGAACCGCAACGGCTGGCTGCGGCCCGCGCCGGAATGGTGCTGCGCTATTTTCTCGAACGGGGCATCTCCCAATCCCGCCTTGCGACGGTGATCGGGCTCGGCGGCCGGCGGGGAGGCTCGCGCAACCGCGCGCTCGACATCATCTGGCTCCCCGACGGAGTGTACTTTTGAACCGAACGACAAACGCAGAGGGTCCTCCCGTGGAAGAAACGACAGAGCGCCGCAGCAGAAAGGCGCACCGGCGGGTCTGCCCCGAATGCGGCAAGGAGCAGGTTCATCGCTCCCGCCGCCGGACCTTGAGCGATTACCTGCTGTCGCTCGCGGGCCTGGTTCCGTACCGTTGCCATGAATGCGATCACCGCTTTCATGTCCGCCGGCGCCAGCGGACGCCGCGGTCCCGGTGGGCGAGCTGTCCCCGATGCAGCTCCAACGATCTCCAGCGAGTTGCAGGAAAAAAAGTTCCCCACACCTGGGGAAATCTTCCCTGGCGGCTCATCTCGATCCCTGCGTATCGCTGCCCGGGATGCCGGAATCGGTTCTTTGACATCCGGCCGCAGCAGCCGGAGGAAGCGAAGCGCTCCAAGGCATAGTCGCCGGGAATCCCGGCTTTCCCGGGCCGGGGCGCCGGAAACAAGATCGGGATTCGTCATCGGTTCCAGACCGTGCCGGTTTCGTTCCCATCGAATTTGCAAAATGGAAACAATCGTGGCCAAACAAAAAAGCGGCTCGACGGCTGCCGCGAAGAAACGCTCGCGCTGGAGCCGCCTGCCGTCCGAACTCAAGACGCAGGAACTGCCCCTGGACCTGGTCCGGGGGTTGCAGCATTTGTTGAAGTTGGTGCAGAAGGTGGGGCCGGACCATGCCGCCGGAATCTTCTTGCTGGACGAAGAGACGCGGACGATTCAAGGGCAGGTGACGGACTTGTTTGACCGGGACCTGAGCGAGGGCGAAGGGGCTTTGCAAGGCGCCTTGCGCAACACCGCCGCGTTTGTGATCGCCCATCTTCCGGCCAGACCCCCGACGGCGGAATGTCCCCAGTGCGCGCGGGCGCAGATCACCGTGCCCTTCCGCGCCTCTCCGCACGTGCGCGGCGCGTTGATTTTGCGCTCTCGCAAGCCGCAGGCCTACACTCCCGAGGACGGGCGGGCGCTCTCCGAGTTTGCGACCCAGGCTTCCGTTGCCATCGAGAGCGCCCTTCTCCACCAGAAAGTCCTACGCGAGGCCAACACCGAGGTGGAGCGGGATTTGGTGATGGCCCACGAGATCATGGCCCGCTTGATCCCGCATAAGGCGCCGGCAATTCCCGGCTTTGAAATCGCCAGTCTCAATGTTCCCGCGAAGATCGTGGGCGGCGACCTCCTGGACTACATCGAGCTGCCCGACGACCATTACGGGTTCCTGGTCGCCGACGCCTCGGGCAACGGCATCCCGTCGGCGCTGCTGATGACCGGGTTCCGCGCCCTGTTCCGGGGGCTGATCCAGAACGATTTCAACATCCGCTCGGTGTTTCGCAAAGCGAACCAGCAACTGGTCGAGAGCACCGCGCCGCACCAGTTTGTCTCGGCCTTCTATGCGGCGCTCGACGCCAGCACGTGCCGGCTGATCTATGTGAACGGGGGGCACGTGCCGCCGGTGCTCTATCGCCCGTCGCAACCCGTGCGCCACCTGGACGTAGGCGGGCCGGTCTTGGGAGTGCTCTCCCAGGCGTCCTACCATGAGGACTCGGTCGTGCTGCGGCCCAAGGACATCCTGGTGTGCTGCAGTGACGGCCTCTCGGAAGCGGAAAACGCCGCCGGCGAGGTCTTTGACGCCGGCCGCATTCTCCAGGTCGTCGAGCGCCACCGCCACCGCTCCGCCGAAGCCATTCGCGACGCCTTACAGGAAGCCGCGCATCGGTTCGCCGGAGATCTCCGCGATGATTTGACGATTCTTGTGCTGAAGTTCCCGTGAGTGGACGACGAGATAATCTGTGTCCGGGCCGCCGTCGCGATAAAGATGACAGGTGGGAAGTGGCTCATGCTTAAGCCTGCATTTGCTATCAAAACGGGGAAACGCTTTAATTGGCAACTTATTGATTTGGCAGCGGTTACAACAAATCCATCAAGCCTTTCATGGATTCGATTAAATAAGAAATCAGGCCCAGAACGGCAAATATCGGGCGTATTTCTTGGAGGTGCCGACTTTTTCATCGGGCTTAATCAAGCCAGAATCTATAGTTGCAGCAATTATCTGCGACGCAATTGTGCTCTTTTCTTCGGGCAGATTAAACCGCTCCCGCAAGGACTGGTTCGTCATTTTCTCTGACATGACCCATTTTAACGCGCAATGCTGGTAACACGCTCGGACGCGATCCTCCCGTCCCATTTCCTCGAATTTTATGGGTCCGAAAATAGTGACGATAGTGCTCTGGTAACCAACACGAAAATCAGGTGCTGGTAACTGGTAAAACTCTGCTGCCTGAATCACGCGGTCGATCCCACTGCTTTTCTCCTCACAGATGCCCATCCGACGCATCAGGGTTGCAAGGCGCTCATTGCGAGATTGGTAGCCGTCAATGAATCGCTCAACTGGAACCACCGGCTCGCCTGGATTCGTGATCTCTAGACGGTTGCTATATATCTCTACCATCACGGAGGTCCCACCGATCCTAAAATCTTGATGTATTAAAGCATTTGCGACTAATTCGCGAATCACAATCTCAGGGACCAGTTTCACTTCTTTACGGAGCGCATCCTCGATTATTTCATTTTGTGGCAACTGCCCGCTAATGGCGCTAACTATTCCTTGAAATCCTACCGCATAACCCTTCACTCCTCGCCGGTCGAGTTTTGTGTCCAGCTTCGAAGTGCCATTATAGACGACGATTCGTATCGCCTTCCTCGCCAAATCAGGGAACTCCTCTAATCGCTTTGCCAGTAAGATTGCGCCTAGACGCCGGATACAATAAGAGCCGTCCACATCATCTATCAGTCTTTCATTCAGTAGCCGCTCGATGACACCACTGCGTTCCGTAGGATATGGTGTTGTGAGCAATTCGAAAAACCGCTGCGTATCGAGCAATTCCACGACCCGTTGAGCGTCCAGTCCGGTTTTCGAGTGCTCCTCCAACCAATCCGGTTCTCCTTCCGCAAATATCTTTCGGAGCTGGTCTTCGCTCATTGGAACTGTGGATTCGCCGGACCGCATAAGATATTTTCCCTCTAGATGGTAGGCGATTCCCCGTGGCCTGCCCGGAATGTGGAAGACCACTACTCTGCCCTCAGGATGTGCAACCTCCTCTATATCCACACGGAAGCCAACACGTTCGAATATTGTTTCGGCGGTCTTTATGGGATTTGGAAAAGCTTGCGTGCCAACTATTGGACGAGGAGGTTTGTCGGCAATACCCAATAGCAGCGTGCCGCCACCTTCATTGGCGATTGCCACACAATATTCGAAGAGCGTTTGATTGCCTAATTGATTTTTTGCTTCCTTGAACTCCAATCTCTGGTGTTCAGAAGGCGATGCTCGCCACAGATCAATCTGTGCTGGCGTGGTGGTCAAGAATGGGGCTCCCCTGAAATCGCAATCACAGTCTCCTCTCATAGATTGCACTGTCCTGAATTTTTTGACAAGCCAGCTAGTTTGTGGAAAAAAACCCAGGGAACAAACTCCTTATCCCGCCGCCAGAGAAGGCAATGGTGGATGATTTGACGATTCTTGTGCTAAAGTTTCCCTGAGGGATAAGTCGTCCGTGGCGGACTATCCATCATCAGAAAAGGCATAGCTGGCTTAGGGAAAAAGGAGACTATATGAGACCAACCGAACTATCCCGAGCGCGGCGCGGCGAGCTGGCATGGTTTTTCTCGCGGTTATCGGGCGCCGCAACCGTTCTCTTCTTGGGTTTGCTCTGGACCGGCTCGCTCGGGGCGCAAGCCCCAGGCGCCGGGGCGCAGGCTCCACCGCAGCCGGCAGCGCCGCAGGAACCCTGGATGAGTCTCCCGCCCACCTCCACCGGCCCTGCCGTCGGCGAGAAGATTCCTCCCTTCCGCGCTCCCGACCAGAACGGGATCATGCAGGATTTCAATTCCATCCGGGGACCGAAAGGCGCGGCGATCTATTTCGTCCGCTCGGCGGACTGGTGACCCTATTGCAAGACGCAGCTCGTCGAGCTGCAACAATACGCCGCCCAGTTCCGCAACCAAGGGCTAGGTGTCGCCGTCTTCTCGTACGATTCGGTCGAGATTTTGTCGGACTTCGCCAAGCGGAGGAACATTACGCTTCCGATGCTCGCCGACCCCAAGGCGGAGGTCATTCGAGCGTTCGGCGTCATCAACACTTACGTTCCCGCCGGCCACATGTGGTACGGCGTTCCCTTCCCGGGAACGTTCATCGTGGACCAGAACGGGATCGTGCGGAGCAAGTATTTTGAGGATTACTACCGGGACCGCTATTCCGCTCCGACCATTCTGCTGCGGGAGTTCGGCTCGCCCGCCGGCACCCGCGAGACCGCCGTGCAGACCGACCACCTGGAGTTGAAATATTACGCCACGCGGGAGCTGGCCCGCCCCAACCTGCGCTTTACGCTCGTGGCCGATTTTCAACTGAAGCCCAAGATGCACGTTTACGCCCCGGGCGTACAGAACTATATCCCCATCCGGTTTGAACTGGCCGCTTCTCCGAACTACAAGGCGCTGCGGCCCGAGTACCCGAAATCGGAAAACCTCCACCTGCCGGCGATTCAGGAAACTGTGCCCGTCTACCAGGGCAAGTTTCAGGTGCGGCAGGACGTGGTGATCGCGGGGAACGACGTGCTGCAGCCCATCCTGGCGGGCGACCGCGCGATCAAGATTCGCGGCGAGCTTCGCTATCAGGCCTGCGACGACAAGATTTGCTATCTGCCCCAGACCATCCCGCTGGAGTGGACGCTCGCGCTCGAGCCGCTCGACCGGCAGCGCGTTCCGGAACCCATCCAGCACAAGGCCGCCGCTCCCGGCAGCTCGAGGTAGACGGGTGGCTCGTGGGAGGAAGTTGCAACCATCCCGCCGGCCATCTACAATGGCAAGCAGAGAGGCAGAGCGCCATCCTAGCTCAATTGGCAGAGCACCGCATTCGTAATGCGGGGGTTCGGGGTTCGATTCCCCGGGATGGCTCCAACCTCTTTCCGCGATGATCCGCTACGCGCTGCGCTTCTGCTGGGTCGCCACGCGCGGCCACCGGCTGCGTCCCTGGCAAAGCCCTTACTTGCGATGGCGCATCGAGACCTACTCCGGCATCCCCGCCGAAGAGGTGACGTTCGACCGCTTCTGGCGCTTTCTCTGGAACGAGCGCCAGAACCTCTGGCGCTTTTTGCATTGGGGGGCCGAGATGTGGCAGCTCGAAAAACGCCGCCGCCGGGACGCGAAGCCGGACGCCGTGCGACCACGCCAAAGCATTTCCCCGTTAAAGCGAGATTGATCGCAAGGCTAGCCCGTTCCGAGTCACAAGCATATCCGAGTGGGCCCGCTCTCCCGCTTGGCGGGATCGCGGCTCGGATTCACTTTTTGCGGTACCACTTGGCGCCGGCGCGAACCGCTCCCGCGAGGCGATTCTGCGGGCGGGGAAACGCGCAGGTGTAGACAGGACTATAAACGCAGGGCGGATTGAAGGTTCGATTGAAGTCCACGGTGATTGCGCCGGCCATCTTCCCTTCCACATAG
>Ga0209343_10004945_pt1 | contig 16353 bp, 14 predicted proteins | sample RifCSPlowO2_02_FD_184026 | JGI IMG/M metagenome (GOLD analysis project Ga0209343, IMG submission 184026) | Groundwater microbial communities from Rifle, Colorado - Rifle CSP2_plank lowO2_0.2 (SPAdes) (version 2) | ecosystem: Environmental > Aquatic > Deep subsurface > Groundwater | place... | reverse complement strand
CCCGCCAGCCGGAGAGGTCCAGGCGCAGGCCGAAGTCGTAGGAGAAGTTCCCCTCGATCTGGAGGATCTGGCCGAGCCCGCCCGCCTCGATGAGGCGCTTGAGCTCGCGGTGGCCGCGCTGGTAGCGCCGCTGGTGGCCCACCGCCAGCCGCACCCCGGCCCGCTCGCAGGCGGCGATGGCCCGCTGGCCGTCAGGGACGTGGAGCACGAAGGGCTTCTCGACGAAGACGTGCTTGCCGGCCGAGGCCGCCTCCTCGACGAGGCGCGCGTGGGTGGAATGGGGGGTGGCCAGGATGAGGGCCTCGATCCCGGGGTCCCGGAGGACGGCCTCCCAGCTTTCCATGGCGCGGTAGCCGTGCTCGGCGGCGAAGGCCGCCCGTTTGCCCGGCGTCCGGCAGAAGCACGCCGTCACCTGGAGGTTCTCCACCCGCCGGGCCGCCTTGGCGTGCTCCCCTCCCCACCAGCCTAGCCCGACGAGACAGGCGCGAACAGGTCCCTTGGCCATCTTCGTGTGTCCCCCTACCTGCGGATCCGTCCAAAGGCCGCGATGACGTCCTCGGCCGTGATGATTCCCAGAAGCTTCGTCGGGTCCTCCCGGCTCACCACGGGCAGGCGCGAGATGCGCCGCTGCCCCAGCTTGGCCATCACCGAATCGAGGGACTGGTCCGGGTGGGCGTGGAGGACGTATTCTTGGGTCGCGATGGAAAGGACCGGGACGTCCGGCTTCCCGGCCGCCTGAGCCTGATCGAAGTCGTAATGACTCACTATCCCGGCCAGCTTGCCCCCGGCGTCCACCACCGGGAACCCGCTGAAGGGGAGCTCTTTCGTGCGGTCGAGCGCCTCCCGGACGGTGATGCCGCCGGGCAGGGTGAGGACGTCCGTCACCATCGCGTCGGCGACGTGGATCTCGTGGAGCAGGTGCTCGGTCTCGTGGTCCGGGAGCGCCACCCCGTCCTGGAGGGAGAGGGCGGAGTAGATGGAGCGGGGCTGAAGCCGCTTGGCGATCCCGAAGGCCACCGCGTTGGCCACCATCAGGGCGAGGATGATGTTGTAGTCCTGGGTGAGCTCGAAGATGATGAGGACCGAGGTCATCGGCGTGCGGATCACCGCCGCGAAGGCCGCCCCCATCCCCACGAGGGCGAAGCCGCCCGGCTGCGCGACGAGGCCCGGGACCAGCAGGTTGGCGGCCTCGGCCACCAGCCCTCCCGACAAGGCACCCAGGCAGAGGACCGGGAAGAAGACGCCGCCCGCCGACCCGGTGCCGTAGGAGACGGCGGTCGAAAGCAGCTTGAGGACGAGCAGGACGGCCAGGAAGCCTGCCGTGTAGCCGTTCGCCAGCGCCTTGTTCAGGGCGGCGTAGCCGGCCCCCAGAACCTCGGGCACCTCGACGGCGATGAGGCCGACGAAGAGGCCTCCCAGGCCCGTGGCCAGGATGGACGTCCACCCTGGGAGTCTTTTCCAGTGCAGGCGAATGAAGAGGAGCGTCCGGATGAAGGCGACGCCCGCCAGCGCGCTGGCGATCCCGACCACGGCGTAGAGGAAGAGCTCCCAGGGGCTCCCCAGCGAGTAGTGGGGGACGGAGAAGGTGGGTTGGTCGCCCAGGAGGGCGCGCGCCACCACGGCCGCCGAGACCGAGGCCAGGACGATGGAGCCCAGCACCCGGGCGTTCAGGTCGCCCACCAGCTCCTCGAGGGTGAAGGTGACGGCGGCGATGGGGGTGTTGAAGGCGGCCGCCAGGCCCGCCGCCGCGCCCACGGGGACCAGCGCCTGGACGCGCTCCCGGCGCATGGAAAACATCCGGCCGATGGAGCTGGCCAGCCCGCCACAGATCTGGACGGTGGGGCCTTCCCGGCCCAGGCTCGAGCCCGAGCCGATGTTCAGGGCGCCGATGACGAACTTGCCGAGCCACGTCCGCACCGGGATGTAGCCGTTGTGGGCGACGTAGGCGATCTTGGTCTGGGGGATGCCGCTTCCCCGGGCCCCCGGCGCGAAATACCTGAGGAGGATGGCCGAGACCAGGGCGCCTCCCGCCGGGATGAGCGGGAGGAGGTACCAGGGATGGGGCGTCTCCGTTACGTTGCGGGCGCCGAGGAGATAGACCTGCACCATCTCCATGGCTTTGTGGAAGCCCACCCCCACGAGGCCGGCCAGGAGGCCCACGAAGATGGTGACGGCGTAGAACACGCCGTCCGCGGCCAAACCGAAGTGCATTAGCCAGCCGAGGATCCGGATCCGGAGGCTTTTCCAATTCATTCGCGGCAGCTCATTCTGCCCGCCGGGCGGCGGCGGACCGGTCCGGCCGCTCGGGACGGACCTTGGAGCGGCGCCTCAGCGCGCCACGGGGCGGTATGGGGGAACGGGCGGGAACCGGGAGGGGTCCAGGCCTTCCTGGCGGAGGCGCTCCGCGTACCAGCGGGGTTCGATTCCGTTCGTGCGGGGGTCCATCTCGGCCATCTCGCAGAAAATCTCGATGCGGTGCCCGTCCGGATCGCAGAAGTACATGGCGCGGTTCTCCCCCCAGGTGCCGTCCCCCTCGGGATGGGTGGGGCTGTGGACCAGCGGGCCGCGCACGATCTCGACGCCGTTCGCGCGGAGCCAGGCCTCCCAGGCGTCGAACTCGGCCCGGTCCCGGACGCGGAGGGCGAAGTGGTGCATGCCGAGGTCCTTGGTGCGCCCCTGGTCCGTCTTGGGCAGGGCCTCGAGGTCGGGGTCCTTGCCCCGCCGGAAGACGAGGTTGAGGTCGTGGTGCAGGGCGGTGCTGCGGAGGAAGCACAGCCCGACCTCAGGCAGGGCGGGATGCTCCCCCGGCTCGTGGATTTCCGAAACCGTGAAGCCGAGGATCCCGGTGTAGAATCGGAGCGCCCGGCCGATATCCGAAACCTTGACGGCGACGTGCTGGATGCCTTCGAAGGGGTGGGCGGGCCGGGGCATTCTTCGCTTCCTCCTGGCCGGAAGCGGCCTGTCCCGCGATATTAGCGCATCTTCACCGGAGGAGAAACCGGCCATGGGAATGCTCGACGGGAAGCGGGCGATCGTGACGGGGGCCTCGCGGGGGATCGGGCGGGCCATCGCCCTGCGGCTCGCCCAGGAGGGAGCGGCGGTCTTTCTCGCGGCCGACGGCACCGAGGAGGAGCTCCGGGATGCCGCGGCCGAATGCGGGGCAAAGGCTGCCTGGGGCGTGTTCGACCTGGAGCGCCGGGAGGGCCCGGAGGCCATGGCCGCCGCCGCCCTGAAGGCCCTCGGGGGGGTGGACATCCTGGTGAACAACGCCGGCGTGCGCGCCCCGCTGCGCTTTGGGGAGTTCAGGCACGAGGACTTCGACCGCCTCGTCGCAGTGAACCTCCGGGCGCCCTTCTTCGCCAGCCAGGCCGTGCTGCCCGCCATGCGGGAGGCGGGCGGGGGGCGGATCATCCATATCGCGAGCCAGCTGGGCCTGGTGGCGGCGCCGCGTTCGGCCCTCTACAGCATGACGAAGGCGGCCCTCATCCAGCTCGCCCGCTCGATGGCGCTGGAGCTCGCCCCCGAGGGCATCACGGTCAACTGCGTGAGCCCGGGCCCCACCGGAACGGCCTACTACCTGGAGCGCATGTCCCGCAATCCCGAGGAGCGGGCCCAGCGCCTGGGCGACATCCCGGCGGGCCGCTTCGCCGAACCCGGGGAGGTCGCCTCGGCGGTGGCCTTCCTTGCCTCGGCGGAGGCGGCCTTCGTCCAGGGGCACAACCTCGTGGTGGACGGGGGCTACGTGGCCCACTGACGGGGGGCTCCCGGCCTTTACCGGGGCGGGGGCGTGGTCTAGATTACTCCCGTACATCCGTGCTGCGCCGGCGAGGGTTCCGGTCATTCCAGGAGGAGCGCGCTCGTGAGCATCAAGGTCGGGGTGGTGGGCTTGGGGGTGATGGGCGGGGCCTTCGCGGGCCATCTGCTGGACGCGGGCTTCGAGGTGGCGGGCTACGACCCGGTCGAGGCGATGTACGGGAAATTCAAGGGGAAGAAGCTCCGCCGGGCCGCCTCCCCGGCCGACGCGGCCAAGGGGGCGGACCTGGTGATGACCTCGCTGCCCAACTACCGCTACGTCGAGCAGGCGGTGACGGGCCCGAGCGGGGTGCTGGAGGGGATCCCGAAGGGGGCCGTCATCGCCGACATGAGCACGGTCCCCCCCAAGTTCGCCCAGACCATGGGGGAGACGGCCAAAGGGAAGGGGATCTCCTGGCTCGACTGCCCGGTGAGCGGGGTAGGCAAGCAGGCGGCCGTGAAGGACTTGGTGGTGATGGCCTCGGGCGCCCGGGCGGCCTTCGAGAAGGCCAAGCCGGCCTTCGACGCCATCGGCAAGAAGACCACCTACGTGGGGGAGCGGAACGGGATGGCCGCCCAGCTCAAGCTGGTGGTAAACCTCGTCCTGTTCGTCAACATGGCGGGCGCGGCCGAGGGCCTCACCCTGGGCCTCAAGGCGGGGCTTCCGCCCGACATCATGCTCGACACCCTGTGCGCCGGGGCGGCCGCTTCGAATGTCCTCCAGGTACGGGGGAAGGACATGCTGGCCGGGCACTTCCCGCCCTCGGGACCCATCTCGGTGCTGATGAAGGACATCGACTGCATCATCGGATCGGCGAAGGACATCAGCTCCCCCACCCCCCTGATCGGGCTGCTGGAGCATCTCTATATGTCCCAGAGGAGCAAGGGGAGGGAGATGGAAGACGGGAGTTCCATCTTTAGAGTTTACAAGGAATTGGCGAACATATCTTAAGGTGGATTGGCAATGCCGCGGGGCGCTGTGCCGCCCCCGCCGCGCGCCCCGCTCATGGAGAAGCGGCGGGATCCAGGGCGGCCGAGGCCCGCTCCTCGCGGGGGAGGGCCTCCTCGGGGAGGAAGCTCTCCAGCAACTTGGCGAGGTCGCCCTCCATCTTGCGGTGCTCCTCGGCCACCCCCTCGGCCAGCGCCATCATCCGCCGCAGGGCCTCCGCCCCGTCCATGGGTGCGGAGCCGCCAGCGGCGGGTTCAAGGCGCCGTTGCGCCTCTTCCAGGAGCTGGGCCGCTTCCGAGAGGGAGCGGGAGACCCCTTCCAAGACCGGCCTGAGGGCGGCCGTTTCCGGCCGGTTGCCTGAACCTTCCATCTCCCTGACCCTCCTGGCGAGAGCGTGGACCCCTTGAAGGGTTTCATCCATCTGGCGGGCCGCCCGGTCGAGGGTCTCGGCCGCATCTCCCGCGGGTCCCCCCGCTCCCGGGGAGGAGAGTCCGCGTTTCTGTTCCCGGGCAGGGGCCAGCAGCGGCGCGAGCTGCCCGCGCAGGGATCGCCACTCCGCCCCCCGCTTTTGGGTCCAGCTCTTCATCCATTGGATCTGATGCGAGTGCCGGCGGGTCCAGTCCGCCAGTTCACCGGCGAGCCTCCGGACCGGGGCAGTGCGGGCCTTGGGGAGGTGGGGCAGGGCGCCGCCCGACTTGGTCCCCTCGCGGAAGGACGAGGAGAGGGCGCGGATGTCGGCCCGCTGGCGGGCCAGCCGCCAGGCGAGGCAGGGGGCCAGCGCGGCGGCGAGAAGAAGGACTCCTGATGCGATCAAGCGGTCTTGATGGGGGCCGGGCTGGGCCAGCTGAAGGAAGAGGGACTCCACGGACGGAGCGCTCTCCCGGGCGGGGCGGGACGGTGCCGCGGCCGTTCGCCGCCACCAGAGATTAGACGCTTTTAGGAGGGAGGGCAATGATTTTCTTGCGCTTGCGGGGGGCTTCAGCGGCCGGCCGCGGCCTGGCGGATGAGATGGCGGAGCTCTTCGTCGTTCATGAGGCGGAGCTGGTCGAAGGTGATGAGGACGGAGGTGTCCTCCTCCCCTCGTTCCCCCCACCAGAGGAGGAAGCTGTCGTCCACGTAGGTGAACCGGATGTCCTGCTCGACTCCCGGGATGCTCCCGGCCAGGACCTTGCTCAGTTTCTCGGCGAGAAGGTGGCCCTCCCGACGGCGCCGCTGAACGTCGCTCAAGAACGGACTCCTTCCGCCTGCGCGGCGGACCAAACGGCCCGGCTTCTCCGCGCCACTCGCGGTCAGGGTAGAGGCCCCTCCCGGGGGTGTCAAGGAGAGGGGCGGCCGGGCGGCCTCAGAGGGCCTGGAGCGCTTGGTAGAGCTTTCCCTCGATGAGCTTCCGGTAGGCGAGGTAGTGGGTGCCCTTGGCCCCCTGCGGACAGAACTTCTCGCGGAAGGAGGAGGGGAGGACGCAGTCGCCGATGAAGATGGGGTTCTTGGATTTCCGTTGCCGGGCTTCGTAGATGAAGGCGGCCACGTTGCGGAAGAGATCGGCGCCGTGGTCGGCGCTGGAGAAGGAGGCCCCTTCGGTCTGGACGACGAGGACCTTCCTCCCGTCGGGGGTCGCCTCTTCGGTGACGAGGCGCACTTCGGCCGGGGTGGAATTCTGCTGCAAGACGGTGCCGGTGATGTTGTCGACCTTGAAGCCTTCCCGGTTGGCGCCCCGGGGCCCGATGTAGCAGACGTCGAGGGCGGGTGGGGGGAGCTTCAGTTCGACCCGGGCCGGCTCCTCGGCCAGCCGCGCGGAGATGTTCCGGAAGAAGCCCGCCACCTTGGCCACGTAAGGGAGCCAGGACTTCGAGCTGAGGGAGAGGAACATGCTACCCCCCATCTCGTCCGAGATGTAGAGGCGGGCCTTGATCCCGTCGTCGCAGACGATGACCTGGATCGTGTTCGGCTTCAGGTTGGCGGCCATGATCTGCTGGGGGACGAGCTTGGAGGGCGAGGAGAACACCTTGACCTCGAAATTCTGGAATTTCCCTGTCTCCCGCTTCTGGTAGAAATCGTCGAACGTGGGGAAGAACTCCGAGTGGATCTTGCCGCCGCCCCACGAGACGGCCGAAACCATGCGCTCGCTCTGGAAGACGAAGGAGCGGACCGTCCGCGGGGGGAGCGGCGTGCCGTAGAAGAACTCAGCCGCCTCGTGCACAAGCTGCTCGAAGTCGACGAACATGGCGCGGTTGGAGACTCCCGCCTTCCCGGACGGGACTTGAATCTTGAACGCCGCCTGGGCATCTTCGCACGCGTGGGGGATCACGTTGAGGCAGATGCACAGGGCCGAGGTCATGTCGGTCTGCCCGTGAAATTCGCCAAAGACCTCGCCCCACGTGGTCTCGTAGATCACGTTGATGTGCAGGATGCGCTCGCCCAGCTTGGGCTCGCCAAGGTTCAGGATGGCGAACACTTTCTCGACCTTGGCATCGCTTAGCAGCTGGCTGTTGGAAAGGTGGCCCACGTTGATGTGGGGAAAGAAATCCAGCATCCCGCCCAGCAGGTCCTGCAAGTCGGCCACGGTGAGGGGCGAATCCTTCGAGGCGAGGCTCACGTGGGTGCTGCGGGTCCAGATCTCGTTGATCACCAGCCAGGCGAGCAGGGTGGCGAGGTTCCGGGACTGCCGGAGGCACTTGGCCGCGGTCGCGGGAGCCGGGAGATCGGCGGGAGAGACGGGGTCACGGTAGACCCGCCAGAACGGAGGCGTGCCCGGCGGGCCGGCTGCGAAAGCGAAGGTGAGGTGATCCTGGCGGAGGCTGTCGTCGAAGATGCGCGGCAGGAAATCGACCTTGTTGTCCTTGCGCGAGTAGAAGGTGAACAGCTTGCGCCCCAGCACGGTCAGGTCGGTGGGGTTGATCCGCACCTGGGAGGTGGCCCCGCTCTGGGAGAGCCTCTTGTAGGAGTCGATGATGAAGCTGTTGACCTGCTTGCCGAGCGTGACGCATTGCTCGAAGGACCACTCCTTGAACCTGTTGAGGTGGAGGATCTCCTCGTTCTCCCAGCCCCAGCCCTCCACCAGGATGCCGAGCATGTCCTTCTTGGCGGACTTGGCCCGGTTGGGGTCGTTGACCCCCGCGATCTTGTCGCCCACCTTGAGGTAGAAGCACTTCCGCAGGATGTCCTCAAGCTCCTCCTTCCCCTTTCTCCGGTAGTAACCGAGGATGCGGTCGAACATGAGGAGGTATCCGTCCAGCTCGAAGCGCTTCTTGTGCCCGTCCAGCAGGGACTCGGGGCCGAGGCTGTCCACGTCGCCCCGCTGCGTGGGTATGGCGGCGAGAGAGCCGATGGCCTCCTTCAGCCGGTCGCACAGAAGGACGGAGTCGGACTCCGGGTCCATGTAATCCTCGATCAGGCCCATCTTCATGGCGGACTTGAAGGGGCTGCCGAGGGCCTTGTTGAGCTGCCATAGGGCGGCCCCGAATGCCTCCTCCATCGAGATCCGCTGGGCGTTCCCCAGGTCGATGAATCTGCGGACGTCGAGCTGGTAATCCTTCCTGGCGATTTCGCGCAGCCGCTCGTACTCCTCGTCCGAGACCTGGGGGGGCATGATGGTCCACAGCGGCGGGTAGCCGGCGAGGACGGTGTGGGTGCGGAAGAACTCCTCCTTGAGGAGCTTGCCGAGGGCCGAGCCCGCGCTCTCGGAGTCGGAGGCGCCGAAGCGGTTGTTGCGGGCCTCGGAGATGTCGGTGATGAAGAAGTGCGTCTCGAAGCGGTTCTTCTTCTCGGCCCACTCCTCGATTTCCTTCAGCTTGAAGGCGAGGGTCTCCAAGGCCTCGGGGGGGAATTCGCTCTTGTTGACGCACACCCAGATGTCGAAGTCGCTCTTGGGGGTCTGGGCGATGGTGGCGAGGCTCCCCATGGAGGAGAGCGAATAGATGATCCGCTCCTTCGCCTTGGCGGCCCGCACGTTCTGGGGGCCCAGCTTGGAGTTGGCGAAATGCCGCTGGAGAATGCGGAGGAGGTCCTGGTTGATCTGGAAATCGGCGATCCCGCCGTGGCAGCGTTCGCCTTCGGGGACGAAGCCAGGCATGCCCTCGACGTTCAGGTGGACGAGTGCGGGAAGCATCTGGAAGATTTCCTGGTCCAGGTCGCGGAGCTTCGAGATGATGGTGGCGATCTTGCGCTTGTTGAAGTCGGAGAAGCCCCGGGCACGCACCCGCATGGCCTGGGCGGCGTCCTGGTCGGTGCGCGAGAGGTTGGAGGGCGGGGGAGCATCCTCCTCATCCGCGTACCCCAGGAGGTCCTCCTCGCGCTTTCCAAAGAGGTTCTTGAAGATCATGCTTCCCTCTTCCGCGCCGGGGCCGGCACCTGCGGGGAGGCCGGCCGGGGGGGCCGGGGTGCACTTCTTGACCCCTGCGAGGGGCTAGCAGACACGTTACGGGCGCAAGACTGACCGCCTGGGGAGAGGTTTCACCGGGGGTGGAGAACCCCGGCCGGCAAAGCAGATAAACAGGGCACCTCCCTAAATGCGGTCACGAATTTATCAAGATTCCCTACCACAAATCCAAAAGAAATGAAAGAAGGCCTATTTCAGACCGGTTCCCACCGCCCGCTTTTCGCCCTCCGCCTGCGTCCGAAATCCTCCATTTCCCGGACCCAGGTGCCCGGGAACACCGGCCCATCCACGCAAACCCGCCAGCCTGAACAGGTGCACTGGCCGCAGAGGCCCACGGCGCATTTCATGTAACGCTCGATCGCCAGGTAGGTTCGCTCAGGGGGCAAGAGATCCAGGCAGGCGGCCATCATGCGCTCCGGGCCGCAGACGGCGTAGGCCGGGGCCTGGACCGGCAGGAGGGAGGTGACGAGCCCCTGGGCGCCGAGGGAGCCGTCCTCGGTGGCGACGTGGACGGGGCCCAGCTTCCGGAACTCCTCGTGGAACAGAATCTCCTCGGCCGTGCGCCCCCCCAGGACGAAAATGGGCTTCTCGGAGGCCAGCGCCAGGAGCCTAAGCTCCGCGATCCCCACCCCCCCTCCGATCAGGGCCGGGCGGCGCATGAGGGGGTAGCCCCTTCCCAGGGGGCCCCGCAGGCCGATGGGGTCGCCGGGCTCGAGGGCGGCCAGCTGCTCGGTGAAGGGGCCCGCCCGCTTGACCGTGATCGCGTTGGGGTAGGAGAGGGTGAAGGGCTTCTCCCCCAGCCGGGGCAGCCACACCATCATGAACTGCCCGGGGGCGCACTTGACCTCGCGGTCGAAGAAGAGGGTGTGGGTCCAGGGGCTCTCCCTCCGGTTCTCCAGGACGCGCGCCATCTCAGGCATGGGTCAGGTCCGGCGCGGGGAGGCGGTGGGCCTCGCCCACCAGGTCGGGGAATGGGCGGCCGTCCAGGTAGGCCACTACCCCCTCCCAGATGGCCCGGGTCAGTCCGGCCGACTCGCGGGTGCCCTTGCCCAGGAAGGCCGCGCCGATTCCGAGCACGCACGCTCCTGCCATGGCGTACTCGGCGGCGTCCCGCCAGGTGGCGATCCCGCCGTAGGCGACGATGGGGCACTGGAAGCGGGCGTAGGCCTCGTAGGTCATCCGCAGGTTGATGGGCTTCAGGGCGGGCCCGCTGATACCCCCCGTGGTGCCCGCGAGGATGGGCTTGCGGCTCGTGAGGTCGATAGCGAGGCCGGGTCCCAGGGTGTTGCCGCAGCCGAGGGCGTCCGCCCCGGCCGCGAGGCAGGCCTCGGCCACCGCCAGGTAGTCGCTGTTGGGGGAGAGCTTGGCGATGAGGGGTTTCTCGCACGCCCCCCGGACGAGGCGCATCACCTCGCCCGAGACGGCGGGGCTCTGGCCGATGCTCTCCATGATGGTCTGCTCGCCGGGAACCTTGTTCGGGCAGCCGAGGTTCACCTCGATTGCGTCGGCGTAGGGGGCCATCCGCTCGGCCACGCGGGCGAATTCCCCGGGCGTCCCGCCGTAGATGGAGACGATGAGGCGCGAGCGCTGGAGGCGGAGGGAAGCGAGGTCTTTTTCCCAGTCCTCGGGGCTCTGGGTGGGGAGGGCGAGGGAGTTGAGGACCGGCGCCCCCCCCTCGGCGCTGTAGACCACGACAGGGTTGTCGTTCCCCGCCTTCTCCACCGGCCCCACCGACTTGGTCACGTAGCCGCCCAGGCAGGCCCCGGCCTTCTCGAAGGCCGCGAACACCTCGGGGTAGCTCAGGATGCCGCTCGCGTTCACCAGCGGCGGGTCGATGCGGGGAAGCGGCCTCAACGGCGATGAACCCCCATGGCGGGCGAGGAGCTGGTTTCCAGTATACGGGCGGGGCCCGCCTCATGCCAGGGCCCTTTGCCGCTCCACGGAATCCCCGCTGAATCCAGCCAGATCAACGCGGTAGCCTTTCCTCCGGTTCTTGAATCGGGGACTTTCCGGTAGTATTTATCCCGGTGGGTGTGGCGGCCGGAACCGGCAGAGGCCACAGTTAAAATAGTTCAATGCCTTCCCGGCTCATCCGGGAGAGGGGCGCGGCTTGTGATCGCGGTCTTCGTCATCCTCTACTTGGTCTCGATGATCGCCCACCTCTACAACCTTCTCGCGGAGGGGAAGCTGCCCGCCTGGGTGGGGATCGGCCCGCTGGTGGCCGGTTTCGTCCTCCAGACCGTGATGTTCGGCTACAGCGGGTTGACCGGCCAGTCGCGGGGCCTCGGGGTGTGGCTGAGCGCCGCCGCCTGGATCCTGGCGCTGCTCTATCTCGTGGCCTACGCCCGCTACCGCGAGATGGCCCTGGGCGGGTTCGCTCTCCCGGCGATCTTCGTGCTGGCGGGCTACTCCGCCGCCCTGCCGGGCGCCTGGGGCTCGGGCTCCCAGGCCATGCAGGGTTTCCTCCTCAAGAGCCACGCCTTCCTCGCCCTGCTGAGCGCGGCCTCCTTCTTCCTCCTCTTCGCCGCCGCCCTGATGTACGTCGCCCAGGCGCACCAGCTGAAGTCCCGCCGCCCGGGCGCCTGGCTCCGCCGGCTCCCCTCGCTCGACGTGCTGGACGACCTCAACCACAAGATCCTCTACTTCGGCTTCGCCTTCCTGACGGCGAGCCTGCTCCTCGGCTCGATGTGGGCGCAGTCCGAGCACGGCGCCTTCTGGAGCCTCGACCCGCTGAAGACCCTGCCCCTGATCCTCACCTGGCTGGGGTACGGGCTGCTGCTGGTCTGCCGGCTGACGCGCAGCTGGAAGGGCATGCGCTCGGCCTTCTTCTCGATGGGGGCGTTCGTGGCCGTGCTGTTCGCCCTGGCGGTCCACCTGTAGGAGGCGGGATGCCGATCATCCTGGCCGGCGTGAGCCACCATCGCACCCCGCTGGAGGTGCGCGAGCGGCTCTTCTTCGCCCCCGACGCCATGCCCGAGTGGCTCGACCGCCTGGGCCGCTACAATGGGCTGGAGGAGCGGCTCATCCTCTCCACCTGCAACCGGGTCGAGGTCTACAGCTCCGCCGAGAGCTTCGAGGCGGGCGTGGACGCCATCCGCAGCTTCCTCTCGGAGGCGCGCGAGGTCGCCGCCGAGACCCTGCGGAGACACCTCTACGTCCTCCGCGACGAGGAGGCCATGCGCCACCTTTTCCTCGTGGCGTCGAGCCTGGACTCGATGGTGGTGGGCGAGCCCCAGATCCTGGGCCAGGTGAAGGAGGCCTACCGCCTCGCCCAGGAGAACGGCCACGCCGGCAAGAACCTGGCCAGTCTCTTCGCCCGGGCGTTCCAGGTGGCGAAGAAGGTGCGCGAGCGCACCGCCATCGGCGAGGCGCCGGTCTCGGTCAGCTCGGCGGCCGTGGACTTGGCGAAGAAGATCTTCGGCGGCATGGAGGGCCGCACCGTCCTCCTCTTGGGCGCCGGGGAGATGGCCGAGCTGGCGGCCCGCCACCTCGCGGCCCAGGGGGCCAGCGCCATCCTGGTCGCCAACCGCACCCTCGCCCGCGCCCAGGAGCTCGCCCAGGCCCTGGGGGGCCGGGCGGTGGACTACCAGAACATCACGGCCGAGCTGGCCGCCGCGGACATCGTCATCGCCTCGACGGGCGCCCCCCACATCGTCCTCGACCGCGGGCGGGTCGCCTCGGCCCTCGAGCTGCGGCGCGACCGGCCCATGTTCCTCATCGACATCGCCGTCCCCCGCGACGTGGACCCCGGGGTCAACGAGCTCGAGAACGTCTACCTCTACGACATCGACGACCTGCAGTCGGTGGTCTCCGCCAACCTCAAGGGGCGCGAGAAGGAGGCCGAGCAGGGCCGCCTCATCGTGGAGGAGGAGCTCCGCTCCTTCCTCCGCCGCCGCAAGGCCGAAGAGCTCTCCCGCACCTTCGCCGCCATCCGCGTCCAGGCCGAGGCCTTCCGCGAGCGGGAGCTGACCAAGACCCTCAACCGCCTCCCCGGCCTGGACGAGAAGGAGCGCCAGGCCCTGGAGGCCATGACCCGCGCCATCGTGAACAAGCTCCTCCATCACCCCTTCGCCCACCTCCGGGAGATGGCGGCCGAGCAGGCGGACGAGAAGACCATCGAGTTCGTCCAGCGCCTCTTCGGCCTGGAACCCGGCGCGATCGAGCTTCCGCCGCCCGGCCCGGACGACAAAGCGTGACGCCCGCCTCCCCCTCCCGCCTGAGGCTGGGGACGCGCGGGAGCTCCCTCGCCCTGGCCCAGGCGCGGATGATGGCCGCCCGCCTGCGGGAGCTCCATCCCGGCCTGGAGGCCGAGGAGGTCGTCATCCGCACCCGGGGGGACGAGCTGGTCGACTCCCCCCTCCACCAATTGGGGGGCAAGGGCCTCTTCGTGAAGGAGATCGAGGAGGCCCTCCTCGGCGGCCGCATCGACGCCGCCGTCCACAGCCTGAAGGACCTCCCCGGCGAGCTTCCGCCCGGGCTCGTCCTGGGCGCGGTGCCCGAGCGCGAGGAGCCCTGGGACGTGCTCGTCTCGCGGGGCGGGGAGTCCATCCGCAACCTTGCGCCCGGGAGCCGGGTGGGGACGAGCAGCCTGCGCCGCCGGGCCCAGCTCCTCCGCTACCGCAAGGACCTCGAGGTCGTGGACCTGCGCGGCAACGTGGACACCCGCCTGCGCAAGGTGGCCGAGGGCCAGGTCCACGCCGCCATCCTGGCCGCGGCGGGGCTGAACCGCCTGGGCCTGGGGGAGCGGGCCACCGAGGCCTTGGCGCCCGAGGTCATGCTCCCCGCCGTCGCCCAGGGGGCGCTGGGGATCGAGACGCGCGAGGGGGACGCGGAAACCCTCGCCCTTCTCGCCGCCCTGGAGCACCTGCCCACCCGCCAGGCCGTCGAGGCCGAGCGGCGGGCGATGGCCGTCCTCGAGGGCGGGTGCAAGGTGCCGATGGCCGCCTTCGCCGAGCTTCGCCGGGGCCGCCTCCGCCTGCGCGCCCTCGTGGCCAGCCTGGACGGCGAGCGCCTGGCCGAGGCCGAGGGGGAGGACGCTCCAGAGCGCGCCTCCGCCTTGGGGGAGGAAGTGGCCCGGCGCATCCTCGCCGCCGGGGGAAGAGACATCCTGAGCGAGATCGAGCGTGCCTGAAGTGAAGAAGCGGCCCCTGGAGGGCAAGCGCATCGTCATCACCCGGCCCGCCGGGCAGGCGGGCTCCTTCGCTTCCTTGCTGGAGGAACTGGGGGCCGAGGCCGTCGTCGCCCCCCTGGTCGAGATCGGCCCCCCCGGGGACTGGGCCCCCCTCGACGCCGCCATCGGCGGCCTGGGCGGCTACCACTGGATCATCTTCACGAGCGCGAACGGCGTGAGGTACTTCGCCGGGCGTCTCGCGGCGGCGGGCAAGGCCGTGCCCTCCGGCCCCCGGATCATGGCCATCGGCCCCGCCACCGCCCAGGCGGTGGAGGAATCCCTCGGGTGCCGGGCCGACGCCGTCCCCGGGAAATTCGTGGCCGAGGGCATCCTGGAGATGCTGGACGGGGAGCGCATGGCGGGGAAGCGCGTCCTCATCCCCCGGGCCGCCGAGGCGCGCGAGATCCTGCCCGGCACCCTCCGGGAGCGGGGCGCGGAGGTGGAGGTGGTCCACGCCTACCGGACCCTCCCCGCGCCCCAGGAGGCCTCCGAGGCCCTGCGCCGGGAGATCGCGGCGGGGCGGATCGACATGGTGGCCTTCACCAGCTCCTCCACGGTCCGGAGCTTCGCCCGGGCGCTTGGGAGCGCCTTTCTCAAGGAGCACCGGGGCCGCTTCCGGGTGGCCTCGATCGGGCCCGTCACGACCGGCACCGCCCGGGAGCTGGGCTTGGAGCCCGAGGTCGAGGCGGAGAGCTCCACCACCCCGGGGCTGGCCGAGGCCATCTCGGCCTTCTACACGCGGGAGCCCCAGGCGGGGTAGAATGGGGGCGGGACCGGCCCCGGACGCGCCACGGAAGGAGACAGGGAGATGAAGCCCGGCAACGCGCTCTTGGCCCAGGTGCGGGAGGACGTGCAGAACCGCACCCGGCGCACCCGCGAGACGGCCGCCATGCGCCGCATGGTGCGCGAGACGAGGCTTTCGGCGGACAACCTCGTCTACCCCATGTTCGTGGTCGAGGGCGGGGGGGTGAAGCAGGAGATCTCCTCCATGCCGGGCCAGCACCAGCTCTCGGTGGACCGGCTCGTGGAGGAGTGCCGCGAGGTGGCGGCCCTCAGGATCCCGGGCGTCATCCTCTTCGGCATCCCCCAGCACAAGGACGACGCGGCCTCCGAGGCCTACGCCGGGAAGGGAGTCGTCCAGGAGGCCGTCCGCGCGGTGAAGGACGCCCTGCCGGAGCTCTGCGTCATCACCGACGTGTGCCTGTGCGAGTACATGGACCACGGCCACTGCGGGGTGGTGGAGGAGGGGAGGATCCTGAACGACCCCACCCTCGACCTCCTGGAGCGGACGGCGGTGAGCCACGCCCAGGCCGGGGCGGACATGATCGCCCCCTCGGACATGATGGACGGGCGCGTGGGCGCCATCCGCCGGGCGCTCGACCGGGCGGGTTTCGCCCAGACCCCGGTCATGGCCTACTCGGCCAAGTTCGCCAGCGCCTTCTACGGGCCCTTCCGGGTGGCGGCCGAGAGCGCCCCCGCCTTCGGGGACCGCAGCTCCTACCAGATGGACCCGGCCAACGGCCGCGAGGCCCAGCGCGAGATCGACTTCGACATCGCCGAGGGCGCCGACATCGTCATGGTGAAGCCCGCCCTCGTCTACCTCGACGTCCTCGCCCGGGCGCGGGACCGGGTGAACCTCCCGATGGCCGCCTACAACGTCTCGGGGGAATTCGCCATGCTCGCCGCCGCCTGCCGGAACGGCTGGCTGGACCCCGAGCGGGCCTTCATGGAGGTCTTGACCGCCATCCGGCGCGCGGGGGCCGACCTCATCCTCACCTACTTCGCCAAGGACGCCGCCCGGCGGCTCCAGGGGGACGCCAAGACCCCGCTCAGCTTCATGTGAGGCACCCCTTGCGGCGCCTCCCGGGGCGGGGTATCGTCCTTTCATAGCGCTCGTCTCCATCCGTCTTTCCGCCAGAAGGAAGCCCCGCCATGCCCTCCGATGAGATCGTCTTCCTGGGCGGGGCCCGCACCCCGTTCGGCACCTTCCTGGGCACCCTGCGCGAGCTGACGGCCACCCAGCTGGGGGCCCTGGCCGCGAAGGAGGCCATGAAGCGCTCGGGCGTC
>Ga0209343_10004943_pt1 | contig 16354 bp, 11 predicted proteins | sample RifCSPlowO2_02_FD_184026 | JGI IMG/M metagenome (GOLD analysis project Ga0209343, IMG submission 184026) | Groundwater microbial communities from Rifle, Colorado - Rifle CSP2_plank lowO2_0.2 (SPAdes) (version 2) | ecosystem: Environmental > Aquatic > Deep subsurface > Groundwater | place... | reverse complement strand
ACTTAAACTGAAATAAAAAAGATGAACACGACAGATTTAATCGGCTATTTTTCAGCATTTTTAACTACGCTTGCCTTTGTACCGCAGGCACATCACTCGTGGAAAACGCGCGACTTATCGGGCGTTTCACTACCCATGTACAGCCTATTTAGCCTAGGGGTACTTGGCTGGCTGGCCTATGGCGTGATGATTACCAGTTGGCCCATTATTGTAGCTAACAGCATCACCCTGATTTTAGCCTGCGTGGTGCTTTATCTAAAAATTAAACATAAAGCGTAAATTCACTTACTTGTTAAAAACCCCAATTTAACTAAAGCCTTGCGCAACTGACTTTCAACAATACGATAACCATCTGCGTTAGGATGTATCGGGTCGGCTTTCAAACTATTTTTGGCCAGCACATCGGAAAACACATCCGCTACTAACGGTGCGCCTGTTTCTTGCGCTAATTTTTCGTATAACGGATGATCCGAAAGGTTACCAAAGGCCGCGCCAATTGGGTTAAATTTTGGAATGGCGAGCATCACGGTTTGAATGCTCTTAGCTTTGGCTTGCGTTAATATCGCCTTTAGATTGGTAGCAGTTTCAACTTCTGGCACATGCTTAAGAAAATCATTGCCACCCAGTTCTACAATCAGCAAATCGATTTTTTGCTCTCCAGTATCATGATCCGCCAATAATTCTGGTAATCGTGCTAACCCATTAGCCGATGTACTACCCGGCACACCTGCGTTAATCACATTCCAACGCGTGTTAATGGCTAAAATACTGGCATAATCCTCGCCCTTACTTGCACCAGTACCATAGGTTAAGCTATCGCCTAAAATCACCACAGAGGCATTAGCAGGTAACGCAGAGTATTGCTGGCCGTTGCCGCAGCCCGCAAGAGAAATTAAAACCCAAATAACAATGAGAAGTCTTTTCAATATTATTTTCCTAAGGCATATACCAAAACATTATCACCCGCAGGGAAGCCGAAAATAGCATTGCCGCCTGCAACCACCGCTACATATTGTACGCCATCAATCTCATAGCTAATGGGTGGCGCGTTCACGCCAGCATCCACTTTTGCTTGCCATAACAAGTCGCCAGTGTTGCTATTATAAGCATTGAGCTTACCATCACCCTCACCCATAAATACCAATCCGCCGCGCGTAGCAAGCACACCACCCATGAGTGGCTGTTCTGTTTTCACTTGCCAGCGTATTTTCCCCGTTGTTAAGTTGATGGCGGATAACACACCCCAGCGTGGGTCTTTAGTTGGCTCAGATGATGCATAGCGAATTGCAGGCAAACCATTTTTAGCGGGTTCTTCCACCAGTGTATATTTAATGGGTGAATGTATGCCGGCAACAAAGCTGGTTTGATTTTGTTCATCCAATGCGCTCGGGCTCCAATTTGAGCCGCCCAAAATACCAGGGTACAACACCGTGCCTTCTGTTGTAGCTTTAGAAAATAGATTTTTTTGTGGTACAAAAGCGTCTGATTTCATGATGAGCTGACCTGTTGCACGGTCATTAACGTAATACCAACCGGTTTTACTGGCTTGACCCACAGCTGCAATTTTTTTGCCATCTTTAACATAATCAAACAGTACCGGAGGGCTGGCTAAATCATAGCCCCAAACGTCATGCGGCACTTGCTGGTAATGCCACTTTATTTTGCCAGTTTCTGTATCTAAAGCCACTAATGACACCGTATATAAATTGTCACCTGGACGAGAAGTGTCATTCATTTGTGGCGACGGGTTGCCCGTACCAAAAAATAAAGTATTCGTTTTAGTATCAATCGCAGGTGTACTCCACGCCGAGCCGCCACCATAACGCCACGCGTCTTTATTATTCTCTAAATTCGCTTTTTCAGCGGCAATATCTCGGTTAAGCGAAATACCATCAGAGGTGGTTTCTGCAAACACACCTTCCCACCCCTGCGCCGGAATGGTATCAAACTGCCAAACACGCTTGCCGTTTTTAACCTCATAAGCCGCTAAAAATCCAGGGCGGCCATAGCGCCCATCCACACCTATCACCGCGCCCAACGGGGCATCTAACCTTGGTGTATCCACATGCAAACCATAACCAACACCCGTTACACCTACAATCACCTTGCCGCGATAAACCACTGGTGCCATATTGATGCCGATACCGGTACCGCCGTACATGTCTTTTTGGCTTTTAGCATCCAACTTGCTAAGTGAACTGGTGTCTTCTGTCAGTGCAGTATCATCGGCAACATCAATATCCCAAAGCTTTGCACCAGTTTTTGCATCTAACGCAATCAACCTAGCATCTACCGTGCCAATAAATACTTTGCCCTCGCTCACCGCTACACCCCTGTTCGCAGGGCCGCAACACATTTTCCAATTAGCTTTACGTTCATGCTTGTAGCGCCACAATTCTTGGCCTGTTTTAGCATCCAGCGCAACCACATGGTTGTAGGGTAAAGCAACGACCATCACACCATTAGTGACAATTGGCGTGGCCTGAAAAGTTGCCGATACGCCGCTTTTAAACTGCCAAGCCAGCGTCATATTTTTCACGTTTTGTAGGTTGATCTGCGTGAGTGGTGACATGCGTTGATTGGTATAATCACGTCCAAAGCTAGGCCAATCTTTATTCGACAAGGCGGCCGACTTATGGCTGATGCCACTGCAAGCAACAACGCCTAAGCAACTGAGTAACAGCAGCGTTTTGGTACTAGTGAATTTAAACGGCTCCATTTGCAACGACTTAGGCATAACAATTTTCCTTCTCATTCAACTTATAGCTACTTTTAGATGGTGCCATTTTCAAACTATACAGATTTGTATAGTTTATGCCAATTTACACACTTGCCAGTAAAATCTCATCATGAATTTCATGATTTTTAGGTTTTTAAAAATGGGGTTCCGTATTTTACGGATTGATTTTTGGCTCCGAAGCTGGCATATTCCACGAGAGTGAACAGGCAATTGTATCCAACGTCTTGCGTCTTGACGATCAGCGCATCAGCACGATTATGACGCATCGAAACGACATCTATCTGCTTGATCTGTCTGAGCCTGAGGACGAAATTCGCAATCGAATTGCCAAAAGTCCATACACCCGTTTGGTGGTTTGCCACGATGGGTTAGATCATGTCGTTGGAATATTGCATACGGTGGATATTCTCAAGGATGCACTGGCAGGAAAATCGCTTGCAATTGAGCCATCCTTGCGCCCACCGCTGTATGTGCCTGAGGGCGTATCCACCACGTATTTGTTGGAAAACTTCCGCAAATCCCGCCAGCAATGCGCATTGATCGTTGACGAGTATGGTGAATTGCAGGGGCTGGTGACGCTGATCGATGTGCTTACCTCAATTGTTGGCGAACTGCCTTCCTTGGATATTCCAGAAGAACAGGGTGTCGTCACACGCGAAGACGGATCGTTACTGATTGATGGCAGCGTGACTATCGAACGCCTAAATTTCGTGCTGGAAAACCACAAAGATTTACCCGGTGAGAAAGAAAACGCTTTCAATACCCTGGGTGGTTTCGTCATGTATATGCTGGGGCGTATTCCACAGGTGGCCGACATTTTCGAAGCAGCAGGCTATCGTTTTGAAGTCATCGATATGGATAAAAATCGTGTGGACAAGGTATTGGTTGCACGTCTAACCCCGTTTCAATCAAAAGCCAGCCTAACTGAAAAATAATTTTTAAATCTCTGCTATTGGCTAAAGGCATTCATTATTCACGGACAATGGCTTACCCAAAAACTGCCATTGCTACAAAAAACAATGGCAAATCACCATAAACTAGAAATTTTCAATCTAGTGATTTCCAGTCAAATCAATCATGCAATTCGGATACCCGTAAAACTTGCGCATAAGCCGTTATACTTACATCATCAGCCATCAAAATGGATTTCTCATGAACGACCGCATTCAACAACTGTTAAACCAAATGTCAGCACTTGAGGATGACCTACGCACAGCACTAAATGAACAGCCATCCACCATGTTTTTTCAGATTAAAGGCAAGCGTGTTGAATTTGAACAATCCATTAAAGAAACACACCGCCGCCTGAAAAGAAATTTTTTTCGCTGGCTGGTCACTGACCGCCCGCAAAACCTGATTACTGGCCCTATCATTTACGCCATGATTATTCCTTTAGTGATTACTGATATTTTCATCACTTTTTATCAGCTGACTTGCTTTCCAATCTATGGCATAAAAAAAGTGCGCAGAGGTGATTACATTATTTTTGACAGACAGCAGCTGAGTTATCTCAATTTTATTGAGAAGTTTCACTGCACTTACTGTGCTTACGGCACTGGCATGATTGCTTATATCAGTGAAATTGTAGGACGAACTGAACAATACTTTTGCCCAATCAAGCATGCCCGCAAGATTTTAAGTACACATTCACGCTATGCGCACTTTTTAGATTATGGTGATGCCGAAGACTATGAAGCTAAGCTGGAACAATATCGACAAGCTTTAGGCAAAGAAAAGTGAATCAAGGTGAGCTTTTATAGTTAGACCCAAAAAACTCCATCATCATAAAATCTTCTAGCCCTGCGTTATCTTCCGGGCGTGCAGACTGCACCACTGAACGTCCAAGCCGGTGCGATTCCCAATTAAAATCCCCTTGGTAGTGTTCACGTATCAGCGCAATCATGCGTTTAATCATCACCAGCCTGACGTCTTGACCACTTTTAGCTTCCACCTCAAAGAACTGACGCTTAGAACTACTATAATCACTGGTCCAGCCACGAAATGCAAAGGTAGCATTTCGCGAACTTAAGCTGGTAATTTCAAAAATACCATTAGTGCCAGTTTGAAAATTACGCTTAATGCGCTCATCTCTAACTTGCTCCTCACTTGGGCCTCGCTCACGCGCCACCGCCTCTGCATTTTGCTGCGCGGCATTGGTTTCAGAAGCATTTCGCCGTGCTTGCATTGCTTTTACATACGACTGCATATCCGGAAAGTCTTCGGGCTGCAGCTCTTTTAATACAGGCTCTTTAGCTAGCTGAGGGTTTAATGCTGGTTGTGGCTTAACCAATTCAACAGGCACAGTGAATGATGGTTTTTCACTTTTGATTATTTTTGGCGTTGGTTTTTGCGCCATTATTCTGGGTTTAGCAATAGCTGGTTTATCTACTCTGGCAATGGGTTCTTTTGTGGGTTCAATCGGCTCTTCAACTGGGGTTTGTTCTATTACTGTTGCGGCTGGTTTAGGGGGCGACAAACTAACCTCCATTGCCCGTGGTAACGTAGCTGAAGCATTATCTAGTTGAATTTTCGGCAAGGCAACAAACAAGATCAGCGCGTGTAGTAATAGCGAAAAAACAATCGCGATCAAGGTGTTGCGACTCATGTTAATCCGAATAAATCGATCACCATGCACTGACTTTAAAGCTTTGCCTGACAAAAATCCGTCAAAATTTTCTGCTAAGTGATGCGTGTTGGCTGGATCAGTTTGCATAAACAGTTAAAATCGCATGTCAGCCCAGGTTTTCTCTAAGCGCTTAATCGAAATTGGAAACGGCGTTTTAAGTTCCTGCGCAAACAGCGACACGCGTAGCTCTTCAATTAACCATCTAAAATCCTGCAAACTTGGTGGAATATCCAAATGTGCTGACTTTAAGGCGTTAATTTTAACTTGCCATTTTTGCCAAATCAAACCCACGCTTGCTGCATTTTTACCATCGCGGTCTGGGTTAGCAGGCTGTTTTTCTATGCGTAAACGCAAAGCTTTCAAGTAACGCGAAATATGCTGCAATTGCTCCCACGGCGTTTGGCTAAAGCAACCTTTATACACTAGCAAGCTTACTTGCTGCTCTAAATCACGCTTTAACCTATTGACAGTAGCAGCCATCTGGCTTTGTTTTTGTGTCAGCAATTGATATTCGGTTGCGATCGCCTGCGCCTGCCTTGCAATCGCTTCCGTCACCGCTGGCAAGCGCGTTCTGGCGCGCTGCTTTAACTTCATAAAGTCTGCATTGGTACGCGGCAAGTCATCTTCACCAATAAACGCACGGTCAGCAATGGCGCGTATCATGTCTTCGCGTAAATCATCGGACGAGATAATATTGCGTAGCACCAGCGCGTACTGGTTAAAATTAGGCAAGCTTTTCTCAAGTTGCTTCATTTGCTCTTTTAATTCAAAGCGCATCAAACGGCACACGCCTTTACGATGGCTTAATTCCGCCTCGCGCTCGGTATCAAACAATTTTACTGAAATGCTGTCATCAGCATCTTCTAAGGCTGGATAACCTGTCACTTTCAAACCATCGCGTTCAAAGCTCAATGTTTGTGGTAAATCACCAAAATCCCATTGTTTTAGTCCAGTTTTTTCAATATCGGGTGAAGTATTTCTAAAAGTGAGTTGTGCCGCTGAACCAAGTTGTTTTTTGAGTAAATTCCAATCACGTCCCATCGCCAGCTCGCGCCCCGCATCATCCACCACACTGAAATTCATTAAATGGTGAGGCGGCATCTCGCTTAGGTTCCAGTCTTCTTTACTGATTTTTAAAGTAGTTTTGTGCTGAATATAAGCGGCCAGCGTTTCGAGTAACGGTAGAGAAAATTGATTGCCAACAACCTCTAAAAACCCAGTCACAAACTCCGGCACTGGTACACAAACACGGCGAAACGCCTTGGGTAGCGCTTTGATTAGATAAGTCAGCTTTTCGCGCAACATACCTGGTACCAACCATTCCGTTTGCACCGGGTTAAGCTGGTTTAATAAAGCAAGAGGGATCGTTGCCGTTACGCCATCTAAAATATGGCCTGGTTCAAAACGATACTTAAGGTTGGTTTCAACGCCATCCAGTACAATTTTTTCAGGAAACTGCACCGCAGTAATGGCATCGGCACCATGGCGCATCAAGTCATCGCGCGTTAAATACAGCAATTTAGGATTGGTTTTTTCAGCCTCGATACGCCAATGCTCAAAACTCGCCGCATTAAAAATATCCGCAGGAATTTTCGCATCATAAAACGCGAATAATTGGTGCTCGTCTATCAACACATCTTGGCGACGCGCCTTATGCTCCAACTCCTCAACTTCGGCAATTAAGCGTTCATTTGCGGTAAAAAATGCTGCTTTAGTATCAAACTCACCGTTTGCCAGCGCTTCACGTATAAAAATCTCACGCGATTCCGTTGGGTTAATTGGCCCATAATGCACGCGACGCTTAGGGATAATTGTGAGTCCATACAAACTCACGCGCTCCCACGCGTTGACCATGCCCATTTTTCTATCCCAGCGCGGGTCGGTATAATTACTTTCGGTTAATCCTCTTGCCAGCGGCTCAATCCAATCCGGCTCGATTTTGGCTACACAGCGTGCATATAACTTTGTGGTATCCATCAACTCAGCAGCCATCACCCATTTGGGACGAGACTTCTTGAGTGTAGAGCCAGGTGCTACATAAAAACGAATGCCGCGCGCGCCTGCGTAAGACTCACTCTCACCATCTTTGAAACCAATATTACCAAGCAAGCCGGCTAACAAAGCCTTGTGAATTTGCTCAAAATCAGCTTCTTTTTCGTTAAGCTTAAATTCCATCTCCGAGACAATTTCCAACAATTGCCCATGTAATTCGCGCCACTCTTTTAAGCGTAAAAACGACAAAAAATTAGTGTGGCATTGATTGAGCAAATCTTTGTTAGATTTTTTAGTCTTTAAGGCGTTATCAAAGAAATCCCACAGTTTGAGATAACTCATAAAGTCCGAGCCTTCCCCTGCAAATTTAGCGTGCGCATTGTCAGCCGCTTCACGCTTATCCATCGGCCGCTCACGTGGGTCTTGTATGCTCAGCACACTGGTAATAATGAGCACCTCTTTTAAGCAATGCTCACGTTTTGCCGCCAAAATCATGCGCCCTACACGCGGGTCTAGCGGTAGCTTGGCCAGTTGCAAGCCTGTTTCAGTAATCTGGCGACGCGCATCCACTGCGCCCAACTCTTGTAATTGCTGATAACCATCTGCAATTAAACGCGATGATGGCGCTTCAATAAAAGGGAACTCCGTCACATCACCTAAACGCAACGCTGCCATGCGCAAAATTACACTAGCAAGTGAACTGCGCAAAATCTCCGGCTCGGTAAATTCCGGTCTGCCGTTAAAGTCTTGTTCTGAGTACAGACGCACGCAAGTGCCGTTAGAAACCCGACCGCAACGCCCTGCCCGCTGCTTTGCCGCCGCTTGGCTAATTTTTTCAATCTGCAATTGCTCAACTTTAGCACGCGGACTGTAACGGTTCATACGCGCCAAACCAGCATCAATCACGTATTTAATGCCAGGCACGGTGAGTGAGGTTTCAGCAACGTTGGTGGCCAACACAATGCGCCTGGTGCTATGGCTTTTAAAAATCTTCTGTTGGTCTTCAATACTCAAACGCGCAAACAAAGGCAGCACTTCAATATGTTTAAGCTTGGTGGAGCGCCCTTGGTATTTGCGTAAATGGTCTGCCACATCACGAATTTCACGCTCACCAGGCAGAAACACTAAAATATCACCGTCACCTAATCTGAGCAAATCATCAGCAGCATCTAAAATAGCTTCTTCAATCGCCTCTTCTTCGTCATCTTCTTCTAGCCAGCGCGCTTCAGTCTTAGCTTTGCGCGCAATACCAAAGATAGTGTCATCATCTAAATCATACTGTGTATTCTCAGCCTCAGCGATCTCCCTCGCACGAAAACCCGCTGCGCCAAGTGGACGGTAACGAATTTCAACAGGGTAAGTACGCCCAGAAACCTCAATTACCGGTGCGCCATTAAAGTGCTGTGAAAACCGATTGGCATCAATAGTGGCGGAAGTCACAATGATTTTTAAATCCGGGCGCTTAGGCAGCAACTGCTTTAAATAACCTAAAAGAAAATCAATGTTCAGGCTGCGCTCATGCGCCTCGTCGATGATAATGGTGTCGTAAGCATTAAGAAATTTGTCGCCTTGCGTTTCAGCCAGCAAAATACCGTCCGTCATCAGCTTGATATAACTGAATTCTGATAATTTATCGTTAAACCGTACCTTGTAGCCCACCACCTCGCCCAATGGTGAATTCAATTCTTGCGCAATACGGGATGCCACAGAGCGTGCCGCGATACGACGCGGTTGTGTATGCCCGATTAAACCAGAAACACCGCGGCCGAGTTCCAGGCAAATTTTTGGTAACTGCGTCGTTTTACCCGAACCAGTTTCACCACACACAATGACCACCTGGTTTTTGCTAATGGCGGCAGAAATTTCATCTTTTTTGCTACTGACAGGCAGCTCTAATGGGTACTCAGGCTTAGGTAAATTAGTTAGTCGCGCTTGGTACTTAGCTTGTGATCTGCTTATTTTTTGTGCAATCTCACCCAGCAAACGTTGCGCTTTTTGTGCTGACTTTTCATCTGTTAGTGGCTGCAAGTCTTTCACATCTCGCGACTTCATTAAGTCCGCTACATCACGCAGCTTGCGCCGCAGCGCGTGGCGATCTGCCAGCATGCAAGTTTTTAATGCGGTTTCTAAATGGGAAAGATTCAAAAGATTTAATGTAAATTTTAAAGGCAATAACTGCAAGCCATTGATATTGAATGAGTATTTGGTAGGAGATGCGAGGTTCGAACTCGCGACAAACGGATTAAGAGTCCGCTGCTCTACCAGCTGAGCTAATCTCCCTCAAGGGCTTGGATTATCAAGATAAAGTAGCCCTATGTCAAACAGAAAACCTGTTAAATGGTGTTTCTAAATTCAATTCGCGCAAAATGTCATGTCATCTAGCATGTGCTTTTTAGGTCACTAACCTGTATATTTGATAATCCTCAGCTTGCTTTCACCGAGTGTTCTCAGCTCACCAGCGCCGTCGCGACGCTATTCATGACGTACACGCAAAAAACTTGCAAACCTTGGCTTGCCACTAGCCGTTTTGTCGCGGTAGGTGTAGGTAACGAGGCTACCAATTTTTGGCGGATTTTCTCGTTGCGCATCACTCAAGCCTGTGCCAAGTTTGAAGCGTATGCCTTCGGGGGTTTCTACTACTAGTGCACCAAGCTTGCCTGTATATTTTCCACGCCCTGGTGTATGCGCTACAACGGTTGCCTCAGCATCGTTTTGCAGTTTTAATTTAAGCAGCGCATCGCTTCGCCCTGTAACATATTGCGCATCGGCTCGATGTAGCATGAGACCTTCTCCACCAAGGGCTACAACTTGTTTAAGCCTTGAGTTAAGTACAGTTTCATCTTTGACGCGAAATTGCGTCACGGCTTTCAGGTGTGGGATGTTTGCTTGTTTAACGATTTCAACAATGCGCTGTGCCCGTACTTGAAATGTACCCTGCTCATTTGGTAACTCAAAAATCAGGTACGAAATGCCGCGCCATTCTTCATCGATGGGTACGTTTTTTCGCACCGCACCTGAAAGCGCCTCAAACTTGCCGCGTGCAAGCCATAGCTCACCATCGAGCGGCGTTGCAGGAAAACCTTGAGTAAACCACGCTGGGGCTGCAATAACGCGTCCTGAACGCGTATGGAATATTTTGCCATCCCATACTGCGCGCACACCATCAAATTTTTCACTCACCAAAAATTTCCGCACATCAATGCCGCGCTGGTAAACCTGCGCAAGCAATACATCGGACGTCACTTGCTCAGCCAATAGTGGCGAAACAGGCGCACCGGCGATAGCTATTAAAAGTAATAAGCGGATTAGCTTCATCACAACAGTCTAAAACAATAAGCTAAAAACTGTGGCGCAATTTTTTCTTTGTACCCATCATTTGCAAAGTGTATGTGTTTAATCGTGAAAAGCCGCTTCTGTTAGAAAAAATGAGCAGCTACAATGTCCAATCTGACTATCTAAAAAAACTTATGTTATCTTTGGGTATCCGAATGTTGTGATTACCATTAAAAAAACAAATTATATGATTGAATCAGCGAGTTATCTGTGAGATTGGGCTGCCTATAGCAGTCACTTGGCAACTTACACTTTCCACCCAAACCAGCCTGTCATCAACACAATTTAACGCATATAAAAGTCCAAGTTATGGCTTAAAACAATCAACTAAAGACTTTTAACTATGGAAATCGTAAAATACAATCCACATCAAAACAAACACTTCATTACTGCCAGAGCCATCAATAGCCTGTGTAAGTCATGGATTTCAAGCTAGCCGAAATCACATTAACGTATTGGACAAAAATGCTTTTTAATTTGAGGAGTCTAAATGCCGAATTGGTTTACATATTTGCACTAGCAATCATTACCATACTGACCAGCACCGCTTTATTCTTCTTCATTTTAACGCGTGGTGCCTTAATTGCCCGTAGCGTTTTAGGCAACTCAAATCACAACACATCACACGTCTATCCAATTTATTCGAATATCAGACTAATTCGCCTCATCGATTTCCAACCGATCATTTCCGCCATCCTACTGTTTCAATATGATCGATTGGTTTCAATCATCGTAAATGGATTGCAAAATACTGACTTGCAAGGAAAGTGTCTGCTGGTTACCTCCTGCGCTTTTGGCAATGTGCTCCCGCGCGTGGTAACAGCCGCAATTGAAGCTGGTGTTCAGCGCATTTTGATTGCTGATATCGTCAAAAACGAGCTGGTACACGCAAAACAGAAGCTTAAGGCGAATGCCGGAAAAATAGAATTTATTGAAGAGAATGCAGTGGCAATGAAACAGAAAGACAGCTCTATCGCAGCCAACGTAATTTTTTTCCTACTCCATGAACTTCCGCACCACCTCAAAGGCTATGCCCTACAAGAGGCTGGGCGAGTATTGATGCCTGGTGGAAAGCTATACCTGGCCGAATTTTACCGTCCGAATATTCTGATACTCAGGATTCTCAGCTGGACCTATTTCAAGGTCTTTGAGCCACTTAGTCTGGCATTATGGGATACGCACGACCCAGTGAAGCAGCTTGAAGCGTTAGGTGGCTTCACTTGCGAACGCCACACAATTTTCTTTAGTAACTTTCAGATTATCATCGCCACCAAAAATCCGTGAATATCACATTTCTCTTTTAAGGCTGGATGCCTGCTCTGGGCCGCGACCTGATCTACAACTTCTCAATTAGACTGCTTTATCGCTGACGTTCAAAACCTAACATAAACTGAAAATTTTCAATCCAGTGATTTTTGGTCAAATCAATCATCGAATACGGACCCCCTTATATTTAATACACAAACCGGTGGCGCATCTCTTCTAAATTGAATTCGTGCAAAATTGCCTCTAATCGCTGTTGCGCATTTTTGCGTGGCTGGCCTGTATATTTGGCAATAATCAGCTCGTTTTTCATGGAGTGTTCCCAACCTACCAACTCGGTCACAGTTACGCTGTAGCCAGATGCCTCTAGCTGCAGGCAACGCAATACATTAGTAATTTGGCTGCCAAATTCACGCGTATGTATCGGATGCCGCCAAATTTCACTCAACGGGGTTTTGCCAAAACTTTCATTTTTATGCTGCCTTAATACTTCCGCCACTTCCGCCTGACAACAGGGCACTAGCACCATGTACTTTGCCTGTTTTTTTAAGCCAAACTGAATGGCATCATCTGTCGCGGTGTTGCAGGCATGCAATGCAGTGACAATATCCACCTTAGTGGGAATGGCATTTGAAGTCGTAGATTCTTCCACCGTTAAATGCTCAAAACGCATGCGTGTAAAACCCAATTGCTGCGCCAGGTTTTTGGATTTTTCTACCAATTCGGCACGCGTTTCTATACCGATCACTTCACCAGCGCTTAATTGTTTTAACAATAAATCATACAAAATAAAACCCAGGTAAGACTTGCCTGCGCCATGATCAACCAATACAGGGCTGGGGTTATGCGTTAACACGTCGTTAAACAACGGCTCGATAAAATTTACCAAGTGATAGACCTGCTTGAGCTTGCGCCGACTGTCTTGGTTAAGCTTGCCATCGCGCGTCAAAATATGTAGCGCTTTAAGCAGATCAATAGATTGGTTAGGTTTGATTTCAGGGATATTTGTCATGATGGTATTTTAAGCCAAAAATAAATTTACCGCCGATAAACACAGATGAACGCAGATAAAAACTTTAATTGAAGCGGTCAATGCTAAAATACTGCCTCACTGAAGCGCACCTCCGTTTTAAAATCAAAAAATACACGAAGGCGAGCTAAATACAGTACCTTTTTGTACGGCAAAGCAATGCCGACAAAGATTTTTTTGCACTTTCAAACGGAGTAAGAATGGCAATTCAATGGTATCCGGGTCACATGACCCAAGCACGCAAAAAAGCCGAAGAGACTATGGAATTTACCGACATGGTCATCGAAGTGCTGGATGCGCGCGTACCCGCCGCCAGTCATAACCCGATGATTGATGAAATGCGCTTGTTTCGCCAACGTCCCCAACTCAAAATTCTAAATAAAGCCGATCTGGCTGACCCAGCAGCCACTCAAGCCTGGCTCAATTACTTTAATGCGCAACCTAACACCAAAGCGGTTGCGCTCTCTTGCAAAAAACCTGGCGATGCTAAAAAAATCCCTGCTATTTGCAGAAAAATAACACCACATCGCGGTACGCATTTAAAACCATTACGCATGTTGATTATGGGCATTCCTAACGTGGGTAAATCAACATTGATGAACGCCCTGCTCAACCGCCGTGTGGCGAAAGTAGGTGACGAGCCTGCTGTGACCAAAAGTCAGCAACGCTTTGATTTAGATGACACCATGAGCATTACCGACACGCCAGGGATGATGTGGCCAAAAATCGCTTATGAGTCAGATGGCTACATGCTGGCAGCGAGCCATGCGATTGGTCGCAACGCGGTGATTGATGAAGATGTTGCACTATTTTTAGCAAATAATTTACTCAAAAACTATCCTGCCCTACTCAATGCGCGCTACAAGCTAGATACCATGAAACATGATGGCGCGTTTCTGGATGTTTTAAAAATGGATGGCGTTGATTTGCTAGAAGCCATCGCCAAACGTCGCTCTTACAAACGCCATGATGGCTTGTGGGATACCGAAAAAACTGCGGTCGCTTTTTTAACAGATTACCGCAGTGGCGCCATAGGCCGTGTGAGTTTAGAAACCCCCGCTTCAAGAGCTGAAATGACTTCACACACAGAAACTAACAAAAACAATACATCAGAAAGCGGCTCAGATACTGACAGCGCGACTGACACGCCGCAATAATACTCTGCAATGCTGAATAACATGAACGCGCCTCAACGTGAGGCGGTGAAATACTTGGATGGCCCGTTACTCGTGCTTGCTGGCGCTGGCAGCGGAAAAACACGCGTCATTACACAAAAAATCAGTTATCTGATTAACGAAGCTGGCTACAACCCAAAAGAAATCGCGGCGATTACCTTTACCAACAAAGCCGCACTAGAGATGCAGGAGCGTGTGGCTAAGCTCATGCAAGGCAAAAACATCAAGGGTTTGACCATTGCCACTTTCCATTCACTTGGCCTGCAAATGTTACGTGCCGAGGCGGCTTTACTCGGTTACAAGCCACAATTTTCAATTTTAGATTCATCCGACAGTTTTAAGATTCTTGCAGATGTACTCGCTACCACCGATAAGCAACTGCTGCGCAAAACACAGTGGCAAATCTCCAACTGGAAGAACTCTTTTATCAATCCAGATCAAGCTAAAGCTACGGCGGATGAAGAACTCACCCACGCTGCCGCCAAGGTGTATCAAATTTATCAGCAAACGCTCAAAGCGTATCAAGCAGTGGACTTTGATGACCTGATCAAGCTGCCTGTTGAGTTATTTGAGCAGCACGAAGATGCGTTAAATAAATGGCAACGTAAGCTGCAATACCTGCTCATAGACGAATACCAGGACACCAATGCCTGCCAATATAAATTGGTGAAAATGCTCACGGGCGTGCGCGGGCAATTTACGGCGGTGGGCGATGACGACCAGGCCATTTACGGCTGGCGCGGCGCGGATGTAGAAAACCTACGCCAACTCACCACTGACTTTAGCAAATTAAAAGTGATTAAATTGGAGCAAAACTACCGCTCTACCGTGCGCATTTTGCACGCTGCCAACCAAGTGATTTCAAATAACCCTAAGTTATTTGAAAAGAAACTATGGAGTGAGCTGGGCATGGGCGATTTACTGCAAGTGACCGCCGCCATGAGTGAAGAGCATGAGGCCGAAGGCGTGGTCATGAAACTGCAAGCGCACAAATTTGAAAACCGCACTTTTTATAAAGATTACGCGATTCTTTATCGTGGCAATCACCAGGCACGTATCTTCGAGCAACATTTACGCAATCAAAAAATTCCCTATACCGTTTCGGGCGGACAATCATTTTTTGATAAAGCTGAAATTAAGGATTTAATCAGCTACTTACGTTTAGTCGCCAATGAAGATGATGACCCTGCATTTATTCGCGCCGCGACCACGCCGAAAAAAGGCATCGGCAACACCACGCTGGAGCGGCTTGGTGAATATGCCAGTGCGCATAAAATTTCACTGTTCGCCGCCGCGTTTGAAGGTGATTTTCAAAGTGAAATCGGTAATAAACAGTTAGAAGACCTGCTCAATTTTTGCCAATACATCAATAAACTACAACACCGTGCAGTACGCGACCCAGCAGGTGACGTGCTCAATGATTTGCTGGCGACTATTCAATATGAAGCCTTTTTATACGATAGCGAAGAACCACGCGCTGCCGAAGTGAAGTGGTCAAACGTACTCGATTTTATAGGTTGGCTGACCAAAAAAGGTGAGGCGAATACTGAATATGGCAACGAGACCGCAGGCAAAAACCTGCTCGAACTCACGCAAATGGTCTCGCTTATGAGCATGTTAGAAGGCCGAGAAAATGGCGAGCCTGATGCGGTCAAACTCTCAACCCTGCATGCCGCTAAAGGGCTGGAGTTTGGTCATGTATTTTTAATAGGCGTTGAAGAAGGCATATTGCCGCATCGCGAAAGTATCGATGCTGGCATTTTAGACCCGACAAAAATTGAAGAAGAACGCCGCCTCATGTATGTAGGCATTACGCGTGCGCAAAAGTCACTTAACATCTCATGGTGCAAAAAACGCAAACGCGCAGGTGAAATGCAAATGTGCGAACCCAGCCGTTTTATTGCCGAAATTCCCAAGGATGACGTGCGCCATTTTGGCAACCCGTTTAATAAAGACATGGAAGCCAGTAAAGATTTTGGGAAATCTAAAATGGCGAACATAAAAGCCATGTTAGGGAAAAGTTAGCACGCTGTTAACTCAACTAATCACCTGTAAACGATTAAAATACTCACGTAAAGAAATTTTTGAAAGTCACCTATGCCCTACATCACCCTAGACAACGCCTCTTTAGCTTTTGGTCACCACGCCCTGCTTGATCACGCCTCATTTCAGCTTGATGCTGGTGAGCGCGTAGG
>Ga0209343_10004942_pt1 | contig 16355 bp, 13 predicted proteins | sample RifCSPlowO2_02_FD_184026 | JGI IMG/M metagenome (GOLD analysis project Ga0209343, IMG submission 184026) | Groundwater microbial communities from Rifle, Colorado - Rifle CSP2_plank lowO2_0.2 (SPAdes) (version 2) | ecosystem: Environmental > Aquatic > Deep subsurface > Groundwater | place... | reverse complement strand
CCGTTCTTACACGCGCGAAGCCGGCGTGCGCCAACTCGAACGCGAGATAGGCTCGGTCTGCCGCGCTGTAGCCACGCGGGTCGCCGAGGGATTCAAAGAGGTAATTACCATAGATGAAGAATTTCTCAGGCGCTGTCTCGGGCCGCCCAAGTTCTTCAATGAGATCGCGCTGCGCACGAGCCTGCCCGGAGTGGCGACCGGTTTGGCGTGGACACCTTTCGGCGGCGATATCCTGTTTGTCGAAGCGACTAGGATGGCCGGCGACGGAAAGCTATTGTTAACCGGGCAGCTCGGTGATGTGATGAAAGAAAGCGCTCAAGCCGCGTTGAGTCTGGTCAAATCACGCGCCGAGATGCTGGGCATTGAGCCCGAGATGTTTCGGAAAAGCGATTTGCACGTGCATATTCCCGCGGGCGCAATTCCCAAAGACGGCCCGAGCGCCGGGGTCACACTGTTTGTCGCGCTAGTTTCACTCTTGATCGGTAAACGAATCAACAAAGATGTCGCGATGACTGGCGAGATTAGTCTCCGCGGTCTGGTCTTGGCGGTGGGAGGCGTCAAGGAAAAAGTCCTGGCAGCGAAGCGAGCTGGTATCTCTTGCGTTTTGCTCCCCGAGTTCAATCGAAAAGACATCGAGGAAGTCCCAGCAACGGCTCGCGAAGGAATCCGCTTCGAGTTCTTGAAAACAGTTGACGACGCCTTGCAACTTGCCTTGGAGCCGGAAGCCCTCGGCAGGTCAGTCGGATCTGAAAGGTTAGCGAGTTAGCTCGACCTCTCGACGATACCTCCGAGCCAAGGTCGAGGAAGCGAAAAAGAAACGGGCAAAACCACAGCGCATGTCGAACTTAATCCTTCGTTCGCTGTGAACACACGAAGCAATAGGAAACCATGAGTCTTGAAATCCTATCGGGTTCGGCAAACCACGCCCTTGCTGAAAGCGTCGCCAAGACACTGGGCGTACCGCTCACCCGGCGCATTTTAAAGCGCTTCCCGGACGGCGAATTACACATCGAAGTAGAGGATAGCGTCCGCGGTTGCGACGTCTATCTCATTCAGCCAACTTGTCCGCCTGTCGATGAGCACTTCTTCGAACTGTTTCTTCTAGCCGATGCCTGTCGGCGCGCGGGAGCGATTCATCTAACCGCTGTCATTCCCTATTTTGGCTACGCTCGGCAGGACCGCCGCGCTCATGGCCGCGAGCCGGTGAGCACGCGGCTGGTTGCTGACTTGCTCGCCGCCAGCACTATCCAGCGCGTGGTCGTAGTAGATTTTCACAGCCACGCCGTAGAAAGCGCGTTTGCGATTCCGGTAGAGCATGTGAGTGCCATCCCGATATTAGCGGACGCCATCCGACCGTCGGTACACAAAGATGCCGTGGTCGTCTCCCCAGACCTTGGCGCCGTCAAGATGGCGGAGCGTTATGCGAAGCTTCTCGATTTGTCGGTCGCGATTATTCATAAGAGTCGTGTCAGTGGCGCAGAAGTAACCGTTCAGCGTATCGTCGGCGATGTCCGCGACAGAGAAATAGTTGTCGTTGATGACATGATCACAACCGGCGGAACGATAGAGAAGGCGATCAAAGCTCTCCTCGAAGCCGGCTGCTCAGCGTCGGGCATAAAGGTGGTGGCAAGCCACGGCTTATTTGTGGGCAACGCTATCGAGAGGCTAGCAAAACTGCCGATTGAAAAGATCTACGTTTCTGACAGCGTACCGGCGCCCCAACGGATTCCCCTGCCCCTCCAGGTGTCGTCGTTAACCGCGCTCTTGGCGGAAACCATTCAGCGGCTTCATCGCCTGGAATCGCTGGGCGACGTCTTGGCGCACGAATGAATTATATGATGGCAACGGCCACCCCCTGCACATGCACCTGTTAGAAATTAAGAATCTTTCCTTCCAGATCGGCGGGAAAACCATTTTCGACGGGCTTAACCTCGCTCTCGAACCTCGGGAAATCCATGCCCTCATAGGCACCAACGGATCCGGCAAAAGTTCGCTAGCGTATTTGATCCTGGGTTGTGAAGAATACGCTCCAACCAGCGGTGAGATCCTATTCGAAGGCAACTCCATCAGTGCGCTCAAACTGCACGAGCGCGCCCGACTCGGAATCACCTTGAGCTGGCAGGAGCCAGCGCGACTCGAAGGACTCTCAGTTATGGATTATCTCCGTCTCGGAAACCGATACGCCGACAGCGCGGCTTTTCTGTGCAAGGTCGGCCTCGCTCCTGAGCGGTATCTGCAGAGAAATATAGATAAGACTCTCAGCGGTGGGCAGAGAAAGCGCATCGAGTTGGCATCGGTCCTCGCGTTAAGACCCAAATTGGCACTCCTCGACGAGCCGGATTCCGGGATTGATTTGCTTTCCATCGGCGAGATCGCAGAGGTCATTCATTCATTTAAGGATGTTGGCGCCTCGTTGCTTCTGATCACGCATCGCGAAGAGATGGTGCGAATCGCCGACCGGGCGTCGCAGCTATGCGGCGGCAAGATCGTTCTGACCGCAACGCCCGCGGAAGTTGCCGAGCATTACAAGTCGCGCCGATGCACCGTTTGCGATGGAAAGGAATGCCATCATGCCTCTCCTGGATGAAGTCTCTCAGGTCTTACAGCGTATGGGTACGGACAGCGCAGTGCTCACCGATCGCCGCGTCGCCCATGTAGTGGCGACCGGACTCGATCTTGTCAGCCAACGAGAAATTCCAGGTGTAGCAATCCGGAGCGAAAGAAAAGCCGACGGCCTTGCGGCTCAAATCACAGTCACGCGGGATGCGAGAATTGAAAACCCGATTCACCTGTGCATGGGAGTCCTGCACGACACGGGCAGGCAGAGCATCCAACTCCAGGTAAGATTGGAACAGGACAGCAAAGCAAAGATTGTCGCTCACTGCTTTTTTCCACGCGCGCAGAACGTAGAACACATCATGGATGCGGCCATTGAAATTGAATCGGGCGCCGAGCTTGGCTACGCCGAGGGGCATTATCATGGCCCCTTCGGGGGCGTCTCCGTCCTACCAACGGCAAGAGTGAGGGTCCATCCCCACGGCCGCTACGTCTCAGATTTCTCTCTGACGTCCGGCCGCGTTGGCAAACTCCAAATCGACTACGCTGTCGAGGTGAACGCCGATGCGATTGCCGAGCTGAACGCCAAGATCTTCGGGCGCGGTGACGATGACATAAGAATCAGAGAAGAGGTCGTGTTGTCAGGGGCAAAAGCGCGAAGCCTGATCAGAACTCGGGTGGCATTGGAAGGCCGCGCCAGAGCAGAGGTCACGGGAATAACCGAGGGCAATGCCGAAGGGGCACGGGGCCACGTCGACTGCATGGAGATCGTCAGAGATCATGCTTTCGCCCAAGCGATTCCCATCGTCCGAGTCACTCATCCTCTGGCCAAGGTCACTCATGAAGCCGCGATTGGCAGCATCGATCAAAAGCAGCTCGAGACCTTAATGGCGCACGGCCTGACGCCGGAACAGGCAGTCGAAACGGTCGTCGCCGGCTTGCTTCGTTGAAACACTATTTGTGAGGCGCGAGTTCGGGCATGCTCTTCGCCCAGCGAATCCACATGTGAGACATCGCCAAATGGCCCAAAGCTTTTCTGTTCTACCTAGAAAGCCGCTGTGACGACGAAAGACCAGGTCACCTTGTTTTTATGTGGTGACGTGATGACCGGACGAGGGATAGACCAAATCCTTCCCCATCCTGGAGACTCACAACTCCACGAGCCATGCATGGAAAGCTCGGTCGATTATGTAAAGCTCGCCGAGCGGGCAAGCGGCTTGATCAGTCGACCGGCTGAATTCAGCTACATCTGGGGCGACGCGTTGGAAATATTCCGCACCGAACAGCCACAGGCCAAGGTGATCAACTTAGAAACCACGATCACCCGCAGCGACACGCACTGGCGCAGCAAGGACGTTCACTACAAGATGAGTCCGGAGAATATCGGATGCCTTACTAGCGCAGGAATCGACTGCTGCGTGCTTGCCAACAATCACATGCTCGACTGGGGAGTTGCGGGACTAGTCGATACGCTCGACACGCTTGATAAGGAAGGAATCAAACATGTTGGTGCGGGGCGCCACCTTTGCGAGGCGGAACAACCTGCAATCTTACGCGCCGGAAAAGAAGCAAGGGTAATCGTGTTTAGCCTCGGCTCGACATCAAGTGGTATTCCAATCGAATGGTCGGCCAACGAGGATCGGCCCGGTCTAAATGTGATTGAGAGCCGATCCGATGGCGCGATTCGTTCAATAGCAAGGAAAATCACCGAGGTAAAAAAAGAAGGCGATGTTGTCGTCGTCTCGATACATTGGGGAGGGAATTGGGGCTATAAAATTCCCCACTCCCAGAAGAAGCTTGCTCACCGCCTCGTTGACGAAACCGGAGTCGATATCGTACACGGCCATTCTTCGCACCATGTCAAAGCAATCGAAGTCTACAAAGAGCGCCTCATTCTCTATGGCTGCGGTGATTTTCTCAATGATTACGAGGGCATCACCGGTTACGAAAGTTTCCGCGGCGATCTCGGCTTAATGTACTTCGCCGATATCAATCCTTCGACAGGCCGGCTTCGCGCGTTGCGGATGATACCGACCCAAGTCCGCCGCTTTCGCATCAACCACGCCTGTGAAGGCGACGCCAGATGGCTCGAAGTTATGCTCAATCAAGAAGGGACGCGATACCGCACGCGGATAAAGCGGAGCGCTGAGAACACTCTCACTCTCGAGTGGATATAGCGCATCACATCTGACGAAAGAATTCGCCGATCATTGCATTGAGCAACAAAATCGGCTCTTACACTCTGCTGCGCCGAAGATCTTTACAAACACCAAGCTGGATCGGAGTTGGATTATTTCTCGCGGCAGAAGGCGCGCGCGGCTACTTTTCGCAACTCTGGGTGCAGCCCTTTCTCTTTGGCCACAAGCCGCAGTTTCTAATCGAGAAGATCTTTTTCTTGGGCTTTGCTGCCAAGCTCATCTCCCGATTTAGCCAATCGAATGTTTGTCAATCGCACGACCCGGACGCGAGAAACATTTCTCAAGGGCGTTAGAACGTCCATTTTCAGACCGTGGTGAGTGATCCGCTCAAGCAATCCCAGTGCAAGGGTTTCATCGGAAGCATTGTTAAGGCCGACCAGACGTCCCACGACACTCTGCGAAGGAAAAGAACCCACTGAAATCACTGGCGGAAGAGATTCCCCTGCGAGTTTCGACGGACCAGCCGAAGGAGACAGTATAGAGAGCTTTCTGGTTCCCAGTTGGACTCTCGTGGCGCTTCTGAAATAGGCAGCGAATCGACTTGTTCTGTAGCGATACCTTTCAGCGGGTGACCTCGTACGGACCTGGTAAGAGACTGCCAACCGATGAACCGTGAGCCCGGGCCTGTCGGTCAATATGGAAAGCACACCTTCGAGTTCGCCCTCGCGCTGGAGGGCCACAATGTGGCGGGGTTCAAGCAGTTCGATTTTATTAAGCTTGAGTTGAAACCCAACGTTCTGACCGACCAACCCAGTGGTATCGACCAGCACGGCTGTGGCGCCTCGCCGCAGGGCTTTATCAACCAGCATCCTTGTCGCAACGATGGTTTGAAGCAGATGACCGACCGGCGAGAGGGCGCCGATGAAGCGCATAGCGTGGCAGACGAGCTTGCCGGCCAAAAGGGCTGGTAGGTTATCTTTCGTCACAAGCGTCAAACCAACTGTCGTCGGAGGACCGATGGTTGACTGTCCAATATCCGCATCCACAATCGCGAGCGGGAGTAGGCCTGCCCGAGCCAGATGTGCGGCAGCGGCACGCAAACAGGTGGTTTTTCCCGTGTCCGACGCGCCCAAAAACATCGTCACACCCGGTCGTTTCGCCAAGGCAAGTAAGACTGTCTCCCAGGCTGTGTGTTTTTTTTGGCTCAGATCGACCACCGCACCAAAAGGCTTTCTCTTTCCTACCTAGCGTGGCCCCGAGTTTATCGAAATCCGTCAGCTGGATACAGTCTTTTAGAACTCTCACCGCGACCTTGGGCTCCTAAGCAAGGCTTCTTACCTCTCAAAGCCTGGGAGTCACGCCGGGCAGAAAGAGGAAGGTTGCCGCCGGACACATTTGCGTGACATGGCAACGGTGCTTCTGACGAGACGGTGTTTAGTTGCTCACGATTGCTTTATGCCTTCGAAGCAACTTCAAAGCCCTTTGCTCGAGCTGGCGGATTCTCTCCCGGGTGACCCCAAACTGCTCGCCGACTTCCTCCAAAGTGTAATCGCGAGGGTGCCCGATTCCGAAACGAAAGCAGAGAATGGCTTCCTCTCGAGGTGGGAGGGTAGAAAGGCCCTTCGAAACCTTCAGGCGCAAATCCGACCGGACCGCTTGCTCGAATGGTTGCGGAGCAGCCTTATCTTCGACCAGATCCTTTATCTGGGTGTCTCCATCCGGTATAGGGGTATCCAGAGAAATCGGCTCAGGTTCCATTCCTAGAATCTCAAGCACATCTTGCGCAGACATCCCGACCTCGCGCGCTATTTCCTCTGGCGATGGCACTCGACCCAATTTTGGAACGAGAGATCGCGCGGTCTTCAAGAGCCTATTTTTCGTTTCGATACGGTGCACCGGAATACGAATCGTATGTCCGGTGTCCATAATACCACGGGATATGAACTGACGGATCCACCAGGTTGCGTACGTGGAAAATCGGAACCCCAGTCGATAATCGAATTTTTCGATCGCTCGCATGAGCCCCAAATTACCTTCTTGGACAAGGTCGAGAAAAGACAGCCCACGATTTACAAATTTCTTTGCGATGCTAACGACGAGTCGCAGGTTGGCTTCAATAAATTTCTTTCTGGCGCTCTCGACCTTTGCCTCTCCACGGACGATGGCGTTAATCAAGCTTTCGAGCCGATCGGTGGGCAGCCCAACGGCTATCTCAATGCTTCGCATCTTTGCGAGGAGCGAGACACGTTCTTTTTCATCTTTCACGGCTAAAGTTCTTTCTCGGGCGGCGATCAGCTGGCCATGAAAATCCTTTAGGTCGTAGATTATTCGATCGATGAGTGACCTTGAAAGCCCCAGTATGCTTAAGGCGTGTACGATCTCGATTTTTTTCTTGAGCAACTTGCTAGTTAAAGCATCTCTTTCGTGCTGCAACAACGCTTTTGCTTTAAGCTCGGCCCTCAGGTCGATAGACGCCCGGTGCAGACGGCGGAGCTCCGCGATTTGTTTGAAGAAGCACTTACGCACGGCCTCGACGGTGGTCGCCGGCTCGCCCACTTCACTCTCCGCCAACAGAGCCTGCAACGGCAAATCAATGGTCTCCACCTTTTTGGCGAGCTCGAAAACGCGATGCAAAGTGAATGGGAAAGAGAAAACCGCCTCTTGGACCTGGGCTCTTCCGGCTTCGATCTCCTGGGCGAGTTCGACCTCGCCTTCGCGGGTTAAAAGAGGCACAGTGCCCGCGTCGCGAAGATAGAGTAAAACCAAATCATTGCCACTTTCCTCTTCCTTTTCCTCTCCTTCATCTACAAGCTCTTCCTCTATTCTTTCCTCGGCCTCTGGTGCAGCCGGTTCGGAGCTAAAAAGTTCGTCTACCGTTTTGAGCAACCCCGGTTGCGCTACCCGATGCGAGGCGACGGAGTCGGGCGACAACATGTCTTGGTATAGTGCCAGCGTGAAAGACATATGGTTCCTTCTTTAAGCTTTCAAACTGAATGGTTTTCAGGAACGGGCCGTCATTGCTTGATCACGCAATTGGGATGCCACGGGCGATTATTTGTCGGCCCCGAAGCTTAGTGTGCTGACATGGCGTTGCTCCATTTATGTCACCGCGGAGAAGTCATTAACCTGCGGACAGGTGCGCGTATCGATTCCGATCGGCGCGAAAGACAATCAACTGATTCCGCATTCTTGAGGACAACTCCGTATCTTCATTCGGTTTGCACCCCGGGAGTCTGCCGGGCTCGCCTTAGGGTTTCGCACTCTATAAATATTCGCCGAGCCTGGGGGACTGCCTTCCTGATTTCGTCTTCGATTCGATCAATCGCGTCCTCGACATGAGCGGTGGTTAGACCGCCTTTCAGGTTCAGATCCATATTCACCAGTATGTCATCTGGACCCATGTGCATGGTTAGAAGTTCAGCTACCGCAACTACTTCGGGTACGCGCCTGACGGCTTCGACTATTTTCTGCCGCGTCTCGGGCGATGCAGCCTCGCCCAGAAGCAGGCTCCTTGACTCATAGCCGAGGAGCAACGCCACGCCACCAAGGAGTAACCCGACCAGTATCGACGCCAAAGAATCGAAAATGACCATGCCGGTCGCTTGGTAGAGGATTAAACCAAGGAAAGCCAGCGCCAATCCCAGCAGGCCGGCACTATCCTCAAAGAAGACACTGAAAAGGATTGGATCTTTCGTCACTCGAATGGCCTGCCAAAGGCCAAACTGCACAAGCTGCTCGCGAAGACCCGTGAAGGCGAGGAAAAACGATGTGCCGTCAAATACGGCTGACACGGCTAGCACGATGTAACTGAGCTGAAAATTTTGAAGCTCGTGAGGCGAAATGATCCTCTCCATGCCTCTGAATACAGAGAAGCTGCCACCTATGATAAACATGGAGATTGAGGCCATAAACGGCCAGAAATAGTGCTCCTTGCCGTAACCGAACGGATGTTGCGGATCTGGGGGACGTAAAGCGAGTCTCAGGCCCAATAGTAGCGTAAGTTCGTTGCCTGTATCCGCAAAGGTGTGCGCCGTCTCCGCGATCATGGCACTGCTTTCGCTGACTAAAGCGGCGACGAGCTTCGAGACGGCTATAGCGAGGTTAGCCAAAAGAGCGACGGTGACTACAAATTTACTACGATTCTCCGCTCCAGTTTTTGAGGATCGACTCATATACCCTCGCCATCTGCCGTGGGAGATTCAAGAACAACACGGCACGTTTGACGCGCGCCAAGAGCGAGGGTGTTGCACGGCTCCAACAACTATTGTTTTTCAACAGGGAGCCCCTGACAGACGGAAGCAATCCCCAGTCTCTTTCGCCTCAGCAGGATCACGATCAACCAAGAAGCGGAGAAGTTCGGCGCCGAATCTTGGTCTGTGGCGTCTTCTTAGACGCGGTTGCACCGAGATACCGCTTGAACCAATCCGCCGCCAAACGCGCCACCTCTTGCAGGGTGCCCGGCTCCTCAAACAAATGAGTCGCGCCCGGAACGATAGCCAGATGTTTTTCAGCTTTGAGTTTGCCATAAGCTTCCCGATTGAGGTCAATGACAATGTCATCGAGGCCGCCAACGATGAGCAGAGTCGGGGATTGGACGCGCTCCAGCGCCGACATCGCCAAGTCGGGACGACCGCCGCGTGACACCACGGCACCAATAGATGCACCGAAGATCGCCGCAGCCTGCAACGCCGCAGCTGCGCCGGTACTGGCGCCAAAATAGCCAATCTTAAGCAATCGGGTCCGGGACTGCTCCCTCAGCCACTGCGTGGCGCGCTCGAGACGGCGCGTTAGAAGATCGATATCGAAACGGGTTTCGTAAGTTGCGTCTTCCCGTGGTGTCAGCAGGTCCATGAGCAACGTGCCCATCCCCGCGCTTTGGAGCACTTGAGCCACAAAGTTGTTGCGTGGGCTATGGCGGCTGCTGCCGCTACCGTGAGCGAACAGCACGATGCCTTGAGCCTCCGCAGCGATCGCCAGTGCGCCCTCTAATTTGATCCCGTTCGCAGGGATCTGGACAATTTGGTTGATCTGGTTCTGTTCGATGCTTGTTTTATTCATCTTTGCACACCTCACTTTCGCCCAATTTATGTTTCCCGGACAACTGCGAGGTCTCATCGCCAAGCTATGACTACGCCCTAAACGTCTGTTATGCGTTTACCTGGATGCACGAGCGATCCCATTTGTCCTAACAACACCCCTGTGGCTGGAGCCCAAGCTGTACGCTGATGAAATCCTTCCGAGACCATCTTGCCAAGCTCGGACATTTCATCACCGAAGAGCGCGATGAAAAGAATAATGACCGCCAAATTCTTAGTACGAAATACTTCATTGCCGCGTCGCTATTTCCACGCGAGTATATCGGGCTCTTTTCGCGTTGTGCGAGGCGTTTCGCCGCTAGGCACGCCCACGATAATCGGTGCGACAGCAGTGCATTCGGCTGGGATCCCCAACTCGGCCTTTATTTCTGGCGTGTTCAGCGCCGGCACGGCAAAACCGATCACACAGGAACCCAGTCCGATCGAACGAGCGGCGAGCATCAGATTTTCCGCAGCCAGCCAGCAGTCCGCGACGACGAAAGGTCCCTGAGGTCTGCCGCAGATGATAATCAGCGTGCCGGCATTATAGAAAATGTTGAAGTCGGGCTGGTCGAGAATCTCGAGTAGATGGCGCGCTTGATCAGGGTGTGTGCGCCGGGCATCCGCAGCGAAAATCGTTTTTGCGCGATCCGAGAGAGTCTTGAGCGCGGCCATGTCCTGCACAATGACAAACGCCCACGGCTCTTCGTGTACCGCCGTCGGCGCCCATACTGCGGCGTCGAGCAGAGTTCGGATGGTGGCCTGGCCGAGTCGTTCGGGCGAGTAGGATCTTACCGAGCGCCGTTCAAGGATTGCATCCATTACGCTCATCTGTCCGTCGGGCTTCGTCATGGATTTCTCCTTTCAATTCGATTCTCGTGCTGGAACCTAATTGACGATGAGACTCCTTAGCTTGGTCATGGGCTCCTCCGGGGCTGGGAATAAATCACGCAACGCTCATGCCAGAGGCCGTTCCCCGTTGTTTGCCAGAACACCTGAGTTGTTTTTTCAGGCCTGAGAACTCCTTAAAGCAAACTTCGCATTCATGCAGATCTAAGCTCTGCCTATATCAGAGAAAATAAATCCCGGATCGCCATGAGCTCCCGATGAATCAACTGGCCGGGAGACACAATCTCCGGTCACAATTGCATGATCGCTCGATTGACGTGATATGGGGTGTTGCTACCGGGCCTTAGATAGCCGCATTTCCGTGGTCATGGTTGTGCGCCTGTCACATTCGTCCAACCGCCGCCGAGCGCTTTGTACAAACTAATCAAATTGGAGGTGACCTGTCCTTTACTCTGCGCCAGCTGGTCCTGAAACGACAACACCGATCGTTCGGCGTCGAGCACGGTCTGGAAGTCGATCAAGCCGGATGTATATTGATCGCGCGCGAGTTCTGCGGCCCGCTGCGCCGCTTGGGTAGCCTCGGTAAGCGTATCTCTCCGTTCCTGTTCTTCCGCGTATGCGACCAATGAATTTTCGACTTCTTCGAGGGCGGTGAGAATCGTTCCCTCATACTGTTTCAATGCCTGTTCCTGCAGAGCGTTTTGCACTTCGATGTTTTGCCGGATGGCGCCGCCCTTGAAAACCGTCCACGCAAAGCTGCCCACGAGACTCCACGCCCGGTTAGCAGTGGAAAACAGATGGTTGGCCGCTAAAGCTTCGAGCCCGATGGAACCCGGCAACGAGAATTTAGGATACAGATCCGCGGTAGCAACTCCGATGCGCGCCGTCTGAGCCGCTAGTTGGCGCTCGGCGCGCCTGACATCCGGCCGTCGGCGCAACGCTTCCGCAGGCACGCCAACGGCCACTTCCGCCGGCGCCTCCGGTATGGGCTTTCTTAGCGCAAGCTGCGCTTCAAGCGCGCCCGGAAATACTCCAAGTAAGATAGCGAGACGATTCTTGGCCGCCTCGACGTTGGATCGCAATCTGGGCAGCTGTGCGCGAGTGTTTTCCAAGTTAGTCTTGGCCTGTTCCACATCGAGACTGCTGACGAGGCCGGCCGCAAAGCGCCATTCGGTGAGCTGCAAAGTCTCTGCCTGTGCTTTGAGGTTTTCTTCGGCGACCTGAAGCTGCGTCTGAAACGTGCGCGCCTCCACGTAGTTCAGACCAACCTCAGCAAGCAAGCTCACTAACACATCTCGATAATCCGCAGCGCTCGCCTCCAGATCCCCTTGGGACGCCTCGATCGATCGGCGCACGCCGCCGAAGACGTCGACTTCCCAGCTCGCGTCAAAACCGGTTCTGTAAAGCTCGCGGCGCATACCGGACCCGGTATCTTCACTGCCGCGACCGACCGTCGCGGAACCCGTAAGATTGAGCACCGGAAAGAGTCCGGCTTCAGCGATGCCGCGCCGCGCTCGCGCTTCACGGATTCGCGCCTGCGCTATCTTAAGATCCAAATTCCCCGTGACCGCACGCTCCACAAGGGCGGATAAGTCCGTATCACCCAAAGTCGTCCACCATTTGGCAAGCGTTTCTGACTCGGGTTCTGCCGCATTCAAACCACCCCGCAAGTTCTGGCTCCACTCTGCCGGCGCCACGATGTCCGGAGCCTTATAATCAGGTCCCACGGCGGAACATCCGGCAAAGCTCAATATCGCTACGAGCAGGATGACGAACGGCCGCCCGACCTTCCCAATCATGCGCTCGACCGAGGATCTCACACCGCACACGTATGAGCTCGTAACTTCACTCATGGCGCAGCGCCTCAATGGGATCGAGCTGGGCCGCGCGGCGCGCCGGCAAGTAACCAAAGATCACGCCCACGGCGCCGGAAAACAGAAAGGCAAGAATCATGATGCCCGGACTCAATATCAAGGGAACCTGCAAGACCTGGGCGAGGGTTGCGGACGCAACGATAGCCAGTAAGACACCGAACAAGCCGCCAAACGAAGCCAGCACCACCGCCTCCACCAGAAATTGCGTGAGCACATCGCGCTCAAACGCGCCGATCGCGAGACGAATGCCGATTTCCCGGGTTCGTTCCGTAACCGAAACCAGCATGATGTTCATAATGCCAATGCCGCCCACAAGCAGGCTCACCGCCGCAACCGCGCTCAGAAGCAGGGTGAGGATGCGGGTGGTGCCGGTGAGCGTTTGCGCGATCTGACGCGTATCCAAGACGGAGAAATCGTTCTCTTCGTTGGGGGCGAGATGGCGGCGCTCACGCATCAACCGCTCGATCGCCGACTTCACTCTATCGATCGCGCTTTCGTCTCGAACCGCCACCTGGATAATCGAGATATCTCGATTGCCGGCGATGCGCCGCTGAAAAGTGCGCAGCGGAATAAGGATGAGATCATCTTGGTCCCGCCCCATCACCGACTGCCCTTTCCCTTCGAGCTGCCCAATTACTTCGCAAGAGACGTTCTTGAGACGGAGCTTGTTGCCCAGCGGGTCTTGGGCGCCGAACAGTTCTTTATTCACAGTCGCACCGATCACACACACGGCTTTGCCGGCGCGGAGCTCGCTTTCGGTGAAAGTTCGCCCCCGCGCCATCACCCAGTTGGCCACCGTGAAGTATTCATTGATGGTCCCCGTGACGGCCGTGGACCAATTCTTGTTCGCATAAATGGCGGTTAGTGATTTTGTCGCGGCCGGCGCGACGGCTTTGAGTCCGCCGATATCGCGCACGATCGCTTCGACTTCACTTTCATTGAACGGGGCGACGCTTGCCCCTCGGCCCGGACCCATTTGGCCAGGCAGGATGATCACCACGTTGCTGCCGAGGCTGGCAATTTGATTTGACACCTGAACCGTGGCACCGCTCCCGAGGGTAACCATCACGATAACCGCCGCCACGCCGATGACGATTCCAAGGATCGTTAGGAATGAACGCAGGACGTTACGGCGAAGTTCCCGCAGGGCGAGCAAGAATGCATTCCAAACCATCAGGCTGCCTCTTTGTCGTTGCGCTCATCGGTATCCACTCTGCCATCGATAAAGCGGACGATGCGTGTGGCATAGGCCGCCATGTCCGCCTCATGGGTGACCATCACGATGGTAATTCCGCGGTCACGATTGAGAACGGTCAACAACTCCATGATTTCGCGGCTGCGTGCCGTGTCCAAGTTGCCCGTCGGTTCATCGGCAAACAAAACATGCGGCGCGGTCACGATGGCGCGGGCGACCGCGACCCGTTGCTGCTGCCCGCCGGAAAGTTCGCCAGGCGTGTGATTCTCCCACCCCGTCAATCCCACCGCCCCCAGCGCTTCGCGGGCAAGGGCGTGGCGTTCGGCAAGCGGGTGGTTACGGTAAATGAGCGGCAGTTCGACGTTTTCGAGAGCGGATGTCCGATTGAGCAGGTTATACCCCTGGAAGACGAAGCCCAGGTAATAGCGGCGCAAACGCGCCCTTTGGCCGCGCGATAGTTTACCCACCTCGACGCCTTCGAAAAGAAAAGAGCCCGAGGTAGGCGTGTCCAAGCAGCCGAGAATGTTCAAGCAGGTGGATTTTCCCGAGCCGCTCGGCCCCATAATGGCGACGAACTCGCCTTTGTCGATCCGCAAGTCTATCCCTCGCAGCGCGTGCATCGCGGCACCACCGGTACCGTAAACCTTGGTTACGCCGCGAAGGAGGAGTTGCGCCGGCTTTTCAGGCTCCGCAGATAACTTTTCCATCACGGGCTCGCGCTGATCATGTCGGTCACGACCTCAGTCCCTACCGTGATATCACCGCCGGTAATTTCGGTCATGACGCCGTCGGTTGATCCCGTGGTAACGGCGCCGGCAAACGGTTGACCGCCGCGTAGGATCCAGACGCGTTGCTGTTTGCCTTTGGCGTCGCCTGTGTCGCGCGGCCTCGAGGTGGGAGGCGGACGGGGAAAGAGCCGGCTTATCAGGCTACCGCTGGCTCGCGCCGTTTCCTCTGCCACCGGTGGCGAAAAACGCAGAGCAACGTTTGGCACCAACATAACGTTTGCGGTCCGCTTCACGGTGATATTTGCAGTGGCGGTCATGCCGGGCCGCAAGGCGAGATCGGAGTTGTCCACCGACAGCAAGGTCTTGTAAGTGACGACGCCCTGAACGGTCTCAGGACCATAACGCACTTGCTTGACCGCAGCGCTAAAGGTTCTTCCGGGATACCCATCCACGGTAAAAGTGGCCTGCTGCCCTACTTTGACCTGCGCTACGTCTGCCTCGTCGACGTCGACCTGTACTTCCATTTGCGCCAGGCTCTCAGCGATGGTGAAAAGGACCGGTGTTTGCAGTGACGCCGCCACCGTTTGACCGGGCTCCACCTGCCGCTTAAGCACAACACCGTTTATCGGTGACCGGATCACCGCTTTGGACAAATTGGTTTGATCGATACTGAGCTTCCATTTCGCTTCGGAGATCTGTGCCTTGAGTGTCGCCTCGTTCGATAGCGCGCGCTTGAGTATCGCTTCTGCAGCGTCATATTCTCTTTGCGACGGAACCTTTCCGCCGCTCATCTCGCGCACGCGCTTGAAGCGCTCCAAATTGTCGCGCACCTCCACGACGGTTGCCTGAGCCTCGATCGACTTGGCCTGCGCCGATTCCACGTTGGATTGAGACTGCGACACCTGCGCTTGCAATTTTTCGGTGTCGATCCGCGCTAGTACCTGACCGACTTTGACTCGGTCATTGTAATCAACTTCAACCGTCCTGATGGTACCGGAAATCTCGGTACCCACGTCCACTTGATTGACCGGTTGCACGGTGCCGGTCGCCGTGACAACCACGGTGAGATCGCCGCGGGTGACCGGAGCGGTCTTGTACTGAACCGCGGCGCCGTTGCGTGTCGTGGCATACCAAACGACAGCAACAACAATGACCACCAGCGCCAACACCGAAACGGCAAGCGGCACGCGCCTGCGCCCGCGCGGCACCTCGTCGAGACCCAAAACCTCGCTGATATCCCGAGGGTTATCTTCGCTGGCGCTCATCGGCGGTTTCTCAAATCCGCTAGCTATATTCCGCAAGCGACATGCCACCTTTGGATGTATCAGGCCATCGAGAAATACGGGTTAATTCACAGGAGAGTTGAGTTGATTCGCGAGAATGCAACTGAGACCGAATCCAAGTCGCATTTATGCGATAAATACCGTGTCGGCGAGAAATACTCCGCGTTGCGAAAGTCGTTTATTCGTGAAAGTTCGGAAGCAGCAACTCTTATTGCCTGGAGCCGGTCGTTATTTCCCTGCGATGGTTTCGAGGAAAAGCTAACGCCCTCACCCTCGCGCTCTTGGCGCGACCACTGTTGTTGGATCCTTTCCCTGCTTGAGGGTTTCGGCATTCGAAGAAGCTTACCAACGAAATCGATAATTTTCCGCGAAGTATTGAGATCGTCCCAAAATGGTTCGCAATCCTGCGATGATCGCTTTAGTATGGGCGGAAAACGGCAAACAATTTGTTCGGCATAACATTTGCCTTCAGACTACAATGGGGAAAAGGGCCCTGTCGATGCATCCGTATAGGTGTTACCGGTGGAGCCCCACGACCTTACGGTCGTGCACCTCTCCACACGCTTCGTCGGGCGGAACCCTCCGAAGCGTACCCTCCTTCGCCAAGGCTACGGAGGGTACCCACCTCGCATTCATCCACGGGTTTACACCCGTGGC
>Ga0209343_10004937_pt1 | contig 16364 bp, 13 predicted proteins | sample RifCSPlowO2_02_FD_184026 | JGI IMG/M metagenome (GOLD analysis project Ga0209343, IMG submission 184026) | Groundwater microbial communities from Rifle, Colorado - Rifle CSP2_plank lowO2_0.2 (SPAdes) (version 2) | ecosystem: Environmental > Aquatic > Deep subsurface > Groundwater | place... | reverse complement strand
TTTCAGCTTACAGATATTATAAAAAAAGCGATTCCTGCAAAATTTCAAAACAACAGAATTCATTGCGCGACAAGGACGTTTCAGGCATTAAGGATTGCGGTAAACGGCGAATTAAATAATTTAGAGGAAGTTCTTCCTAAAATAGTTTCAATTTTAGAGCCTCAGGGAAGATTGGCAATAATTTCTTTTCATTCTTTGGAGGATAGGCTTGTTAAAAATTTTTTAAAAAATAAGGAAAAAGAGAGAAACATAAAAATATTAACCAAAAGCCCGATAACAGCAGATTTTGAGGAATTAAGGAAAAATTCTCGTTCTAGGTCTGCAAAATTACGCGCCGCTATAAAAAATTAAAAAATATGACAACACTAACGTTATCCTATTCATCTTGGCTCGGCATTAACTGGAAAATGGTTTGCACGGCGGGTTTTTTGGCGGCTTGCTCATTGTTAATTATTTATGCATTTTTAATAAATGAGCTTACTGGAGGAACATACCTAATTAAAAACTATGATAAGCAAATAGATACTCTTTCACAGGAAAACAGAAACCTGGAAGTAAGTTTCGCAAAGACAGGTTTTTTGGGGTCGGTTGAGCAAAAAACTCAAGAACTAAATTTTGAGAAAACAACGTCTGTAAAATATATTAAAATTTTAGACACTTCCGTAGCTTTGGGCGCAAAATAAAATATGCTGGCATTTATAGATTAGCGCCGCGTTTAAATGAAAAATTGGCGGCTTAATATTATCTTAATCATAGTTCTTATTTTTGGAGCCGGCTGTATCGCCCGCTTATTTTATCTCCAGATATTAAACCATAAATTTTATCAAGCGCAGGCGCTTGGCCAGCAGGCAGGGTTTCAGGAAATAAATGGCTCTCGGGGCCAGATTTTTTTTGTAAATAGCCAGGAGAGCAAAGGCGGGTCTGGAACCGGAGAAACAAAAAGTTTAGCGATAGATAAAGATTCTTTCGTTATTTCCGCAATGCCAAACGAGATTAAAAATGAGGAAATTTTTGCAGAAAATTTGGCGAAGAATATCAGCGAAACGAAAGAGTCTGTGCTCGCAAAATTAGAGGGGCGAACATCTTATACAATTATAAAAAGAGGGCTGGCTCAGGAGGATGTTGATAAAATTAAAAGTTTAAATCTAAAAGGATTATATTGGGAAAGGACGCCGGCAAGATATTATCCACAAGAAAATTTAGCGGCCCAAGTTGTGGGATTTATGGGCGGAGACGGGACCGGACAGTATGGCCTTGAAGGATATTACGACTCTGATTTAAGAGGAAAATCAGGAATTAAGGAAGAAAAAAGGGGGTTGGATTTGGTTTTTTCTCAAGACAGACATGACTCCTTAGACGGAGCCGATCTTTATTTGACAATAGATTATAATATCCAATTTGAGGCAGAATCCCTTTTGAAGGAAGTTAAAAAAAATCTTGACATCGAATCCGGGCAAATTATCGTTATAAAGCCAGATTCAGGAAGAGTTTTAGCGTTGGCAAACTACCCTTCGTTTGATCCAAACCAATATTCAAAGGAAAAAGATTTAGACATTTTTCAAAATTCAGCCCTCCAAAAACTTTTTGAGCCGGGATCTGTGATGAAGCCATTTACTATGGCGGTCGGAATAAACGAGGGGAAAATAACGTCAGATACAACTTTTACTGATTTGGGATTTGTAAAAATAGGCGTAGAAACAATTTATAATTTTGCTCGGGAAAAATATGGCAAACAGACGATGACTGGAGTTTTAGAAAAATCAATCAACACTGGAGCCGTTTTCGTTGAACAAAAAATTCCTCATATTACCTTTTTAAATTATATGGATAACCTCGGTTTTTTTAGAAAAACTGACGTTGATTTGCAGGGCGAAGTTTATTCTAAAAATGATTTGTTAAAAAACGGTCCTGATGTTGAATACGCCACAGCAGCCTTCGGGCAGGGGATTGAGATCACGCCCATGCAGCTTATAAGGGGTTTTTCTATTTTTGCTAACAAGGGTAAATTAATAAAACCTTATGTAGTGGAAAAAATTGTTCAAGATAAGAGGGAAACATATACAAAATTACCGCCGCAAGAGCAAATTGTTTCAGAAATTACCGCCTCTGAGGTCGCAACAATGATGATAAACGTTGTAGAAAAAGGATATGGCAGCGGAGCTAAAATTTCCGGCTATTATTTAGCCGGTAAAACGGGCACCGCAGAAGTTCCTCTGAAAAATGGCAAAGGATACGAACCGAACAAAACAATACAGAGCTTCATCGGTTTCGGCCCGGCGTTAAATCCAAAATTTTTAATACTTGTAAAATTAGACGACCCGAAAGTTCCCAAGTCCAGTTTATCTGCCGTCCCGGTATTTAAGAAATTGGCGCAGTATATAATAAACTACTGGCAAATTCCGCCTGATTATGATACAAATCAAAAGCAATGAGCGAAATAATTATTTTTACGGAAAAAAATAATATGCCCGGCATTAAAGAAATTTTAAAAACCTTAACCCCGGATGTTGAGGTTGATTTTATCTGGCAGGACAACATCGATAAAATAAAAAACAGGTATGCCTCAGGTGAAACTCATTTGATTTTTAATAATGATTATTTAGAATCGCGCGAAGCCTGCAAATTTCTGGAATTTAAAAAAGCGAGCTTCGGTTTTTCTGACCGGGCAGATTTTTTTGCATCAGACCAAATGAAAACTGAAGACGGAATCAGTTTTAAATTGAATTATAAGGGGAATTGTGTGCCTTTTTGGATTAAAAGTCCGTTTGATAATGAAAAAATATATAATGTTTTGGCGGCAGTTTGCGTAGCAGTAATTTCCGGATTGAATGTTGTGGAAATATCGGAACGTATAAGAATTTAAAATGTGGCGGCCCCAACCAGATTTGAACTGGTGTTACTTGCTTGAGAAGCAAATGTCCTAGACCAGGCTAGACGATGGGGCCCTCTATTTAATAATATTTTAGCATAAAAATAATTATTTGTCTAAATTTTATACACTTGCGGGCAATACGGATACACGGTAAAATAAGGGAATATCTATGTTCGACAAAGAACTATTCAAAAATTATATTTATCCCATCGCTACTTTATCAGGCAGTATTATCGGCGTGGGAATTTTTTCTTTGCCGTATGTTGCATTAAAATCCGGCATATGGGCAATGCTCGGATATTTTTTGGTTTTGACATTATTGGTGATAATTATTCATCTAGTTTTTACTGAAATAAGCCTAAAAACTCCGGATTTTAAAAGATTTCCAGGGTTTGTGGGGCACCATTTAGGAAAGGCGGCGGAGGCGGTATCTCTAGTGACAATAACCTTTGGAGCCTTCGGTGTTTTGCTCGCATATTTGATAATCGGAAGTGAATTTTTGGCAGGTATATTTCAGCCATATTTTGGCGGAAGCATATTTTTGTATGCAATTTTATATTTTACTGCCGTGAGCATTATTATAGGGCTTGGAATAAAAATAGTTTCCAGGGTTGAATTTTGGGCATTAACTTTGCTGTTTCTGTCTTTGTTATTTATTTTTGTAAAAGGATTTTCGCAAATAAAAATCGGCAATATCTTTTTGTCACCCTCTGTCGTCGATTGGAAAAATTTATTTTTGCCCTACGGGGCAATTATGTTTGCTTTATGGGGCACGAGTTTAATTCCGGAGGTGGAAGAAATGCTGGGGGATCATTTGGCTAACTCGGGACGAGGCAAAGATTCAATCAGAAACATAGTTATAATTTCTACCTTGATTCCTGCAGTTGTTTATGTTTTATTTACCGTTTTAATTTTAGGAATTACAGGAGGAAGAACAACGGAAAGCGCCTTAACCGGTCTTAAATTTTTCTTGGGGAATAACGTTTTTTTAATTGCCCTTTTTGCCGGAGTTGTTACAACTTTTACGGCTTTTATATCGCAGGGGCTTACTTTAAAAAAAGTTTTAATATATGATATGGGAATTAAAAATAAACAGGCGTTTATTATTATCTGTCTTACTCCGTTGGTTCTTTTTTTACTTGGGCTAAAATCGTTTGTTCCCCTGCTGTCTTTTATAGGAGGAATTCTACTTGGCATAGACGGTATTTTAATTTTGTTAATGTACAAAAAAATCGGCGGTAAAAAAATAATAATTTATCCCTTGTCGTTAGTTTTTTTGCTGGGAGTAATTTATGAAATAATATATTTCATAAAATAAATGGTTTTTCAAATTATAATTTTTATTGTGTCGGTGTTTGTTCTGTCGTGGCTAAGCTCGCATTTAGTTAAAACTTTAGTTGATATAGCAAAATATCTGCATTGGCGGGAATTCATAATCGCTTTTTTTGTGATGGCTTTTGCCGCCTCTTTGCCAAACTTGTTTGTTGACCTCAACGCTGTCCTACATGGCCTTCCAGAGATAGCATTTGGAGATATCATCGGAGGAAATTTAGTTGATTTAACCTTGGTTACCGCAATAGCCGTATTTTTTACAAAAAAAATATTGCCGGCTAACAGCAGGTTGGTTCAAGGAAGCGCTCTCTTTACTATTTTAATTGCAGTATTGCCGCTATTGATGATTTTAGACGGGAATTTATCAAGAATTGACGGATTAATTTTAATTTTTGTTTTTTTCCTTTACAGTTATTGGATATTCACTAGAGAAGAAAGATTCAAAAAGTTTTATAAAAAAGACCGCGGCGGCAAATCTATAAAAGGAAAATTCGGTTTTTTTATGAATTTAGGAAAAATGATTCTTCTCTTGTCGCTTCTTTTATTTGCTTCCTTCGGGGTAATCAATTCGGCTCAATTTTTTTCAGATAAGCTCGGCATTTCCCTTTCTTTAGTCGGAATTTTAATCGTTGGATTGGGAAATTGTTTTCCGGAAACTTATTTTTCAATTGTTTCGGCAAAAAAGGGGGAGGGCTGGATGGTTTTGGGAGATTTAATGGGTTCGGTGGTTATTTGTTCCACATTGGTTTTGGGAATTGTTGCAGTAGTCGCTCCTTTTGAGATAAAAGATTTCTCGCCCTTTTTAATCGCGAGAGCGTTTACGTTAATTGCGGCCATGCTCTTTTTTATTGTAATTAAAACCGGCCAGAAAATCACCAAAAAAGAGGGGCTGTTTTTATTGTCTATTTATATGGCATTTCTCCTAACAGAGATTTTCATTAAGATCTAACGAATATAAGTTAAAAGGATGCCGATGATACAAAAAATGGATTTTTCAAAATATACTAAATTAGACCTGGCGGAAGTTTTTGATGATTTGGAAACGAGAGAGCAAGGACTCTCAGAGAAAGAAGCTGTTTTAAGGCAAAAGAAATATGGTTTAAACGAAATAAGGGCGCGAAATATTAGCGCAGTAAATATATTTATACGGCAGTTTAAATCGCCGTTTTTTTATCTTCTTTTTGCGGCTGTCATAATATCTTTTTTAATTGGAGAAAGAATAGAAAGCTTAGCCGTTTTGGCTTTTGTCATTATAAATGTCGCAATCGGATTTTTTCAGGAATTCAGGGCTGAAAAGGCGGTTTTTCTGTTAAATAAGCTCATTCCTCAAAAAGTTAAAATTGTGCGAAACGGAGCAGAGGAATTTATAGAGAAAAAGTATTTGACGCCCGGGGACATAGTTTTACTGGAGGCCGGGGACATTGTGCCAGCTGACCTGCGGGTTATAAAGGCGCATAATTTTTTAGCGGATGAATCAGTCCTGACCGGAGAGTCCGCGCCTATTTTGAAGCATTCTGAAAAATTATTAAAAGAAGAGAAAGATATTTTTAAAGCAAAAAATATTCTTTTTGCCGGGACTTCTGTTGTATCCGGCAAAGCTAAAGCCACAGTTGTGGCAACGGGAAAAGATACTTTTTTGGGCGATATTGTAAAAATAGTTTCCGGTGAAGATAAAAAAAGCGCTTATGAAAAAAATATTCTTTATTTTTGCAGGTTGATTTTACGAATTGTCTCAGTAACGATTATTTTAGTTTTTTTGGCGAATATAGCCCTAAAAGGATTGAGCGATTTTATGGAGCTTTTGCTTTTTTCCGTTGCATTAATTGTAAGCATTTTGCCGGAAGCTTTGCCGGCTGTTGTTACATTTGCCTTGGCGCAAGGGAGTCTGAAAATGGCAAAGGAGCATGTTGTCGTCAAAAGATTATCCGCTATTGAGGACCTGGGAAATATTGAAATTTTATGTACCGACAAAACCGGAACTTTAACGCAAAATAAACTTTCGCTGGAAAAAATTGTTACCTCTGATAAGAAAAAATGCCTTTTATACGGAATTTTAAGTTCAGGAGAAAATTTAAAAGCAAAGAAGGTTTTAAATCCTTTTGACTCGGCAATTTTTAAACGGGCGTTCGATGAGATTTTTAGGGAATCTAAAAAATTTATTATTATTTCAGAGCGTCCGTTCAATTCATTGCGGATGAAATCCACCGTTTTGGTTGAAAGCATGTCCGCCTCGTCTAAAACCTCCCCTAACAAAGAAAGAATTTTAATTGTAAAAGGCGCGCCGGAAAATATCCTAAAAAACTGCGTAAAGTTTAATGGCAATTTTAAACCCTCCGAATTAAAGGAAGATACGGAAAAAGAGGGGTTGGATGGAAAAAGAGTTTTAGCGGTGGCTTACAAAAAATTAAACACGATAAAGCCACGTTATGCAGGGAATACCTTAAAGTTATTTCATCATCCAAAAGACGATATAAAAGAGTCGGATGAAAGAGGGTTAACTTTTTTGGGTTATTTTGTTTTTGAGGACCCGCTGAAATCCACTGCGGAAGAAGCAATAAAATTATCAAAAAAATTAGGAGTTGCTATAAAAATTATTACGGGAGATTCAAAACAGGTGGCAGGCTATGTGGCAAAAAAAACCGGTTTAATAAAAAACAGCCAGAGCGTTATTTCCGGAGAACAGCTTAAAAAATTATCTGCGGAAGATTTTGAGGATGCCTGCGGAAGAGAGCTGGTTTTTGCAAGAATTTCTCCGGAATTAAAACATAAAATAATAAAAACTCTGCAAAAAAAATATGCCGTCGGATTTATGGGTGAGGGCATCAATGACGCGCCGGCCCTAAAAACAGCTAACGTGGGCATTGCTGTGCTGGAGGCATCAGACATCGCCAGAGAGGCATCGGATGTTGTTCTTCTACGTAAAGATTTGCGGGTCATTGTTAACGGCATTAAGGACGGTCGAGCCATTTTTTCTAATATCAACAAGTATATAAAATGCGCGCTGGCAAGCAATTTCGGAAATTTTTATTCAATTGCCGCCATCTCTTTATTTATAAATTTTTTACCGATGTTGCCCGTACAAATTTTACTGGGAAATCTTTTATCAGATTTGCCGCTAATTTTTGTTGCAACAGATTCAATTGATATAGAGGAATTAAAAAAGCCGAAAATGTGCCAACTGCATAATGTTTTGCCGTTAATAATTTCATTGGCCCTGGTTAGCACGGTTTTTGATTTTATATTTTTTGCAATTTTTTTCAGGCAGGCGCCTGCAGTAATTCAAACATTGTGGTTTATTGAAAGTATTTTGACTGAAATTTTATTGATATTCATAATCAGGACTCGCGGCAAATTTTGGAAAGCAATAAGGCCAAGTTTTTGGCTGTTTTTCTTTACTATAATAGACGGAATATTTATTGTGGCCCTGCCATTTTTGAATTTTGGGCAAAACTGGTTCCATTTTGTCACTCCGCCAATTATGCCTTTGTTGATAGTGTTTTTCCTTATCGGATGCTATTTTGCAACAAGCGAAATTGTAAAACTAATCTATTTTCATTATTGGTGTCCAAAAGATTCTGTGGTATGCTAAATAAAAAGTATGATAGATAAAAAACAAAATGGCCAATTTTTTACTAAAAATTCAGATTATATACTGAATAGTTTTTCTCAATTTATAAAAAATAAAACAGCGGTCGATCCATTTGCAGGAAATAAGGATTTGATAGAATGGGCTAAAAGGAACGGAGTTGAAAAAATAATTGGATATGATGTAGATCCAAAATATATAGATAATAAGGCGGTTTTTTATAACGACAGTATAATAAATTCTAAAAAATACAAATTTATAATTACTAATCCTCCATATCTGCATAAAAATAAAGCTTACAAAGAAACAAAAGAAAAATATTTTTCTGGAAAAAACGTTATTTTTGAAGATTTATATCAAGCATCGATTTTTTCAATTTTAAACTGCGAGGAGGGAATTATTGTAGTGCCGTTAAATTTTCTTTGTGCGGAGAACTCACATAGAATAAGGAGTTTATTTTTTGATAAGTTTGAGATTATAAAATTGAATATTTTTTCTGAGCAAGTTTTTGATGATACGACCTACAATGTGATTTCATTCTATTTTAAAAAAAAGGAAAAGCCGGCGAGCATCAATAAAATATCGGCAACCATATTTCCTGGTCGGGAAAATATAGATTTGATATTAGAGGAAAGATTTAATTGGCAGTTTGGCGGAGATTTTGTTAATAGGGTTGCTAAAACTAGAAATCAATTAGGCATATATCGTTTAACCGAAAATTATCTTGAATCGGGTGAATATAAAATAGAAATGGCCCTGCAAAATATCAAGGATAAGATAAACTATCCAGTGAGTAAAACATTTAAAGAGAAAATGGAAAAAAATATTATATTTCTAAGGGCCATAGATAGTAAAAATGGAAAAAAAATTCAGCTTGAAGATATAAGAAATTATGATATTGTGGGATTGGTAGGTAAAAATACATCTCGTAATATGGCTCATCTTATTTTTGAAAAAGAGTTGCCCGTAAGCGAACAAGTAGAGCTTATGAATGAGTTTAACCGACAACTCAATAGGGAAAGAAATAAGTATTTTTCTTTTTTTCTAACTAATTTTAGGGATAACAATAGGAAAAGAATATCTTTTGATATGGCATATAAATTTTTAAATTATATTTATAATGAAAAAATCGCAAGACAATCTGTTTTACTTTGATGTTTCTAAAAATAATCCAGAAAAGATTCTGGATAAGTTTTATGTATTTGATGAAAAGAATCTGCATCTCGGAGAGTATATTTCAAATACAAAAGATGTAAAAAATATTTTGATAACTATCAGAACTTTGCAAACAAAAAATGAAAATGAGGAGGTTGTAGATAAATATTTTCTAGAACTTTCGCGAATAATGAACAAGTTTTCTAATTGTTCGGAATTTGCCTGTTTCATAAATGCCTGCGACAGTTTTTTGGATTATGCTAAAAATGACATTGCTTTGCTTAAAAAAATAACAAATCTTTATTTTGAAAAAAGAGTTTTAAATGAAACGGTTCCCGAAGAATGGATTCAGGCTATTATTGATTCGAACGCTCCGGCAAAAAAAGGGAAATGCGGAGAAAATAAGCTTTTATGGATTTTAGGTAAGAGTGGTTTTGCTGAAGTATTCAGTTGGGAAGATTTTTTGAAGAAGCAAAAATGTGTTGCAAAATTTTCTAGCATTTTCAGCATAAAGGATGTTAGAAAGCGATTGGGGATCAAGTTGGCAACAAAAAAACAGGATAAAAAGTTGGACCTAATTATTAAGTTTGAGAATAGAATATATATATGCGAAGCTAAGCATTTAAATACAGGTGGCGGCGGGCAGGACAAACAAATTTCTGAACTCATTGAGATAGTAAGCCTAAAAGAGAAAAATAAAAATATTTCCTACATATCTTTCCTTGACGGGGTTTATTCTAATATTATTATAGGCGGTGCTGACGGAGGAGGAAAACTTATAAAGCAAAGGCAGGAAATTAAAAAATATTTGAAAAAAAATTTAAGCAACTTTTGGGTGAATACGGCAGGGTTCGTTGCTTTATTTGAAAATAAATAATTATGGATTTAACAACAGTACTTTTAATTATAATTGCAGCCGGGGTTGTGGTTGCTATTTTCCTTCAATTAAGAGGGAAAGAAGAGCCGGAAAAGAAAGACGATGGTTCGTTTTTGCTTTTGCAACAGCAGATGAACCAGATTTCGCAGGCAGTTGATTTAAAGTTATCTGAGGCAAATAAAAACGCGCAAGATCAATTTAAGCATTCTGCTGACATTGTAAAAAATGTTACTGAAAAATTGACACAGCTGGACGAAACAAACAGGCAGGTCGTGGGGTTTGCCGACCAACTAAAAAGCCTACAGGATATTTTAAAAAATCCAAAACAGCGGGGGATTCTTGGCGAATATTATTTGGAAACTGTTTTAAAAAATGTTTTGCCGCCAGGCTCTTTTCAGATGCAGTACAGTTTTTCAAACGGTGAAATAGTTGACGCGGTTGTTTTTGTTGATAAAAGGATAATTCCGGTTGACTCAAAATTTTCTTTGGAAAATTATAATAGAATGCTGCAGACAAACGACACGGCAGAAAAAAAGAGGCTTGAAACAGCATTTGTTAATGACTTAAAATTGAGAATTGACGAGACCTCAAAATATGTAAGGCCGGAAGAAAAGACAATGGATTTTGCATTTATGTTTATTCCGTCTGAAGCGGTTTATTATGATTTGTTGATAAATAAAGTTGGCGTTATTGCCGAAGACACCAATAATCTCATTTATTATGCCGGCAAGAAAAAAGTTGTTGTTGTTTCACCAACCTCTTTTCTGGCTTATTTGCAGACGGTTTTACAGGGTTTGAGAAACCAGAAAATTTCAGAGCAGGCTCAGACAATTATTAAAGAAGTTGAAAGATTGGGCAAGCATTTGTTTGTTTATTCTGAACATATGAAACGTTTGGGCCAGCATTTGGATACGACAGTCTCAAGTTATAACAAAGCCGGCAAAGAATTGGAAAAAATAGATAAAGATGTGGTTAAACTTACCTCGGGAGAGAGCAGGATAGAAATTGCCGATGTGGAACATCCGATACTTGACGAGTAAGATATTTTTTGCTAAACTGTATTTACATTAAATTAAACTATTATGTTAGCAGTAATCAAAACCGGCGGTAAACAATATATTGTTAAAGCCGGAGACAAATTAAAGATTGAAAAATTGAATAAGAAAGAAGGAGAGCAAATTGCTTTCTCTGAAGTTTTGTTATTGGAAAAAGATGAAAAAATACAAATTGGAACTCCAATAATTAGCGTTGCAAAAGTTGAAGCAAAAATTTTAAAACACGGAAAAGGAGATAAAATTATTGTTTTTAAATATAAAGCGAAAAAAAGATACAGCAGAAAAATTGGTCACAGACAGCCATATACAGAAATAGAGATTACTGGCATAAAAAACTAAAATTCTAAAAATAAAATTTAATACACCCGCGCACTAGTGCGCGGGTGTATTTTATTGTGCGACACATTGCATTTATCGCTACGATCGCGGCGACAAGGGCGTGATTTATTGCGCGACAAAACTATTGACACAAATCTTGGCAAGAGTAGAATTAGAAAAAATGTGTCTGAATGTTGTTTGAATGTTCTTTGTAAAATTGTCGATTAACCGGCCAACAAAACAAGGGAGAATTTGTCATGAGAAGAAATACCACCAAGCCGGAGGGTTTTGAGGGTACGTACCAATGGGATGTCATAAAACTCGGCGGTGACTTTAACAGTCACAGCCATCCAGATCGCGGGGAAACTAACCACCCGAAGTATCTTAAGCACATCCACAGGGATCCCGCCGACATCAGCAAGATTTCGTTGATGGCTAAACAAAAGATGGTTGGCGAGTTGCACCTGGGGCCGGCTTACGAGGAGGATGACCTTGAGGAAAGAATGAGCCGTCTTTTCCGGCGAGTGCAATCTTACGGCACCAGAAAAATGAATGGGTGTATCGATGTGTCGCCGGACTTGAAAGACCCGTTTGTTGCCCTCAAGGTTGCCCTAAAGCTCAAAAAACGTTTTGCCAGTCGCAGGCTTGAGCTACACTTCGGTCCGCATCCCATTTTTGGTTTTAAGGAGGGGACCGAGCGCTGGCCAGTGTTTGAGGCGGCCGCTCGATATCCGGGAGTGGAGTTAATATCCGGCCTGCCCGAAAAAGATTTTTTCGCTGAAGGCAAGGATCCTGACGGTAAGATTGGATTTCGTCAAAACATGTGGCGCGTTCTCAAACTTGGCCTTAAACTTAACAAGCCAATCGAAATGCATCTTGATCAATCTGACGATCCGTCCGAACACGGAACTGAAGATTTGATCGACGCTCTTTCGTGGCTCGATCCGCATCGCAAGGGCCCGGCCATTTGGGTGGTCCATATGATTTCGCCCTCGGCCTATGATGAGTACAGGTTCGCCAAGTTGGTGGACAATTTGCTCAAGTACAAGATTGGCGTGAGAGTTTGCCCGAGCGCAGGAATTTCAATGCGCCGCCCGCGACCAATTTTAACTCCGTCGCACAACGCTTTGGCGAGGGTTCTTGAACTTCTTGTCGCTGGCGTGCCGGTTACGTTGGGTTCGGACAATATTGGAGATTTCTTTGTGCCTGCCTGCAACGGTAGTATGCGCGACGAAGTCGTTGCTGTGGCAAACATCTGCAGGTTCTATTTGTCGCACATTTGGGCGAAGGTGGCTGCTGGTGTCAGGCTCAACGACTCCGATAGGGATTCTATTAAGGAATTCCTCAGGCAAGATGCCGAGGTTTTCAGCACGATCGATCCTAGTTGGGTCTCATGGATTTCCATGCAAAACAGAAGGTAACGCGGTTTTATCCGCGCAGAGGGGTCTTCGAAAGGAGCCCCATTTTTTTTTCGCAAAAGTTGACAAAATTAAATTAAAAACTATTATTAACCAATGATCGGCATTGGTTTAAGACAGTCCTTTCACAATTAGGGAGATTAGGGAGATTTGCGATGATACGCACATTGGGAAAAGTTGATGAACAAGTTCTTCGCGAGATCGCGGAAGAGAAAAAAATCCGCAGAACCAGAGAAGTTTTCTTGCTGTTTTCCCTCGGAAGCCAGTTTGACCACCTGATTGCCATGGCAATGGCAAAGTTAGGAGTATTTTGTTTGGTGGCTGATCCGGCAAGAATTACAGCAGAGGATGTAAAAAAAATTATGCCGATTGGCATAATCCTTTCCGGTGGACCTGTTTCTGTTTATAAAGACCCTCCGCCGTTTGACGAAAGGATTTTTGACCTTGGCATTCCTGTTCTGGGTATTTGCCTCGGATTTCAGCTTTGGGCTCAGCATGTCGGCTGTCGCGTTGTAGCATCTGACAAACGGGAATTCGGCGTGCATAACCTAACAATTGTATCAAGGAGACAGCTTTTTGACGGTTGTTCCAGTATTATGCCGGTTTTGCAGAACCACGGCGACAAGATAGTTTCTGTCTCGGATGTTGAACCCGGATTTTTCATAAATCTGGGTAAAACGGAGAACGCACCCATTTCTACTGCCAACTTTAAACACTTATGGGGCGTGCAGTTTCACCCGGAAGTTACGGAGACAAAATCCGGCCCACAGATTTTTGAAAACTTCTGTTTTAAAATTTGTAACGCCAGAGACAGGTTTCCGGCAAAAGATGTAGCCCAGAAAAAAATCGCTGATTTGCGCCAGCAGATTGGCGGCAAAAAGGTTCTGTTGGCGCTTTCCGGCGGTTCCGATTCTTCTGTGGTTGCCTATCTTCTAAAACGCGCCATGGTTGGTCGTTTGGAACAAATGAGAGCCGTCTACATCAAGGGCATCGACCGACCCGATGACGAGATTCATGTTCTGGAAAACTTTGGCAATAAGCGGTTTGATTTAAGAATCGTTGACGCCACCAAAAAATTTCTGGAGGCGCTGACGGGGATTGAAAACGGCCACGAAAAAAGAGTTGCCATGCGCGGCGTCTATAAATCCGTGCTTGAAGAAGAGGCGCGGAAATTTAACGCCTCGTTCATTGCGCAGGGCACTTTGCACACGGATACTTCAGAGAGCGGTGGCGGATATGACACAGGAGCCGCAAAAGCGCGAATTAAACTGCACCACAATGTGGGGCTCGGATTTTCCGTGCCAGAACTTCTGCCTTTATCTGACCAAGTCAAAGACACTGGCCGCGATATTGGCAGAGCAATTGGCGTTCCGGAAGTTCTTTTAGCTCGCCATCCGTTTCCTGGGCCCGGGGTGATTGTTAGAACTGAAGGGGCAATAACAGCTGACAAACTCAGGATTGCCCGCCAGCTTGATGGTATCTTTATTGAGGAGCTGCGAAGAGCTGGACTTTACGAGAAAGTTTGGCAGGCGGGTGTTTGGCTAAGCGCATCTAAAACCACTTGCACAAAGGGAGATGATGCGGCGACAGGATGTCTTGTCGTTCTGTGGGCAGTGTCGAGCGTAAATGGATTTACCGCGCAAGCGTCAAGGCTTCCCGACGACTTTTGGGACCGCGTTGATCAACGGATGACCGACGAGGTTCCGGAAGTAGGATGTGTATGTATAAGACGAACCGGCAAACCGCCAGCAACGATTGAATTTGAATAGCTGGCAGGGCGCGATCTTCCAGATCGCGTCTTTTTTTTTGCATTTTATAATTTTTTAATGTAGAAATAAATCATGAATAAAGATGAACCAATTGAATATGTAAGGGGTTTTACCGAGTTTTTGGGATGTAAAATTGATTTGTCAAAAAAACCTTTAATTCCTAGGCCTGAAACAGAATTTTGGGTAGAGCAGGCAATTAAAGAAATAAAAAATAGGAAGCCCTTCGGCGCGCCTCAGGGTAAAATATTGCATATTTTAGATATTTTTGCTGGGTCGGGGTGCATTGGAATTGCGGTTCTAAAACATATAAAAAACTATAGAGTAGATTTTGCGGATACAGATAAAAATAATTTAAAACAAATAAAGATAAATTTAAAATTGAATACTATTGATAAAAAAAGATGCAAAATAATTCAGTCCAACATTTTTAAGGATATAAAAAACAAATATGATTATATTTTTGCCAATCCGCCGTATATTCCGGATTATAGGAAAAACCCTTCGGCTCGGCTCAGGGCGATTCTGCGGAATATAATTCAGAAGTCAGTTTTAGATTTTGAGCCGCGCAAAGCTTTGTTTGGGGGAGCAGACGGTCTTTTTTATATCAGAAAATTTTTGAAAACCGCAAAAAATTATTTGAATGAAAATGGAAAAATTTTTATGGAATTTGATGGTTCGGCAAGTTCGCCACAGGCTCCGCCGCAAAAAAAAGAGATAGGAAAACTGGCAAAAAAATTCGGCTATAAAACCTGCGAATTTCACAAAGACCAATATGACAAATGGCGATGGGCGAGCCTCCGTTAATTCTATTTAGCCTTTACAAACCAGAACACTCTCTTGACACGGATAAATAAATAGAATAAACTATATTTACATGATGAATAATAATAAACTAACCACTAAAAGAAGCGGATAACTGCCTGACTTTTTTTGTTGATTGAGTGACCGCTCCACAAAGGCGGTTTTTGATTTAAGGGAGCACAGCGAACACTTATCCCGAGCCAGCAGGCGAGGGATATCAGTTAGTCCTCGCGAGAAAATAAATTTTGTTTTTTCACGAGGATTAATTGGAAAGTATTTTGAAAATTTAACCCTGTTAAATTTTATTTAACAGGCAATCTTAATTAGGCTTTAGACATGGGGTCTTTAACTAATTAAGATGTAGGTAACAAGCATACAAATAAGTAAGATACATAAAATCTGTATCTATTCGTTTATCGTCATAGAAATATGACAATAAGCAAACTTACGCATATATAATTCTGGCAGAAAATAGCAAAAAGCTTCTGCCGGAAGGTGTTTTTCGGCGATGAATTCAGAGTAATCTTGAGTTCTAGTCGAAGAAATAGGTTATAGGCGAATGGTGGATGCCTTGGGATATTGATGCGATGAAGGACGTGGCGTGCCTGCGATAAGCATCGGGGAGCTGGCTAGCAAGCTTTGATCCGGTGATTTCCGAATGAGTAAACTCATCATGATTAAAATCGTGATATCCCGCGCAAGCGGGAAGCGCACCCGGTGAAGTGAAACATCTCAGTAGCCGGAGGAAAAGAAAACAATGTCAGTGCTTTGCACTGACACATTCCCTTAGTAGTGGCGAGCGAAAAGGGAACAGCCTAAACCTAGCCTCACCTCACTGCGTTCGGTGAGGAATTAAGCAATTTTCAATTTTAAATTTTCAATGAATATTTCAATGACATAATTTTCAATGACGACGTCGTTTTGAGAATTGAGAAATTGGGATTTGATTGTAAATTGTAAATTGAAAATTGAAAATTCCGCCCGAGCATAGCGAGGTGTGGCTGGGGGTTGCAAGGTTATAGCGTCGGGAGCACTTTTTTGGAACACTTTATTGTGCGACAGAAAAATGTTTGCCGAGGGAGAGCATTTAGGTAGAAGTTTTAAAAGAAGCACCCTGGAAAGGGGCGCCATAGGAGGTAATAGCCCTGTATTTAAAAAAACTTTTACGCTCCTTGCTATGA
>Ga0209343_10004936_pt1 | contig 16365 bp, 14 predicted proteins | sample RifCSPlowO2_02_FD_184026 | JGI IMG/M metagenome (GOLD analysis project Ga0209343, IMG submission 184026) | Groundwater microbial communities from Rifle, Colorado - Rifle CSP2_plank lowO2_0.2 (SPAdes) (version 2) | ecosystem: Environmental > Aquatic > Deep subsurface > Groundwater | place... | reverse complement strand
CCCCAAGGGCATAGGCATTTGAAACATAGCCTGATATACCCATGATAACAGTCAACATAAAGGCTGCCAATTTCTTCATTTTGTTTCTCCTGATCTGAAAAATAGAAATTATAAAAACATTTAGACAGGATTGACAAGATTTACAGGATTAAAAATAAGTTTAAAAATAATCCTTTTTTATTCCGTAATCCTGTCTAATTAAGTCTTTGTTTTTAATTTTGGGTTGATTAAGAGATGAATCTTGGAGGGTTATACGGAGGTGTAACGAAGCCCTCTCTAATGTGGGCTTGTAAAAAAGAGATATTTTCTATATTGAGAAAGTTAAGGCTTGAATTTTGGGAAATAACATTTGCAAATGGATGCTCGCCGCCCGGAAAATATATATCAGACGATGACATATCCATATTGCAATCCACTTTTATTTCATGAATATCTTTTTGATGTCCTGAATGATGGGCTTCTCCTCTGTGGTCATGAATTACCCGATTATCACTGTGCTGAGCCATGTGTATGCCATTATTCATTATACAGATATCACTACTGTGAGATGCCTTACTTACTGGCATGACCAGATTAAGATGTGCTACGATAAAGAGGATAAAAATCGCTGATAACTTTGAATGACTCATTTTCGTTAACCTTATCTCTTTAATTTACCCCCACACCTATTCCTAACGGTTACCGATGCCCATTCAGCATGGGTTCAACTCCCTCAGGAATAGGTGTGGGGGTTACATATCTTCTATCAGTGAATTGATAATCTTATTGAATTTATCAGAAGCCCAGTCTCTCGGTCCTAATGCCCTGCCGATTATCCATCCTTTTTTATCAATGAAATATGTTACAGGCACACCCCATGTCCAGTATCTATTGGTTACATCTCCTTCCCTTGCCAGATATACCTGACAGCTTAAGCCATAACCCTTTGCAATTTTTTCTACTTCTTTACGGTCTGCCTTGAGGTCTATAGAAATAGGCAGAAAAACTATTTTCCTGTCCTTAAAATTCTGATACAGCTTTTCAAAGAGAGGGAACTCATCCTTGCATGGTTTACACCATGTAGCCCAGAAGTGGAGTATAACAGCCTTTCCTCTATAGTCATTCATACTCATCCTTTTACCGTTATGGTCTACGATAGTGAAATTTGGCGCTTCCTCTTTTAGCTCCTGAATACCAAAGGCTTTAAAATCTTTCTTGCTGTAACTATAAGAGTTACTGGCAGAAAAGAGGATTAAAATTGACACTATACAATAGGTTATACCTTTCATAATTTTCTGACCATGCAAGGAAATCATAAAATCTATAAATAGAACGCAGATGAACACAGAAAAAAAGGATTTTTGCAGATAATTTATTTTTTAAATCTTTATAATCTGCGTTTATCTGCGTCCAATTAGGGTTTTGTCCTTTTTAAAACAAATATGTCACACCTGCAGAGGCCTTATAATTCTCGCCGGTCTGTGTTCCGTATAGATCGTGATATATAGGATGGTAATATAAAGCCTCAACCACCCAGTGAGGTGCCGCCACAACCTGAATCCCCGGGGTTAAATAGATTGTATGCCCCCCTGAATTGTCAATCGTAACACCACCCTCTTTTTCTTTATCCCTTAACTCCCCGTTTATTCCAAGGGCTAAAAACCACTGGTTTCTTTCAGGTGCCAACTCACCCGGATGTATCCTGTATTTACCTGTTACATCGTAGTTAATGATATTTCCGAACTGATATGTCTTATCCCCTGCCTTCCCCTCAGTGTGGATAGCGTCAAGTATATTGGCAGAAAGAGAAAGCCTCTGAATTGCATGGTTAAATGAAAGCCCAAAAAGAAAATCTGTAGCGCCAGTGCCTAACTGCAGATGTGCATCAAGAAATTCTGCTCCATCACTCGTTTTGCCATCCGTTTTACCAGTTGGCAGCTTCACACCAAAGAGACCGGCAATAGTAGTGGTTGTATCTATTGTATGCTTCTTTAGAAAGGTATATCTTCCAAGCAGTGCAATATCTCCTAGACCACTCACATCACCCTTCAAGGCTTCCACTTCAATATCGCCGTCAGAGTGGACATGCAGATGACCATCCACAGTATTTTTTCTGAGAGGAATAGTTGCAAGCAACATCAGGTCTTCAGCAATTGAATAAAAACCTGTAACCTCTGTTGTCCAGTATTCCTCTTTAGGCTTAACTGCAGGGGTAACATCTTTTGTCCCCTTGTATGCAGAATTTAACATGGTATATCTCTGGTTTATTCTTATACCGCCTGCCCCGCTTATAGTCTCAAGCGGTGATATGCCCTGAGATAAGAGACAGAAATCACATGCGAGACTTAGACTAATTGATGAGATAAAAAACAACACCGCAAAAAAAACTACTATTGACGATTTTTTCTTCATTAAAAAAACCTCCTTTTTAAAAAAATAATAGGACGCAGATAAATGCAGATTTTACAGATTTTAAAATAAAAATCTGCGAAAATCCTTTTTTCCGCGTAATCTGCGTTCTGTTTTTTTAGGTTGTGTGTCCGATTGGACTTTTAAGAGATGAATCTTGGAGGATTGTATGGAGATGTAACGAAGCCCTCTGCAATCTGGGTTTGTAGTAAAAAAACAGTTTTTGAAGCCGGTGAGTAAAAATCTAATTCTTGAAATTCAATATTTGTAAATGGATGTTCACCTCCGGGAAAATATATATCAGATGAAGACATATCCATATTACAAAACGCCTTTATCTTGTTAATTCCCTGTCTATGTCCAGAATGATGGGTATCTCCTCTGTGGTCATGGAGCATCTGGTTATCACTATGGCGCGCCATATGGACACCATTATCAGTTATACAGATATCCCCGCCACCTGACGCCTTACTGACAGGCATGACTAAATTAAGATGTGCTACGATGAAGAGAATAAAGATTGATGATAGTTTTGAAGATTTCACTTTCTTCCTCAAGATTTTGCTTTCTTGGAAGTTTTATATCAAATTAAAAGTATTATGTCAAGAATAAAAATTCAGAATAAAAATTCAGACAAAAAGAAAGCAATAAATATAAAAAAATTAATATGTGTAAAAAAGTATGCTATAATCATTTTCAATTTTGATGACTCTCGGCTCTAATTTATATTATTAAGGAGATGATAAATGATATTTGATTCGCTTTTAGGACTTTTTTCAAGAGACTTAGCTGTTGATTTAGGGACTGCCAATACAGTAGTTTTTGTCAAAGGGAAGGGTATAGTGTTGAGAGAGCCTTCGGTTGTTGCCATTCATAATGAGACAAAAGAGATTCTGGCGATAGGTTCTGAGGCAAAGCAGATGCTTGGGAGGACGCCTGGAAATATTGTTGCCATCAGGCCTATGAGAGATGGTGTTATTGCAAATTTTGAGATTACAGAGGCAATGATAAAGTATTTTATAAGAAGGGTGCATAACAGGAATGCCCTTGTGAGACCCCGGGTTGTGATTGGCGTTCCATCAGGCATAACTCAGGTTGAGAAGAGGGCAGTCAAAGATTCAGCAACATCTGCAGGGGCAAGAGAGGTATATCTAATGGAAGAGCCGATGGCCGCTGCGATTGGTGTTGGACTCCCCATCTCAAGCCCTACAGGGAACATGATAGTTGATATCGGAGGCGGGACAACTGAGGTAGCTGTAATTTCACTCTCTGGTATTGTTTACAGCAGGTCTGTCAGGGTGGCAGGAGATGAGATGGATGAGGCGATAATAAATTATATAAAGAGAAAGTATAATCTTCTTATTGGAGAGAGGACTGCTGAGGAGATAAAGATAAAAATCGGTTCTGCCTACCCCTTGGAGGAAAAGCAGGAGATGGAGGTAAAGGGGAGGGACCTTGTGGCGGGTATTCCAAAGGTGCTTATTATAAACGATGAAGAAATCAGGGAGGCGCTGTCAGAGCCTGTAAGCACAATAGTGGAAACAGTCAAGATAACGCTTGAGAGGACACCGCCCGAATTGGCTGCGGATATTGTTGATAAAGGTATAGTAATGGCTGGTGGGAGCTCTCTGCTTAAAGGGCTTGATTTGCTCCTGAGGGAGGAGACCGGATTGCCTATTATAGTGGCTGAGGACCCTCTATCTGCCGTTGCACTTGGGACAGGTAAGGCTCTGGATGAGTTAGACCTTTTAAAAAAGGTATCAATTTGAAATAACCTATCAGTTGATAGCTGATAGCTGATAGCTGATGTTAAAAAAGGATTCAAAAAAGAGGCATGGGATAATAATAGTTTCAACGCTCCTCGTAATATCATTTCTATTTCTGACAGCCACCATTAAGCTTTGGCAGCCCCCTTCATTAGTTGAATCGATTGTTATTACAGTTGTATCACCTTTCCAGGAGTTGGTTTCCAAGACTATCAATGGCACTGCCCGTATATGGAATAATTATTTTTTTCTAATTAATACGCAGGAAGAAAATTATCAATTAAGGGAAGAGATTGAAAAATTAAAGTTTCAAAATAATAGTCTTATTGAGAAGCTTAATGGTTTTAAGAGATTGGATAAGTTATACGATTTTATAAATACCTCTGATATGAATCTCCTCCCCGCCGATGTTGTTGGATTTGATTCAACCGGCTGGGTAAAGATTATTGTAATAAATAAAGGATTAAATAGTTTCGTGAAAAAAGATATGTCGGTGGTTACATACAGCGGGTTGGTTGGCAGAATAGTTCAGTCAACTTCAAAATATTCAAAGGTGCTTTTGATAACTGACCCGAGAAGTGCTGTGGATTCTATGATACAGAGAACCCGTGACAGAGGGATAGTGGTGGGCAATAATAACGGCATATGCGAAATGAAGTATCTATCGATAGATTCTGATGTTAGAGAGGGTGATGCTGTTATATCGTCAGGGCTTGGAGGCATCTTTCAAAAAGGATTTTTAATAGGAACAGTCAGCAAGGTATACGAAAAAAAAACAGGACTATTTCGCAGGGTAGATGTTACTCCATCATCGGATATTTCAAGGTTGGAGGAATTATTAGTAGTTATTAGTCCATTTGACAAACCTGAGACTAAATAAATGTTTATTTTAGCAGTGACATTTCTTGGAATAGTTGTATTTCTTTTGGAGACTGTTGTAATAGATTTTTTTGCTATAGGTGGAATCAAGCCTGATTTTATTCTTATAGTTTCTATTTACAGCGGACTCTGCCTGAATAAAAATACCGCAGCAGGAATTGGATTTGCCTTTGGGCTTATTCAGGATGCCCTTTCATTTAAGTTTATGGGAATAAATTCTTTTTCAAAATGCTTAATAGGTTTTTTAGTGGGGAGTTTAAGAGAAAAAATTTTAAGTGAGAATCTGATTGTGCAGTATCTGTTTACTTTTATAGCGACATTTCTAAATGGATTAATTTTAATATTTACTTTAAAAGGGCTTTTATCAATGGAGATAGAGACATTAAGCTTCTTCTGGTCACTTTTAATTCAGGGGATATATAATTCCCTGCTTGCCCCGCCTATATTTTTGCTGTTGAATAAAATAAGAAGGCTCTATTATAGAAGCTCAGTTTTTAATAAGTTATGAAAATAGGTGGATTTGAGCGAAATTATTCTGAATCAATTAAAGTCAGGATAATTATATTTACACTATTTATAATCATATCTTTTTCATTTCTTATTTTAAGATTATGGTATCTCCAGATAATAAAATCTGATGAGCTAAAGTTGCAGGCTGAAAGCAACAGAATCAGGATAGTTCCTCTTAAGGCTTACAGGGGGAAGATATTTGATAGAAACGGGAAGGAGATAATAAACAACCGCCCTTCATTTGACCTTTCTATAATTCCAGAATATGTTAAGGAGATGGATAATGTTTTATCCTTAATTAGCTCAAGGATAAAGATTGATAAAGATAGGATTAAGCGGGACATAATGAACAGTTCAGCATCCTTTCAATCCATTATGATTAAAAAAGATATAAGCTGGGAGGAAGTGGCATTTATAGAGGAGCACGGTTTGGACCTCCCCGGTGTATTAATGGAAATAGAACCACTCAGGAATTATCTTTATGGAGAAATAGGTTCGCATATTTTTGGATACCTGGGGGAGATAACAAAGACGCAAATGGAAGGGTTAAAAGTATCCGATTATCGTCTCGGTGATTTTATAGGACAATATGGCGTTGAGAAGAGGTACGAAACTTTTTTGAAAGGCAAAAGGGGTAGTAAGTATGTGGAGGTGGATGCTGCTGGTAAGGAAATTAAGGTTTTAAAGCAGATTAATCCCGATTTTGGTTACGCTCTTTATCTTACAATTGATGTTGAGCTGCAGAGAGAGGCGGAGAGGCTTTTTGAAGGGAAAAATGGTGCAGTGGTGGCGATAGACCCGAGGGATGGAAGCATCCTTGCTGTGGTCAGCAAGCCATCCTTTAACCCTAATATGTTTGCAGGGGGTGTATCTAATACTTACTGGTCAAATATTATTACAGATGAACACAAACCCTTACAGAACAGGGCAATTCAGGGGCAATATCCTCCAGGTTCTGTATTCAAAATAATAACTGCTGCAGCCGGGCTTGAAGAGGGTGTCATAACACCTGCTACAACTATTGAGTGTAATGGTTATTTTAAATTAGGTAAGAAAAATTACAGGTGCTGGAGAAAAGGGGGGCATGGGAGAATGGATTTGCGAAATGCACTCATACAATCCTGTGATGTTTACTTCTATACTGTTGGTTTCCGATTGGGGATAGATAGGTTATCTCAATATGCTTTTGGTTTCGGTCTTGGAAGTCCTACTGGTATTGATTTAGAAGGGGAAAAGGCTGGATTGATACCGACAGAGGAGTGGAAAGAAAGCGTGAGGGGAGAGCCGTGGATACTCGGCGAGACTGTATCAGCATCTATAGGCCAGGGTTTTAACCTCGTTACTCCTATTCAAATGGCAAATATGTTTGCCGCAGTTGCCAATGGCGGGACTCTTTATAAGCCAAAGATAATGTGGAAGGTGGAAACCGCTGATGGAAATTTAATTGAAGAGGGAAATTTTAAAGTGAAGGCGCACCTATCGGCATCCCAGAAGACGATTGAAACAATAAGAGATGCACTTCATGGGGTAGTAAGCGACCCGAGAGGAACTGGAAGGGCATCTAATATTAAGGGGATAGAGGTAGCGGGAAAAACAGGGACAGCACAGGTAATAAAGATGGCTGAAACGGAGGATAAGGGCGATGAAGAGATTCCTTATGAATTCAGAGACCACGCATGGTTTGCTGCCTTTGCACCTTATGAAAAACCTGTAATTTCAGTTGCAGTTTTGGTAGAGCATGGAGGGCATGGCGGCTCTGCTGCTGCACCTATCACCGGAAAATTGATAAAGAGCTATATAGAAAAACAAAAACCTGATTTCAGACAGGATATACAGGATTAATAATATAAAAGCCTCTTTAATTCATCCTGATTATCCTGTTAATCCTGTCTAAATGCATTTATAAAAACAATGAATAACAAACCTATTTTCAAATACCAGATTATTTCAAATTTTGACTGGGTAATTTTTGGACTCACAATAATTATTTCTGCAATTGGTATCTTAACAATATATAGCACCAGCGGTGGGATTGGCAGAGAATCCGTCATATACATAAAACAAATATACTGGATATTATACGGATTGACAGGTATGCTGTTAATATTGTTTATTGATTATCATTCTCTGGAGAAACTTGCCTATGTTTTTTATTTTATGATTATAGTGGTGCTTATAATTGTGGCGGTATCAGGCAAGACTGTTTCAGGTGCCCGTAGATGGCTTACATTTGCACAGTTTACATTTCAACCATCCGAGTTGGCAAAGATAATTATCATAATAACACTGGCAAGATATTTTGATGATAGAAAGGCGAGAGGTCTTTATAGAATCAGGGATTTAATAATCCCTGCTGTTATTGTCTTTGTTCCTGCTATCTTGATAGCGAAACAGCCTGATTTGGGGACTGCTGTAGTACTGCTTTTTATTTTTGTTTCAATGTCATTGTTAGTAGGAATAAAAATAAGGTCATTATTTATATTGGCAGGCTCTTCTATAGTATCCCTTCCATTTTTATGGTACTTTATGAAAGATTATCAGAAGAACAGGATACTGACTTTCATAAATCCGCAGGCTGACCCGCTTGGCAGCGGTTATCACATAATCCAGTCTAAGATTGCTATAGGTTCTGGCGGATACATGGGTAAGGGATTTATGAGCGGGACACAGAGTCAGTTAAACTTTCTTCCGGAGAAACATACAGATTTTATATTCTCGGTATTTGCAGAAGAAATGGGTTTTATAGGTGCCGTATTTTTGATTGTGCTCTATGTAATTCTTTTAGTTAAGGGTGTAGATGTTATATATCATTCAAGGGACAGGTCAGGGTCACTGATTGCGGGTGGTATAGTATCAATGCTGTCATTTCATATGATATTCAATATTGGAATGACTACAGGCATGTTTCCTGTTGTGGGAATACCATTGCCCTTAATGAGTTATGGCGGTTCATATCTTGTTACGACATTTATATCTATAGGTCTCCTCTTGAATATAAAGATGAGAAGATTTGTAGATATGGGATGACTCAAAGCGTTTAGCGGGTAGCGTTTAAAAGAAGCGTATAGCGTATAGCGTTTAGGGGTTAGTTTCTACTAATCGCTAACCGCTAACCGCTATTCGCTAATTACCTAACTTACTACTATATACTATAGTATCTTTGCCGGCCTTAAATCTCTTGCCTTCATCAATAAGGTCTTTGAATGTGACAATATCACCCCTCTGGAGTTCTTGAAACTGTATGTTTGATGGGGTCTTATCTTTATCAAGCCTCGTTATTAATTGCCTTCCTCTATTACCACAGATGAAAAACTCTATCTTGCCCTTAGAAATCAGAGGCTCACTGACTATTCTGTAAGAGTTTTTCTCTAATACATCTGTTAATGATAGTTTATCTTTTCTTAAGACGAGATAGGAAAATTTTAGAGAGTCCTTTCTTAATCCTGTTAGTTTATCTATTTCTTTAATGATTACAGGCGGAATCCACGGGATATCTTCATGGCACCAATCTTTGGGATTTAGAAGGGCAGGGCAAGGTTGATTCATAAGACATGGAGAATAAATTTTAAAACCATTTTTTACAAGACTATCTCTAATCTCAAGCATTTCCCTTGTAGTCTCTCTGAGTGCAGGCTCAATAATTATACAGCTTCCATCAGGTGTTAGAAATTTATCAATAATAGTATTTAAAAAAGAGACTCGTTCAGCAATTCTTTTATTATCGCCATAAGATAATTCATTGAGGATATTTGAAAGGGTGATAATATCATAACTGTCTTGAGGAATAGCCCCTGCCTTTTCTATATTTATTTTAAAGGTCTTAAGAGAGGCATCTATATTAATATTTTCTGTAAACCCGGTTACACCCCGTCCCTGAATTCCCTGAACTTGATTCAGGGTCAGGACAGTCTTTGAAGGATGGGGCATTTTTAAGGAAGATTTTAATTTCCCATTCATCCCGTGAAGGGTGGGGCATTCTGGGTGTAACGGGGTAAACAATTTAAAAAGGTCTTTGGCAATACTTAAATTTTCTGCTACCGAGTCAATAGCAGTAAATTCAAGGGATGGTCTTTTTTTCTGATTAGAAAAGAAATCCAATATTCCTAAGATTGTTGTGCCTGGACCTGAGCCAAGGTCAAGTATTTTTAGCTCCTTCTTAGAAAGGATTTTCTTTGGGTGAAGGGAAAGCTCTTTTAAGGGTAAATGAATCTTATAAATGTTGGAAGGAAGAAAATAAAGAATATATGCCCTTCTCAGCCTTTTGTTATTCAGGTATTGAGGTGGAAGAACTTCCCTGTCTTTCGTAAAGAAATTGGAGAGTTGAATTACATCTGATGCTATGGTTTTAAGTTCAGAAGCTGTAAGTGTTGGAGATATACTATTGCCAATATATTTTAACAAAATATCTTCAAATGTTTTTAAATTAGGATTCAATGTAACTTACCGTATAAGTATATTGAAAAAAGATGTAAATATGTCTCAATTATATTACAATAAATCGGATAAAAATATTTTTTAAAATTTGAGGATTTAATTAATATGAAAATACTTGTAATAGGCAGTGGAGGGAGAGAACATGCCCTCGTATGGAAGATAAGTCAGAGTCCTTTGGTAAAAAAGATATATTGTGCCCCTGGTAATGCCGGAATTTCTGAGATTGCAGAGAATGTTAATATTGAATCAACAGATATAAAAGGTCTTATTGAATTTGCTATAAAGAATTCTATAGATTTGACAGTTGTAGGACCTGAGCTGCCACTTACACTTGGAATTGTAGATGAGTTTGAAAAGAGGGGATTGAAAATCTTTGGTCCTTCAAAGGAGGCTGCTGAAATTGAAGGGAGTAAGGTATTTGCAAAATATATGATGAAAAAATATAAAATCACTACTGCGAAGTATGAAAGTTTTAATTCCCAAAAGGATGCAAAAGATTATATCTTCAGCCTTCAGCCTTCAGCTTTGAGCTTTCAGCCTCTTGTAATCAAGGCAGATGGGCTTGCAGCCGGTAAGGGGGTTATTATCTGCAATTCTATTGATGATGCAGTGAAGGCTGTTGATTCAATAATGGTGGAGAAGATATTTGGCAACGCAGGTAATAATATAATTATAGAGGAATACCTAAAGGGTGAAGAGGCATCTTTTATGGTTTTCAGTGATGGCGAAGAGATAGTGCCTCTTGCCTCTGCACAGGACCATAAACAGATTTATGATGGCGATAGGGGGCCAAACACAGGAGGTATGGGTGCCTATTCCCCTGCCCCTGTAATTACTGATAGTATTGCTAAGGAGATTATTGACACGATTATTAGACCGTTAATTTCAGGAATGAAGAAAGAGGGTAAAATATATAAAGGTATTTTATATGCAGGACTTATGATTGTTAATGGCAACCCTTTTGTCCTTGAATTTAACTGCAGGTTTGGCGACCCTGAGACGCAGCCGATACTTATGAGAATGAAAAGTGATATTGTGCCTGTCCTGCTGTCAGTTGTGGATGGTAGATTAAAGGGAAAGGAGATTCAATGGACTGATGAGCCTTCTGTATGTGTTGTTATGGCGGCTGGCGGTTATCCTGATAAATATGAAAAGGGGAAAGAGATAAAGGGACTTGATGAGGCAAAGAAGATAGAGAATCTTGTAGTTTTCCATGCAGGGACATCTATTCTAATCCCCCCTCACCCCCCTTTATCAAAGGGGGGAAAAGGGGGATTTAAGGTTGTGACAAATGGCGGAAGGGTTCTTGGAGTTACATCACTTGGCATCAATATTGAGGATGCAATAAATAGGGCGTATAAGGGTGTCAGTTTGATTAAGTGGGATGGGGTGTATTACAGGAGAGATATTGGAAGAAAGGCAATCCCAATCAGCCGAAAAAGTGTTAAAATTTCCACTTGATTTATTGCTGTATTAATGATATTTTCCTTTTAAATGATGAGATTCTTCGGGCTTTGCCCTCAGAATGACAGTGTAGAGGATGTCATTCTGACCCTGAGCGTAGCGAAGGGGAAGAATCTAATTCAAGGAGGTGTATCATGAAAAAGTTCTCATTAACCTTCTTTATATTTTTTGCCTTCTTTCTATTTTTCCCGCCCTTTGTTCAATCAGAAGAGAGGAGTGTTACAGTAAAGCCAAAGGAAAAGAGAGACCTTGCAGTAGAGGCAAAAAAGGGGTTAGACACTGCATTACTGAATACAAAATACCATGCCCTTATTATTGGCAACAATAACTACAAATACATCACGAAGCTAAAGACTGCCATAGCAGATGCAGAGGCAGTAGAAGAGATATTAAAGAATCAGTATGGCTTTCAGACAAAACTTCTCATTGATGCAACGAGGGGCGATATATTAGACACTCTGAATGACTTCAGGAAGATTGGAAAAAATGACAATCTTTTGATTTATTATGCAGGACATGGGGAATTTGAGAAGGCATCAGGCAAGTCATACTGGCTTCCTGTGGATGCTAAAAGCGACAGCCCATCAAATTGGATTATAGCAGATGATATAACCTCCAGCATAAAGAGAATCACATCAAGACATATCCTTATAGTATCGGACTCCTGCTATTCGGGGACACTAACGAGGGCAGTATCGGGTGACCTGTCAAAGGCAGGCGAGAGGGAAAAATTCATAAAAAAGATGCTGGAGCGTCCTTCAAGGACACTCATGGCAAGTGGAGGGAATGAGCCTGTGGCAGACGAAGGGGGGAGTGGACACTCTGTTTTTGCAGATGCATTCTTAAGGGCACTAAAAGAGGCGGATAAAAATATATTTACAGCAGAGGAGCTATTTCATGGAAGGGTAAAATCAAGTGTTGCAGGAAAATCCAAGCAAGTGCCTGAATATAACGACATAAAGAACTCAGGACATGACGGAGGGGATTTTATATTCAAACTGGCGTCTGTCCCCTTATTCCCCCTTAACAAAGGGGGTGAGGGGGTTGTTGAACCAGAGATTAATGTAAAGGAGGCGCCAAAGTCGGATTTCTCCCTTGAAGATTTGGATAAGAAGGCTAAACAGATTGAAGATAATAAAGCCGCATGGGGCAATACACTTAATAAGATGCAGAGTGCATTCAATCAAGTGGCTGAATATCAGAAGAGGGACATAGAAAAGAATCTTAAAATAGCAGCATGGAGCAAATTCTTAAATTCCTTCACAGAAGATAATCCCTATTCAGACGATGATGAGAGAATGAGGCAGAAAGCCAAACAAGAAATAGAGCAATGGCAGAAGGTTGCAATGGCAACTGTAGTAGGGGACACACGGGACACTGTTACAGGCATGGAGCTTATCTTTGTAAAGGGAGGCTGTTATCAGATGGGTGATACCTTCGGAGATGGAGAAAATGATGAAAAACCTATGCATGAAGTATGTGTGGATAATTTTTACATGGGGAAATATGAGGTAACAAATGAACAGTTCAGGAAGTTTCGCTCTAACCATAACAGTGGAGACTATGGAGGTTTTTCGTTTAATGACGACAATCAGCCTGTTGTGTCTGTATCGTGGGAAGATGCGAATGAATTTATAAAATGGTTGAATGAAAATTCCCCCTTAACAAAGGGGGGTAGGGGGTTGTATCGTTTACCGACAGAAGCGGAATGGGAATATGCAGCAAGGGGAGGGACAAGGAATAGGAACTATTGGGGGGATAATAAAGATGATGCCTGCAGATATGCGAATGTGCATGATAGGACATCAAAGAGCAAATTCACTGGTTTGCCATGGGAGAATCATAACTGTGATGACGGTTATGCAGTTGCATCGCCTGTAGGTAGATTTCAGCCGAATGCCTTTGGATTATACGACATGATGGGCAATGTGTGGGAGTGGTGTCAGGATTGGTATGCTGATGATTATTACAGAAAGAGTCCTAAGAATAATCCGGGAGGTGCAAGCAGCGGTCAGTACCGGGTGCTTCGCGGCGGTTCATGGAGCAACGGCCCGCTGGACTTGCGGGCATCTTTCCGCTACTGGGGCGGGCCGGCGCTACGGGGCATCTTCGACGGGTTTCGGTTGGTTCTCTCTGCCCAGTAATAATAGACCCTTCGCTCTGTTCAGGGCAAGGTTATTTTCTGAGTTCTGAAATTCTATTTTCTAAGGTTTTTTTCTTAACTCCCTCTCCCCTTGCCCCTCTCTCCCTCTCCCTCTGGGAGAGGGTTGGGGTGAGGGTGGGTGAGGGGGGAAGGGGGCAACAATCAAAGAATCTCCAATTTTTGTAAAAACCTACGACTTCACAAAATGGCTTCTTGAGCATACAATAAAGTTTCCCAAGAGCCAGCGGTTTGTTATGGCAATAATAATCTATTAAGCCCATATCCTGTGCTGGAGAAATCCAGACGAATATAAAAAAGGCTGGATGATTTTGGTAGCATCATGCGAAGGATTCATCCAGCCATCTGTTACAAATAAAACACACATGACCTTTTGCTCTACCTCCCCTCGCCCCTCCTTACAAAGGAGGGGAAAATAAGTGTCCAACCTAACAAAGGAGGGGAAACATTAATAACTCCTCCCATTTCCTCCCCTTTGTAAGGAGGGGCGAGGGGTAGAGGTATTTTAAAATGAAAAGGTATAGCAACCTTTTCTCACAGATAACCTCTTTTGAAAACCTCTATCTTGCAAGCAGGAAAGCTCGCAAAGGCAAGCGATTAAAAGGTAATGTAATAACCTTTGAAAAAGATATTGAGGATGAGCTTTTTAGACTTCAAGAGGAGTTGATTTCAAAGACATATACCCCAGACAAATACAGGGAATTTACTATCTATGAAAGAAAACCGAGAAAGATAAGCGCCGCTCCTTACAGAGACAGGGTTGTTCACCATGCATTATACAAGATAATTGAGCCGATATTTGAAAAATCCTTTATCTTTGATTCCTATGCTTGCAGAAAAGACAAAGGCACACACAGGGCAGTGGATAGATTTACCGAGTTTTGCAGAAAAAATGAGTATGTGTTTAAGTGTGATATAAAGAAATACTTTCCCAGCATAGACCATGAAATCCTTTTTGAGAAGATTCAAAGAAAGATTAGATGTAAAGACACCCTCTGGCTCATAAAAATAATTATCGTCCACAGCAATCCACAGGAAGAAGTGATAGGCTATTTTAAAGGGGATGACCTTTTTGAGCCTTTCAGGAGAAGGAAGGGGATACCTATTGGAAACCTTACCAGCCAGTTCTTTGCGAATATCTACTTAAATGACCTTGACCATTATATAAAAGAGGTATTAAAATGCAGACACTATATCAGATATGTGGATGATATAGCCATACTTGATGAAAGCAAAGAGAGATTGTGGGATATAAAAGGAGAAATTGAAAGATTTCTTGAAAATGAGAGGTTGAGATTACACCCTAAAAAATGTCAGATATTCCCTGTTTCCATCGGGATTGACATGATTGGTTACAGGGTGTTTCCTACACACAGATTAATAAGAAAAGATAACAGTATGATGTTTATAAAGAGATTGAAAAAGATGAGAAGTCTGTATCAGAGAGGGATTTTAGATTGGAAGGATATAAACCCATCGGTTCAAAGCTGGCTGGGACATGCAGGACATGCGGATACTTATGGATTGAGGAGAAGCATATTTGAGAGGGTAATTTTTTGCAGAGCAGTTGACTCTTTAGAAATAGTAGAAGCAGGAGACAAGGAGCGAAGTTATTATGAAAAGAAAAAGTAAGAAGAAACCCATTCCAGAGCATCCATTCGTGAAAATTCGTGGCTAAACGCTTTTCTTGGGTTAACCCATATCTGTAGCAACAGGTTTCTGTTTACTCCTTCCCACTGTCAACAGCATAGTGTATTGCCGAAAAAGTCTTGACATATAAATAAAAATCATGATATTTTATACATAAGCCCACGTAAATCGTGGGCATTTTAGTTTATCCCGTTAGAAATTGTTTGAAAATTTCGTGAGGCTCAAATTTAGCGTATAGCGTATAGCGAATAGCGTTTAGTAACTAATCCCTAATCGCTAACCGCTATACGCTTCTTTAACCTCACTCACCTGTCTTGTTAGGGGAGGAAGGAGGTTTTTAATTATGGATGGAGGATTATATCATGTATGCAGTAGTTAAGACAGGCGGTAAACAGTATAAAGTATCATTGGGAGAGACTGTAAGGTTTGAAAAGGTAAAAGGGAGTAAAGGGGATAGGGTCAGTTTTGATAATGTCCTCATGGTGAATGATAAAGAGGCTAAGATTGGAAAGCCCGAAATAGAAGGGGTGCCGGTTATCGGTGAAATAGTTGAGCAGGGCAATTCAAAAAAGATTCGTGTTGTCAAGAAGAAGAGGAGAAAAAATTACAGGAAGACACAGGGGCATAGGCAGCCATTTACTTCTGTAAAGATAATCGCAATCGGCGGAACTGCTGCTGTATCAGGGACTGTAACTTATGCAGCTTCAGGAACGATTACCAAGGCTGCTTCCGGGACAATCAGCGGAACTGCTTCTGGTGCAATCACCGGTGCAACTTCAGGGACAGTAACAAAGACAGCGAGAAAGAAGACAACAAAGGCTACTAAAACTGCAAAAACTAAAGGTTCTAAATAGTATATTAAATTTTTGGAGGTAAATCATGGCACATAAAAAAGGTCAGGGCAGCACATCTAATGGAAGAGACAGTATTTCAAAAAGGCTTGGCGTTAAGAGATACGGGGGGCAGGTAGTTTCTGCCGGTAGCATTATTGTAAGACAGAGAGGAACAAAGTTTTATCCCGGAGAGAATGTCGGGCTTGGTGTAGACTACACTATATTTGCAAAGATAGATGGTGTTGTGAAGTTTGAGAGAAAGGGCAGAGATAAAAAATTG
>Ga0209343_10004934_pt1 | contig 16367 bp, 13 predicted proteins | sample RifCSPlowO2_02_FD_184026 | JGI IMG/M metagenome (GOLD analysis project Ga0209343, IMG submission 184026) | Groundwater microbial communities from Rifle, Colorado - Rifle CSP2_plank lowO2_0.2 (SPAdes) (version 2) | ecosystem: Environmental > Aquatic > Deep subsurface > Groundwater | place... | reverse complement strand
TGATCGGCAACTGCAAAAGGTGTATGGAAAGATTTAAAACCGGCGGCTCGCGCCGCCATGAATTCGTTTGCTCGCTTGACAGGGGGCGGCTAATGGGTGTCCCCAGTTGTTAATTTAATTTCCTGTCCCCAGTTGTTTCAGTTGTTCTCTCCCCCTATTTATTCCGCGGGTTAAATTGATGAATGGTCGCAGGAGTTGGTGGCAGGAGGCATATTCCAATTTTTCGACGCGAACGTTAGGAGAGGGGAGCACATGGCATACGCCGGCCCTTCATTTATCGTCCCCGAGGATTGGCCGGTGGGATTCAAAGCAAGGCACTCCGAATCTCCATGGCAGTTCCAATGATAGAACCAGTCAGAGCTGGGGGTCGGGGTCGGGGTCGGCGTAGGTGTCGGCGTCGCTCCGGTGACCTTGACCGTAGTTTGCTTGCAAGAAGATGCGGCTGCCATATCGACAGCACAAACTCCAAAAGTGTAAGTCCCTGCCAGAGACGGCGTCCCAGACAAATTGCCGTTCAGATCAACGCCCATGCCGGGAGGAGGCGTGCCGTTCATAAATGTATCCGATTGAAAGTGGTAAAGTGGCGCTCCACCAGTTGCTGTTGCTACGAGCCGAGAGCACCATTCTTTCACAACGCAATTTACAGGCTGATGCGGGATGACAGTTAATGCGCCGACTGCGTTCCCATTGGTCAGGTTCGTACTCAGGATACCGCCGAGTCCAGTCAAGGAAAACGGCAAATTTCTGTAGATATTTAGATTAGTATTTACGTTGCTCATCGCCGCCATCATGTCTGCCTTGACGGCGGGGGAAAGTCCGCCATTGTGAATATTGGCAGCCAGAGTAGTCATCAGAGTGCCAATGTTTGTGTCAATGTTTGGGTAGGTAGTAGGATTGTCTTTCATCATTTGCGAAAGCACGGCCAAGATTGCGCCGTATTGCCCGTTGGCATTGGTACCCGCGATTGTCGTGTTGACATCAGTCGGCTGAAGGTTTGTGACATCAACATTACCCAAACCCAGCACTGTTGAAACCTGTCCCAGATAAGCGGGAAAATCCCGATACATCCCACCATTATTGACTACTTGTTGATACGCGATTTCAGTGAGTGGGGTTAGAACCTCGGTCACTGTAGCATTACCATCGTAAACAAACATGGTGCGCATAATGGTCGCGGAAGGGTTGAGGTCGACAATGTTATGGGTCGCCTCATCCATGTAGGTGCCACCAGTACATCTAATACTCATCCAACTGCCCTGATTAGCGGGGGGGATGTTAACGAAGGTGGCCTGCCCGTTAGTGCTCGTGACTGTCGAAACATTGTTGCCAGCTGAGTCACGCAAAATACATGTGGCACCTGTGACGGGGCCCTTGGAGACATGGGCAGAAAGACCACCGGTACTGCTCGCGCTACCACTACCTCCTCCTCCGCTGCACCCAGAAAGAATAACCGCAAAAAAAATCGGGAAAGCTGTCAGGATTAACTTTATTTGTCTAAAAAAGTTGTTCATTTCTTTACCCCTTCTTTATGTGTTCATGAGTCGAATGTTGCCGTAATAGTCACTGCCCGCCAAATACTTAGATGTGACTTATACGCGGCTGACTTAAACACGTCAATAGGGCGAAACTTATGACATGGTTTTTCATTCCCATCCTGCCGGTTTTGCACGTGAAGTGCTTGCAACGAATATGCGCGCAATGCGCGCCGAGCGCGGCTGGTCACAAGAATTTCTGGCGTTTGAAACTGGGCTACACCGAACGTTCATTACCCATTGCGAGCGAGGGGTGCGCAACATTTCGTTAGACAATATCGAAAAAATTGCACGTGCTTTCAATGTGCCAATATCAGAATTATTCTTGCGGCATCAGCAAAAGCAACGTCATTCCCCCGAATAACGCCCCACGGCCTGGATGATGTCCACCTGGCTGCTGCGCGGGTCGATGAATGCAACGCCGTCGAGGGAGGGCACGTCCACGCCTTCGGACAGGCAGCGCGCATTGCTCAGTAGCCCTCTCCTTAATTCTTTCCCTGAACCCCCTCTCTCTAACTCTCTCCCACAATGGGGAGAGAGGACAAGCGGTTCATCTGCGCCCAAGTTTTTGAGTTCATACTAATGGGGTCAGCATCGCAATAAGCTCAAGCCGCCCGCTTATGCAGCGCAAGAGATATCGATTCGGACACTTCCATCGGCATGAAAAGTTTTTCCGGATAAACGTAATCCTCGCCATCCTCATCCACAATGCGGATGCAGTGCATAGCCTCGGCTTTGGGGTCCGGTAGCAACTCGTAGAGTTTGCGCACTTCCAGCGATGCTGCATATCCTTCATTGTTCAAGCAGATGACGTATTTTTCCATGGCGCACCTCAAATAAATTCTTTGATTTTCATTTCCATTTTACCGATGCCATGCGCCTCATACCAATGAACTTCAGCACGTGCGCTGGCTCCGTCCTCAAATACAACAGTGGCAACCCCTTTTTTCTTCTTCCAGTTGCCGATACCATATGCTTTATGCAATCGGCCAAGGCAGCGAATGCTCGTGCCCTGCGCGATGGTTTCAACACCAGAAATTTCGCCGCTGATCTTGAAATACATAGCTCGGTGTAAGCCTCTTATTTTTTGCTGCATGAGACTGCTTTTCGTCCCAATTCTACTTTTTGAGCAGGTACAGCCTCGAATATATCTTTTCGTCTTGTTGCGTGGTCTGCATTCTCCGCCACACCTCCCCGTTTAGCAATCGCCCCATTCCCCGTACAATACGCGGCTAACCATGAATATCAAAACCTTCCCCAACAGCCCCTATCGCCTGCACCAGCCGTTCGAACCGGCAGGCGACCAGCCCACGGCTATCGCGCAACTGGTGGATGGTCTCAACGATGGGCTGGCGTTCCAGACGCTGCTCGGCGTGACCGGCTCCGGCAAGACGTTCACCATGGCGAACGTGATCGCGCGCACCGGGCGACCGGCGATCGTCATGGCGCCGAACAAGACGCTGGCGGCGCAGTTGTATTCCGAGTTTCGCGATTTCTTTCCCGAGAACGCCGTCGAGTATTTCGTTTCTTATTACGACTACTACCAGCCCGAGGCCTATGTGCCTTCGCGCGACGTGTATATCGAGAAGGATTCCAGCATCAACGAGCAGATCGAGCAGATGCGCCTGTCGGCGACCAAGGCGTTGCTGGAGCGCGAGGACTCGATCATCGTCGCGACGGTGTCGGCGATTTACGGTATCGGCGACCCGGTGGATTACCACGGCATGATTTTGCATTTGCGACACAACGAAAAGATGGCGCAGCGCGATGTGATCAAGCGCCTCGTCGAGATGCAGTACGAGCGCAACGAACTGGATTTCTCGCGTGGCAAATTCCGCGTGCGCGGCGACGTGATCGACATCTTCCCGGCGGAAAGCAGCGAACACGCGCTGCGCCTGACGCTGTTTGACGACGAGGTGGAAACGCTGTCGCTGTTCGATCCGCTCACCGGGCACATCCTGCAAAAGGTGCCGCGCTACACCGTGTATCCGTCCAGCCATTACGTCACGCCGCGCGCCACGGTGCTGGCCGCGCTGGAAACGATCAAGGTCGAGCTGGCCGAGCGCATCTCGTTTTATGTGGGCGAGAACAAACTGGTCGAAGCGCAGCGCATCGAACAGCGCACCCGCCACGATCTGGAGATGCTCAACGAGATCGGCTTCTGCAAGGGCATCGAGAATTATTCGCGCCACCTGTCCGGGCGCAAGCCGGGCGAGCCGCCGCCGACGCTGCTGGATTATCTGCCGCCGAACGCGCTGATGTTCATCGACGAGAGCCATGTCACCATCCCGCAGATCGGCGGCATGTACAAGGGCGACCGGGCGCGCAAGGAGAACCTGGTCAACTACGGTTTCCGACTGCCTTCCGCGATGGATAATCGCCCGCTGCGTTTCGACGAATTCGAAAAGGTGATGCGCCAGAGCGTATTTATTTCCGCCACGCCGTCGGTGTATGAAGCCGCGCACGCCGGGCAGGTGGTGGAGCAGGTGGTGCGCCCGACGGGGCTGGTTGACCCGCAGATTGAAGTGCGCCCCGCGACGCATCAGGTGGATGACCTGATGTCCGAGGTCAGGCTGCGCGTGGAGCAGGGCGAGCGCGTACTGGTGACGACGCTGACCAAACGCATGGCGGAAGACCTCACCGATTATTTTTCCGAGCACGGCATCAAGGTGCGCTACCTGCACTCGGACATCGAGACTGTGGAGCGTGTCGAGATCATCCGCGACTTGCGCCTCGGCATGTTCGATGTGCTGGTCGGCATCAACCTGCTGCGCGAGGGGCTTGATATTCCCGAGGTGTCTCTGGTCGCGATCCTCGATGCCGACAAGGAAGGCTTCCTGCGCTCCGAGCGTTCGCTGATTCAGACCATCGGCCGCGCCGCGCGCCACATCAACGGCAAGGCGCTGCTGTATGCAGACCGCATCACCGACTCGATGCGCCGCGCGATCGACGAAACCGAGCGCCGTCGCACCAAACAGGTGGCGCACAACTTCGCAAACGGCATCACCCCGCAGGGCGTGCAGAAGCGCATCAAGGACATCATCGAAGGCATGTATGAACCGGATGAAGCGCGCAGCCAGCTCAAGGCGGCGCAGGCTCAGGCGAAGTATCTGGCGATGAGCGAAAAGGAGGTGGCTAAGGAAATCGCCCGGCTGGAAAAGGACATGCTGCAAGCCGCGAAGAACCTGGAATTTGAGCGCGCCGCCGAACTGCGCGATCAGTTGAAGAAGCTGCGCGAGAGCGTGTTCCTTTCGCCTTTATGAAATTTTCCGGGGCGGGGCAAGCCTGCCAAGGCGGCAAGCGCGGCAGTTATTGAGGCGTCCAGTTGCTGCGCACCGAACGGGCGAGGTCGAAAATTTCTTCCAGCTTGGCGGCATCTGCCTCGGCCAGCGCCTCATGCAACGTTTCCAGCTCCTGCATGTAGCGCCCCAGTTCGTCGAGCAGCGCGTCGCGGTTGGCCATGCAGATGTCGCGCCACATCTCCGGAGAGCTTGCCGCGATGCGGGTGAAATCGCGGAAACCGCTGGCGGCGAAGGACAGCAGCAGGTCGCGGTTGTCGCGCTGCGCCAGGTCGTGTACCAGCGCGAACGACAGCAGATGCGGCAAGTGGCTCACCGCCGCGAACACGGCGTCGTGCTGCTCTGGGGTTAGTTCGCTTACGACCGCGCCGCACAATTCCCATGCCCGGCGCACGCGCGCCACGGCCTCTTGCGAGTTCTCCGGGAGCGGGGTCAACACCACTTTTTTACCCGCATACAGATCGGCCTGCGCCGCCGCCGCGCCGCTCTTTTCCGCGCCCGCGATGGGGTGCGCGGGAATGAACTGCGCGATCCTGCCGCCGAGATTCGCGCGCGCCGCCGCCACTACATCGCCCTTGGTGCTGCCGCCGTCGGTTACCAGGGTGTGCGCGCCGAGGTGCGGCGCGATGCGCGCCATCAATTCCGCCATCTGCCCGACCGGAGTGGCCAGCAGCACAATATCGGCATTGCCCAGCTCTGCCGCAAGGTCGGAACCGATGCGGTCGAGAATGCCGAGCTGCATGGCTTGTTGCAGCGTCGTTTCGCTGCGCCCGAAGCCGACCACATCGCCGACGGCATGCGCCTTGCGCAGTGCCAGCGCAAACGAACCGCCGATCAGGCCGACGCCAAAGATGACGATTTTATTGAATAGAGGTCGAGTCATTTTTTGCTACCTTACTCTTATTCCATCCGTAGGGCGAAAAAGCGCAGCGCCTTCCGCCGTATGTGTATTTGCAAAATAACTATTCGGGGCGATTCATTCGGCGGATAACGCTGCGCTCATCCGCCCTACACTTGTTAAGGCCGTTTGCCCTGATAACCAGCACGTAGGTTGGGTTAGCGGTTTCTTCGCGTTAACCAATGACTTGGCTGTCGTTTTTTGACAGCCTAGTCAGCTGGCTATGCAAAGCTACCCAACATCAAAATAAAAATCAACTTCGCCGGGCTACCCCCGGCGGTTTTGCTTTTGTCTTTTGTCATTCACCCTTCGATATAGCCATTTGACCAGGATAACAAACGACGATAGCCAAGTCGCTGGTTATCAGGGCGAACGGCCTTATGTTCAGCCCCTCCCCCCAACCCTCTGATGGAACTACAAGCCATTCGACTAAGCCGCCAAAGGTCAGCGGCTAAGTCGCTGGTTATCCCGCGAGGGGAGAGGGGGTAGTAGGGTGGGTTAGGCCTCAGGCCGTAACACACCAACCAAATTACAGCGTGCGCCCGATCGCTACGGCGATCGCTCCCAGCGTGCCCATCAGCTTTTTCAGTTCCTGCGGGGTCAGCGCTTGGTCGGCATCGCACCACGCTTCGCAAGGGTTCGGGTGCATCTCGACCAGCAGGCCGTCCGCGCCTGCGGCGATAGCCGCCTGCGACAACGCGGGAACCATCCACGCCTTGCCGCCGGCGTGCGATGGATCGACGATCACCGGCAGGTGGGTCTCCTTTTTCAGTACGGCGATGGCAGTCACGTCCAGCACGTTGCGGTAGGCGGTCTCGAAAGTGCGGATGCCGCGTTCGCAGAAAATGATGTTGTGGTTGCCGCCGGCCGCGATGTATTCGGCCGACATCAGCCATTCGGAGATAGTGGCCGACATGCCGCGCTTGAGGATCACCGGCTTGTTGATCTTGCCCACTTCCTTGAGCAGGTCGAAATTCTGCATGTTGCGCGTGCCGATCTGGATCACGTCCACGTCGTATTCGAGGAAGAGATCGATCTGGCGCGCATCCATCAGCTCGGTGACGATGGGCAGCTTGTATGGAGCAGCCGCCTGGCGGAACATTTCCAGGCCTTCCTTGCCCTTGCCCTGGAAAGCATAAGGGCTGGTGCGCGGCTTGAATGCTCCGCCGCGCATCAAACGGCAACCGGCCTCATGCACATACTTAGCGGACAAATCCATCTGTTCTTGGGTTTCCACCGAACATGGCCCGGCGATTACCTGAATCTGATTGCCGCCCAGCGGAAGGCCGCCGATGTCGATGACGGTGTTCTCCTTGTGCGATTCGCGCGACACGATCTTGTATTGTTTGGCGATGTGCATCGCCGATTCCACGCCGGGCAACGAGGTGAACATTTCCTCTGTCAACTGGCGCTCGTCTCCGATAGCGCCGATCACGGTGCGTTCGATGCCGCGCGAAATATTCGCCTTCAAGCCCGCTGTTTCCAGCCGTTTCACCACTGCGCCAATCTGTTCGTCAGTGACATCTTTTCCCATTACGATAATCATTGCTTTTCTCCAAGTATCCGCTTCAGTGCGGACAAAAATTTATCATTCTCTTCTTCCAGGCCGATGCTCACGCGCAGCCAGTCCGGCATGTCGTAGCTGGCGACAGGGCGCACGATCACGCCCAGTTCCAGCAGACGACGATACATTTTCATCCCGTCGCCGATTTTGAACGCGATGAAATTTCCGTACGACGGAATGTATTCCAGTCCCAGTTTGCTCAAGCCCTGCGTGATCTGCTCCATGCCGCGCCGGTTCAGTTCGTTGCTGCGCCGCACGAAGTCTTCGTCCTGCAACGCCGCCACGGCGGCGGCCTGCGCCACGCTGTTGACGTTGAACGGCTGGCGCACGCGGTTCATCATGTCGGCCACCTGCGCATGGGCAAATGCGTAGCCCACGCGCAAACCGGCCAGGCCGTAAGCCTTGGAGAAGGTGCGCGAAACGATCAGGTTGGGGAATTCCTCCAGCCACCCCACGGAATCGTAGCGGCGCTCTTCCGGCAGGTATTCGTTGTAGGCTTCGTCCAGCACCACCAGGATATTTGTCGGCAGCGCGCGCAGAAAATCCAGCAGCGTCGCCGCACTCAGGAAAGTGCCGGTCGGGTTGTTCGGGTTCGCGATGAACACCAGTTTGGCCTGTTGTGCCACGGCGGCTTGCAGCATCGCTTTCAGATCGTGGCCAAAATCGATTGCGGGCACGCTGACGCCGGTCGCGCCCACTGCCTGCGTCGCCAGCGGGTACACCGCAAAGGCGTGATCCGAGTACACCGCCTTGTCACCCACCGTGAGGAAGGCGCGCGCGGCCAGTTCCAGCATGTCGTTGGAGCCGTTGCCGAGCACGATGCGGTCGTGCGCCACGCCGTAGCGTTTGCGCAACGCATCCTTCAACTCGAAGCCGTTGCCGTCCGGATACAGCGCGATGGTCTTGAGCGCTTCCTGCATTGCCGCCATGGCGAGCGGGCTGCATCCCTGCGGATTTTCGTTGGAGGCCAGCTTGACGATGCCGCTGATGCCCAGCTCGCGCTCCAGCTCGGCGATCGGCTTGCCGGGCTGGTAAGGCGCGATGGCGCGGATGTAGGATGGAGCCAAATCACTGTAATTCATAGTATCAATCAAACCAGATGCTGCAATAAACCCAAAAACCAGCCACAGAGATCACAGAGCACACAGAGAGGGCGGCGGTTTTACACGTTCCATCGGCTAACTCAAAAGGCGTTTCAATCTCATATTTCAAGCATTCGCTTTTCTCTGTGTTCTCTGTGTTCTCTGTGGCAAAATGTTTTTCAGAAGCAGGCGTGAATGTCGCGGGGCGACGCAATCTACACCGCCACCGGGTATGAGCCCAGCACTTTCACGAATGCGGCAGCCTGTTTCAGCTCGTGCAGCGCCGCCGCAACCTTGCTGTCGTCCTGATGCCCTTCGATGTCCACATAAAACACGTATTCCCACAGCCCGGAACGCGCCGGGCGCGACTCCAGTTTGGTCATGCTTACGCCGTGTTTCGCCAGCGGCACGAGCAGGTCGTGCACCGCGCCGGGGCGGTTCGGCGCGGACATCACCAGCGAAGTCTTGTCGCGGCCGGAGGGCGCCACGTCCTGCATTCCGATCACCAGAAAGCGCGTTGTGTTGCGCGCATCGTCTTCGATGTTTTCCGCCAGCACCTTCAATCTGAAATACGCTGCGGCCTGTGCTCCTGCAATGGCAGCGCTGTAAGATTCCTGCGCCGCCGAACGCGCCGCATCGGCGTTGCTGGAAGAAGTGATGCGTTCGGCTTGCGGCAGATGCGCGTTCAACCAGCTCTGGCATTGCCCGAACGATTGCGGGTGCGAGTAGACCTTGCGGATAACCGACAGGTCGTTCTCGTTCGACAGGACGCACTGATGTACTTGCAACAGCACTTCGCCGCATATTTTGAGATTGCCGTTCAGCAGCAGGTCGAGCGTGCGCCCCACCGCGCCTTCGGTGGAGTTTTCCACCGGCACCATGCCGTAATTCGCCGCGCCGCCCTCGACCGCCGCGAACACGGCATCGATGGAATCGGCGGGCACGCCTTCGGTGGCCTGCCCGAAACGCTGGAACACCGCAGCTTCGCTGAAGGTGCCGTTCGGCCCCAGATAGGCCACGCGCAGCGGCGCTTCCAGCGCGCGGCATTGCGACATGATCTCGGTGAACAACTGCGACACGCCCTGGTTGGGCAACGGGCCGACGTTCGCCTCCACCATGCGCTGCAACACCTGCGCCTCGCGCTCGGGACGCAGCACCGCGCCGTTGCCCTTGACGCGGCCGATCTGCTGCGCTAGCGCGGCTCGCTGGTTGAACAGCTTGAGCAGCTCGTCGTCGATGCGGTCGATCTGTTCGCGGTATTTCTTCAAATCACTCATTCGTCCGCCTCCAGCGGCAACGCCCGCACCATCAGCACGCCCGGGATGGCGGCGATCTGCGCGACAACGGTATCCGGCAGCGCGATGTCGGTTTCTACCAGGGTGTAGGCCACCTCGCCGCGCGATTTGTTGGTCATGTTGTGGATGTTGATGCCCGACTTTGCCATCGCGGTGGAAATCTGCCCCAGCATGTTCGGCACGTTGGCGTTGGCGATCGCGACGCGGAACGACGATTCGCGCGGCATGGTCAGGTTGGGGAAGTTCACCGTGTTGACCACGTTGCCGTGCTCCAGATAGTCGCGTAACTGCTCCACCGCCATCATCGCGCAATTGTCTTCCGCCTCCTGCGTGGAAGCCCCCAGATGCGGCAGCGCGATCACGCCAGGATTGCCTTGTATCTTGCGCGCGGGAAAGTCGCACACATAGCAGCGCAGGTGCTTGCTGGCCAGCCCCGCCAGCACCGCGTCCTCGTCGACGATGGCGCCGCGCGCGAAATTCAGCAGCACCGCGCCGGATTTCATCGCCGCTACGCGCTCGGCATCGATCAGGTTGCGCGTCGTGTCCAGCAGCGGCACATGCAGGCTCACGAAATCGCTGTGTCGGAGCAGATCCTCGATGCTGTGCGCCTTTTTTACCTGCGCGGAAAGGCTCCACGCCGCCTCCACGGAGATATTGGGGTCGTGGCCGATCACCTGCATGCCTAGACCGATGGCGGCATCGGCCACCAGTTGGCCGACCGCCCCCAAGCCGACGATACCCAGCGTGTGGCCGCGCAGTTCGGTGCCGGCGTAGTCTTTCTTTCTTTCCTCGACCAGCTTGTTCATGGCCGCATCGTCGCCCTTCAGCCCCACGGTGAAACGCAGCGCCGGCACGATGTTGCGCGATGCCAGCAGCATGCCGGCGATGACCAGTTCCTTCACCGCGTTGGCGTTCGCGCCCGGCGCGACGAACACCGGCACGCCGCGCTCGCTCATCTGCTTCACCGGGATGTTGTTCGTCCCGGACCCGGCGCGCGCGATGGCCAACACGCTGGAAGGGACCTCCATGTCCAGCATGTTCTGCGAACGCACCAGGATCGCATCGGGCCGTGCGACCTGGTCGCCCACCTGATAACGGTCGGCGGGCAGGCGCTTCAGGCCCGCCGCCGAGATCTTATTGAGCGTCAGCACCTGGAAAGTCCTAGCCATGCTTCCCGGCGAACTCGTTCATGAAGTCCACCAACGCCTGCACGCCTTCCAGCGGCATGGCGTTGTAGATCGAGGCGCGCATCCCACCCACCGAGCGGTGACCCTTGAGTTGCAGCAGCCCGCGCGCATCGGCCTGCCTCAGGAATTCGCCGTCCAGCGCAGCATCCTTCGGCGTGCCTGAATTTTTCAAAGTAAACGGCACGTTCATGCGCGACCTGTCGCTCAGTGCCACCGGGCAGTGGTAGAAGCCGCCGCTCGCGTCGATCGCGGCATACAGAAGTTCGGCCTTGGCGATGTTGGCGCGTTCCATCGCCGCGATGCCGCCATTCTTCTTCAGCCACTGGAACACCAGCCCGGCAATGTAGATGCCGTAGGTCGGCGGCGTGTTGTACATCGAACCGGCGTCGGCGTGGATCTTGTAATCCAGCATGGTCGGCGTGCCGGCCTGCGCCTGGCCGAGCAGGTCGTCGCGCACGATCACCAGCACCAGCCCCGCAGGGCCGATATTCTTCTGCGCGCCGGCGTAGATCAGGCCGAACTTCGACACGTCATAGGGACGCGACAGGATGTTGGAAGACATATCCGCCACCAGCGGCACGTCGCCGATTACAGGCACCCAACTGAATTCCACGCCGCCGATGGTCTCGTTCGTCGTGTAGTGCAAATAGGCAGCATCGGGGTCGCATTGCCACGCATCGAACGCCGGAACATAGGTGCAGTTCCTGTCGGCGTTGCTCGCCACGACGTTGACGCCGCCGAATTTATGCGCCTCGCCGATGGCCTTCTTCGACCATTCGCCGGTATTCACGTAGTCGGCGGAAGCCTTGCCGCGCAACAGGTTCAGCGGGATCATCGAAAACTGCAGGTGCGCCCCGCCTTGCAGGAACAGCACCTTGTAATTGGCCGGGATGCCCATCAGCTCGCGCAGATCGGCCTCGGCCTGGGCATGGATGCCGGTGAATTCCTTGCCGCGGTGCGACATTTCCATCACCGACATGCCGCTGCCATGCCAATCGAGCAATTCCGCCTGCGCCTGCAGCAGAATTTCCCTCGGCAATACTGCCGGGCCTGCGCTGAAGTTGTAGATTGTCATAAAACTTCCTTGTGAAGGGAGAAGGGGGAAGGGATAAGGGTGAAAACCGGCGATCCCGTCTTTACCCTTCCCCCTTCACTCTTCCCCCTTCTCAGCATTTATTCTTCTTCCGGCTCGGCGATGCGGCTCAATCCCGCCAGTTTGTCGCCTTTGCCCAGATTGATCAGCGTGACGCCCTGGGTGGCACGGCTCATTTCGCGGATCTCCTTGACGCGGGTGCGGATCAGTACGCCGTTGGTGCCGATCAGCATGATCTCGTCGTCGGCGTTCACCAGCGTCGCCGCGACCACCTTGCCGTTGCGCGCCGAGGTCTGGATCGCGATCATGCCCTGTGTGCCGCGCCCGTGGCGGGTATATTCGGTGATCGTGGTGCGCTTGCCGTAGCCGTTCTCGGTCGCGGTCAGCACCGACTGGTTCTCGTCCTCGGCCACTAGCAGCGAAATCACCTTGCCGCCCTTGGCAAGGTTCATGCCGCGCACGCCGCGCGTGTCGCGCCCCATCGCGCGCACGTCGTTCTCGTCGAAGCGCACCGCCTTGCCCTCGTTGGAGAACAGCATCACATCGTGCTTGCCGTCGGTCAGCGCCACGCCGATCAGGAAATCGCCTTCGTCCAGCGCGATGGCGATGATGCCTTTCGTGCGCGGGTTGGCGAATTGCGCCAGCGGGGTTTTTTTCACCGTGCCGTCGGCGGTGGCGAAGAACACATATTTGTCCTCGACGAATTCGCTGACCGGCAATACCGCGTTGATCATCTCGCCGTCTTCCAGCGGCAGCAGGTTCACGATCGGCTTGCCGCGCGAAATCCGGCTGCCCTGCGGCACTTCGTAAACCTTGAGCCAGTACACGCGACCGCGGTTGGAGAAGCACAGGATGTGATTGTGGGTGTTGGCGATGAACAGGTTGTCGACGAAATCGTCTTCCTTGGTGCTGGCTGCCTGTTTGCCGCGCCCGCCGCGCTTCTGCGCGCGGTATTCGTCGAGCTTCTGCGCCTTCATGTAGCCGCCGTGCGACAGCGTGACCACCACATCTTCCGGCGCGATCAGGTCTTCCATGCTCATCTCTTGCGTGTGGGTGATGATCTCGCTGCGGCGCTTGTCGCCGAACTGCGCCTTCACCGCGGCCAGCTCGTCGCCGATGATTTGCGTGACGCGCTGCGGCTTGGCGAGGATGTCGAGCAGGTCGGAGATTTTATCCATCACTTCGCGGTATTCGCCGACGATCTTGTCCTGCTCCAAGCCGGTCAGGCGTTGCAGGCGCAATTCCAGAATCGCCTGCGCCTGCGCATCGGAGAGGAAATAGCCGCGCGTCTTGCCTTCGCCTACCAAACCGAACTCGGGCAGCAAACCTTCCGGGCGCGCAGCATCGCTGACGCGGCTGAGCATGTCTTCCACCAGCGATGAGCGCCAGCTGCGTCCCATCAGTCCGCGCTTGGCGTCGGCGGGCGTCGGAGCGGCCTTGATCAGCGCGATGATTTCGTCCACGTTGGACAGCGCCACCGCCAGGCCTTCGAGGATATGGCCGCGCTCGCGCGCCTTGCGCAATTCGAACAAGGTGCGGCGCGTGACGACCTCGCGGCGATGGCGCAGGAACGCGTCGATTACCTGCTTGAGGTTGAGCAGCTTGGGCTGGCCGTCGATGATCGCGACCATGTTGATGCCGAAGCTGTCCTGCAACTGGGTGTCTTTATAGAGCTTGTTGAGGATCACGTCGGCGTTCTCGCCGCGCTTCAGCTCGATCACCGCGCGCATCCCGGACTTGTCCGATTCGTCGCGGATTTCCGAAATGCCTTCGAGTTTTTTATCGCGCACCAGCTCGCCGATCTTGATCAGCAGGTTGGCCTTGTTCACCTGGTAGGGCAACTCGTCGATGATGATGGCCTGGCGCTCGCCCTTGCCGATGTCCTCGAAGTGGCAGCGCGCGCGCATCACCACGCGGCCGCGCCCGGTGCGGTAGCCATCTTTCACGCCGGACAAACCGTAGATGAAACCCGCCGTCGGGAAGTCCGGCGCGGGCACGTATTCGATGAGCTGCTCGATATCCAGATCGGGGTTCTTCAGCAGCGCGAGGCAGGCATCCACCACTTCGTTCAGGTTGTGCGGCGGGATATTGGTCGCCATGCCCACCGCGATGCCGGAGGAGCCGTTCACCAGCAGGTTGGGGAAGCGCGCCGGGAACACCAGCGGCTCGTGCTCGGAGCCGTCGTAGTTCGGCCCGAAATCGACGGTTTCCTTGTCCAGGTCGGCGAGCAGCTCGTGGGCGATTTTCGCCATGCGGATTTCGGTATAGCGCATCGCCGCCGCGTTGTCGCCGTCCACCGAGCCGAAGTTGCCCTGTCCGTCCACCAGCGTATAGCGCAGCGAGAAGTCCTGCGCCATGCGCACGATGGTGTCGTACACCGCCGTATCGCCGTGCGGGTGGTATTTACCGATCACGTCGCCGACGATACGCGCCGACTTCTTGTAGGCTTTGTTCCAGTCGTTGGACAGCTCGTGCATGGCGAACAGCACGCGGCGATGCACCGGCTTCAGGCCGTCGCGCACATCCGGCAGCGCGCGCCCGATAATCACGCTCATCGCATAGTCCAGATAGGACTTGCGCATTTCCTCTTCCAGACTGACCGGCAGGGTTTCTTTGGCGAATTTCTGTTCCATGGATTTTGCTTTGACCTAGGGCAATCGACGTATAACAAAGCGCGCATTTTAGCACAGCGGCACAACCCCGAGCCACCCGCATGGATGCGATACCATTTGGACGAAGCGGCAAGTTTTGTTAAAGTCAGCCCCTCGCCAACCAGCGCCTATGCCATGACCAACGCCGATCCCGCCGAACTGGAAAAATTTTCGCAACTTGCCCACAAGTGGTGGGATCCGAACAGCGAGTTCAAGCCGCTGCACGACATCAACCCGCTGCGCCTTGGTTACATCGACCGCCACGGCGGCTTGGCCGGAAAGACCGTGCTGGATGTCGGCTGCGGCGGCGGTATCCTGTCGGAAAGCATGGCCGGGCTGAACGCGAACGTCAGCGGCATCGACCTTTCCGACAAGGCCCTGCAAGTCGCAAAGCTGCACCTGTTGGAAAGTGGCAGGCAGGTCAATTACCGCAAGATTGCCGTCGAAGAACTGGCCGCCGAACAGCCGGGCCACTACGATGTCGTCACCTGCATGGAGATGCTCGAGCATGTGCCCGACCCGCAAAGCGTGGTCGCGGCCTGCGCAAAGCTGGCCAAGCCGGGCGGCTGGGTATTTTTCTCCACGCTCAACCGCAACCCGAAATCCTATCTGTTCGCCATCCTCGGCGCGGAATACATGCTGAAACTGCTGCCGCGCGGCACGCATGACTACGCCAAGTTCCTCAAGCCCTCCGAACTGGCGCAATTTTGCCGCAATGCCGAACTGAACATCGAAGATATCGTCGGCATGAGCTACAACCCGCTCAGCCAGATGTATTCGCTGGGCAAAGATACCGACGTGAACTACATGATCGCCTGCCGCAAGGATTGACGGTGATCAAAGCCGTTCTGTTCGACCTCGACGGCACCTTCGCCGACACCGCGCCCGATCTTGCCGCCGCACTGAATTACACCCGCACCGCGCGCCATCTGCTGCCGCTGCCGCTGGAAACCATCCGCCCGCAGGCCTCGCACGGCTCGCGCGGCCTGCTCAAACTCGGTTTCGGCATCGAGCCGGAACAACCCGGTTACGACACGCTGCGCGACATCTTCCTCGACTATTACGCACGCAACATCTGCGTGCATACCCAGCTATTCGCCGGCATGGCGGAGCTGGTTGCAGAGCTGGAGCGGCGCGGCATCCAGTGGGGCATCGTCACCAACAAACCGCAGCGCTACACCGTGCCGCTGATGCAAGCGCTGGGCTATGCCGAACGTGCCGCCTGCATCATCAGCGGCGACACCTGCGCACACGCCAAGCCGCACCCCGAGCCGATGCTCAAGGCCTGCGAACTCATCGGCGTCGCGCCGGAACTCTGTCTGTACCTCGGCGACGACCTGCGCGACATGCAAGCCGCCAACGCCAGCTGCATGCGCGGCATCATCGCCCGCTACGGCTATATCAGCGGAGATGCCCGGCTCGATAGCTGGGGCGCGCATGGCATTATTGGTGTCCCCATGGAACTTCTCGGCTATCTTGTCCTCTGAACCTGCTACAATCTGCCGCGTAGCAGGTTGTAAATGCATTTCGAACCGGGGACGACTTGGCTTCGACGTGGGTTGCAAAGCAGCGTAGGGCATACCGAGGACCCGCCACCTCGTAAATCAGCTGGAAAAAACTAGTCGCAAACGACGAAAACTACGCTTTAGCCGCTTAGTCGGCTGAACCTCACACCCTGCTGTCCATGGAGGGGCTCAAAGTCGCAAGACGGAGATGAGTGAGGTAAATTACATGGAATCGTGCCGGTCAGGGTCACTTTGATCGGA
>Ga0209343_10004930_pt1 | contig 16372 bp, 13 predicted proteins | sample RifCSPlowO2_02_FD_184026 | JGI IMG/M metagenome (GOLD analysis project Ga0209343, IMG submission 184026) | Groundwater microbial communities from Rifle, Colorado - Rifle CSP2_plank lowO2_0.2 (SPAdes) (version 2) | ecosystem: Environmental > Aquatic > Deep subsurface > Groundwater | place... | reverse complement strand
GGTGCTGAGGCACACCTCCTCGGCGCCCAGGACGCCGTTGTAGCCGCCGAGGCAGGGCCCGCACGTGGCCTCCGAGATGGCGCACCCGGCCTCGGAGAAGACCTCGATCAGCCCCTCCTTGAGGGCCTCCTGGAAGACCTGATGGGTGGCGGGGATCACGATGCACCGCACGTAGGGCGCCACCTTCTTGCCGCGCATGATCCGCGCCGCGATGCGGAGGTCCTCCATGCGGGCGTTCGTGCAGGAGCCGATGAAGACTTGGTCCACCTCGATCCCTGCAACCTCCTGGAGCGGCTTGACGTTGTCCGGCGAGTACGGGCACGCCACCTGAAGGCCGATCTTCCCGGCGTCCCATTCGTACACGGAATGGTAGGCGGCGTCGGGGTCGGACTTGTAGAGGGCCCAGGGGCGCTTGGCCCGGGGCTTCACGTATTCGAGCGTGATCTCGTCGGCCGCGACGATCCCGCTTTTCCCGCCGGCCTCGATCGCCATGTTGCAGAGGGTGAGGCGCTGATCCACCGGCAGGCGCTCGACCACCTCCCCGGTGAACTCCATGGCGCGGTAGGTGGCGCCGTCAACGCCGATCTGGCCGATTGCGTAGAGGATCAGGTCCTTGGCGGAGGACCAGGGCGCAAGGCGGCCGAAAAAGTGGAACTTCATCGATTCCGGGACCTTGAACCACGTCTCCCCGGTGATCATCGCCGCCGCAAGGTCGGTGGAGCCCACCCCCGTGCCGAAGCACCCGAGGCCCCCGTAGGTGCACGAGTGCGAATCCGCGCCCAGCACGATGTCGCCCGGGACGACCAGGCCCTCCTGGGGGAGGAGGATGTGCTCGATGCCGCCGCGCCCCTCGTCGAAGAAATACTTGAGCCGGTGCTTCTTCGCGAAGTCACGGGCGATGCGACACTGGTCAGCGGACTTGATGTCTTTGGCGGGGACGAAGTGGCTGAGCACGATGGCCAGGCGGTCGGGCTCGAACACCGAAGCCGCGCCCGCCTTCTCGAACTCCTTGATCGCGATGGGCGCGGTGATGTCGTTGCCCATGAGCATGTCGAGCCGGCAGGTGATCAGCTCGCCCGGGCGCACTTCGCGTTTGTCGGCGTGCGCCGCAAGGATCTTCTCGGTGATGGTCATCGGCATAGCCGTGCCTCAAGAGGAGAAGAGCCCGTTTCCGGGCTCTCCCCTTCGCCTGGGTTGTGTCTTCGGGCCGGGCGCCGCTACGGACCGCTCTCCCGGACGCGGAGGGCCACGGGATGGACGGCACGGTTCAGCGCGTTCACGTAGGCGCGGGCGCTGGCCTCGATGACGTCCGTGGACGCGCCCTTGCCGGTCACCACGGCGCCGTCGAAATCGACCTTGACCGACACCTCGCCGATCGCGTCCTTGCCGCCGGTGATGGCGCGCAGCTGGTAGTCGAGGAGGCGCCCCTTGAGCCCCGTGACCGCGTCGATCGCGTTCAGGGCGGCGTCCACCGGCCCGTCCCCCACCCCGGAGTCCTGGAAGACCTGCCCCTCCTTGCTCAGCCGGATCGTGGCCGACGGGATGATCCCCGTCCCGCTGATCACGTGGAGATAGTCAAGGGCGTAGGTCTCGGGAACGTGCGCCATCTCCCCCTGCACGATCGCGATCAGGTCGTCGTCGTACACTTCCTTCTTCTTGTCGGCCAGGTCCTTGAACTTCTTGAACGCCTTGTCCAGCTCGGCGCCCTCGAGCTCGAAGCCCAGGTCCTTCAGCCGGGCGGCCATCGCGTGGCGCCCCGAATGCTTCCCCATCACGAGCTTGTTGGAGGTCCGGCCGATGTCCTGCGGCCGCATGATCTCGTAGGTGAGCTTCTCCTTGAGCACGCCGTCCTGGTGGATGCCCGCCTCGTGGGCGAAGGCGTTCTCGCCGACGATGGCCTTGTTCGGCTGGACGTGCACGCCCGTGATGTGGGAGAGGAGGCGCGAGGCCCGGAAGATCTCCTCGGTCCGGACCCGCGTGTCGATGCCGAAGAAATCCTTCCGGGTGCGGAGCGCCATCACGATCTCTTCCAGGGAGGCGTTGCCGGCACGCTCTCCGATCCCGTTGATCGTGCACTCCACCTGCCGGGCCCCGTTCATGATCGCGACCAGCGAGTTCGCGACCGCCTGCCCGAGGTCGTTGTGGCAGTGGACCGAGAGGATCGCCTTGTCGATGTTCTTGACGCGCTGCCGGATCCGCGCGATGCGCTCGCCCCACTCCTGGGGGATGGCGTACCCGACGGTGTCGGGGATGTTGATGGTCGTGGCGCCCGCGTCGATCACGGCCTCCAGCACGTCGCACATGTAGTCGAAGTCCGAGCGCGACGCGTCCTCCGGCGAGAACTCCACGTCGGCGCAGTACCCGCGCGCGTGCTTCACTGCGTCCACCGCCGCCTTCAGCACCTCGGCGCGCGTCTTGCGGAGCTTGTACTTCAGGTGGATGTCCGACGTGGCCACGAAGGTGTGGATGCGCGAGCGCGCGGCATACTTGACCGCCTCCCAGCAGCGGTCGATGTCGGCCAGCCCCACCCGGCTGAGGCCGCAGATGATGGGCGCCCCCTCCAGGGTTCCGACCTGGCGGGCCACCTCGCGGGTGGCCTCGAAGTCCTCGTCGGAGGAAATGGGGAAGCCGGCCTCGATGACGTCCACGTTGAGCCGGGCGAGCTGCCGGGCCATCTCGAGCTTCTCCATGGTGTTCATCGAAAAGCCCGGGGCCTGCTCCCCATCCCTCAACGTGGTGTCGAATATGATGACGCGATCCATGATCCCCTCCACGTGCAGTGTACCGCGGGGATCCCCTGTGGGGACCCGCGCGCGGGCGTTATTGGCCCTCTTTCCGCTCGGTATCGCCGCTCGGCACGCTTTCCGGCTTCCGAACCCACAGGCGGCGCGCGGGCCCGGACAGGACGTAGAGCCCGAACAGGGCGAAGAGGAAGAGCTGGTGGTACGTGGCGACGATGAGCACCCCGAGCACGACCAGCAGCAGGATCCCCAGCCGATGGCGCCGGGAGAAATCCACCTCCTTGAAGCTCCAGTAGCGGAAGGTGGAGACCATCAGCACGGCCACGACGTACGTGGCAGCGCTGATGGCGAGCAGTCCCCAGCGGGCGATCTCCTCGTCCGCCAGGAACAGCACCGAGGCGGCCGCCAGTCCCGCGGCCGCCGGCGTCGGCAGTCCCACGAAGAACCGGCGGTCCACCAGGCCGGCATACACGTTGAACCGGGCCAGCCGGAGGGCCCCGCAGATCACGAACAGGAAGGCGGCGAGCCAGGCGGCCCGTCCCAGCTGCGACAGCGCCCAGGCGTACAGGAGGAAGGCCGGGGCCACGCAGAACGACACCACGTCGGCCAGGGAGTCGAACTCCAGCCCGAACTGGGTCGTCGTGTTGGTGAGCCGCGCCACCTTGCCGTCGAGGATGTCCAGCAGGATGGCAACCAGGATGGCCACGGCCGCGTCCGCGTACCGGCCGTTCGCCGCCAGCAGCAGCGCCAGGAATCCGCTGAAGAGGTTCGCGGTGGTCAGCAGGCTCGGCAGCAGGAAGATCCCCCGCCGACGCTTTTCCCTCAGGCTCTGCCACCGGCGCCGCCGCGCGGCCCGGGCGCCCTCGCCGCCGATCAGCCTCCGTCTCATCTCAGCACTCCCATGATCGTCTCTCCCCCTCGAACCTTATCGCCGGGCCGGCACCGGAGGTGGGCGCCCCGGGGCATGAAGAGGTCCGTCCGCGACCCGAAGCGGATCAGCCCGAAGCGCTCCCCCGCCCGGAGCTTGTCACCGGGGCGCACCCGGCACACCACCCGGCGCGCGACGACCCCCGCAATCTGGGTCACCGTCACCCGCGCCGATTCGCCCTGGAGCGCGACCCGGCACCGCTCGTTCTCCTCGGAGGCTTCAGGGCGGTAGGCCGCCAGGAAGCGCCCCGGATGGAACTCGACCTCTGCCACCAGCCCTGCCAGCGGTGACCGGTTCACGTGCACATCCAGCGGGGAGAGGAAGATCGACACCCGCACCGCCTCTCCCACGAACGGATCGCGCACCTCCCTGATCTCCCTGACCCGTCCGTCGGCGGGCGCCAGCACCGCGCCCGGCACCTCTGGCGGCGTCCGCTCGGGGTCCCTGAAGAAGCCCAGGCTCGCCAGCGCAGCCCCGCCGAGCACCGCGGCCGCCCACCACCACCCGGCCCACCCCAGCGCCCCCGCCGCGGCGGCGGGAATCAGGATGAACGGCCAACCCTCAGAGGCAACGGGAATCCTCACTCCCCTATCTTACATCCGGGGCGGCTTGATCCAGCTCATCATCGCCCGGAGGCGTTTGCCGACCTCCTCGATGGGGTGCGCGGCGTCGCGCTTCCGCATGGCGAGGAACTGCGCCCGGTTGGCCTGGTTCTCCAGGACCCAGTCGCGGGCGAACTGCCCCGACTGGATCTCTCCCAGGATCTTGCGCATCTCGGCTCGCGTCGCTTCATTGATCACGCGCGGGCCCCGCGTGTAGTCACCGTATTCGGCGGTGTCGGAGACCGAGTAGCGCATGTAGGCCAGGCCGCCCTGGTAGAACAGATCCACGATCAGCTTCATCTCGTGCATGCACTCGAAGTACGCCACCTCGGGCTGGTAGCCGGCCTCGACGAGGGTCTCGAAGGCCATCTTGATCAGGTGGGAGATCCCGCCGCAGAGCGTCGTCTGTTCGCCGAAAAGGTCGGTCTCCGTCTCCTCCTTGAAGGTGGTCTCGATGACTCCCGCCCGTGTGCAGCCCACGCCCCGGGCGTACGCCAGCGCCATATCTCTGGCTTTCCCCGAGACGTCCTGCTGCACCGCGAGCAGCGCCGGGACGCCGGGCCCCTGGGTGAAGAGGTCCCGCATGACGTGGCCGGGAGCCTTGGGGGCGATCATGGAGACGTCCACGTCCGGAGGCGGCACCACCTGGTTGAAATGGATGTTGAAGCCGTGGGCGAACATCAGGGTCTTGCCCTTGCCGAGGGCGCCCTTGATGGACTCCTCGTAGACCTGCCGCTGGCTCTGGTCCGGGAGGAGGATCATCACGACGTCGGCCATCTGGGCCGCCTCCGCCACCGTGGCGACCTTGACGCCGTCCTTCTCCGCCTTCGACCAGCTCTTGGACCCCTTGTAGAGCCCCACGACCACGTCCTGCCCCGAATCCTTCAGGTTCAGGGCGTGGGCGTGCCCTTGGCTGCCGTAGCCGATGACCGCGATCTTCTTCCCGCGGAGCAGTCCCAGATCCGCATCCTGGTCGTAATAAATTCTGGCTGGCACGCTGGCGTCCTCCTCTTCAATCCTCGAAGCCAATGTCCCGGGCGGCGTCCCTCGACTCCGGGACGGGCTCCCGGACCTTCCCCAGTTTCTCCTCCGCCCTCCGCAACCGCGCCTTCGCCCCTCGCGCGATGGCCACCTTGCCGGTCCGGACCAGCTCCTGGATGCCGAAGGGGCGAAGCAGCTCGACGATCGCGGTCACCTTCGACTCGTCGCCGGTCGCCTCGAGGGTGTACGTGGCGGGCGTCACGTCCACGACCTTCGCCCTGAAGATGTCGGCGATGCGCAAAATCTCGGCTCGCGACGTCGGCTCGGCGTTGACCTTGACGAGAATCATCTCGCGCTCGACGTGATTCTCCTCGGTCAGGTCGGTGACCTTGATCACGTCGATCAGCTTGTGGAGCTGCTTGATCACCTGCTCGATGACGAACGCGTCGCCGCGTACGACCAGCGTCATGCGGGAGACCGTCGGATCGAGCGTCTCGCCCACCGACAGGCTCTCGATGTTGTACCCCCGCGCGCTGAAGAGCCCCGCGACGCGCGAGAGCACGCCGAATCGGTTCTCGACCAGCACCGCGATCGTATGCTTTTGGGGCTCGCTATTATTAAGCATCATAGCCACCTGAAAGCTGATCTCACTAAAAACAGAAAGCGTCAAAAGCCGGTCTGAGATTTGGCCGCTTTGGCTTTGGCTTCCTTGCCGGGGCGCTCGAGGATCATGTCCTTGTTCGCCCCGCCCGCCGGGACCATCGGGAATACGTTCTCCTCCCGGTCCACCACCATGTCCACGACGATCGGGCCCGGGGTCGAGAACGCTTTCTCCAGCGCCGGCACCACCTCGCTCGGCTTGGTCGCGCGGATGCCCACGCACCCGTAGGCCTCCGCCAGCTTCACGAAGTCGGGGCCGGACGACAGGTCGATCGAGCAGTAGCGCTCCTTGTAGATGATCTCCTGCCACTGGCGCACCATACCGTGGCAGCCGTTGTTGATGATCACGGTCTTCACCGGCAGCCGGCTCTCGTAGACCGTGGCCAGCTCCTGGCTGTTCATTTGGAAGCTGCCGTCGCCGTCGATGTTGACCACGAGCTTATCCGGGTGGGCCGCCTGCACCCCCATCGCCGTGGGCAGCCCGTACCCCATGGTCCCGAGGCCGCCGGACGTGCACCAGGCCCGGGGATGCTTGAAGCGGTAGTACTGCGCCGCCCACATCTGGTGCTGCCCCACGCCGGTCACGATGAGCGCCTCGCCCCGGGTGAGATTCGAGATCTCCTGGATGACGTACTGGGGCTTGATCACCTCGTCGTCCCAGTCGTAGCGGAGCGGGAACTCAGCCTTCCAGCGGGCGATCTGGTCGTGCCACTGCTTGCGCGCCTCGCGGGCCAGCGAGGGCACGCCCTGCTGGGTCTCCGCCTCGACCTCCTTGATCAGCCGGGCAAGAACCCGCCGGCAATCGCCGACGATGGGGATGTGCACCTGGATGTTCTTGGAGATGGACGAGGGATCGATGTCGATGTGGATGATCTCGGCGTTGGGCGCGAACATTTCCACCTTGCCCGTCACCCGATCGTCGAACCGCGCCCCGACCGCGATCAGGCAGTCCGAGTCATGGACCGCCATGTTGGCGTAGTACGTGCCGTGCATGCCGAGCATTTCGAGGGAGAGCGGGTGATCGGACGGAAAGGCCCCGAGCCCCATCAGCGTGGTGGTCACCGGGGTCTGGGTCATCTCGGCCAGCCGGCGGACTTCTTCGGAGGCGTCCGAGGAGATGATACCGCCGCCCACGTAGAGCACGGGACGCTTGGCCTTCAGGATCGCGCGCGCGGCCTTCTTGATCTGGCCGGGATGGCCGTCGTAGGTGGGGTTGTACGAGCGGAGATGGATCTTGTCCGGGTACTCGAAGGGCCACTCCTTCACCAGGACGTCCTTGGGCAGGTCCACGTGGACCGGTCCCGGGCGGCCGGTGGCGGCGAGATAGAACGCCTCTTTGATGGTCGAGCCGAGGTCCTTGCCGTCCTTCACCAGGAAGTTGTGCTTCGTGCAGGGCCGCGTGATGCCGACGTTGTCGGCCTCCTGGAAGGCGTCGTTGCCGATCATGTGGGTCGGCACCTGGCCGGTGAAGGCGACGATCGGGATGGAGTCCATGTACGCGTCCTGGAGCGCGGTGACGAGGTTCGTGGCGGCCGGCCCGGACGTCACAAGGCACACGCCCACCTTGCCCGTCGTGCGCGCGTAGCCCTCGGCAGCGTGACCCGCCGCGGCCTCCTGGCGGACGAGGATGTGGCGCAGCCCGGCGAAGTCGTAGAGGGCGTCGTAGATCGGGAGCACCGCTCCGCCGGGCAGGCCGAAGAGCACGTCCACACCCTCGCGCTTCAAGCACTCCAGAAAAATCCGCGCCCCTGTGAGTTTCACTGCCAACGCCTCCCCTTAAAGCAGACCGGCCGTGGCCAAAAGCTCCCGGATCTCATCGATGGCATCGCCGTCGGGCGTGGCGAGCGGCGCCCGGCAGGGACCGCCGTAGAAGCCGAGCAGGTCCAGGGCCGCCTTGAGGCCCCCGATGCCGTGGCGGCCGTGGACGCCGCGATCCACCGCCAGCATTCGATGCACGAGCTCGCGCGCCTCGTCCCAGCGTCCCCGCCGCGCGAGCGAGTAGACCTCGCAGTGCTCCCGGGCGGCGAGAACCGCCAGGGCCAGGATCCCGCCGGATGAGCCCAGCGTCAGCGACGGCAGCAGGGCCGACGCCGCCCCCACCAGCACGTGGAAGGACTTCGGCGTCAGGTGGATGAGCTGCGCCGCCTGCGCGATGTTCCCCGAGGAATCCTTGATCCCGCACACGTTCGCGTGCTCGGCAATCCGCGCGACGGTCTCCGGCTCCAGGTTGATGCCGGTGTTCTGCGGGAAGTTGTAGATCATCACCGGAATGGGCGAGGCCTCCGCGACCGCCAGGTAATGCCGGATCTGCGCCGCCGGCTGCGAGAGCCCCTTTTTGTAGTAGTGGGGGGTGATGACGATCGCCGCGTCGGCCCCGATCTCCGCGGCGCGCCGGGTCTGCCGGATCGTGCCCTGCGTGGACTCGGTCCCGGTCCCGGCGATGAAGAACTTCTCGCGCGGAATAGCCGCCCGCGCCGCCACGAGGACCGCATCCTTCTCCGCCTCCGTGAGCAGCGGAAACTCTCCCGTGGAGCCGAGGATGACGTAGCCGGCCAGCGCGGTCTCGTTCCAGCGCGCCAGGTTGGCCTTCAGGCGGTCGAGGGCCACCGCCTCCCCCCGGAAGGGCGTCGGGACCGGGATGAACACTCCTTCCAGCTCAGGCATTCGGACCCTCCATGCGCGCTCGTTGCTCTTTGATCCGGGCCTGAGCCGCCGCCAGACGCGCGACGGGAATCATGAAGGGCGAGCAGGAGACGTAGGTCATGCCCACGCGGTGGCAGAACTCGACGGAGGACGGTTCCCCCCCGTGCTCCCCGCAGATGCCCACCTTCAGGCCAGGCCGGGTCTTCCGCCCGCGCTCGATGCCGATCCTGATCAGCTCCCCGACCCCCTCTTGGTCCAGGACCGAGAACGGATCGGAGGGCAGGAGCCCCCGGTCGATATAGAACGGCAGGAACTTCCCGATGTCGTCGCGGCTGTAACCGAACGTCATCTGGGTGAGGTCGTTGGTCCCGAACGAGAAGAATTCCGCGTCCTCCGCGATCCGATCCGCCACCAGCGCCGCCCGCGGCACCTCGATCATCGTGCCGATCAGGTACTTCACGTCCGCGCCCGCGTCGGCCATCACCGTGTCGGCCACGGACCGGGTCATCTCGTGGGTGAGCTTCATCTCGCCCACCGTCCCCGTGAGGGGGATCATGATCTCCGGTTCGACCTTGACCCCTTCCCGGGTGACCGCGCAGGCCGCCTCCATGATGGCGCGCACCTGCATCTCGTAGATCTCCGGGAACGTGATCCCCAGGCGGCAGCCGCGGTGCCCGAGCATCGGGTTCGCCTCCTGGAGCGAGCGCACCTTGGCCATGACGTCTTCGAGCTGGCGGGCACGCGCCTGGTTGATCCCCAGCGCGTCGAGGCGCGTGTGCTCCTCCAGGAGCTCCGTGTACTTCGGGAGGAACTCGTGCAGGGGCGGGTCGAGCAGGCGGACGGTCACCGGGAACCCGTCCATCGCCCGGAAGATTCCGATGAAGTCCTCGCGCTGGAGGGGCAGCAGCTTCTCGAGCGCCACCTGCCGCGCCTTCGTGTCGCCGGCCATGATCATCTCGCGCACGATCGCAATGCGCTCGGCCTGGAAGAACATGTGCTCGGTGCGGACGAGGCCGATCCCCTCCCCGCCGTTCTCCCGGGCCTTCCGGGCGTCCTCGGGCGTGTCGGCGTTGGCGCGCACGCCCAGGGTGCGAATCTCGTCCGCCCACTTCAGGAACACGCGGAGCCCCTCGCTGATTGGCGGCGGAATTCGCGTGACTGCGTCCAGGAGAATCTCGCCGGTGTGGCCGTCGATCGAGATCAGGTCTCCCTCGCGGACGAGGGTCCGGCCGGCCTGAAACGCGCGGCGCTCCTCGTCCACGAAGATGTCGCCCGCGCCGACGATGCAGCACTTGCCCATTCCCCTCGCCACCACGGCGGCGTGCGAAGTGAGGCCGCCCCGGGACGTCAGGATCCCCTCGCCGGCCCACATGCCGGCCACGTCCTCGGGCGAGGTCTCCGGGCGGACCAGCAGGACCTTCTGGCCGCTCTTGGCCCACTCCACCGCGCGATCGGCGTTGAAGACCACCCGCCCGACGGCAGCGCCGGGACCCGCCGGGAGGCCCTTGGCCAGCAGGCGCCCCTTCCCGATGGCCCGCGCCTTGTCGGTGGGGTCGAAGATGAAGTGCAGCAGCTCGTGGAGGCGGTGCGGCTCCAAGCGGAGCAGCGCGGTCTCCTTGTCGATGAGCCCTTCGCGAACCATCTCGACGGCCATCCTGACCGCGGCTTTCGCCGTCCGTTTGCCGGAGCGCGTTTGCAGGAGAAAGAGCGCTCCGTCCTGGATGGTGAACTCGATGTCCTGCATGTCGCGGTAGTGGCGCTCGAGCCGGTCCTTGATCGCGACCAGCTCCTCGTAGACCTTCGGCGCCCGCGCCTGGAGCGCCGTGATGGGCTCGGGGGTGCGGACCCCGGCGACAACGTCCTCCCCCTGGGCGTTGACCAGGAATTCCCCGAAGAAGCGCCGCTCGCCCGTGGCGGGGTTCCGGGTGAAGGCCACGCCGGTTCCCGAGCTCTCACCCAGGTTGCCGAACACCATGGCCATCACGCTGACCGCGGTCCCCCAGTCGTGGGGGATCGCGTGGATCTTGCGGTAGGCGACCGCCCGCTGGTTGTTCCAGGAGTTGAAGACCGCGTCGATCGCCAGGCGGAGCTGCTCGAGGGGATCCTGGGGGAACGCCTCCCCCGTCTTCTCCCTGACCAGCATCTTGTACCGACCCACCAGGTCCACGAGCGCCTCGGCGGGCACCTCGGGATCGCTCTTCGCGCCGATGCGCGCCTTGGTCTCGTCGAGGAGCCGCGCGAAGGCCGGCCGCTCCAGACCCAGCACCACGTCGCCGAACATCATGACGAAGCGACGGTAGCAGTCCCACGCGAAGCGGTCGTTCTTGGTCCGCCGGGCGAGCCCGACCACGCTCGCATCGTTGAGGCCGAGATTCAGGACCGTGTCCATCATGCCCGGCATCGACACGCGGGCCCCCGATCGCACCGACACCAGGAGCGGGCTCGCCGGGTCCCCGAAGCGCAGATTGGTGGCGGACTCCAGCCGCCGCAGGTTGGTGACCACCTCGTCCCACATGCCGTCCGGATGCCGTTTCTCCCGCCTGAAGTACTCAACGCACGCCTCGGTCGTGATCGTGAAGCCCGGGGGCACCGGGATGCCGAGACTGGTCATCTCCGCCAGATCGCACCCCTTTCCCCCCAGGAGGTCCCGCATTCCAGCGGATCCTTCCGCCTTCCCGCCGCCGAAGAAGTACACGTACTTGACCATCGGTCGCGATCTCCCCCTGGTGGGCCGGAAAATCCTTATAAACCTAGCAAAATCCCCTCTTCCGTGTCAAGGAGTTCGCGCCAAAAATCAAAGGGCCACGGGGTGTCCCGTGGCCCTCACTCGCGTCTCCAGCCACGGGTTCTCCCGCCCGTGGCATCCGGCGTTCGCGCTACGCGGCGGATGCTCCGGGCAGGCCCGGAAGGACCAGAATCAGGCCCAGTCGCAGCATCCGGAGCGAACGCTCACCCGTCATAGTGGAAAGTACCGTACCCTATCCCTCGGACCGCTGTCAAGCTGCTCAGCGGGTAACCAGGGCCTCCACGGCGTTCAGATGATCGAGCATCGCCCGCCGCGCCCCGGGCTCGTCCCGGCGGCGAATGGCATCGAGGATCCGCCGGTGGTCCTGGTGGGACCGCGTGGGGCGCCCGGGGGTCTGAAGCGACTCCTCGCGGCTCTGGGTCAGCAGATCCATGAGGGCATTGACGATCCGAGTGATCGCCCGGTTGCGCACCGAGGCGGCAATGGATGCGTGAAACGCCGCGTCCTGGGCCAGGCCGGTGAGCCCCGCGGCCACCTCCTTCGCCTGCTCCTCCAGGATCCGCTCCATCTCGTGGAGGTCGTCCTGCGTGGCCCGCCGCGCCGCGAGGCCGGCGATGGCGGGCTCGAGAAGCCGCCGCGCCTCGAACAGCTCGCCGACGGCTTCGCGCTGGGAGAGGATGACGTGGGCCAGTGGCTCGATCAGGGACTCGACCGAGACCTCCCGGACGAAGGTTCCCTCGCCCGGGCGGATCTCGATGAGCCCCAGGCTCTCCAGGGTGCGGAGCGCCTCGCGAACCGATGTGCGGCTGACCTTGAACTGGGCCGCGAGGTCCCGCTCGGGGGGGAGCTGATCGCCGGACTTGAGGCGGCCCTCCGAGATCAGCGCCCTGACTTGGCGCACGATCTCCTCGTAAATGCGGGTGTTCTTGATGGGCTCGACGTGGGGCAGTTCCACCGGCCCCTACTCCGCGGCCCCTGACGTCTCGACCGCTTCGGAAACGCTCCCCTGAGCGCGGCGGGCCAGCCACCAGCCGAGGAGCGTCAACCCTACCCCTAGCACGGCGGACACCACGTAATGGAGGACGCCGGCCCAGGGACCGATCCAACCGTGGACGATCTTGTCCTTGACGATCATCTCTCCCGCCACCCAGCCCAGGACGCCCCCGCCGAGCCATACGATCCACTGGAAGCGGTTCATGAGGCGCGCCAGGAGGCCGCTCCCCCAGATCACGATGGGGATGGAGAGCCCGATGCCGAAGGCGACCAGCACAAGGTCGCCGTGGGCCGCCCCCGCGACGGCCAGGACGTTGTCGAGGCTCATGATGACATCGGCCACGATGATGATCCAGACGGCCTCCCAGAATGTGGTCCCCTGGCGGACCGTGTGCCCACCCTCCCCGCCGCCCGCGTCCTGTCGGACGAGCTTGACCGCGATCCAGATCAGGATCAGCCCCCCCACCGCCTGGAGGAACGGAATCCTCAGGAGCTGGGAGATGATGGCGATGAACGCGAGCCTGAGCGCCACGGCGCCGAACGTCCCTCCGATTCGGCCGTAAAACTGCTCCCGGGGCGGCAGCGTCCGGACCGCGAGGGCGATGACGAGGGCGTTGTCGCCGGCCAGGCTGAGATCGATGATGACGATGGCCAGCCAGCGGGCCCAGAACTCATACGTCAGGATTTCCACGTTCCCCCCTCAGCGTCCGATGAAGAGCGAGATCCCCGGCGCGACGAGCAGCCGCTCCGTGACGCTCCCGAGCAGGATCCGCTCGAGCCCCGTCACGCCGCGCGGACCGGCGGCCACCAGCGAGGCGTTCGCCTTCCGCGCCGTAGCCAACACCTGGTCGGACGGGATGCCGGACCTGACCACGGCCTCTGCCTTCCACCCGGCGTCTCGAAACATGCCCGCGACCTCGCGGACCTCCCGCTCCGCCGCCTTCCGAAGCTCCTCGCCGGCGCGCGCGACCTCCCCCCTGAGCGTGTCGGCGACGCGCCGGGGCAGGAGGCCAAGGGTCTTCACGCGGAGCGGCTCGACGACCCGGACCACGGTGACCGCGTGCCCCGGGCCGCGGATCTCCGCGAGCCGCCGGGCAGCGGCCCGCGCGTCGTTGGAGCCGTCCACGGCCATCACCGCCCGGATCGGCGTCCGGATGTCGCCCTTGACGACCAGCACGCTGGAGGAGGCGGCCCGCGCGACCGCCGAGCTCACGCTCCCGACAAGCAAGCCGCGCACCGCACCGAGGCCCCGGGCGCCGACGACGATCACGCCCGCGCCCCACTCGGAGGCGGCGTCCAGGATCGTCCGCGCGGGGGACCCGAACAAAACGGTGCAAGAAACCTTCGCCCCCGCCTTCTCGAGCCGGGCCCGGGAGGCCGCGGCGAGCTTCTCGTCGCGGGCCCGGCGCGCCGCGATGGTCTCGGGCATGCCCTCCAGCGGGTCCACGACGCTCAGGACCCGCACCTCGCTGCCCTCCGGCCAGGGCACCCCGGCCGCCGCCGCCACCGCGCGCTCGGCGCCCTTGGAGCCGTCGGTGGCGACCAGGACCTTCCAGCCTCGCGGTCCGTCCGTCATGCGTCTGCTCCTTGCGGCGCTCTCAGTGGAGGCCTGTTTCCCGCGCGGGGGCCGGAAAGCCGCGGAGCCGGCGCCACCAGGGGGTGATGACCGGCAGGATGAAGAAGAACACGGCGACCGCGCTGATCGCGCCGGAAATGGGCCGGGTGAAGAAGATCGCGAGCGAGCCCTGCGACATGATGAGGCTCTGCCTGAGCGCGTTTTCCGCGATGTCGCCGAGCACGAGAGCCAGCACGAGCGGCGCCAGCGGGTAGTCGAGCTTCTTGAAGACGTACCCGACCACGCCGAACAGGAGCATGTACCAGATGTCGATCATGCTGTTGTGGACGGCGTAGGAGCCGATCGCGCAGACCACGATGATCGAGGGTGTGAGAATGCCGAAGGGGATGCGCAGGATCCCGGCGAAGAACGGAACGAACGCCAGCACCATCAGGACGCCGATGATGTTGCCCGTATACATGCTCGCGATGAGGCCCCAGACGAACTCCGGCTGTTCCTTGAACAGCATGGGCCCGGGCTGGAGCCCCCAGATGATGAGACCGCCCAGCATCACCGCCGCCGTCGGCGACCCCGGGATGCCGAGCGTGATCATGGGCAGCATGGCGGCGACACCGGCGGAGTGGGCGGCGGTCTCCGGCGCGACGACGCCCTCCAGTTCGCCCTTCCCGAACCGGTCGGAGTTTTTCGAGAAGCGCTTGGCGAAGGCGTAGCTCATGAACGACGCGGGCGTCGCGCCGCCCGGCTTGAACCCCATCCAGAAGCCGATGAACGCGCCGCGCGCGAAGGTCCGGTAGTAGCGCGGCAGGATCTTCCACGTGTCCAGCACCACCCGGAGGTTCATCCGCGTCTTGGCGCCATGGAACTTGAGCCCCTCCTCCACGCTCAGGAGGATCTCGCCGATCCCGAAGAGGCCGATGACGGCGACGATGAAGTCGAACCCCTTCATGAGGTCCACGAAGCCGAAGGTCAGCCGGAGCTGACCCGTCACGATGTCGAGCCCGACCGCCGCGAGGATGAACCCGAGCAGGATCGACACGAGCGTCTTGAGCGGGTTGCCGCCCCCGAGCCCCACGAAGCTCGAGAAGGTCAGGAACTGGATGGCGAAGAACTCGGGCGGGCCGAACTTCAGCGCGATCTCGGCCAGGAGCGGCGCGAAGAACGTGATCAGCACGATCGAGAAGAGCGCCCCGACGAACGACGAGGTGAACGCGGCCGTGAGCGCCTGGCCCCCCTGCCCCTGCTTCGCCAGCGGGTAGCCGTCGAACGTCGTCGCCACCGACCACGGCTCGCCCGGGATGTTGAACAGCACGGAGGTGATCGCGCCGCCGAAGAGCGCCCCCCAGTAGATGGACGTCAGCAAGATGATCGCCGAGGTCGGCGGCATCGTGAACGTGAGCGGCAGCAGGATGGCGACGCCGTTGGCGCCGCCAAGCCCGGGCAGGACGCCGATGATGGTCCCCAGCGTGATGCCCACGACGGCGATGAAGAGGTTGAATGGGGTAACCGCGATCTGGAAGCCGAGGAAGAGGTTCTCGAGGCCCATCGCTCAGTAACCGAGCCACGCCTCGAGCGGGCCCTTGGGCATCGGCACCAGGAACCACGTCTCGAAGATGTAGAACGTCACCAGCGGGAAGCCGACCGCCACCGCGGCCACCGCGAGCCACGAGTGGCTGCCGATCCACCGCATGTAGAAGCCGATGTAGAGCGCGGCGGCAACGTAGAGGCCGAGCCCCGGCCACGGGCCCGGCGGATCGGTCGCCACGACGAAGCCGGCCAGCGGCCCCAGGACCTTGAGCACCGGGATCAGGCGCTCCCGCGTGACGAACGGCTTGGCCGACCGCCGCGCGAGCGCCTGCACGAAGATAGCGGCGCCCATGGCCGCCAGGAGGAGGGCGAGCCAGAACGGGAAGAAGCCGCTCCGTGGCCCCTCGTCGCCCCAGCCGATGCCGAGCCGGACGGCGTCGGAGATGACGACGCCGCCCAGCCCCATCAGCGCCGCGGCGGTGACCAGGTCGGCACGCCGCATGCTACTTCTTGACGAGCCCGCCCTTCTCCATCAGCTCCTTGTGCAGCTTCTCGGCGCCTTCCACCCACGTCACGTACTCGGCGCCCGTCGTGAACGCCCCCTTCAGGGCGCCCTTGTGGAGATAGTCCTGGAAGTCCTTGGTGTCGTAGACCCTCTTCAGGAAGCCGATGTACCAGTCCACCGCGTCCTTCGGCATGCCCGGAGGACCGAAGATGCCGCGGAGCATGTTGTACTGGATGTCGAGGCCGAGGGCCTCCTTGACCGTGGGGATCTCCTTCCAGTCCCGGTCGGGGATCCGCTCCGGGTCGAAGACGGCGAGCGGCCGGACACGGCCGGCCTTCCAGTGGCTCACGCACTCGATGGGGTTGTTCACGGTCGAGTCCACGTGCCGGCCGACCAGGTTCACGCACACCGTGCCGCCGCCCTTGAACGGCACGTAGATGAACTTCAGCCCGAGCGCCTGCTCAACCTGGACG
>Ga0209343_10004927_pt1 | contig 16376 bp, 13 predicted proteins | sample RifCSPlowO2_02_FD_184026 | JGI IMG/M metagenome (GOLD analysis project Ga0209343, IMG submission 184026) | Groundwater microbial communities from Rifle, Colorado - Rifle CSP2_plank lowO2_0.2 (SPAdes) (version 2) | ecosystem: Environmental > Aquatic > Deep subsurface > Groundwater | place... | reverse complement strand
AAGATGGCCTGCATGATCAGGCCGTTGGCGCTCGCCGACCCGGTGCCGTTGGCGGTCGCAATCTTGAAGGCGAAATCGTTCACTCTGGTCATAACTCTTGTCGGGCTCCGGGCTCCGGGCTCCGGGCTCCGGGGTTAGCGTCCTACCGCTTCAAGGGGAATGAAGGCCGTTCCCGCGTAAGGAAGTTCGAGCACGAACTTGCGCATGTCCCATGCGTAGGTGGGACAGCGCTCGGCGCACAGGCCGCAGTGCAGGCAGACGTTCTCGTCCTTGACCATCAGCCGGCCCGTCTGCTTGAGCGGGCCCGACTCGAAGAGCGGCTGGTCGAGGTTCTCGGCCGGCGCCATCAGGTGCTGCCGCTGCGCCGACTCGGATGCCGCCGCCGGCGCGATCGTCAGGCAGTCGACCGGGCAGATGTCGATGCAGGCGTCGCACTCGATGCACAGCGAATCGGTGAAGTGCGTCTGCACGTCGCAGTTCAGGCACCGCTCCACTTCGTGCTTGGTCTGCTCCGCCGTGAAGCCCTCTTCCACTTCCACGGTCATCTTCGAGAAGCGCTCCGGCAGGTTCACGTGCTTCATCTTCTGCCGCTGGACCGGGTCGTAGTCGTTGCTGTACGACCACTCGTGCAGGCCCATCTTCGTACTGGTGAGCGCCATGGTCGCCTTCGGCCGCTCGGACAAAGCCTGCCCGTGGCAGAACAGGTCGATTGAGATCGCCGCCTGGTGCCCGTGCTCGACCGCCCAGATGATGTTGGCCGGCCCGAACGCCGCGTCGCCGCCGAAGAACACGCCGGGGCGCGTCGACATGAACGTGGTCTTGTCCACCACCGGCATGTCCCACTTCTTGTCGAACTCGAGGCCCATGTCGCGCTCGATCCAGGGGAACGCGTTCTCCTGGCCGATCGCCAGCACCACCGAGTCGCACGGCAGGGTGATGCGGCCGGCCGGCTCCTGCACGAGCTTGCCGTCCACTTCCTGCGACGTGAACTTGTCGAACTCCATCCCGGTGAGCGTGCCGCCCTCGATGATGAAGCGCACGGGCGAGAGGTTCTCCAGGATCTCGACCTGCTCTTCCTCGGCGTCCTCGAGCTCCCACGGCGACGCTTTGAAGTACTTCCGCGTCTTGCGCGAGATCACCTTCACGTCGGTGGCGCCGAGGCGCTTGGCCGAGCGGCAGCAGTCCATCGCGGTGTTGCCGACGCCGATGATCAGGACGCGCTTGCCGACCTCGTGGATGTGGCCGAAGTGGATCGACTCGAGCCACTCGATGCCGATGAAGATCTGATCCGTGTCGTGGCGGCCGGGCAGGTCCAGCTCCTTGCCCTTGGGCGCGCCGCTGCCGACGAAGACCGCGTCGTACTCGTTCGTGGTGACCAGCGACTTGAGGCTCGTGACCGGCGCGTCGTACTTCATCTCCACGCCCATGTTCACGATGTAGCCGATTTCTTCGTCGAGCACGGGTTCGGGAAGGCGGAAGGCGGGGATGTTGATGCGCATCAGGCCGCCGGGGCGCGGTCCTTTCTCGAAGATGGTGCACTGGTAGCCCAGCGGCATCAGGTCGTTCGCCACGGTGAGGGCGGACGGGCCTGCGCCGATGAGCGCCACCTTCTTTCCGTTCTTCTTCGCGGGAGCCTTCGGGATGCGATCGGTGATGTCGTCCTTGTGATCCGCGGCCACGCGCTTCAGGCGGCAGATGGCCACGGGCTTGCCGTCGACGCGCCCGCGGCGGCACGCCGGCTCGCACGGCCGATCGCAGGTGCGGCCGAGGATGCCGGGGAAGACGTTCGACTCGCGGTTCAGGATGTACGCATCGTCAAACCGGCCCTGCGCGATCATCCGGATGTATTCGGGAACATTGGTGTGGGCCGGGCACGCCCATTGGCAGTCGACGACCTTATGGTAATAGTTCGGGTCCGAAGTATCCGTCCGCGACATATCTTCGGAATTATATAGGGGCGGCTTACGGAGCGGAGTCGGGCCCCTTGGCCGCCGCGGCCGGGGTCGATGCCTCCGTGAGATGGTTTCGACCTGATTCGCTGATGAATCCTTTCTCGAACCGTTCGTTCGTGCTGCGGTCGAGGATGGTGGCGACCGCGTAGTAGTCCGCCTGCAGGCGCTCGCGCGTGAGATCGAGGATGAAGTAGCCGCGGTAGCGGCCGTCGACGTAGCGCAGGTGCGGGCGGCCGGCGCGCAGGTTCGCGAGCTGCTGCTCACCGCCGGGGCCCGTGCCCAGGTTGCTCGGCGAGCTGATCGAGGTGCCGGCGAATTCGACGCCGAGCGAACCCTTGCCCGTGGCGGCGTCGTAGCCGCCGTACGGGCGGCGCGGCAGGTCCCAGGCCCACGAGCTGTGCACATCGCCGGTCAGCACGCACACGTTGTTCGCCTTCGTCTGCTCGATCGTGTCGAACATGCGGTCGCGCGCGGCGCGGTAGCCGTCCCAGGAATCGGGGTTGCCGCCGGGCTTGCCCGGCTCGCTCTGCGGCGCGAACATCACCTGCTGGCCCAGCAGGTTCCAGCGCGCGGCGCCGCGCACCGATTCCGCCAGCTCGCCGGCGAGCCAGTGCTCCTGCGCCGCGCCCATCAGCGATCGGCCGGGCGCGTCGGTCCCAATCATGTCGTCGCGTGCCACCTGTCGATCCCGGCCCACGATCCGCGTGTCGAGCATGAACAGCGTGGCGAGATCGCCGAAACGGAACGTCCGGTAGATCCGCGGCGTGAGCGTTTGCGCGTCTTCGCGAATCGGCATCCACTCGTAGTAGGCCTGCGCCGCCGCGGTGCGGCGGATCGCCCAGTCGCCTTCGCCTTGCTCGGGATTGTGGTTCTCCGCCCCGCCCCACCACGAGTTGTTGGCAAACTCGTGATCGTCCCAGGTGACGATGAACGGGTGCTGGCGGTGGATCGCCTGGCTGTCGGGATCGGCCTTGTACTGGGCGTGGCGCTCGCGGTAGTCCTGCAGCGCGATGATCTCCTTGTTGGGTGACGGAATGCGCCCGAGCTTGGTGCCGTCGCCGTAGCGCTCGTTCGCATATTCGTAGAAGTAGTCGCCGAGGTGCAGCACGGCGTCGATGTCAGGGCGGTTGGCGAGGCAGGCGTAGGCGTTGAAGTAGCCCTGGGGCAGGTTCGCGCATGACACCACGCCGAGGCGAATGCGGCTCACGCCGGATGGCGGCAGCGTGCGCGTGCGCCCGATCGCCGAGCGGGCGCCCAGGGATTCGAAGCGGTAGTAGTACGCGGTCCCCGGCTCGAGCCCCATGGCGTCGACCTTCACGGTGAAGTCGCGCGCCGCGCCGGTCTGCAGCTCTCCGCGCGACACGACCCGCGCAAACTTCGGGTCGCGGGCAATCTGCCACGACACGCTCTGCGATCCGGTGGGCGATTTCGGTGTGACCCGCGTCCACAGGATCACGCGATCGGCGAGCGGGTCGCCGCTGGCCACGCCGTGGCGGAACACGGGATTCGCCGGCTGCGCGTAAAGGTCGGTCGAGCGAATCAGTGGCAGCGTGCCGATCGCCGCGCTGCTCGTGGCCAGGAAGTTGCGCCGGGAGATTCTTCGCATCCGCGGAGTCTACCCGAGGTCGGTAACCTCAGAGCAACGCGCGTTGCCCCCGTTCGAGCTCGAGCAGAGCCCGTTTCGTGGGGAGTCCGCCGCCAAATCCGGTCAGGGAGCCGTTCGAGCCGATCACGCGGTGGCAGGGGACAATGATGGCGATCGGGTTGGCGCCGTTGGCCATGCCCACCGCCCGGACCGCCTTCGGGTTCTTGATCCGGTTGGCCAGCTCCAGGTAGCTGATGGTCTCGCCGTACGGGATCTTGCACAGCTCTTTCCAGACTTGATTCTGGAAGGGCGTTCCTTCGAAGGCGAGGGGTGTCGTGAATCTCTTCAGCCGGCCGGCGAAGTAGTCGTCGAGTTCCTTGCGGACCCTCGTGAGCACGCCCTTCGTGTCGGGCGCCCATGACGGATCGATCCCGCGCGGGCGCGAGCCAACGCCGAACGCCAGGACGTGCAGGGCATCCTTGTTGCCGGCGAGCAGCAGGGGCCCGACCGGGCTGTCGTCGATCCGCGAATAGAACAGTGCCATGGCACGACTACAGTAACCCGCCCGGCCGCCGTCCGCGATCCGCGGATTATTGTGACGTCCGAAACTGGAGTTGCGGCGCGACGGCTGGCCCGGCGCCCGCGCGCTCGTCGGCGGTTACCTCGCGCTGAACGCCGCGGGACTCGCTACGCCTTCCCCGCCATCTTCGCGACCCACCATCTGAGGCCGACGAACAGGAAGCGCCAGTCCTTGAAGAACTCCGGCGGCTCGCCCTCGAAGTAGTGGCCGAGAAACTGCAGCGCCCAGCCGGCCACGAAGACGATCGCCGCCGGCATCCACAGGACCGGCAGCGCGAAGCCGGCGATCGCCATCACAATCGAGACGACGATCATCGGGATGCCAAAACTGTGACAGAGGCGATTGACCGGATGCTGATGGCTCTGCGAGTACTGCGCGATCCAGTCGCTCATCGGCCGATTGCCAAGCATGATCGGCTCCTTTCAGTGTTGTTCACTATAATCCCGTCGTGACCGTCCGCCTGGGTTCAACTGCCCTCCTGGCCTCGGGACGTCTGCAGGGACGCCGGGTCGGCATCGTCTCCAACCCGGCGTCGGTCGACGCCGGCTTCCAGCACATCGTCGATCGGCTGCTGGCCGCCCCTGGCGTGACGGTGGGCGCCATCTTCGGGCCGCAGCACGGGTTTCGATCGGACGTGCAGGACAACATGATCGAGACGCCGCACACCACCGATTGCCGGCGGCGCGTGCCGGTCTACTCCCTGTACAGCGAAACGCGCGAGCCCACCGCGGAGATGTTGAGCCACATCGACACGCTCGTGATCGACCTGCAGGACATCGGCGCGCGCATCTACACCTACATCTACACGATGGCAAACTGCCTGCGCGCCTGCGCGAAGCACGGCGTTGACGTGATCGTGTGCGACCGGCCCAATCCCATCGGCGGCCGCCAGGTCGAAGGGCCCATGCTCGTGCCGGGCTTCGAGTCGTTCGTGGGCCAGTTTCCCATCCCGATGCGCCACGGCATGACCATCGGCGAGCTGGCGCGATTCTTCAACGAGCACTTCACGATCGACGCGCCGCTCGAGGTCGTGGCCATGACGGGCTGGTCGCGGGAGATGTACGGCGATGCCACCGGCCTGCCGTTCGTGATGCCTTCGCCGAACATCCCCACGCTCGACAGCGCCATCGTCTATCCGGGCACGGTGTTGTTCGAGGGCACCAACGCGTCGGAAGCCCGCGGCACGACGCGGCCGTTCGAGCTGGTCGGCGCGCCCTGGGTCGAAGCCGAGAAGTTCGCCGCGGCGATGAACGCGCGCAGGCTGCCCGGCGCGCACTTCCGCCCGGCGGTGTTCGAGCCGACGTTCCAGAAGCACGCGAAGAAGACCTGCGGCGGGTGCCAGATTCACGTGCTCGATCGCCAGGCCTTCAGGCCCGTGCTCACCGGCGTGGCCCTGATCGATCAGATCCGGGCCGCCGGGGCTGCCGAATTCGCCTGGCGCCGGCCGCCGTACGAGTACGAGCAACATAAGGAGCCGATCGATATACTTGCCGGCTCAGCCGCTCTGAGGACCGCCATCGACGCCGGCGCGCGCGCCGAGGATCTGGCGCCGGTCTGGGAGGGGGAGATGCAGCCGTTTCTCGAGCTGCGGAAGCAGTATCTCAGTTACCGTGAGGTGGCGACAAACCTTTAGGTTTGTCGAAGAACAGACCATGGCCGAAGCCACTCGTCTCGACGTGACGCGCACCGAGTTGATCCTGGCGCCGCCCGCCCGGGTGCTGGCCGCCTTCTTCGACGCGAAAGACCTCGAGGGCTGGTGGCAGGTCATCAAGTCCGTCACCGTGCCGCGGCCGCTCGGCATGTACGCCATCGAGTGGGAATCCACTGACTTCAAGGACGACGTGCTGGGGCGCCTTGGCGGCACTTTTCACGGCACCATCATCGACTACCGCGCCAACGGCGCGTTCTTCCTCGCCGAAGCGTACTGGCAGCCGCCCGACGGCGAACCCATCGGCCCGATGGCGCTCGAAGTCCACTGCCGCCCGCACGGCAACGGCCGCTCGACGATGCTCACCGTTCGCCAGAGCGGCGAAGGCGAGGGGCCGCGCTGGGAGCGCTACTTCGCGATCATGGGCCGCGGATGGGAAGGGGCGTTGCTGGAGATGAAGGCGTACATGGAGCGGGAGGCGGAGCGGACGAAGAAGGCGGCCGCAGATTAGATCTGTGTAATCTGTGTCATCGGCGGCATCGGCGGCCTACTTGGCGCTGCAGATGGCGTGCACCAACTACGAAGCCAACCTAATCGGGCAGGCGGCGCTGCTGCTCGCCATCGGGATGTCGTTCTATCTCTTCGCGCGAAGGAGGCCTGCATGAGCGAGCGCGCGGACGTCGTCATCGTCGGCGGCGGGGTCGTCGGCTCGAGCGCCGCCTGGCACCTGAGGCAGGACGGCTTCACCGGCCGCATCGTGATCGTCGAGCGCGACCACACCTACGCGCGGGCCTCGTCGTGGCTCGCCATGGGCGGCATCCGCCAGCAGTTCTGCACGCCGGTCACCGTGCAGATGGTGCAGTTCAGCGTCCGCCTCTGGAAGGTCTTCGATCGCGAGCTTGGCACTGCCGAGGCGCGTCCGCGCGCGTGGTTCCGCCAGCGCGGGTACCTGTTTCTCGCGAACGCTGCGGCGGCGACGGCCCTGATGAAGCGCTATGAAGAAGAGCGCCGCGCCGGCGCGGTGGTGCAGATGCTGTCGGTCGACGAGGTCCGGCAAATCGTGCCCGATGTGAAGCTCGACGACATTCTCTTCGGCGTGCTGGGACCGGAGGATGGCTATGCCGACCCGCGCGAGGTGTTGTTCGGGTTCCGCCGCGCGGTCGAAGCCGGGGGCACGGAGTATCGCGTCGACGAGGTCGTGGGCATCGATCGGGCCGGCGGCCGCGTCACGGGCGTGAAGCTCGCCAGCGGCGGCGCCATCTCCTCGGCGATGGTCGTCAACGCCGCCGGCGCCCTGGCTGGACGCGTCGCCGCGATGGCCGGGCTTCGTGTGCCGATCGAGCCGGTGCGGCAGATGATGTTCCGTTGCGTGCTGCCCGGACGCTGGCCGTACCGTTTCCCGATGCTGATCGACCCGGACGGGGTCCACTGGCGCCACGACGACCCAGTGGGCCCGGACGATCGGGACGCGATCATCCTCGCCTTCACGAACTGGAAGGAACAGGCCGGCGAGAACTTCGAATCAGACACGGCGCGCTGGACGCGCGATTTCTATCCCGCGATGGTGCGCCGCCTGCCGGCGTTGAAAGACGTCACCGATGTGACCGGCTGGCCCGGCCTGTACGAGATGAGCCCGGATCACAACCCGGTGCTCGGCCCCCATCCCGCTCTCGAAGGGCTGATCTTCGCCAACGGCTTCAGCGGCCACGGCCTGATGATGTCGCCCGCGACGGGGAAGATCGTCAGCGAGCTGGTGCGCCTCGGACGCTCCACCACCTTCGATATCGCGATCTTCGCTCCGGACAGGTTTGATCGCGGAGCGCTGGTGCACGACGCGGCTACCATCTGAGGACTCGCTTCGCTCGTCGGACTCGGCGCTAACGCGCCTCGTAGGAGTCGGGCCTTCGGCCCTCCTGGGACTCGGGCCTCCGGCCCTCGTGAGTGACGTTGGCGTGGTGGCATTTTCAAACGAGGCGCGAAGCGCCGAGTCATACGAGCGGCGAAGCCGCGAGTCCCAGGAGCGAGCGTTAGCGAGCGACTCCCACGAGGGCCGAAGGCCCGAGTCCCCTTAAACCCGTCGAATCCGCACAAAGTTGCCGCCGCGATCCAGGTCCGCCGAGGTATTGACGAATACCAGGATGGCGTTCTCCGGAGCCGCCGATCGCCTGGCGGCGCCGTCGACGACGCGCGAGATGACGGTTTCGATGTCCCCGGTCAGATCGCACACCATCGGCACGACCCCCCGCCACAGGCTGAGCCGCCTCGCCACATCGGCTCGATCGGTCGCGGCCAGGATCGGCGCTTGCGGCCGGCTGGCCGACAACCGCTTCGCGGTCTTGCCCTCCCGTGTCACGGCGACGATCGCATGCGCGCCGGCCCGGCTGGCCAGCATCACCGCGGCCTCGCTCAACGCCAGCATGTGATCCACGGTCGACCGGCCGGGGCCCGGGTCCGTCCACACCGGCATCGACTCGGCGTCGCGGATGATCGCGTCGAGCACCTCGACGCATCGCACCGGATACAGGCCGGTGGCGGTTTCACCCGACAGCATGATCGCGTCGGCGCCGCCGTCGACCGCCCCCGCGGCGTCGCTCGCTTCGGCGCGCGTTGGCCGGGGCTCGAGCCGCATCGACTCCAGCACCTGGGTGGCGACAACGGCCGGCACGCCGCGGGCGCGCGCCTTCCTGAGGATCTCCTTCTGGACGCGCGGCACGCGCTCGAGCGGAATCTCGAGGCCCAGGTCGCCGCGCGCCACCATCACGGCGTCGCTCGCCGCCAGAATCTCGTCGAGATGATCGATGGCCTCCGGCCGTTCGAGCTTGGCGATGATCGGGACCGTCGGCCGCCCGGCGTCGGCGACCAGCGCCCGCGCCCGCGTGATGTCGGCGGCGGATTGGACGAAACTGAGCGCGATCAGGTCGACCCCGAGGGCCAGGCCGAACTCGAGGTCACGGCGATCCTTCTCCGTCATCCCGGACCGGAGCGGCACGTGCGGCGCGTTGATGCCCTTGTGCTCGCCGAGCTCGCCACCGTCGATCACCCGCGTCCGGATTTCCGCGGCGCTCGCCGACTCCACCACCAGTTCGATCTTCCCATCGTCCAGGAGCAGGCGATCGCCCTTCGACACCTTCGCGGCCAATTCGCCGAATGTCGTGAACACGCGGCCGGGACGGCCGGCATCGTCGCCGATCGCGATCACGAGCGCGTCACCGGGACGTAGCGCAATCGGCTTTCCGCCTTCGAGCCGCCCCGTGCGAATTTTCGGCCCGCTCAAGTCCTGCAGGATCGCGACGTGCCGGTCCGCGCGCTTCGCGGCCTCGCGCACCTGGTGAAACCGGAACGCGTGATCGGATTGCGAGCCGTGCGAGAAGTTCAGCCGGATGATGTCGACGCCGGCCGCGATCAGCGCGTCGAGCACCGCCGGCTCGCTCGTGGCCGGGCCGACTGTGGCGATGATCTTCGTATGCCGCACCAACTCAGCTTACGACGCTTTTGCGTCCCGGGCGCGCTACGGCGCCAGCTTCCGGCGCTCGTCGAGCAGGTAGGCGCGGAGCGCCGCGACGGCTTGCCGGTCGAAATTCTCCGCCACGTCGAAGCGCGGCATGCCACGCTCCGCCAGCGATCCGTCGAGCAGGATCTTCTCCAAGCCCGCGTAAACGCCGGCGGTCGAGGTCCGCAGGTCGGGCAGGATTGTGTTGCTGCCGTGACAGCGCACGCAGTAGGTGGCGAACAGCTTCGCGCCCGCTGCGATCTCGTCGGGCTTCGCGTTGCTCGCGATGGCGGTGACCCGGCGCGGCTGCGGCCGCGTGGGAAGGGCCGCGGTCCCGCCGAGCGCGAACGTCATCAGCCGGCCGAACGTGCGCGCCTTGCGCGCGAACGCGCCGCCCCAGCCTGCCATCACCGACACGTACTGCCGGCCGGCAATCTCATAGGTGATCGGCGGCGCCATGATGCCGGTGCCGACCCACGCCGACCAGAGCTTCTGCCCGTCGGAGGCGCGGTAGGCGAAGAAGTCCCCGGCGGCCGTGCCCTGGAACACGAGGTTGCCGGCGGTCGCGAGCGTTCCACCGTTCCAGTAGCCGCCGTACTCGACGGTCCATCGCGGCTTGCGCGCCACCGGATCCCATGCGATCAGCCGGCCCTTGTACGGCACGTCGAACTGCTCGCTCTTGCGGCCAATCGGGGCGAGCCCGAGGTTCCACTCGAGCGGCTTGAACGCGAAGTTCGCCGGTTGCTCGAAGTACCGCCCGTTGTCCTGCGCCGGCAGGTAGACCAGGCCCGTGTGCGGACTGAACGACATCGCCTGCCAGTTGTGCCCGCCGAGCGGGCCCGGCCGGATGTAGACGCCTTTGTCCTGGAAATCCGCTCCGGGGATCTCGACGGGACGGCCGGTCTTCATGTCCACATGCGAGGCCCACGTCACGGTCACGTACGGATCGGCTGAGAGGAGCTCGCCGGTCGCGCGATCGAGCACGTAGAAGAAGCCGTTCTTCGGCGCCTGCATGATCACCTTGCGCGGGCGCCCGCCGATGGTCAGGTCGGCCAGCATCATCGGCTGCACGGCGGTGTAGTCCCACGTATCGCCCGGCGTGGTCTGGTAGTGCCAGACGAGCTCGCCGTTGTCGGGATCGATCGCGAGAATCGACGCCAGGTAGAGGTTGTCGCCGCCGCCGGGGCTGCGGACCTTCCGGCTCCAGACCGATCCGTTCCCCGTGCCGACATACAGGAGATTGATCTCGGGGTCGTACACGATCGAATCCCAGACCGTGCCGCCGCCGCCGTACTTCCACCAGTCGTTGCCCTTCCACGTGGACAGCGCCGCGTCCAGCGCCTTCGACTCCTGCGGCTTCGACGGATCGCCCGGCACGGTGTAGAAGCGCCACGCGAGCCTGCCGGTCTCCGCGTCGTAGGCGGAGACATAGCCGCGCACGCCGTACTCGGCGCCGCCGTTGCCGATGATCACCTTGCCCCTGGCGATGCGGGGCGCGCCGGTGATCGTGTAGGCCTGCGCCTGATCGACCGTCGTCGTTTGCCACGCGGCCTTGCCGCTCTTCGCATCGATCGCGATGAGCCGGCCGTCGAGGGCGCCGAGATAGACGCGGCCCTTGTAGAAGGCCGCGCCGCGGTTGACGACATCGCAGCACGCCAGCGCGTCGTACTTCCGGTGCACCTCGGGATCGAACTTCCACAGCTGCTGGCCGGTGCGCGCGTCAATCGCGTAGACGACGCTCCAGGACCCCGTCGTGTACATCACGCCGTCGATCACCAGCGGCGTGGCCTCGAGGCCGCGGTCGGTCGCGGTCTCGAACGACCAGGCCAGGCCGAGCTTCGCGGCGTTGGCGTCGTCGATCTGATCGAGCGGGCTGAAGCGCTGCTCGTAATACGTCCGCCCGTACGAGAGCCAGTCCCCGCGCCGCGAGTCCGCGCCGGCCAGCGCCCCATCGTCCACGGGAGCCGGCGCCTGTTGCGCGGCGACGAGGGCCACGAACACGACGCCGAGGGCGGCGGCGGTGCCAATCAGCGGGCGGATCATATGCATGCCGGATTGTCGCACCGTTTTCGTCAGTGTGGGACACTCCCGAGGTGCCTCGCCTCCAACCGCTCCTGAAGCGGCTGCTCTTCTCTCTTCTCGTCTTCGTTGTGACCGGAGAAGCCGTGCTGCGCGTCGCGTATCGCGACCAGGGGCGTCGCACGGGATACGGCCCCGGGTTCCATCCATTCGAATACGTCAACAAGGACGCGAACCACCGCGGCAGCTTCGACACCGGTCCCAAGACGCCGGGCGTGCCGCGCATCATGGTGATTGGCGATTCGATCACGTATGGACAGGCGGTGCGCGACTGGCGCGACCTCTGGCCGGAGATCATGGTGAATCGGCTTCGCGCCAACGGCCGACCTCACGAGCTGGCCGTCGTGGCCGAGTCCGGCCACAACCTCAGCGAAGACCTGAGGGACTTCGACCGATGGGTCGGCCAGATCGAGCCCGACATCCTCGTATACCAGTTCTTCGTCAACGACATCGATATCTGGGAGGATCGCGAGCTCAATGTGACGCGATGGTGGCAGCGATCTCCCTGGCATCAGGAACTGCGGGCGTCCTACTTGTATTTCGTGCTGGATTTCGCGCTCTCGAAGCACCTGCCGCCGGTTGAAGGCACCTACACCGACTACCTGCTGACGCGCTTCGCGCCGGGCACGCTCGAAGGCGAGGCCTTCGAGCACCAGTTCCGCACCTTCCGCGCACACGCAGGGGCGCGGGTCCTTGAGCGCTGGATGGTGATGTATCCGCTCCTGCCGTTCACCGGCGATTACCCGCTTCAGCCACTACACGATCGGGTGCGGGCGCTGGCCGAGTCGGATGGGTTCCGCGTGGTCGACCCGACCCGGCGCTTGAACTCGTTCAACACCTACGTTTCCCTGTTCGACGGTCACCCCAACGAGCGCGCCCAACGGGTGGTCGGAGAGGCCATGGCGGAGGCCCTCCTGGCCGCCGCACATCCCTGAGCGACCTGCCCACCATTCACGCGCTGAACCTGGGCGCTTCACTTGGCGGCGCCCGCGGCCGCGCGAATCGCGCGCCCCGGCGCCGCACCGTCCACCACGCGACCCGCGGCGACGACGGGCGTGCCGTTGACAATGACGTGCGCGATGCCCTCGGGAGCGAGGCCGGGCTGCTGATAGGTGGAACGATCGATGACGCGCTGCGCGTCGAAGATCACCAGATCCGCGTCCGCGCCGACACGCACCCGGCCCTTGTTGCGCATGGCCGGGACGCGGGCCTCGAGCCGCCGCGCCGGCATGACCGTCATCTTGCGGAGAGCCTCCATCAGCGACAGCGAGCCCGCCTCCCGGACGTAGCGGCCCAGCACTTGCGAGAACGTGCCGGTGGCCCTGGGGTGGCCCCGGCCGTTTCGTAATTGGCTGCCGTCGCTCGCGATCATCGTGATCGGGCTGTTGATCGCCGTCTGCACGTTCTCCATCCGTCCCGGCCGCTGGATCACCGACCCGCCGGTCTTGCGGTACCGCGCGAAGCTCTCGCGCGTCAGCGGCTCACCCGTGGCCGCCCAGAGCACCTGTCCGATGTCGTCGTCGCTCATCCGCTCCCAGTTGTCGTAGAGCGCCGACTCGATCCGCGTCGACCCGCGGTTGTAGGGATAGGCCTCGGTGGTGACGTCCAGGCCCCGGCGCTGGGCGTCGGTGATGAGCGCGAGCATCCGGCCGACGTCGTTGCCGCCCGTGCTGTTGATGTGGACGATGTGCAGCGGCGTGCCGGTCGCGACGGCGTTGGCCAGGGCCTCCTGCACGCCCTCCACGCCGCGCCGGACATGAATGTGCGCGGACGCGCCATGACGTCCGGCCACGCGGAACATCTCCAGCACTTCCCACGGTGAGGCGGCCGGCGTGTACGCCGTGCCGAACCCGACGGCCACGGCGCCCTGCCGCAGGCCCTCGTCGATGCGCCGCGCCATCTCGGCCACCTGCGCATCCGAGGCCACGGCGCTGCCCGCGGGACCGCTCGGCAGGAAGTCCCCGGCATCGCCCATCACCGCCATGCGCACGCCGATGTGCCCGATGGCGACGCCGTAATTGATCAGGCGGCCGGGCTCGCGCTCCCGATACCAGCGCTCGACGTCAGGGGTGCCGACTTCGAGCTCGAGCACGGTCGTCACCCCGTCCAGCGCGGCGTGCCGGTAATTCTCGTCGTCCTGCCCGTGACGATGCAGATCGACGAAGCCGGGCGCGACCACCAATCCGCCGGCGTCGATGATGTTCCGGCCTCGCAAGGGCCCGGCCTCGATGGCCGCGATGGTGTTACCGCGCACACCAACGCTGCGCACGGCATCGAGACCCGACTCCGGATCGAGCACGCGGCCGTTGAGGATGACGATGTCGTACTCCTGCATGGCGGCCGGCGCCGCCCAGACGGAGGCGGCGATCAAGGTCAACGCGAGGACATGTCGCATGGTGGCGTAGCTCCAGGAAACTGGTGACGGAACCGGATGATAGCGCGCACGGCCTCAGGATGCTCAACCGCCGAGGGAAATTCCCCACCTGCGCGTGTTTTCGCGGGGTGGGAATCGGTCCACTGCGGCGATCGCCGCGGGCGCCAACACCGGCTCGTCTGGAGCGGCTCTTGCAACTGGTGCCCTGAACGGGAGGCCTCATGAGCTGCACCAAGCGCTTCTTGAACGTCGAGTGGCAACACCATCACTGGCGCCCGCGGGTGGCCACGGCCGAGACCCTGACGGCCCAGGAGCCCGACATGTGGGCCCGGACCGTGTACCGCGATTACGTGCGCTGCGACAAGCTGGAGGTCTGCGAAGAGTGCGGCGCGGTCCGTCGCGAGAAGAGCTGTCTCTGCGAGGTCGCGACCGCGGAGCAGTGCGCGGTTTACCTCGCGTGGCGTGCCGGACACGCGAATCACCCGGTCTCCTAGCAGACCCGCGGCGCAACCTCAGCGCTTCAGGCGCGGGATGAACTTCGTGAGTCCCTGGATGGGTCCGACCTCGCCCGCGTAGACGTTGCCCTGCGCATCCACCGCCACGCCTTCGCCCATCGACCCGTACCCGCCCATGCCCGACGCCTGCTTCGAGACGTGCTCGGGCACGAAGTACCAGACCTCGCCGGTTCGGGCGTTGCCGACCCGGAGTCCCTTGCGCCAGCCCGGGTTGTAGTTGTCGTCGGATTCCGAGTCGATCGCGTAGAGGACGTCGTTGCGATCAATGTACAGCCCGCTGATCCGGCTGAACTGATACCACGTGTCGAGATGCTTGCCTTCCTGATCGAAGATCTGAATCCGCCGGTTGCCGCGGTCCGCCACGAAGAGGCGTCCCTTCGAATCCATCGCGAGCGAGTGCGGCCCGCGGAACTGGCTCGCGCCGTAGCCATACGATCCAAAGGTCTTGATGAACTTGCCGTCAGGCGCGAACTTGGAGATGCGGCCGACCCCGTTCGGCGGATCCTGATCCAGGAACTGGGCCCCGTGCGCTTCAGCGACGAAGATGCTGCCGTCCGGGGCCACGAGCACGTCGTTGGGCTCGGTGAAGTGGGTCGGCGGGTTGCCGGCTTCACCCGGCGTGCCGAGCGTCAACAGCACCTTCCCCTGCGGGCTGAACTTGATGGCGGTGTGGCCCTTGCCTTTCGCGTCGGGATACTGCTTCAGCTCGGCGGGCGTGGCCGACCGCGCATCGACGACCCACACGTTGCCTTGCTTGTCGACGTCCATCCCGTGAGGCCACAGGATCACCCCCGCGCCGAAGCTCTGGACCACCTGGCCGCTCGGGTCCAGCTTGACGATCGGGTTCACGGTCGAGCCGGCACATGAGTTGGTGCCGCATCGATCGCCCGCCCAGATGTGCTTGCCGTCGGCATCGACGTTGATGGCGCTCACCGATCCCCATCGCCGTCCATCGGGCAGCGTGCCCCAGTTCCGCACGGTTTCGTACGGGTTGGGCAGGTTGTTGATCGGTGTCACTTTGGCATGCTCGGGCGGACCCGAGGCGCCACGCGGCGGTTGTGCGGGCACCGGCGCTTGCGCGACGAGGAGGCCCGAGACGACGGCGACGACAGCCGTGCACGTCAAGACGGTGAGTGACTTTTTCATGAGAGACCTCTACTCCCGATCCTCGGCACGGCGCCCGAGACGGTGTCCGGACGAGGACGAAACCTGGCGGCGATCCCAGTTCCGATCCGCCCACCCGCGCCAGCCGCAGGCACGGCACCGGAACGGCCACTTCTGCGTGAACCGATGGCGTAACCGGTCCCATGTCCCGTGCAAGCGAGACGGGCGCAGGGGAAACCGGCCGCAGCGAGGACAACCTTGTAAGACCCGGTAAGCCACGTGCTCCTAAGAAGAATCGGCATCTTATCGTCCCACGAAGAGCAGCTGCAAGACTGAGGATTCATCCCCAGCCGCGCGAAAAAGCCCGGGCCCAGCCCCGCGTTGACGCCCGGAGCATCGGTAACCCTCACCAAAACCGCACCCGGCGCGTGGTATCGCAGTTGCACCACCTCTCGGTTGGCAGAGGTCTCTCATGAAAACCCGCACAGCCGTTCTCTGGATCGTCGCGCTCTGCCTCCCGGCCACATGGGTGGCCGCGCAGAGCGCGGAGCCGATCCAGGTCATCACGCCGGCCGTCGCCGGCAACCCGGGCGAGATGGCGTTCACCCACGAACTGGCCGTCGGCGTGATCGAATCGATCCCGCAGGCCGAACATGAGGTCCGAGCCTTCACTTCGCCTCGTCTACCATCAGGCGCGTCTTCTCCTCGACTTCGTTGGCCACCGGGATCAACGCCGGATCCTTGGACAGGGCCGACAGCATCGCCACCGGTTTGATCAGGCCGATGCGCGTCTGGCCGTGGTCGGTGAACACCGAGATGCGGCACGGCAGTGCCATGTTCAGGCGCATGTCGGCGGCCAGCACTTTCGCGGCCTGCCCGGGGTTGCACACCTCGAAGATCCGGCACTGTTCGTCGAACGCCAGGCCCTTGCTGCGCAGCGTGGCGCCCAGGTCGTGCACGTGCAGCACGCCGAAGCCGTGGCGCTTGACGGCGGCTTCAAGGTCTGCCGACGCCTGGTCGAATGCTTTCGCCGTCTCCACGATGTAATA
>Ga0209343_10004925_pt1 | contig 16386 bp, 15 predicted proteins | sample RifCSPlowO2_02_FD_184026 | JGI IMG/M metagenome (GOLD analysis project Ga0209343, IMG submission 184026) | Groundwater microbial communities from Rifle, Colorado - Rifle CSP2_plank lowO2_0.2 (SPAdes) (version 2) | ecosystem: Environmental > Aquatic > Deep subsurface > Groundwater | place... | reverse complement strand
GGTCAGTGTGACGCCCATAAAGTCCTTCAGCGGATCGTAGCCGGGATTAGCCATGATCGACGGCACCACCGCAAACGTGTTCGCCATCGCCAGCAGCGTGTAGCCGTCAGGCGCGGATTTTGCGACGAGGTGGGTGCCGACCAGGCCGCTTGCTCCGGGACGGTTGTCGACAATGACCTGTTGCCCGAGGCCCTCGGGGAGCCGTTGGGCGAGAGCGCGCGCAACGAGATCCACGTTTCCTCCCGGCGCAAAGGGCACCACAATGCGAACCGGCCGCGCGGGGTATCCGCCCGCACTCTGACTCTGGACTCCGGTCGCATGAATCGCGGCGATTGCCGCCGCCACAACGAGACTCGCTTTTTTCATTGCAGGCTCCTCAGCAACGCGCACCGCTCAGTGTGTATCGATGGTCAATTCAGGTGGATCAATACGAGCAGCTGTCATTGGACCCAATCCGAGATCATTTCCGCGACGAAACTGGTGCAGGGACGGCCACGGGAACAAACACAAATTGCCAATCTGCATAGGATATCAACTCCGCTGAACTGCATTTCAAGCCTTGGGTGGTTATCGTCCTGGATGTCTGCATCAGGTATTTGAATCCGTTGAGCGCAGTGATGTCAGTCGGGGTGCACCACAGGACATCGCCGTTCCAAAACTCAGGCTGGTTAGTGCTTGGTGTGCCGCCGCTGCGTATTTCGGCCACTACATCCAACCGCTTGACCTCCCACTCCCCACTGAACCCCGGCAGGCGCTTTTTGCCGGTGAGCAATTCCTGCATGGCGCCTTGTTTGATGTCGCGCTTCTTCGCAATGAGTTGCTTCAGGGATTCCATGAGGGCATCCGTATCGCTCAACGCCTCGGCGATGGCTTCTTGTTCCGCCTTTGTGGGTGGAAGCGGGATTCGTACCCGTTTCAGGATGGCAATCGAGAGTTCCATTCTCGTCGTGCCAACCACTGCGGTGGCCATTCGCCTTTGCGCGATATCTGACTGAAGCATCTGAAAACAGAATCTCGGCACTGCCCCCTCTCCCAGGCGCAGCCGAGCCAAGTCCCGGCTGATGTTGCCGTGAAATCCATCAGGCACTATCCCGATGCGTCCTGTCGTCCCCTTTACGGAAATAAGAACATCGCCGGGCCCAATACGGCTGCGCGTGTAAGGCCGTTCTACATCTGCGGATGCCCTGTGAATGTTAGTGGCGTAATCGGAATTCAAATTCTTGATCGCAAGAACCGGAATGCCGTTTCTGGTGTTTGAGCCCACCTGAACGATTCCGTAACAAATCGGCGAATCACCTCTGGCAATTTCGGTGAGCTGCGGATCACTCCAATCCTCCGGAATCACTCCGACCTCGGTCTGTTTGTAACCGACCATCACTTCCATGAGAATCCCATCTTCTCCAGGTGAGCGTTCACGGCCTGCTCCAACGTGGCGACCTGGCGCGCGGCGTGGGGCAGCGGAGTTTCGTAGCGTTCGGCCAGTTCCTTCACGCGCTGGGTCAGGGCCTGGCTGATGCGGTCCATCTCGCCGTGGATGGCGGCGGCGATGGCGGCCAGCCATTTGTCCTCCACCACCAGCGTCTTGATCTCGGCCTCGGTGAGCTTCGGATATTTGGCAATGGCCAGCGCGTCGAGTTCGGCTTCGGCATCCCTGAGCGCTTTCTTGAGGTCGGACTCCTCGTTACAAAGTCTTAGCCACGCATTCAGCACCGCAGCTTCTCCCTTGGATTCCTTATCGCCTTTGATCTCCTTCAGCCGGGCGACGACGTTGGCCTTGTTCACCTTGTCCAGCTCCGAGAACGCGCCTTCCTCGCCGCCGTGCTCCTCCTCCAGCTCGGTCATCTGGGCCGTGAGGCGCTCCAGCGCGGCCTCCTGCTCGCGGATGGCCTCCTGCTGCGCGGCGAAATAGCGGTCGATCACAAGCTGGCGCGGAACGAGGTCGCAGGTCCAGCCCTTGTCCACCTCCTTGCCTTTCTTGTTGGTTTCGATGACGCGGTAGGTCTCGGCCTTCCAGCCGTCGGCGGCGATCAGGTAACAATCGTCCTGCATGGTGGCGGCCCAGTAGTCCATGAGATGCTGATAGACGTCGTATTTATCGATGAGCGGCTTGCCCGTGTAGTGAGCCAGCAGGTCTTCCGCGAGGTCGTGGATGACGGCCTTGGGGCGGCAGCCGGTGGACAGGGCTTTGAGCGTGGTGGCACTACACTGCCGCCAGTCGGTGAACAGGTCGTTCATGCTCTTGATGAAGGTCAAGAACTCCGGGTGCTCATAGATCGTTGGCTTAATCGCCGCCTTTTCGACCGCCAGATCGAGATAGCCTAGGCGGTTTTGCTTGAACAGTTTCTGCCGGAGCTGCGGGCAAACGGCCCAGTATTTGGCTAGCGCATCGACATCGCGGGCGGGGATGCCGCCATTCAGGTGACCTTCGATGTCCTGAATGTCCTCGGCCTGCTGGCTATCGATGTAGCGCGGGAGGTTGAGGGTGAACGCGTTCTCCTCGATCTCCTCAAACCCGACCATGCGAGAATATTTGGGGATCTCCAGCCGCTTGTTGAAGACATCGACGATCTGGTGGAGGTCCATGTCGCGCAGGCGGTTCTTGTTGCCGTCCTTGAGGTAACCCGCGCTGGCGTCCACCATGAAGATGCCCTTGCGAGTGTGGGCGTTTTCCTTGTCGATAACGATAATGCAGGCAGGGATGCCAGTGCCATAGAAGAGATTCGCCGGCAGGCCAATGATGCCCTTGATGTAGCCCTTGCGGATGAGATTGCGCCGAATGTCGGCCTCGGCATTGCCGCGAAACAAAACGCCGTGCGGCAGAATGCAGGCGCCTTTGCCGGTGCTCTTGAGTGAGCGCACGATGTGCAGGAGGTAGGCGTAGTCGCCCTGTTTGGCGGGCGGCGCGCCGAAGTGCTTGAAACGCTCGTACGGATCGTTTTGCACATCCACGCCGTTGCTCCAGCGTTTGTCGCTGAAGGGGATATTGGCGACCACGTAGTCGAAGGTCTTGAGCGTGTCGCCGTCTTTGAATTTTGGATCGGCGAGGGTATTGCCCTGCACGATCAACGCCGTGGGATTGTTGTGCAGGATCATGTTCATGTGGGCGAGGCCCGCAGTGGCGGCGTCCTTTTCCTGCCCGTAAAGCGTGACCTTCGCGCTGGCTTCATCGCCCACTTTCAGCAGCAGCGAACCGGAGCCGCCGGTGGGGTCATACACCGTTGTATCGTTCGTGGTCTTCGCGTCGTGAATACCAATAATCTTCGCCATGATGCGGCTGACTTCGGCGGGGGTGTAGAACTGGCCCTTGCTCTTGCCGCTCTCGGTGGCGAAGTGGCGCATCAGATATTCGTAGGCGTCGCCCAGAATGTCATCGCCGTCCGCGCGGTTTTTACTGAAGTCGAGCGCCTTGTTTTCGAAAATGGCGATGAGGTTGGTGAGGCGGTCCACCATTTCCTTGCCGCTGCCGAGCTTGGTCGCATCGTTGAAATCGGGCATGTCGGACAGCTTGTTGGCATTGGCCAGCGGCGCGATGATCCTCTTGTTGATGTCGTCGCCAATGCTCGGCCTGCCCTTGAGCGCGACCATGTCCTTGAAACTCGCGCCCTCGGGAATCGTGATGGGCGCGTAATGCACGCCGGCGTACTTGTCGCTGACGTACTTGATGAACAGCATCACCAGGACGTAATCCTTGTACTGGCTGGCGTCCATGCCGCCACGCAGTTCGTCGCAGCTAGACCAGAGTGAGCTATACAGCTCGCTTTTCTTGATTGCCATTTACTACTTTTGGATCGATTCCATTATTCGGATTCCATCGGCACTTCTTCAGTCGAATGATCGTAAATATTCGTATATTCGAAACAAATATATTTACGCGGTAGGTCTATTGCCTGTAACCAAGCTCGGGAAATAGTCACTTTTGAACCCTCGGACTGAGAAACGTCTCGATACAGATTTTCAGCACGCTCCAAAAGAGCTAATCGTTCAAATATTTGCCGCGCATTCTCCAACAAATTCCCTTCGCCAAGGATGTGCTTGATGGACACCCACGCGACAAACGCATTGTTATCCCGTTGCATTTGTTCAGCAAACTGGCCGGACGCTAGTTTCTCAAGAACCCGCCCGAACCTACCTGCCCACCAATCGCCACGATCAGGCCGTAAACGCAACTCTCGCGGGACTATGGCAAGATGCTCAATGTTGTTATCGAGCGCGTGAATACCGCGATCAAGTTCATATGCTCGATCAGTTTCACGATCCCATAGATCATCGCACACCACCAGCTTTGGAACCTGCTCAATCAGTATTCGATGAATATGAAATAATTCATGCAATACCGAAGACTCGGGGAAATCGTCCCGCGACGCGATAAGTATCCAAGCCCCTCTCTCATCTGCCTCACATGCCATTGGAGTGGGTCCATCGCACTGTTGACGCGCCCGCTCAGGATCGATCCTGATCTCGATCTCTATTCCCGCCTTTTCCTCAATTTCCTCAACGAGCTGACGAACGTCAGCCGGTAGGCGGTTCAAGTACGCGTCTTCCATCCGCGCATCGCTTTACCCATTTACAATCCGGGCCCGGGTCGATTGATCAGAGGGAACCTCAACCATTGCCGTGTTGGGCGTGGTTATTCACTTCATCCACATCCGCGACCCGCCACCCTGCCTTCACAAGCAAAGCATCGATGGTTTTTCTTGCTTCTTCTTCGCTGGACAAAGAATTGCTCCTCCCCAATTTCATTCTACGCGCGATTAGGAGCGTGAGAGCGGGAAATCGTGAGATCGGGAGGTGGTGCGGGGGAAGGATGAAGGCGGAAGGATGGAGGAAGGAAACGCGGTGTCCCGTGACGAGTTGCTGGTACCCACGCTTGCGCCGCCGCTGCATGTATTGGCGCAGCGCCTCGTTCATTCGCGCCTGGTAGCGGCCGTCCTGAGCCTTGAACCAGGCGAGCACGTCGGCGTCCACGCGGATGCTGATCGGCTTCTTGATCGGCCGGAAGAACTTGCCGCAGACGGCGTCGGCCCAATGGTTGAATCGTACGATCACGGATGACGAGATAATGGTGACGATTAATGGTGACGAAAAATGGTGACGGGCGTGCCCCGATCACGCCGCAACAGGGTATTTGCGCGTGCCTCGTGCCACTTTCGCAGCGGCCCATGGGCTTCACCGAAAGCCGCAGGCTGGCGGCGGCGAGCACTGCGGTGAGACTCTTCGTAACTGTCTCCGGAACCCGTGTTGACGGTTCGACCGTGATGGTCTAGCCCGTTAGAGATCGACGACGTGGCGGAGCAGTGGGAAGGAGACGCGCCACTCGTGGCCATCGCAGGACACAGTGGCAGTTTTTTGGTTCATGCGAACGATGCTGCCCAGACGCTGGATGAGATCACGGCCTTCGAAGCTCACCGTGTCGCCGAGCGCAAAGTCAGCCCGCCCCAGTTGTCTGGGCGGTACCGGTAGAGGCGCTTGGCTCGGGTCAAGCTGGATCGCCGCATAGGGCACCCACCAGTACTGGGGCGGGTTCTCAGCCAGTATCAGGAGCTGATCGGACTTGAACTTGGTAATGCGGCCCTGCTGCATCCGATTGTCGCGCAGGTTCCAGAAGTGGACTTCCTGGCCGACGTGCAAGCGTTGGCGCACTGCCAGGATGCGCGTCGGACTCTGCAGCAGGTGATCAATGGCCGTTCGCAGGCGCAGCAGATCGAGGTCCGAAGCCTGCTGCAAGGAACTCATCAGGTCGTGCAAATCCATAGCCGTATGGAATGCGCAAATGTGTGTCAGCCGTTGAGTTCGTCGGTGAACTCGTCCTCGTCCCACGCCTTGCCGATCGCCGTGTCGAGTCGCTTGAGGAGTTCGAGGAGGGTCTCGTTATCGCGTCGAACCAAGCCTGCAAGTTGACTACTGCTGTCCACGGCGGTAGCGGCGCATGGAAACGGACCGAGCCGACCAACCTCGATAGTGCCTTCACCATCAATGAGACACTCAATATTGTCGAACTGCATGGATTCGCTCCTCGGTAGACCTCTCTGGGGCACCTACGCTTTAGAATCGTGCGTCGCGTTGGAGGCCCATCCCCTCAATCATATCGCCGATCAACGACAATCAGGCTGTGGCGGGCTTCCAGTTGAACGGCAGTAGTTCGGCCAGGCGATTGATGGGATGCGAAGGCAGCCGTTGCAGCACATCCTTGAGATACGCGTAGGGCTCGATGCGGTTGAGCTTGCAGGTCCCAACCAGCGAGTACAGGGTTGCAGCAACATGACCGCCGCGTTCGGATGCTGCGAACAGGTAGGCCTTGCGTCCCATCGCAATGGGGCGTATCGCCGACTCCAGCACGCGATCTGTCAGCGGCGGCGTGAATTTCGTCTGAATTGGCCGGTTTGGAATTCATGGCAGGAACGGGGGCTGTGTCGAGTACGTGACCGGAGAGATTGAAGCGGCAATCAGGACTCGATCTGGTCTTTGGCGCGGAAGCTCTTGCCCTCGATGATGACGGTTTCGGCGTGATGGAGCAGGCGATCGAGTAACGCGGAGGTGAGGGTGCTGTCGTTGTTGAAGACCTCGGGCCAGTGCTTGTAGGCGCGGTTGGTGGTGACAACGGTGGAGCCGCGCTCGTAGCGCCCGCTGAAGATCTGGAAGAGCGAATCGGCGCCGAACTTGTCGATGGGCAGATAGCCCAGTTCGTCGATGATGAGGATGCGTGGTTTGAGGTACTTGGCCATTTCGCGCTTGAGGCCGCCGTTGACCTGGGCGGCGGCCAGGGTGTTGATGATATCGACGGCGGTGGTGAACAGCGCCGAGTGGCCCTGAAGACAGGCGGTGTGGCCGAGCGCGATGGCGAAATGGCTTTTGCCCATGCCGACGCCGCCCAGGAAGATCACGTTGGCGTGGGTTTCAAGGAAGGCGAGGCGAAACAGGTTCTGGATCTGGGGACGGTTGATCTTTCGGGGCCAGTTCCACTGGAACTGGTCCAGGCTCTTGAGCATGGGAAAGCGGGCGGCCTTGACGCGGCGTTCGATGCTGCGGGTTTCGCGCCGATGGGCTTCGCCCTCGACGAGCCGGGCGAGGTATTCGACATGGGAGTGACTTTGGGCGGCGGCCTGTTGGGCGAGCGGCTCGAAGTGCTCGCGGATGTAGGGCAGTTGCAGCGTGGTGAGGTTCGCGCGCAGCGGGGCTTGCGGGTCAGCTTTCATGGTCTTTGCGCTCATAGGGCGAGAGGTCCGGCGGGTCGATGTCGATCTCGAGCAGATCCTGGCAGCGGGTCAGATGCAGGGGGCTGGCGGCGGGGCGCTCGCGCGAGCGCATCTCCAGGAGGTTGGCAATGTACTCGCAACTGAAGGCGTGGAAGGCGAGCGCATCCTCGATCGCACGGGCGACGGCCTCGGTGCCGTAGATATCGCTCAGGGCGACGATCTTGCGCAAGTGATGGCGGGCGTTGGCGCGGCGCTGTTCGAGCCCGTCGTAGTAGGCCTGCGCCTGGGGGGACAGACTCAGGAAGCGCAGCCACAGGCGCTGCTCGCGCGCGTTGGCGCGTTGCGCGATGAGTAGCTTCGGATGGTCCGGATCCTCGATGTCCTGGCGCCGGTCGTAGCAGCGCACGTGCCGGGCGATGAGCTGGTCCTGGTGATAGATGCAGATCCGATCCGGGTAGGCCTTGAGGGTGACGCGCACGCCGACGTAGCGGGCGGGGACCGAATAGTGGTTGGTGTCCAGTGTCACGCGAAACTGTTTGCCGGCGCGCGCGGTTTCGATGCGGCCGATGTCGTAGGGCATCGGATTCAGTGGCCGCAGCCGGGGCTGCTCCTCTTGGAACAGATCGATGGGACGGCGTCGGGTCTCGCCGTGGATGCGCACGTTGGCCACCGTGTCGAGCCAGAGTTGCGCGGCCGGGTTGATGGCGCTGAACTCGGAGAGTTCCAGACCGGCGAGGAAGTTCTTCTTGACGTAGCCCACGGCGTTCTCCACACGCCCCTTCTCGTTGCCGCGCCCTGGCGCGCAGGCCGAGATCTCAAAGCCCCAGTGCCGGGAGAAATCGAGGTAGCGGGCGTTGAACACCGGCGCGCAGCCCGCCAAGCGCTGCAATACCGCCGACTTGAGGTTATCGACCATGATCTTGGCCGGAACGCCTTGGATGGCGGCGAACGCCTGCTCGTGACAGGCGAGGAAGTGCTCCAGGGTCTGCGAGACGGTGAAGGCCACATACAGACGCCGGCTGTGCGCGAGCACCAGCACGAAGAAACTCAAACGCCGGCGGGTGGAACCGACGGCAATCGAACCGTACTCGCCCCAGTCGACCTGGGCGCATTCGCCGGGGGCGAAGGCGAGCTTCAGGAACGCCTCGCGGCGCGCCGGACGCACCTTGGCGACGTAGTCCTTGAGGATCGTCAGCCCACCGCCGTAGCCCGCCTCTCGCAGGCGCTGGAAGATCTGCTGCGTGCTGTAGGGGTGGCTCTCCAGCAAGCGCACCACCTGGTCCTTGAACGCATCGAGCCGGCTCGCCCGCGGTGCGGATGCGCGCGCTTCATAACGCGCGCGCTTCACCCACTTGGCTACCGTCTGCGGGTGCACGCCCAGCACGCGCGCCGTTTGCGCGACGGTGAGCCCCTGGCGATCATGGTGATCGCGGATCTTGCAGAAGGTCTCGTAGTCGATCATCGTCCCGCCTTGATCTGTGCGTGTAGCTCGGCGAAGCGCTCGCGCCACCGTTGCGGGGAGATCTCGTACGCCGGTGCGGGGGATACAGGCGCATCCAGCGCGAGCACCTGGTAGAGTGGGCTCTCGTAGGCGATGAGCCCCCAGCGCACCAGATCGGCGCGCGCCTGGCCAAGCCGCGCAGGCGCCATCGACAGGCGCTTGGCGATTGACGCGTCCGCGTAGTAGCTCAGTCCCTGGGCATCGGCCACGGTGACCAGAAACAGGTAGAGCGCGCAGGCCGGCGCATCACAGCGCTCGAGGTGTCGATCGCGCACCAGGCGCTGATCGAGCCAACTGAACTGCGCCGGAATCCGGCGCACCCGCTGCCCATCCAACACGTGCTTGATCGTCATGACGGGTTCGCCCCCGCAAGATGTCGTGCCCCAGTTGTAGCAGCCGCCGGGAGGCCTTGGCGATGTCCTCTTGCAACGCACTGTCGGTGAGGTGGGCGATCAGTCCAATCAAAACCGTGGGTTGGGCCGCCAAGACTTCTTGTAACGCAGCCGGCGCGAAGAACTCTGAATCGCCATGCGTTTCAATGCCTTGGGCGGAGGAGTCCTCTTGTAACGCAGGGGCGGTTGCAGCACGGGCACGGCGCCAGTACCCCGGATGCGCAGCGCGCCAGGCCTGCACCCGCGCCACATTGATCGCCCCGTGGAAGTAGTCACGGTTCTCCGATTTGGCAAGCCAGCGGCGCTGACTCCTCGCCTTGCTCGCTTGGCGGCATGCCGCTTTCGCGCAGTGCCGCTGATGCCGCAGGTTGCGTGGATCGGGTCGAAATAATTCCCCACAGCACAGGCACTTGCGTCGTCTCGCGTGCTTCATCGCTCCGCCTCCCCTTTGGGCGGATCATGCGACGCAACTACCGAGTGTGAACGGCGCTACGGATGCGCCCGGAAGAACACGTAAAACCAGGCGAAGAAGACTTCTGAGATAAAAGACTTCGAAGAAGATCGACGAAGAAAATACACGACGTTCATCCCGACCAATTCACACGACTATCGGAACGACGGTGACACCGTACCCAGAATTTGCCAATAGCTCATCTATTAAGGCCTCAAAAAATGTCCTTTGACGACGGAACAAGGCTTCCCATCAGGGGGCCTGCCGTGGTGCGCTGCCCCTTCACTTGAAGTGTATGATAGTCTGATTAACTGCGCTGGGCTGTTTGTATGAAAGTCATCGGAGCGTGAGAGTACTCAGAAGGACCTGGGCTCGTCCGAGCAGGGAATGGGCCAGATGCTGCCGGCGACAGCAGAGCACAACGATGGGCGCAAACGCGTAGTAACGGGGTCAGGGTCAGGTCTTTACTTTATAGTCACTCACTGGTGGTCAATCTAATGAAACGATTAGCGGAGCTATAAAGTAAAGGCCTGACCCTAAGCCTCCTACGCTTGGGACATCAGTTTACTGGAGTCGACCCGACAGCCACCGAATAAAAAGTCCACCAAAAAAAGCGATGAGCATCGAGAGCAACCCGGCTACCAAAGCGGAAAATGCCCACACCCGCCGGTCCTCACCCTTTCGGTCGGGATGGTTCCAGTTCGTCGCGAGCTTCAAGGCGAGCCAGCCCATCATTGCCGTCGAATAGCCAGACGCATCGACGGCGACTAATGAGGCAAAGAAGATTCGCTCCGTGATGCCGGTAATGCCCGCTGGTACGCCACGCAAGGTCTTCTTCTCGAGCCCGGATCTCCCGCGCAGCCAGTCAAGAAATACCACCAGCACGAAGTGGCCGACCAGCGTGGTAATCACCAGCCCCACAATCCAAGCTACGGCTATTCCGACCATATCAGCCCTCCCAAGCCGCTTCGGCGGGGTTTCTTTCTCTCAATTCCCTGCGCCGTCCTTGCGTGGCAAGGGCGCTGCGATGCGTCTATGTGTCGGCGCGGTCGCACTTACCCTGTACTTACACCCTACGGACCCGCCATCACGTAGTATGTAACTCATTGTTTCTTGGCACCCCGGAGACGAATCGAACGTCCGACCTGCCCCTTAGGAGGGGGCTGCTCTATCCACTGAGCTACCGGGGCGTGAAAGGCCATTTTACCGTAAAATTGACGCTCTCCTGGCTGTGAACAACCCCCGGTTATGCTCAAGAGCGTCGATCACATCGTTCTCACCACGCGCGACCTTTACAAATGCGTCGATTTCTACACGCGCGTGCTCGGCATGCATTTGGAGCGCTTCGGCGACGGGCGGTTCGCGCTGCGGTTCGGAGACCAGAAGCTCAATATTCATCCGCCGGGTGTCAAGGCCGGCATCAAGGCGAAAAAGCCCACACCCGGCTCGCTCGACTTGTGTTTTCTCGCCGACCGGCCGCTCAATGAAGTGATCGCGCAGCTTAAACAGCATGAGGTTTCGATTGAAGAGGGACCCGTGGTGCGTACGGGTGCGCGCTTTGCGATCCGCTCGGTGTATATCCGCGATCCGGATAACAATCTGATCGAAATTTCGGAGCCTGCGGAAAAGAGCTTGGGAACCGCCGATTAGCCCTTTATGCCGTTAGTCACGCTGGACGGCGCATGCCTCGCCTTCGGGCATGTCGCGCTGCTCGACCATGCCGGTCTCACGCTCGACAGCGGGGAGCGCGTGGCGCTGATCGGGCGCAACGGCAGCGGCAAGACCAGCCTGCTCAAGGTGATCGCCGGCCTGCAGCCGCTCGACGGCGGTACACTGTGGCGAGAGGCCGGGCTGCGTATCGCGCTGGTCGCCCAGGAACCGGTGCTCGATCCAGGGCAGACGGTGTTTGAAGCGGTGGCGCAGGGCGCGGGTGAAGTGCGCGGCGTTCTGCTCGAATACCACGAACTGTCGCAGCGACTCGCCGCGACGCCGGATGCGGCTGCGCTCGACCGGCTGCACGAGGTGCAGCACGCGCTGGAACACGCCGACGGCTGGAGCGTCAACTCGCGCATCGAGTCGATTCTCACCCGCCTGGGGCTTGCTGCCGACGCGGTCGTCGGGCAGCTCTCGGGCGGGATCAGAAAGCGGGTCGCTCTGGCGCAGGCGCTGGCCGCGGCCCCCGAGGTGCTGCTGCTCGACGAGCCCACCAACCATCTCGATATTGCGGCGATCGAATGGCTTGAGGCGTTGATCAGGGACTTTGCGGGTTGCGTGGTGTTCGTGACCCACGACCGGCGTTTTCTCGACAATGTCGCCACCCGCGTGATCGAGCTCGACCGCGGAAGACTCGCGAGCTTCAGCGGCGGTTTCGCCGAATACCAACGCCGCAAGGAGGAAATGCTGCATGCGGAAGCGGTCGCAAGCGCGCGTTTCGACAAGCTGCTCGCGCAGGAAGAGGTGTGGGTCAGAAAAGGCATAGAGGCGCGGCGCACGCGCAACGAGGGGCGCGTGCGGCGGCTCGAACAGTTGCGGCGCGAGCGCGCTGCGCGGCGCGAACGGGTGGGGCGCGTGAGCTTCGCCGTGGACGCGGGCGAGCGTTCGGGACAGATGGTGGTCGAGTTCCGCGATGTGAACAAGCGCTTTGCCGACAGGCGGGTGATCGGAGGATTTTCGACCCGCATCCTGCGCGGCGACAAGGTGGGCCTGATCGGCGCCAACGGCTGCGGCAAGACCACGCTGCTCAAGCTGATCCTGGGCGAGCTTGCGCCGGACAGCGGCAGCGTGCGGCGCGGCACGCGGCTTGCCGTGGCCTATTTCGACCAGTTGCGCGAGCAGCTCGACGAGGACGCAACGCTGATTGAGGTCATCAGCCAGGGTTCGGAATACGTCGAGGTGGCGGGCGCGCGCAAGCACGTGATCGGCTATCTCGGCGAGTTCCTGTTTCCGCCGCAACGCGCCCGCGCCAAGGTGTCCTCGCTGTCCGGCGGTGAACGCAACCGCCTGCTGCTCGCGCGGCTGTTTACGCGCCCGGCTAATGTGCTGGTGCTGGATGAACCGACCAACGATCTTGACATCGAAACGCTGGAGTTGCTCGAAGCGCTGTTGCAAGACTACAACGGCACGCTGTTCGTGGTGAGCCACGACCGTACTTTTCTCGACAATGTGGTGACGCAGGTCATTGCTTTCGAAGGCGACGGCTTGTTGCGCGAGTACGCGGGCGGCTACTCGGACTGGGAGCGGCAGCGGCGCGCAGAACCGGCGCCGGTTGATAATGCGATGCCCCGACCGGCCCGGAAAACCGCATCAGCAGCGCGCATCGACACCCGGCCGGCGCCGAAGGCCAGGCTGAGCCATAAAGAAATCCGGGAGATCGAGGCGCTGCCGCAGAAAATCAGCGTGCTCGAAGAGGAGCAGGCGAAGATCACGGCCGAGCTTGCCGACCCGCTGCTCTACCGCGATGTGCCGGAGCGGGTCCGGGCGCTGCGGAGCCGCTACAGCGCAGTGGAAGATGAACTCATGCTGTGCCTCGCGCGCTGGGAAGAACTCGAAGCGCGGCACAAGGCGGCCCAGCGCGGTGCGCAGTAAAATCAGTAACGGGGAATGGGGAATGGGGAATGGGGAATGAGGCGCTCTCTGTCATTTCCGTGAAGACGGGAATCCAATTTTGCGGTTCGGACGCGTGGCGCCATCCGATGGGTTCCCGCCTGCGCGGGAACGACAACCATTCTGTCATTCCCGTGAAGACGGGAATCCATACGGCCTGTGAAATTTGCCGTTACGCGTACATTTTTGCCAGACCGCGGTGAGCCAGGGCTCACCCTGCCAATTCTGGTCACCGGTCACTGGTCACTCATTTTTTCGGCATGAACGACTTCTGGGCCCATTGCGGCTTCAAACTGCTCGAGCGCAACGGCGACGGGCGGCTCGTCGTCACCGACGACTACCTGCGCGCCTACTATCTGCGCCCGGAGCTGGCGCCGGTGCCCGAGGCGTGCGACAAGGAACGCGCGCTGCATGCCTCCCTGATCGCCGATCCCCGGCGCGAAGTGACGGATGCGGAGATTGCGGCCATTGCCGACGAAGATGCACGGGAAAACTACCGGGTGGTGTTGCGGTTCCGGCGTCAACTGCTGGCGGCGCCGACGCTGGAGGCGTTCTATTTCGATCTGTTCCGGCGCGACGTCGCGGTGCCGCCCGATTTCATCCACCACACGACGCAGGCGATCCTGCGCGGCATTCTCGACGGCATCCGGGACGGGCTGGAAGCGCGCGCCGCGGAGCTCTTTTTTCGCAAGCAGCGCGTCACCGTCAAGGACGGGGCAATCATGCTCGCCGACGACGAGACGGTCGAAATGCACGCCACGGGCAGCGCCTTCGGCGGGCTCGGCAAGTTGCTTCTCGAGGCGCAGGCGCCGCTGCGGATGGTGGAACTCGATGTGCTTGACGAAGGCAACAGCGCCGAGTACTGGCGGCGCGACGAGCGTTTCGATACCGTGCTCAATCTCGATTTCGGACGCCCGGGCTGTCTCGCGCTCGCCCGCGTGCTCGAGCGCTGGATCGCGCATTTCCACGGCATTCGGGTTGCGGTGAAACCGGTCCGGGAGATTCCGGATGAGGAGTGGAAATGGCACGTCGGGCTTGATGCCGAGGCGACCGCGATGCTCAACGAGATTTATAATGGCGGCGAAATGGAAGAAGAACGCATGAAACGCATCATCGGTCTGTTCCGCGTCGATTTTCCCGACCGCTCGGCGCTGCGCGCGGCGGCGGCGGGGGCGCCGGTGTTCCTGGGATTGGCGACGGCGCCCGATGGCACGCTGCGCATGAAACCGCAGAATCTGCTCATGAACCTGCCGCTCGCGAGGCGCGCATAGATGAGTCCGGGTATCCGTACGTCAGCCGCCGAGCGCTGGGAAGACATCGTCGCCGGCCCCGAGGAGGAGATCGATCTTGCGGAGGCGGCGCTGGTGCTCGCCGCCGGAGAATATCGTGATCTCGACATCGATGCTTATCTCAAACGGCTCGACGAAATGGCTGCGACGCTCAAGCGCCGGCTGCGTCCGGATATCAGCACCTCCGAGGCAATCATCTCGCTGAACCACTACCTGTTCGAGGAGCTCGGATTCGCCGGCAACGCTGAGGAATACTACGATCCCCGGAACAGCTTTCTGAACGAGGTGCTGGATCGCAAGCTCGGCATCCCGATCACACTGTCGGTGCTCTACATTGAGGTGGGGCGCCGCATCGGATTGCCGCTCCACGGCGTCTCCTTTCCCGCGCACTTCCTGGTGAAATGCGTGCTGCGTGATGGGGCGATCGTGCTCGACCCCTATGCCAAGGGGGCGTCGCTCGGCCTGGATGACCTGCGGCAGCGGCTCACGGCGTTGCGCAACGGCATCGAACTCGAGCCGGCAGTGGTGAAAAGCATGCTGGCGGTGGCCGGCAAGAGGGAAATCCTCGTGCGCATGCTGCGCAACCTCAAAGGCATTCACCTGCACCAAAACGAGCTTGACAAGGCGCTCGCGGCGGTCGACCGCATCATCGCGCTCGCGCCGCAGGCTGCGGACGAGTATCGCGACCGCGGCAGGATCTATCTCGACCTCGAATGCTTTCGCGCCGCGCTCGCCGACTTCCGATCCTATCTGCTGCTCAGACCCGAGGCTGACGATGCGGGCGAGGTGCAGCGCAAGGCGGCTGAGCTGCAGCAGCTCGCAGCGCGGCTGAACTAGTGCCGTTTCAACTTGTTTCTCCAAAGTCCGGCGGCTCACTTGGCGCGGACGGTCGGCCCTTGAAGGAATATTTGGATTAGGACAAATAGTTGGAACGGCACTAGTGTGGTGAGTCATTATTTCGATGCAGAATTCGTGGAGCCGCTTGCGTTGAGCCGGCGTAGGTCAGGTTGCCGTAGCGGCGGCTACCTGACGCCTGGCGGATGTCGGGGAACGCTACGCGGACCCCGACCTACGCCCAGAATTTTGCAACCAATTAACGACTCAGGATACTAGGGTACCCCGCGGGCTGATCCATTATTGAGCGGAGTAGCCGGCTTCCCTGAGCACTTTCGCCCACTTCGCGATCTGGTCGCGGGTGAATTTGTCGCACTCCTCGGGTGTGCTGCCGAGCGGCTCCATGCCGAAGCCGGCGAAGCGGTCGATGAAGTCCTGCTGCCGGGTCATCCTGGCGATCTCGCCGTGCAGCCGCGTGACGATCGCGCGCGGCGTCTTCGCGGGAGCGAGCAGTCCGAGAAATCCGCTGACGTCAAACCCGGGAAGTCCTGATTCCGCCATCGTCGGCAGGTCGGGCACGGCCGGCGAGCGCTTTGCGCTGGTCACCGCCAGCCCGCGCACCCTGCCGCTCTTGAGATGGGGAAGAATCACCGGCAGGTTGGGGAAGACCACCGCGATGTCGCCGCTGACGAGCGAACTGATGGCAAGTGCCGCGCCCTTGTATGGCACCTGCACGACTTTGATTCCCGTCATCGCCTGGAGAACCTCGATGGAGAGGTGCGGCGAGCTGCCGAGCCCGGAGTTCGCGAAGTTGAGCTTGCCGGGTTGCGCCCTTGCCGCGGCGATGACGTCCTTCACCGATTTCCATGGCGAGGCCGCATTGACCGTCATCACGAGCGTGGGCCCGGTTGCGATCAGACTTACGCCGGAGAAGTCCTTGATCGGGTCGAAGGGCGCCTTCACGACGCTGGGGTTGATCACGTAGTTGATGCTGTTGATGAGCAACGTGTAGCCATCAGGCGCTGCCCTGGCGACGATTTCGGCGCCGATGTTGCCGCTCGCGCCGGGGCGGTTGTCGTTCACCACCGGCTGGCCCACGCTGTCGGAGAGTTTCTGTGCGACC
>Ga0209343_10004921_pt1 | contig 16392 bp, 20 predicted proteins | sample RifCSPlowO2_02_FD_184026 | JGI IMG/M metagenome (GOLD analysis project Ga0209343, IMG submission 184026) | Groundwater microbial communities from Rifle, Colorado - Rifle CSP2_plank lowO2_0.2 (SPAdes) (version 2) | ecosystem: Environmental > Aquatic > Deep subsurface > Groundwater | place... | reverse complement strand
CCAACCAAGCCGAAAAATATGCTCAACAAGAAAATCCCGAAAGGATTCGGGATTTTCTTAAAAAGATTGGTTCGAACTTCCGAATTGCCGACCGCACTTTGGTTTTGGATTTCAAAAATGCCTTCAAAATTGCGACAAAATACAATGCCGAGCGGCGAAGCCGCGAGGCAACATCTTCCCAAATCGGTGAATTTACAAATTGGCGGAGAGGGTGGGAGTCGAACCCACAAGTCCTTGCGGACGCCGGTTTTCAAGACCGGTGGAATAGCCATTATCCGACCTCTCCAAATCTTGATTTATGTTTTGGATTGCTAGTTCCTATTTTTTCAAAATAAGTATTAATTCCTTCCAAATCTTCAATTTGAACACTCCTATTATTTCTTATTTTTGCTTTAAAACCTAGCTCTGTTAAGATTTTGTAAACCGAATTGATTAAATTCAAAGAAGCGTTAGTAAAATTAAGTCTTTTATAACTGTATGTTTTATTTTTTATTCTGTGGCGTTCGTAAAAAATACAGCCATCTGTGTCGAAAAGACCTCGGATACAAGCTTTCTTGAGTTGCTTGTTCTGTTTAATCCAGTCGGGAATATCTACTTGTTGTTTAACCTTATTTCCAATTTTCAAACCAATTGATTGACAAAAAGAAACTAATTTTTTTCGTGATACTACTATTTGAAATACAGAATTTTTTTCTTGCAGATAAATAGATGGTTTTATACCAAATAGTTTTTCTATCAGTTGTGTTACAAAATTAGCATATTCTTTGTCGGTAAAACAATTTAGTGAAACGGTTGCTTGTTTGTTTGTTATACCGCCATCACCCAACATTATTCCAGTAAACTCTGCTAACTCTAAAGACTTTTTAGGAATGTCGATGCTTTTGGAAACAAAATATCCGTTTGGATTATATTTCCCTTTTATTTCCCACCATTCCGTCCATTTCTTTTTTCTGTACTCTTCCTTAACTGGGATTTTCCCATATCTGTTGTTAAATTTAGCCTGCTTTTGGCAAGTTCAATAAATCTTTTCTGTTCCCCGCTTGGAAACCGTACCCTTTTAGGATATTTTATTTCTAATTCGGCCACTCCTCCATCATATCACAAAAATAAAAATATGCGAAAACTAGATAATTTATGAAACACCGCTCGAAATGAGCAAAAAGACCCTCTGCGGGTCTTAGTTTTTTTTGTTGGATTAGTCTTTGGACAAACTATAGTAAAATACCATTTCGGCTTCCGATTCCGATTTTCAATTTTGGCGGAGGGGGTGGGAGTCGAACCCACCTGACCCCTTACGGGGTCGAGGTTTAGCAAACCTCTGCACGAGCCGTTATGCGTCCCCTCCACTACTTATATATTTCGTCTCTCTTAGCTATTTTAAGTATAAATATTTCTTTGTTGTTCTTGACGATATCAAAAACCACCCTATAATCTCCTATTCTGAAACGAAAACCTCCTAATTCATTATTTACCAATTTCTTTGCAAACTTCAAAGGGTTGTTTAAAGTAAAAAAGCGCACCTTATCGGCTATGCGCCTTTGAGTAGCTACCGAAAAACGGTGCAAATCGCTTAAGGCTTGCTTGGTATAAATTATCTTCCAGTCAAAGGCCAAGGTCTTGAAGGACTTTTTCTTGAGGAATTATTTCTCCTCTTTTTATTTGTTCTCTGGCGAAAGCAATATCTTTTGCGTGTTTGGCGTATTTTTCAAGCGTGGCAAATCTTTCGTCAAGCTTTTTAAGGCGTTTTTTTATCTCATCTTTCTCTCTTGAAACCGTTTTGATTTGGTTGGATAAAACTTGATTCATGTCCCAATGCTAACAAATTTTTGAGCAAAAAACAATAGGCAAAGCACTACCCCTTGGCAACGACTAAACCGATGACTTTTTTTGCTCCGGCTTCCTTTAATACCCGAGCGCATTCGTCTAAAGTTGCGCCGGTAGTGGCGATGTCGTCAATCAGAAGAACGGTTTTGTTTTTTACTTTTTCCGGCCGGGAGCAAATAAATATGCCTTCTGTGTTTTTTATTCTTTCTTCTTTGTTTTCTATTTCTGCCTGGGGCTTTTTGTTTTTTATCCTTTCCAGTGCGTCAATAGCAATTTCCAATTTAAACTCTCGGGCCAATTCTTCGGCTAAAAGTTCGGACTGGTTATAGGAACGCCAGTTAAACCTCAGCCGGTGCAACGGTAGGGGAACAAGGACAATCTCGCTTCTGTAACTGTCAAGAAAGCGGTCTTTATCTTTTTGTTTTAAAAATTTTACCAGAATCTTGCTTAGAGGCACTTTTGTTGAGGATATAAACTTATATTTTAAAGCCCAAAGCATTTTTTTGACCAAAGGTTCTTCATAGCTGGCGGCTATCCAGATAAAATCTAAAAAGTGATTTTTTTTACAAAATGGGCAGGTTTCGCCCCGGTCGGTCGGAGACGAGCAGAAGGCGCACTCAAAGCCTTTTCTTAAGTTTATTTTTTCAAAACAAAGTTGGCAGAGAATTTTATCGGGATCGGAAGTATTTTGTATTTGGCGGCAACCGAGGCAGTGAATAGGAAAAAGCAGGTCAAATAAAAAGTCTTTAAAGCTTTCTATGGATAACTTCATTTTGCTTTTGTGCTATACTTAAAACTAATTATGGATTTTGGTTTTTTCAAGAATTTTTTGGCTAAAGGCACTTTAGGGATAGATATAGGTACTGCCTCAATCAAAGTTGCCGAGCTTTCAAAAGAAAGCGGGCGCTTTAAGTTACTGAATTATGGAATCTTCCAGCTTGAGAATCAAGAAGAAGCCATAGAGACCAAACAGAAGATTACTAAGTTGCCGGACCAGGATATTGTTTGGGGCATAAAAGAGCTTATTGCTCGTTCGGGAATGAAGAGTAAAAACGTAGTTGCCTCAATTCCCTCGTTTTCAACTTTCTCAACAGTTATATCTTTGCCCTATCTGTCAGAAAGAGATTTGGCAAAAGCTATACCTTTTGAAGCCAAGAAGTACGTGCCGATTCCGATTGATGAAGTTGTCTTAGACTGGTCAATCATCAACCTAACCTCCGAGCAGGCTGGCGGGGGACAGGTGGCGGCCGGAAGGGTTACTCCCACGGTAGAAGTTTTCTTGGCGGCTGTTCCCAAGCATGAAACGGAAAGATATAAAAAGATTATGAACGCTGCGGGTCTAAATTTGGCGGCTCTTGAGCTTGAGAACATAGCTTTGGCCAGATCGCTGATGGGCAATGACTTGAGTCCCGTCGCTATTGTTAATATAGGAGGAAGGAGCACCTCTATTCTAGTTATTGACAAAGGTTTTGAGAGGATAAGCCATAATTATGAGATTGGAGGATTTGAGATAACCAAGTCCATTGCCCGGTCTATGGGGGTCAGTCTTTCCAGAGCGGAAGAATTTAAAAGAACAGTTGGTCTAAAATCAGACAGCACTAAAGTTGTGGGGGAAGCAATGATTTCTTTGTTGGATATGATTGTCTTTGAATCAAAAAAGACCATAACCACCTATGAAAGTAACAAAGGCGCAAAAATACAAAAAGTTTTTTTGTCCGGCGGAGTAGCCAATATGCCGAGTTTTCTTGAATATTTTAAATCTAAGATTAATTTGGAAACTGCTATCGGCAATCCTTTTGTGCGTGTGGTCTATCCTAAAGAGCTTGCCAAGATGATTCCTGAATTAAGCCCGACCTTTTCAATAGCTGTGGGTTTGGCCATGAGGGAAATTTGAGTATCAGTTAAAAAAGCCAATTTTGTTGCCGATATTTTCTTTGCCGAGTTTTCATACCGAGCATAACGTTTGGTCAAAAAAGAAGTATAGGTTATAATAAAAATAACTAAATGCCAGAAGGAGGGTTAATACAACTTCTTCCAGAGACAAGAAGAAAACTGGAAATTAAACTTCCCGGAGAAAATCGACCGGTTTATTTGGCGATGGGTTTTTTGGTTTTAGTATTTTTGGTTTTCGGAGGTTTGAAAATATATTCTTCTTCTTTGAAAGACAATTTGACATCCTTAGACCAAGAGGCTACTGCTTTGGAGACAAAAAGAGACAGGGCTTTTGAGTCTGAACTTTTGGTTTTAAACAAGAGATTTGCTTTGTCTTCGGGTTTGATTAACGAACATATTGTCTGGTCTGGAGCTTTAAGTAAGCTCCAGAATCTTATGCCCAAGCAGTCACAGATGGACACATTTTTTGCTGACACTCAAGCCGGCAAAATAGAGCTCAAGGGCAAGGCTATTAGCTATACAGTCATCGCCCAGCAGATTGCCAGCTTTTTGACGGATGAATCCGTTGTAGATATTGATTTGAACAAGATTAACAGCTTATCGTCCGGCATGTTGGAGTATGATATGAAAATCGTTTTTGATAAAAACAAGTTTTTAGTTTTTAAGAAGTGACTTCAGGATGAACTATAAAAAATTAATTGGATCAGGTCTGATTGCTCTGGGCATTATTTTTCTGCCCGTTTTGATTATACCCGAATTCAGCACCATTTCGGCTGTTAAAAGTGCTATCCAGCAAAAAAAAGCGGCTTTTGATAAAAAGAAGATTTTGATGGACAAGATAGACAGTTTAAGAAAACAGACCAAAGAAAGGCGCGGTGACCTTGAAAAGCTGGCGACCATTTTGCCGGAGAGCCGAGAGACTCAAGAGATAGTTGTCAATATTGAAGAAATGTCTAAGGAGACGGGGGTTGAATTAAAAACATTGAAGACAGCTCTTATACAGCAAGGGGGAACAAGTGTCAGTGGGACGAGGGCCATGCAAGTTGAAATCAGTAGCTCCGGACAGTATAGGTCTCTTCTTGACTTCATAAAATCAATTGAGAAAAATTTGAGAATATTGGATGTTCAGGAATTTACTTTGTCGTCAGACAGTTCGGCGGCATCAGCGGGCGGGCTTGTTTTTTCCGCCAAGATTTTAACTTATTTTATTGAAAAACCTCTAACGCCCTAGGCGCAATTTATTATGGCTCAATCAAGCATAAAATCGGATTCAGAAAATTTGTTTATCGGTTTGATAATATTCGCCGGACTGGCAGTGGCTTATCTTTTGTACTCAAATCTGGTTCCGGTTGATCCTTCTGATTTTTCTCCCCCTACTCCGGCCAGATTGGAAATTGCTTCGGAGATTGAAACAATGAGCTTGGATTTTAGTGTCTTTGATCACGTCCTTTTTAAACAGTTAAAAGTTTTTGGAGTTATTCCGGTCGGTTCAGGCCAAACTGGCAGAGAAAATCCATTTGCTCCTTTTTGACTTATCCTAGCAAACGGTGTGAAAACTCGGCAAATTGCAACGTCGGCAGATAATTGGCAGTTAAACTACAATGATTAAGCTTCCCCAAGTTCTCATTCAGGAACTGGTAAAAAGAAATCTTGTCGCTGAAGAAAAGATTGAGGAATATGCAGGGCAAGCCCAGGACCAGAATAAAGACTTCGGGAGGATTTTGGTTGAACAAGGGCTTGTCGGTGAAGAAGACTTGCTGAAGATAAAAGAAGAGGTTTATCACCTGCCTGTTTTTGATTTGATTAAATCAAAAACAGAAATAAACATGGAGCTTTCCAAAGTTATTTCCGAAGATGTAATAAATTTTTATCAGATAATTCCTTTTGCTAAAACAGAAGCTGTCTTAAGGGTTGGCATCCTCAATCCGGAAGATATCAATGCTTTGGAGGCTTTAAAATTCATAGGTGAAGACAAGGGTTTGGAGCTGGAAAGATTCCTTGTAAGCTATAAAGATTTTGACCGTCTTCTGCAGAGCTATTCTTCTATTACCAGCGAGGTTGGTGAAGCTTTGGAAGTTAAATCTGCTGGTGAAATGGACGCTTCCAAGCCTAAGCTTGAGATACCAAAAACCGGTTCTTTGGATCAGATTACAGCCGATTCACCCGTAACTCGGGTGGTTGCGATTATGGTAAAACATGCGGTTGAGAATAAGGCTTCTGACATACACATTGAACCGATGGACAGCACTATTCGCGTCCGTTTCAGGATTGATGGAGTTCTGCAGTCAACTCTTTCTCTGCCCAAAAATCTTTTGTCGGCGATTGTTACCAGAATTAAAATCTTGTCGGAGATGAAAATTGATGAGACTCGTTTACCGCAAGACGGGCGCTTCAGTACTTACTTGGACAGAAAAATTGACTTTAGGGTTTCTTCTTTGCCGACTCGGCATGGTGAGAAGATAGTCATGCGTATTTTGGATCCTTTGGTCGGCAATATTGATCTTCCTGATTTGGGACTTTTCGGTCGTTCACTGGAGCTAGTTTTAAAAAACATAGAGAAACCTTTTGGCGAGATACTGATTACTGGACCCACCGGTTCCGGCAAGAGCACCACTCTGTACTCTGTTCTGAAGAAGTATAATAAAGAAGGGGTAAATATTATTACTTTGGAGGACCCGATAGAGTATTTTTTAGAAGGCATAAATCAGTCTCAAGTTCATGAGGAGATTGGTTACACTTTTGCCAGCGGTTTGCGCCATATTTTGCGCCAGGACCCGGATGTCATTATGGTCGGTGAAATTAGAGACAAAGAAACGGCCAGTTTGGCGACTAATGCCGCTTTAACCGGCCATGTGGTGTTGTCCACTTTGCACACCAATGATACCGTCGGCGTGATTCCGAGGCTTATAGATATGGGTGTGGAAAAATACCTCATTGCGCCGACAGTCAACCTGGCTATTGCCCAGAGGCTTTTGAGGAAATTGTGCAAAAAGTGTAAAATTAAAACCGAGCCCAATACTGCCGAGAAAAAAATGCTTGACCAGGCGATTAAAAACATACCGGCCGCTTATAGGAAAGATATCCCTTCGGAGACAGATTTTATTTATAAGCCGTCAGAAAAAGGTTGCCAGGAGTGCAATGGCAAGGCTTATAAAGGACGGATTGCCATTTTTGAGGTTCTGGAGATGACCGATGAACTTGAGCAGATAATTTTGGGCCAGATCTCGGAGGCAAAGATCAGGTCTGAAGCCGTCAGACAGAATATGATTACGATGTTTCAGGATGGAATTATCAAAGTTTTACAGGGCACGACTTCTTTAGAGGAGCTTTTAGAAACTGCCCAGGAAGAAACTGAAGAAGAGGAAAAAATTAAAGTTTAAAATTTAAAAAATATTTTTATGAAAGATTTGGCAACTTACAAAAATGAGATTGACGAATTGCTTCTGCTTTTGGCTCAAGAGCGGGGTTCTGATATCCATCTTTCTCCGGGCGTTTTTCCGACCATCAGGGTGGATGGCAGACTTATTCCTTTGTCAAACAGAGCCGTCCTGGATTCCGAAACCATTGAAGGTTATGCCACGGCGCTTATCGGAGAAGAAAGAAAAGCAAGGTTTATTCAAGAAAAAGAAGCCGATTTTTCATATATGGTAGAAGAAAAGGCCAGATTCAGAATGAATATTTATATGAGCAAAGGTAGCTTTGCTATTACCGGCCGGCATGTGCCCTTTGAGATTAGAACTATAGAGCAACTAAAACTGCCCAAAATCTTAAAATTTTTTGCACAACTTTCCCAGGGTTTTGTTTTGATAGTCGGACCCAACGGACATGGCAAGTCAACTACATTAGCGGCGCTTATAAACTTAATCAACAAAGAAAGGGTGGAAAAGATTGTTACGATTGAAGACCCGATTGAGTACATGTTTGTGTCCGACCAAAGCATCATTGACCAGAGAGAAGTTTATCGTGATACAAATTCTTTTGCCAATGCTTTGCGGGCAACTTTCCGAGAAAATGTAAATGTCATTATGGTGGGAGAGTTGCGTGATTATGAAACCATGAGTGCCGCCGTCTCGGCGGCTGAAACCGGACACTTGGTCTTTGCATCTTTGCATACCAACAATGCTGCGCAGACAATTGAAAGAATAATTGACAGTTTTCCGCCTGCCCAACAGTCCCAGATTATTTCTCAATTGGCGAATTCGGTTTCCGGCATTATTTCCCAGAGGTTGATTCCCTCAACAAAAGGAGGCTTGGTTCCGGCGGTGGAAGTTTTGGTGGCCAATTCCGCCGTAAGAAATTTGATCAGGGAGAATAAAACTGAACAGCTGAATGTCGTTATTGATACCAGTGAGGAGGCGGGTATGATCTCAATGAATAAATCTTTGGCCGACTTGGTCAAGAAAGGAGAAATTTCTTTGGAACAAGCCGAATTCTTCTCGCTCAATCCTAAAGAACTAAAGCTGCTACTTAAGCAATAAGTTTTTTTATTATGCCCCAATTTCACTATGAAGCGAAAGATAAAGAAGGCAAGCTAATCCAAGGCACTATAGGTGCCTTGTCTGAAAACGCGGCTGTTGATACTCTCCACGATAAAAACCTTACTATTTTAAGTCTTATTGCCGTTGATAAAACATTATTCAAGGGTGATATTGGTTCTTTTTTGATAAAGCCCAACAAAAAGGATGTTACCGTTTTTACAAGACAACTGGCTACGATTATTGCGGCGGATATTCCTTTGATTGAAGGTCTGGAAACTATAGCCAGCCAGGCGGAAAAGGAAAGCTTTACCAAAATCATAAAAGAAATGGCCGAGGATATCAGGGGCGGCAGTTCGCTTTCGGTGGCTGTTGCTAAACAGCCGAAACTTTTTGGAGATTTTTATGTCAGTCTGGTCAAATCGGGAGAGGTGTCCGGCAGATTGGAGCAAACATTAAACTATCTTGCTGATTATTTGGAGAGAAGCCAAAGTCTAAACTCCAAAATAAAAGGGGCAATGGCTTATCCTATGTTTATAGTTTTTGCTTTGGGTTTGGTGGGTTTTATTATGGTGACTTTTGTACTGCCCAAACTGCTTGGTATCTTGACCGAGTCAGGAGTTGAAGATATACCCTTAATTACCAAGGTTATTATTAAGCTGACCAACTTTGTCAACAACTACAGCTTACTGATTTTGGCATCGTTGATTTTCTTGGTTTGGTTTGTCAGGCAGTATGTAAAAACCAACTCTGGCAAATATCGGATTGACCGTTTGAAGATACGTTTCCCCAGGCTTGGCGTGATTGCCCGCAATGTCTATATCGCTCGCATGTCGGAGACACTTTCAACTTTGGTTAAAGCCGGAGTGCCGATACTGGAAGGCTTAAGAATTACCTCCGAAATAGTCGGTAACTTTATTTTCAGAGATATGCTTTTAGAAGCGGAAAAAAATGTCAGAAACGGAGGCAACATATCAACGGTTTTGTCTCAACACAAAGACGTGCCAAAGTTGGTTTCCTCAATGCTGGCCATCGGTGAAAAGACCGGCAAAACTGATTTTATGCTTGATAATATATACAAATTTTATAATGCCGAAGCCGAAAGGGACATACAAAACCTTTCCCAATTGATTGAACCAATTCTAATTCTACTCTTGGGCGTTGGCGCCGGACTTTTGGTTGCCGGTATATTACTGCCGATTTTCAGTTTGGTGGGTGCGGCTTAGCGTCCCGATGCCGAAGTTGCCTTTCTTAAACTGCACGAGCCCGACTTTGTCGGCGGTCCCATCTTGAGACTTCGTCTCAACAAACAAGTCAACTTCGGCAGCGGGACACTGTTGATATCTTTTCTTTGTACCTTTCGTTAAGTGTTATATACTTTTTATTAGTAACTAATGCTGGCAACAATCGGCAAAAGCAGTAACAGTCGTTCGCTGCTTTTGTTGCTTACTGCCTTTCTAAATTTAATGAAAACTTTTTCTAGAAAAAGCTATCTGCCAGCTGATTCTCTCAAGCTGTCCGGTGGTTTCACTTTGGTCGAGTTGTTGGTGGTTATTGCGATTATCGGTATCTTGGCAACCTTGTTGCTTTTGCAGCTTGGCACGGCCCGGTCTAAGGCCAGAGATGCGTCCAGAATTGCCCACGTTAATCAGGTTCGTACAGGTGTGGAATTCTTCTTTGATGATAATGGTAAGTTTTTGGATACTACAACCATGTCTACTCTTGCTCCCAAATATTTGCAGCAAATTCCTCGGGATCCATTAGCTTCTGACTGTACGAACAATATTTATGATGGTCGTGTCAGCGGTGCTACGCAATGTTATGGTTATTCTTGGAATCCGGCGACCAACCCAATTCGCTATCAAGTTTGGGCAGAATTGGAAGTTTGGGCTAAGGCTTTGGACCAGGACACGGATATTAACTCTACCGGTTGGAGTGGAGCGGCTGTTGTAGGCTCTAATGATGCTAAAACCCAATGCACACTGGCGGCTACCAGTGACTGTGTTTACGACCAGGGTCAGCCGTAGGAAGCCATTGAAGTCCACAGCCTCTTGATTGCCGATATTGCAAGCCGAGGTTATGTAGCCAGCGAAGTTTGATAACCTCTTAGGAACTTAGATTTATTTAAAGGCCGTCTTACAGGACGGCTTTTAGTTTGCTATAATTACTCTTATGTTCGTGGCTATAATTATTTTTGTTCTAGGTTTAACTATAGGCAGTTTTTTGAATGTTTTAACCTACCGTTTGCCAAAAGGTCTCGATTTTGTTGTGGGCCGATCCAAGTGTCAAAAATGTAGTCACGTTTTGGCTTGGTTAGACATAATTCCTCTTTTCAGCTTCACTTTTTTGAAAGGCCGGTGTCGTTACTGTAAAAGGTCAATATCCAAAAGGTATTTTTTTGTGGAAATTCTGACAGGCTTATTGTTTTTAACTTTATTTATTTTGCAACAGCCTGACAGCCTCTACGGATATCTGGACCTTTCTTTTTGGCTCTTTATTTCCTCAACGCTGTTGGTTTTAGCCTTTATTGACTTGGACTATTTCATTATTTTTGATAAAATATTACTAGTTTTATTTGTTGTCGGTCTGGCGTATCAGTTTTTAAGGGGATATGTTTTTTGGCTGGAGCCGGCGGTTGTCGGAGGTTCTTTGAATATTAGCCATAACTTGCTTACCGCCTTTTTGTCGTTTGCTATTTTTCTTTTAATTTTTTTGGTCACGAAAGGTAAGGGTATAGGCATGGGAGATATAAAGTTGTTTTTTGTTTTGGGTTTTTTATTCGGTTTTCCGGCGATACTCGTCATTGTTTATATAGCTTTGATTGCGGGCATGGTTTGGGGGCTGGCGCTTATTTTGTTTTTCGGCGCCTCCATGAAATCAAGGGTCGCCTTCGGTTTTGTTCTGGCCAATGCCGCCATTGTTTTTATACTTTTCAGCCAATTTTTAATAACGAAGTTTACGCCCTATGTTATCAGATTATATCTATGAAAAAAGTAGCGATCAGTTCAGGCTAACACTCGAACTTTTATGAAAAAAGACAATAAGAAAAAAATCAGAGCTTACCTGATTCTTATCGGTGTTTGTTTTGGCCTTTTGCTTTTTCTGGACCTATTTACTTTGGGCTCAAACATTTTCAATTTGAAAAAGAGCCAGACGACGGAATTTAAAAGAACCGCAGAGGTCAGAGTTTCTGATCAGACGGGTGAAACCAGAATGTTTTCGGGTGAAGTGGTTGAGAACATGACCATTTTGGATGCTCTTCTTGCTGCTGCTCAAAGTGTCAACTTTGACGTTGACTATCTTATTGCGAACGGGGAGCTGGAAATCCGTTCAATTAATGGCTTGCCGGAATCACCTGTTATGTTTTGGAACGTTTTTTTGAATGGCGCACTCATTAGCGTCAAAAATTTGAGTTCACTTGAAATTGAGAATGGCGACCTTGTTGAATTTAAGCTAATGTCTGTTGTAAATGAAAATAAATAAAAAAAATGCAGGTTTTACTCTGATAGAGATGATTATCGTGGCTCTTTTGGTGGGAGTCTTTTCAACATTTCTGCTCATTAATCTTAGGGGTTTTTCCACCAATGCTGTGATTTTGGAGCGTGCGGCATTGGGAGTGGTCTCTGACCTAAGAAAGACTCAAGGTCTTTCCATTGCCGGAGTTTCTTTCCAGGGCGCTTCTGTCTGTGGTTACGGTATCCATTATGTTGACAATGAAACATATCTGATTTATGCCGGAGGCGAAGGTGTATGCAGTACATCAAACAAAAACTATCAAATTGGCAACGACATTTCTTACCAGCTGGTAAAAATTTTTGAAAAAAACGTGGAATTTAAAAATTCTTTTAATGACGTTTTTTTTCTACTGCCTGATCCCAAAACATATATTAACAACATTTTTTCTTTATCAGCCTCACCTTTGACCATAAGCATTGGTTTTAAAGGCCTTACTTGTCCGGCTTACTGTAAAACAATTTCTATATTTCCTTCAGGAAAAGTTGACTTAAATTGATTTGATGAAACTAAAAACAAATAATGAAGGTTTTACTTTAATTGAGTTGATTACGACTCTTTTGGTTCTAGTCGCAGTCGTTCAGATATTTGTTCTGATAACCGGTGACATTACCAGTTCGTTCCTGGTTAGAGACAATCTTATTGCCGCCAACCTTGTGCAGGAGGGGATAGAGGTTGCCCGCAACATAAGAGACCGTGACTGGTTTTTGGGAAACAGTTTTGGAGCATCTCTGCCGGCGGGTACTTGGAGAGTTCAGTGGAATTCAAATTCTCTTCTTCCTCTGGATTTAAATCCTCCACTAAAAAAAGATTCAAATTACGGGGTTTTCAGTTATGACATTGGAACGGACACGGTTTTTAAAAGGACGCTTTCAATAACCATGATTTCACCTCAAGAAATTAGGGTTACCTCCACTGTTATTTGGAACTTCAAGGGTTCAGCCAAAAACATTACTGCCGAAAACCACCTTTTTAATTGGTTTAAGTAAGATTAAAATGAAGACAAAAAAACAAAAAATAAAAAATTCTAAAGCCGGGTTTTCTTTGATTGAATTTTTGGTGGCAATCACTTTGGGGTCTGTTGCTGTTATGGTAATTAGCGGTATTTTTGTTCAAACCTTGCGTTTACAAAGAAAGGCATTCTTTATTCAAAGGGTTCAGGAAAATATCAGTCTTGCTCTGGAGGCTCTGGCTAAAGAAATTAGGGTTAGTACGATTTCAACTTCTAACACAAACTGTCCGGTTTCTCCTGCCCAGCTTTTAACCATAGCCCATCCGGTTAACGGCAATCTGGAGTATTCTTTATCCGGTGGGGCGATCCATCGCAGAGCGATTGATTCTGGTGTTGACACAACCTTGAGTTCGAGTGGGATTTCTGTAACTCGTTTGGGTTTTTGTGTTAGCGGTAATTCTTTGGATGACAATTTTCAGCCTAGAATTACAATCTTGCTTTCCGTACAGAATATTAATGGAGTTGAAATTATTCCGATAGACATACAAACCACGGTTTCCCAGAGGTTGTTGAGTAATTAATATGCAAATAGGCACGATAAAAAAAATAAAACTGCAAGATGGTCAAATACTAATTTTTGCCGCAATTATACTGGGAGTTATGGTGCTAACCTCAATATCTTTGCAAGCAATTCTTTTGTCTAAGCTTAGGCTGTCTGCAGAAGTAAAAAATTCAGTCGGTGCGGCCTTTGCCGCAGAAAGCGGTTTAGAGTGGTGTTTATACAACAACCAAACCTCTCCTTTGCCTACACCTTGGCCGGCGCCAATTATGGCAAACGGGGCAACTTATCAGGTTTCCCCCTCCGATTGTACCGGCGAAGTCTTAAAATCAATCGGTACCTACAAAGGTGTCATCAGGTCCTTTGAGGTAAGCTTCTAACCACAACTTTTGTATTTTAGCTGATTAACCTATTCGGCTGTAAGTCTTAGGCTTGGCCAAACGCAAGGGTTTTGGTATTTTGTTTAGACGCCCATGCTTTTAAATGAAGCCAAAAACAGAATAGAAAAGCTTAAGGTGCTTATTAACAAATACCGTTACAGTCGGTTGGTTTTTGATAAGCCGATAGTGGAGGAATCGGTTGAGGATTCTCTCAAGAAAGAACTGTTTGATTTGGAACAGGCTTTTCCGGAGCTGATAACGCCGGATTCTCCGACACAGCGGGTCGGCGGAGCACCTCTCAAAGAATTTAAAAAATTTGTCCATCCCGCAAGAATGCTTTCCTTTAACGACGCTTTTGGAGAAGACGATATGTTGGACTGGGAGGAGAGGTTAAAAAGAATTGACCCGCATGCAACCGAAAGCGGCTTCTACTGTGAGCTTAAAATAGATGGATTGGCCATAGAGCTTGTATACAAAGATTCCGTTTTCCAAACGGGCGCTACGCGTGGAGACGGTTTGGTGGGTGAAGATGTTACCCAAAATCTTAAGACAGTTGAGGCGATTCCGCTTAGGTTGTATAGTGAAAAGAATCAAACCCAAAGCACTTTGGTTGTTAGAGGAGAGGTTTTTATTGCCAGAAAAGAATTTGCCAGGATTAATCATAATCAGACCAAAAAAGGCGGGCCTGTTTATGCTAATCCAAGGAATCTGGCTGCCGGGTCAATAAGACAATTAGATCCGAAAGTTACTGCCGACCGAAAACTGAATTCTTTTGCTTATGCTTTGGTTTCCGATCTGGGTCAGAAAACCCACGAAGATGAACACCATCTTTTGCATGGACTCGGTCTAAAAACCAATCCTCACAATAAATTCTGCCGAGGTCTTAAAGAAGTTCAGGAGTTCAGGGACTATTGGGAAAAACATAGAGAAAGTTTGGATTATGAAATTGATGGCATCGTTGTTCAGGTGAACGACAATCAAATGTTTAGGAAACTGGGTGTGGTCGGCAAAGCGCCTAGAGCCGCTATCGCTTACAAATTTTCTCCAAAGGAATCCACAACCAAGGTTAAAGATATAATCATCAGTATTGGCCGGACCGGAGCAGTGACTCCGATTGCAATTTTGGAACCGGTTGGGATTGGTGGTACGACTGTTTCTCGCGCCACTTTGCATAATGAAGACGAAATCAGACGTTTGGACGTCAGGATAGGGGACACTGTCGTTGTTGGTCGGGCTGGCGATGTTATTCCTGATATCAAGAGAGTTCTTAAAGAGTTGCGCGTCGGTCGTGAAAAGATTTTTCATTTTCCGGATAAGTGTCCGGTATGCGGTCAGCCAATCAAGAGAACTGCAGGCGAAGCGGCTTTTAAATGTGTGAATAAAAACTGTCCGGCTATTAAGCGGGAGGCAATTTACCATTTTGTGTCCAAGGGGGCAATGAATATAGATGGTGTTGGACCGAGGATTGTTGATCAGCTGATGGATGTCGGGCTGATCAAAGATGTGGCCGACCTTTTTACTCTAAAGAAGTCAGATTTACTGAATTTAGAGCGCTTTGCTGAAAAGTCAGCCGAAAATACGATTCAGGCTATCGGTTCGCATAAAGAAATTTCTTTGGATCGCTTTATTTTTGCTCTAGGTATTCCTCATGTCGGATCGGAGACAGCTCTTGATCTGGCTCGTAATTTTGGCTCTCTGGACAAAATAGGCAAAGCCAGAACAGAAGAACTTTTGGAAATCAAAGACGTTGGTATGGCAGTGGCGGAGAGTATTTATAATTGGTTTAATTTAGAATCCAACCAGAGACTTTTAAAAAAGTTTGCTTCGGCCGGTTTGCGGGTTTTGAAACAGCAATCAGTCCAAAAGTCTTCAAAACTTAAGGACAAAACTTTTGTTTTTACCGGTACTTTGGAAGAATTAACCAGGGAAAAAGCCGAGGAGTTGGTCAGGGAACATGGCGGCAACGTTTCATCCGCAGTATCTAAAGAGACCGATTTTGTTGTGGCCGGTTCCGAACCGGGTTCAAAATATGAAAAAGCAGAAAAACTGGGTGTAAGGGTTATAAGCGAGAAAGAGTTTTTAAATTTGCTGTAGTCTTGCCTTTGCCGTTTTTTTTTGTTAATCCTCAAGAGGCTTTATAAGCCTTTTTGTAACTTGAAAAAAAGGAGAAAAACTCAATGGTTCACTTCGGAAAAAGTTTTTTGAAGGTTTTTGTTTTGTTGCTTATCGGCATTGTTATGACTTTGCCGGTTTTGGCGCAGGATGAAAAGCGGGCGTTGCTTTCACTCGGTCTCGGCAGAAGTTCCAGTGTTGAAACCTCCGGCAGTACAAAAGTAAATGTCGGTGGCAGTTTTGCCTATAAATTGTTTGAAAACTCGGATTTTTACGTTGAACCGGGACTTTATGTCAACTGGCCCCGTAAAGAGGTTCTTAACTTTGGTGATGAAAACGATTATCTACCGCTAAGTGTCAGCGCTATGACCGCCATTTTTGATCTTAATGGTAGCTATCTTTTTGTGAAAGAAGAAGGCCGATTTGCGCCTTTTGTCACCGGCGGACTGGGTTTTTTAAGAAACTCTTTTTCTGCGACTGACGGATACTATGCCTATAATCTGGGTTCCGACTCTCATTTTTCCAAAAACGTAGGAGTGGGTTTTAACTTTTTTCTTGGTGAAGATCGGAATGTTTTTTTTGGGGGACTTTGGAAAAACTACTGGAGTTCTGCCGGTAACTTTCATGTTTTTTCAGGAAGGGTGGGTTTTCGTTTGTAAGGCAATATAAAAGCCATTTTTAGTG
>Ga0209343_10004920_pt1 | contig 16393 bp, 20 predicted proteins | sample RifCSPlowO2_02_FD_184026 | JGI IMG/M metagenome (GOLD analysis project Ga0209343, IMG submission 184026) | Groundwater microbial communities from Rifle, Colorado - Rifle CSP2_plank lowO2_0.2 (SPAdes) (version 2) | ecosystem: Environmental > Aquatic > Deep subsurface > Groundwater | place... | reverse complement strand
TCACGTGTGCGATGGTTTCTGCCCGATCTGGGGTAGGCGACGCGGTAATCGGTGGCCCTCCCTCTCAAGCTTACGTCCTCGTGTATCCCGCCTCTTTCTGACCGCGGATGGCAAGCACAAACACCGTGTCAAGTTCCGCAACGTATCGATACAGCGCCACGTAACCGCGTGCGCGGCGCCCGATCACAAGTTCTCTAAGGTCCGCCCGAACGGGCCGGCCGATCAGCGGATTACGTTCCAGCACGTCGATTGCCCGCATGATGTCTTCAATGCGCGACGGGCTGTCCGCCACCTGATGCAGAAAGAGATGTTCCAGGATGCGGTCGAAATCGTCCCCAACCTCTGGTGCGAGCTCGACGCGCGACATGACTAGCGCGCAAGCGTTCTCGGCTTCGGTCGAGCAATCTTGTTGCCGGTAAGCCGGCGCTCAAGATAGCGACGCATCTCATTCCACGGCACTGTCTTGCCGGAGGCGAGAATCTCGGCGTAACGCCGCTCGGCCGTATCCTGGAACTCCCCCCGGCGCTCTTCCTGATCAGCTTTCTCGGCTATCGCTTCCAGGATGAAACTGTGTGCGGTGGTCCCAGCGCGCTCGGCTGCGCGAGCGATGCGCTCCTTGAGATCCTGCGGCAGGCGTATGGTGGTTGTGGACATCGCGAAGCTCCGCTGAAAAATGCACTGTAGCACAATAGTGCTACATCGATGTGCCTCGGAGCCGTCCTTCTCCTGTGCACGAGAAATCCGGAAGTTATTGCGGCCACGCCCGCGCGAGCAGGGCCGCAAACGCGGTGTTGCCCGGCAGCGTTCCGAACGCCGCGCCGCCTTCGCCGCCCAGACGCGATGCGCAGAACGCCGACGACACGAAATCCGGTGCGTGTCTCAACAGCAGGCACGCCTGTGTCGCGAGGGCGACTTTCTCGATCAGGCGCCGGCCCTGGCTCTCCAGCGACGCGCGGTCCGTCAGTTCATCCTTCAGCCGGGCCAGATAACGGTCATAGGCCGGATGACCTCCGGCTGCGGCGGCCAGCTCCGCCTCCAGTGCTGTCAATGTCTCGGGCTCGCGTGAGAATGCACGCAGCAGGTCGAGGCTCATGATGTTGCCCGAGCCTTCCCAGATGGAATTGAGCGGCGCCTGGCGATAGAGCCGCGCGAGCGGGGCTTCCTCGACGTAGCCGATGCCGCCGAGCACCTCCATCGCCTCGGCCACCACGACCGGGCAGCGCTTGGTGATCCAATACTTGGCCACCGGCGTGAGGGCTCTGCGAATAGCGTCTTCGCGCGCATCGCCCTGGCGATCGAAGGCCCCGGACACGCGCATGGCCAGAGCGGTGTGGGCTTCCACTTCCAGCGCCATGTCCGCCAGCACGTTCTGCATCAGCGGCTGGTCGATCAGGCGCCTGCCGAAGGCCTCGCGCCGGCTTGCGTGATGCAGCGCATTGGACAGCGCGGCACGCATGATGCCGGTCGACCCGTTGGCGCAATCCAGGCGCGTATACGTGGCCATCTCGATCACCGTCGGAATGCCGCGCCCTTCCTCCCCCACCGGATACGCCAGCGTACCGGCGAATTCCACCTCGGCGCCGCAGTTGGAGCGGTCGCCCATCTTGTCCTTGGCGCGGACCAGGTGCAGGGGGTTGCGGCTGCCGTCGGGCAGCAGGCGCGGCAGAAAGAAGCACGACAGCCCACGAGGCGACTGCGCGGTGACCAGAAAGGCGTCGCACATGGCAGCGGACAAGAACCACTTGTGCCCGGTGAGACGGAACCAGCCGCCGCCGATGGGTTCGGCGCGGGTGCTATTGGCGCGCACGTCCGAACCGCCCTGCTTTTCGGTGACCCCCATGCCCATCATCACCCCGCGCTTTTGCCGGGCGGGGATGAAGCGTTCGTCGTAGTCCCGTGACAGCAGCAGCGGCAACCAGGTTTCGGCCAGTATCGGCACCCGGGACAACGGCGGCACCGCGCCGTAAGTCATGGTCGTGGGGCACAGGCTGCCGCATTCCACCTCCGCAAACATCTGGAACAGGGCGGCACGGCGCACATGGCTGCCGGGTCGCGGATCGGCCCAGGCGCCGGTATCGACGCCGTGGCGCTTGAGCCAGCGCAGGCAGGTGTGCCAGGCGGGATGAAACTCGAATTCGTCGCGGCGGTGGCCGTAGCGGTCGAAGTTCTTCAGCACCGGCGGATTGCGGTTGGCATCTTCCCCCACCTTCAGCCATTCTGCGCTGCCGATTTCGGCACCCAGCGTCAGGAGTTCCTCCCGGGCCCAGCCGGCACCCTCCCGGGCGACTGCATCCTGCAGTGCCTGATTGATGCCGTATAGATTGGTGTTCTCCAGGACCTCCGCCACATTGGTGACGGTATGCGTGGAAAAATCCGCTGCCGGCGGGAGTGCCGGGCAGCTTGCGCTCCAGGTATCGCCTTCGTTCACTGACGTGGCTCCCTCGTCAACACCCTCTCAGGGCCCCAACGCCCTGTAGAGGAACGGCAGGCCCGCGTCCATCCGGTGATCGATGTCGGAGTGGCCGTCGCCGTATTCCACGCAGGCGTGCCGGACGGGCCTTCGGGACCTTTGAGTGCCATGGGTGGTCTCGCGTCGGGTGATGTCGTGCGATTGTGGCACGTCTGCGATCCGGGAGTTGGGCGATGACATGGCGCTCATTGGCCCCAGGGTGGCCGGGCGCTTGACTCGAGTGCCATATTAGCTAAACTTAGCTAATCCATGCGAACTATGAGGCCGCAATGAAACCCGTCAACATTCACGAAGCGAAGACCCGATTGTCCAAGCTGGTCGAGCGCGCCGAAGCCGGGGAGGAAGTCGTTATCGCCCGGGCCGGCAAGCCCGCGGCGAAACTCGTCCCGTTGGCCAGGGCCCGGGGCCGGCGCAGGCTCGGTTTGCTCGACGGCAAGTTCAGGATTCCCGAGGACTTCAACGCGCCGCTGCCCGAATCCGTCCTGCGCGCGTTCGAAGGGAGAAAGTAGTGAGACTGCTGCTGGACACGCATCTGCTGCTGTGGGCGGCGGCGAGCAGCAAACGCCTGTCGCCCGAAGCGCGGGAGATTCTGGAAGACGGCACCAACGAAGCCTATTACAGCGCGGCAAGCATCTGGGAAATCGCAATCAAGAGCTCGATCGCACGCAGGGATTTTCGCATTGACCTTGACGCCCTGCGGTCGGCCCTCCCGAAAATGCAGCTGGTTGAGCTTCCGATAACCGCCAGCCATGCTGCCGGGGTGATCAGACTACCACCCATTCATCGAGACCCGTTCGACCGTCTGCTGGTCGCTCAGAGCATGGCCGAGCCGCTCACGCTGCTGACCAACGACGCGTTGCTCGCGGAGTACGGGGCCAGCGTGCGTGTCGTTTGAGGTTTGGGATAGGGCCGCGCGCTGCGGCGGCTGAGCCGCGTCTCATATCACCCCTGCCAGACGCCATACCCTTCCTCCTGCAACCCGATCGCGAGTTCCACTTCCATGTCCCGCGCCGCCTCGTAGGGCATGGGGTTGTAGACCTCGTAAAGCTCGGGCATGAGCCGCAGGCCGTACAGCCGCACGAACTTGTTCGACTGGATTCCGGCCTTGTGCTTGTCGAACCGCTCGTCGGGGGAGAGGCCGGTCATGCCCACGTAGACGCAGTGCTTGGTGGGATCGTAATCGGGGTTGGCTTTCCGAAACCTGGGCTCGCTGAGGACGTCGTTGGAGAGCAGGACGACGTATACGCAATGGTGATGCGCGGGCGCACGCTTTCGCTTCATCGTGACAAGTGGCGCTGCAGCAATTCCAGGCCGGCTCGAGCGAACGCGCTCATGTTGGCGACCCGGTCGGCGCTGCCCGTTTCGAGGGTGATCGCTTCTTCCGCCGCGTCTTCCATACCCGAAATGGCAAGGCAGGAGTGCCCCGGTGCGTCGCCGTACGGGTTGCCGGTCGGGCCAGCAGCGCCGCCGATAGAAGACCGCCCGACGAGGACTCCGCGACCGCGATGGTCTCGCGCCGTTGCTTGAGGAGCATGGCCACCTGCTCGGCGAGGGGGAGGAGAGTCTCCATGGGTATTCAGTTCCCGAATCGAATATGAAGGTGCTATTAGACCGTATTTGCTTTCTGAGGAGTCACAGCCAGCTTACTCTGGGGAAACTGTGCTCGCTGTTGCCTGCGAATCCATGGTCTGGTGCATGATGACGGTTCCTGTCCAAGGGAGGCACGCATGAATCCGACCGCAACTCTGCTGCTCTCGCTCGCGGCCCCGCTTGTTCCGGTCCTGGCATGGGCCGGCGGCTCGAATTACGGCATCGCGCCCGGCGCGCATCCCGAACTTGCCGGCAAGGTCAGCGAATGGCCGGTTCCGACACCCAAGTTCGCGCGCGATCCGGCACCCGCGCCCGACGGAAGCATCTTCATCTCGGTGATGGGCGGCAACAAGGTGGCGCGCTTCGACCCCAGGGCCCAGACCTTCAGGGAATGGGACTTGCCCTCCGGCCACCGGCCGCACGGCGTGCTGGTGGACAAGCAGGGCATCGCGTGGACCACCGGCAACGGCAACGGCAGCATCGGCCGGCTCGATCCCGCGACCGGCAGGATCACCGAGTTCAAGACGCCTTCGGGCGGCGGCGGGCCGCATACCCTGGTCATCACCGACGACGGAGGCACGATCTGGTTCAGCCTGCAAAGCGGCGACAAGATCGCGAGCCTCGACACCAGGACCGGCGCGATCCGCGAGTACCCGACTTCCGGCGGACCGTACGGCCTCGCGCTCGACCGAGCGGGCAACGTCTGGTTCTGCCGCATCGGCGACAACAAGATGGGCAGGCTCGATCCGAAGACCGGCAAAATGAGTGAAGTCGACACGGGCCGCGGCTCGCGACCGCGCCGCGTCGCCGCCGCGCCCGACGGCATGCTGTGGGTCGCGCTCTACGGCAATGGCAAGCTCGCGAAGCTCGATCCGACGGCGATGAAAGTCGTCAAGGAATACCGCCTGCCCGGCGGTGACGCCGGCCCCTATGCGGTGACGGTGGACGGCGGCGGCATGGTATGGGTAAACGAAATCAACACCGACACCGTGGTTCGCTTCGATCCGAAGACCGAGCAGATGCGCGTGGTCAAACTTCCATCCTCCAACGTCGGCATCCGCAAGATGATCGTCGATGCCGGCGGCAAGCTGTGGTACATGGGCTCGCACAACGGGCGGCTGGGCGTGGTCGAATGAAAAGCTGGGTGTGAGCGACTTTTCTACAGGCCCTCAGGGCTTCAAAGCCCGGTAGAGGAACGGCAGGCTCGAATCCATCCGGTAATCGACGTCGGAGTGGTCGTCGTCGAATTCCTCGTAGCTGTGCCGGATGCCGGCTGCGGCGAGCCGCTTGGACAGGATGCGGGCGCCGTAATGAATGTGATATTGGTCGCGCCAGCCGCAATCGATGTAGATGCCGCGCAGCGACTTGAGGTTATCCCGGTATTTCGCGACCAGGTTGATCGGATCGTGCTCGAGCCACCTGCTCCAGCGCCGCTCGATGAGCTCGCCCGATTCGAGGTTGAACGGAACGCGGAAGCCGAGCGGTGCCCTGGGATCGGGATCGTAGCTGGCCGCCATGCAAAGGTTCATGATGCAATGGCCTTCGGCTCCCGTGAGCTTTTCCTTCCTCCACACCCGCGCGAGAAAGCGCCTGATGCGCCCGTCGTCCATTCCTTCGGCGAGGCCCTTGCGGTGCGATTCGCCGCGCGCGTCGTACGCGCCGGGCTTGCGCTTGGGCGCGCGATGCCTGGAGAGTTCATCGAGGGTGTTCGGCCAGTCGTGCCGATAGACGAAATCGAAATACGCGTCGCCGGAATGATCGGCGATGCCGCCCCAGTATGTCGCGTACTTCATGCCGTGGACGATGGCGCCATAACCGCCTGATGACTTGCCGAAGCAGCCGCGATGCTCGCGTCCGGCCAGGGTGCGGAATTGTCGGTCGACGAAGGGAATGATCTCGCGCGTGAGATAGTCTGCGTAACGGCCGATCGCGGAGGAATTCACATACTGGTTGCCGCCCAGTGCCGTATAGCAGTCCGGAAAGACGAAAATGGCGGGGCCCATTTTCTGCCCGCGTATGAGCCGCGCCGCGCGCTCCGGGACGTTGTCGCCGAACGGTTTCCAGTTGGTGTGCGCCAGACCCGAGCCGGTGAAGCCGACCAGGTCGTAGAACACCGGGAAGCGGCGCTTGCCCGGGCCTTGGTCATATTGCGGCGGCAGCCACACCGCGAGCTTGCGCACATGCGGATCGCCGAGCGGATTGTCCTCGAGCAGCTTCGACGTGTGTTCCAGCACGACCAGCGTGCCGGAGGGACCTTTGGGACGTTTGAGTGCCATGGATAGTCTCGCGTCAGGTGAGCTCGGGCGATTGTGGCACGTCGGCAATCCGCTGTGGGACGATAACCTTGCGTACATCGGGGTCATTCAGAACCATCGCATCGGCCATTGGATTTCAGTATTATTTTATATCCGCGTCGAATCGGGGAGTCTCAGCCATGTACGCCAAGTCTCTTGTAAATCCTGTCCCGAGCGCGGCAACGGGCCGCGTTGCCCTGCTGGTCGCCACGCGCAAGGGCGCATTCATCCTGAGTACGGACAGCTCACGCCGCGCCTGGGCGACCCGCGGGCCGATGTTCTTCGGCCACATCGTGCACCACATGGTGCTCGACCCGCGCCCGGTTGCGAAAAACGCGCGCACGCTGCTGGTTGCCGTCCGTACCGGGCACCTCGGCCCGAGCGTGTTCCGCTCGACCGACATGGGCAAGAACTGGCAGGAGGCGGCCAGGCCGCCGGCCTTTCCCAAGGTGGAACCGGGGCAGGAAGGGCAGCATAAGGGCCGCGTGGTCGATCACACCTTCTGGCTCAGTCCCGGCCACTCCGGCGAACCCGGCACATGGTATGCGGGTACCTCTCCGCAAGGCCTGTTTCGAAGCGAGGACGGCGGCGACACCTGGGCGCCAGTGGCCGGCTTCAACGATAACCCGATGTACCTGCAGTGGACCGGTGGCGAAAAGGACGGCACACCCGACGGCCCCAAGCTTCACTCGATACAGATCGATCCCCGCGATGCACGCCACCTGTACATCGGCATGTCGAGCGGCGGCGTATTCGAGAGCCTGGACGAGGGCGCGAGCTGGAAGCCGCTCAATGCGGGCTGCGCGGCCGATTTCCTTCCCGTCCCGAACCCGGAGTACGGACACGACCCGCACTGCATGAGGCTGCATCCGCTCGCACCCGACATCCTGTATCAGCAGAACCACTGCGGTATCTACCGCATGGAGCGCGCCGCCGCAACCTGGGTGCGCATCGGCGCGAACATGCCCAAGAAAATCGGTGATATCGGCTTTCCGCTGGTGCTGCATCCGCGCGATACGCGGACGGTCTGGGTTTTCCCCATGGACGGCGGCTCGGTGTGGCCGCGTACCAGCCCCGGCGGCAAGCCCGCCGCCTATATGACGCACAATGCGGGCAAGAGCTGGCAGCGGCAGGACGCCGGACTGCCGCAACGCCAGGGATGGTTTACCGTCAAGCGCCAGGCCATGACCGCCGACGCGCACGACCCAGTCGGCGTGTACTTCGGCACCACCAGCGGCGAGGTTTGGGCGAGCCGCAATGAAGGCGCGAAGTGGACCTGCATCGCAGAGCACCTGCCTCATATCTATGCGGTCGAGGCGGTCGAACTCCCGCGATGAAAGTCCTGATTCCCGGCGCGCTGCGCGATTACACCGGCGAACGGCGCGAAGTCGAAGCGAACGGCGCCACGCTCGACGAAGTGCTGGCCGACCTGGACCGGCGCTACCCGGGCATCCGCTTTCGCATGGTTGACGAGCAGGACGGCATCCGCCGCCACATGCGCATCTACGTCAATGGCGGCGAAGTCGATGCCATCGACGTGCCGCTGCGCAGTTCCGACGAAATCATCATCCTCCAGGCGCTGAGTGGAGGCTGAACCGGCCGGACGCGATTCAACGTTCGAACCACTTCACCAGTTCGAAGCGCTTGCCTTTCCTCAGGCGGAAGACGCTGAAGTCGCGGATGTCCACAGTCAGGATGGACCGGCAACCGGTGTTATCGGCCAGCCAGACGATGGCGGCATCGGCGAAGTCGATGTTGCGGTCGGCGTACTTGCGGATGAGGATGCGGATGTCCGTGTATGCCGATGTCGGGACTTCCGCGACCGCGACGGCGCCGCGCTGGATCCATTCGAGCAGCCGGGCCTTGCCGTCGGGACCGAGGAAATGACAGGTTTCGACGATCACCGGCGCCACGGTGAGGAGCGGATGCCGGTTGTTCCTGAGAAACTCGCGCGCCGGTGCGCGCAGCCGCTCGGCGGGGCGGAAAAGCGCGACGAGAAAACCGGTGTCGACGATGACGCCGGTCACCTTGCACCCGTCGACTTGCGGCCCTTCTTCCCGCGGAAATGTTCGCGCAGCAGCCGAGCGCTGTGCCGCGCGATGTCCTCGGTGGGCGCGACATCGGTGTGCGGCCCGAACAGATCCTTGCCCAGGTCGTAGGGGCTCGGCTTCCCGGCGTTCGCAGAGAGCAAGTCCATGAGCGCCTGCTTCACCGCCTCGCTCTTGGTAATACGGCGCTTGACGCAGTATTCGGCCAGCTCCTGCTCGACGCGCAGTGGCAGGCGGACGGTGAGGGTCATGCGGGGTCTCCGGTGTAATACGGCAAATGAGACATTGTATTACAACAGGCTCAGGCCGCCAAGTGCTCGGCGAGAAGTCCGATTTGTCATCCTGAGCGCAGCGAAGGATCTGCTTTTCAATTCAGCTACTATCGGGCAAGAAGCGACGGTTCATGGCGCGAGCGTGGAATTGGGGAGCGTAGCCTGGAACTCTTCCACGCCGGCTCGGTCCATCCATCATCCACCAAAGGAGGTCGCCATGGGCAGCCCCGTCGTCCACTGGGAACTTTTGTCGAATGATCCGGCGAAGGTGTCGGAGTTCTACGAGAAGGTCTTCGACTGGAAGATCAAGCACATTCCAGAAATGAACTACCGCCTCATCGAGACCGGCCAGGGCGGCATCAACGGCGGCATCTTCAAGCCGGAACGCGAAGGGACCTGGCCCGGCAACATGACCCTCTACATCGACGTGGAAGACCTCGCCGCCTATCGCAAGAAGATCGTCGCCGCGCGAGGCAAGATCCAGGTCGAGGAGCAGGAAGTGCCCGGCATGGGCGCGTTCTCGCTCTTTACCGATACCGAGGGGCGCATGATGGGAATCTGGAAGACGGCCAAGAAGTGACGAGGACCTCATGAGCGCCAACAACGGCCCCGGGTTCAAGAAGCACCCGGAGCATCGCGTCACGATGAAGCCGGCGGGCGTGCGCGTGCAGGTCAAGTTCAACGGCGAGATCATCGCCGACACGAAGGATGCCATCCGGCTCGACGAGGCCGACTATCCCGCTGTCTACTACATCCCGCGCAAGGACGTGAAGATGGACCGGCTTGTCCGCTCGAACCACCGGACCTACTGCCCGTTCAAGGGCCATGCGTCGTACTACTCGCTGAAGGACGGTCCGGAGAACGCGGTCTGGAGCTACGAGCAGCCGTACGACGAGATGACCGTCATCAAGGAGCGGCTCGCCTTCTACCCAGACAAAGTCGACGCCATCACCGCCGCGCCTGAATAGCGCGGAGCATCGCGATGCTCGTAGCTATCCAGCTTCGGCCGTCGCTGGATGAGGTCACGGTCACTTCGAAATTCGTCGGTTCGACGTCCTTGTCCCCGCCGTGCTTGCAGACGCTGCGCTCGGGGTGACGGCTTGGTTCAGGTCCTGAGCCGATATCCTGTCTTGAAAATCCACGCCACGATCGCCAGCGACGTTGCCAGGAATACTCCGGTCATGGCGAGGCTGACGCCGACGCTTACGTCGGCGATCCCGTAGAAACTCCACCGGAATCCGCTGATCAGATAGACCACCGGATTGAACAACGTGATCGTCCGCCACAAGGGCGGCAGCATGTCGATCGAATAGAAACTCCCGCCAAGAAAGGTCAGCGGCGTGATGATCAGCAGCGGTATGAGCTGCAGTTTCTCGAAACCGTCGGCCCAGATGCCGATGATGAAGCCGAACAGGCTGAACGTCACCGAGGTCAGCACCAGGAACAGGATCATCCACAAAGGATGTTCGATCCGCAGCGGCACCAACGCCGCCGCCGTCGCCAGGATGATGAGGCCGAGTATGATCGACTTGGTCGCGGCCGCGCCGACATAGCTCACCACGATCTCAATGTAGGAAACCGGCGCCGACAGGAGCTCGTAGATGGTCCCGGTGAACTTGGGAAAGTAGATCCCGAACGACGCATTGGAGATGCTCTGCGTCAACAGCGACAGCATGATCAGACCGGGCACGATGAATGCGCCGTAGCTGATCCCCTCCACCTCCGGTATGCGTGTGCCGATCGCCGCGCCGAAGACGACGAAGTACAACGACGTCGAAATCACCGGGGAGATGATGCTCTGCATCAGCGTGCGCCGTGTGCGCGCCATTTCGAATGCATAAATGGCGCGTATCGCATACACGTTCAGGGCGTTCATTACCTGTCTCTCACCAGGGTGACGAATATATCCTCGAGCGAGCTTTGTGTCGTATGCAGATCCTTGAACCGGATGCCCGCCTCGGTCAGGTCCTGCAGCAGCGCAGTGATGCCGGTTCGACCGCCCCGCGTGTCTTGAGCATCGTACGTATAGATCAATTCGCTCCCATTGCCCGACAGCGCCAGGTTGTAGGCGCAGAGCCCGGGCGGGACACGGTCCAGCACGTCCTGCAGCTGCAGCGTCAATTGCTTCGTGCCGAGCTTGCGCATCAACTCGGACTTGTCTTCCACCAGAATGATCTCGCCGTGGTTGATCACCCCGATCCTGTCGGCCATCTCTTCGGCCTCGTCGATGTAGTGGGTGGTCAGAATGATGGTCACGCCGGTGTCCCGGAGTGAACGCACCAGCTGCCACATGTCCCGTCTCAGCTCGACGTCGACGCCCGCGGTCGGCTCGTCGAGAAACAGGACCCGCGGCTCGTGCGAAAGTGCCTTCGCGATGAGCAGGCGGCGCTTCATGCCGCCCGAAAGGGTCATGATCCTGCTGTCTTTCTTGTCCCACAGGGACAGATCCTTGAGCACCTTTTCGATGTGCTCCGGCTTGGCGCGTTTGCCGAACAGTCCGCGGCTGAAGGACACGGTCGCCCAAACTGTTTCGAATGCATCGGTCGTCAGTTCCTGCGGCACCAGACCGATCATGGAGCGGGCGGCGCGGTAATCGACGACGATGTCGTGACCGTCCACCAGAATGATCCCTTCGCTTGGACTGACAATCCCGCAGATGGTGCCGATCAGCGTCGTCTTGCCTGCGCCATTGGGGCCGAGCAACGCGAAGATTTCTCCGGAGCGAATGTCCAGATTGATGTTCTTGAGAGCCCGGAAACCGGAAGCGTAGGTTTTTGAGAGGGCCGTGACGGAGATGATGGCAGGCATGGAAACGAAGATAGCTGATTGGCCCGAGTTTCGCTGGATTTCCCGGAGCAGCTTTGATGGGATCGACACCGCATCTTTGCCCGACCGCGGGAAACGGCCGCATGAATCGATGACCTTGTCTTGTCTGTCACCGCGTACGAAGCGGCCTAGCGCATAATTATGGTACGGGAATATGTACTGGAAAGGGAAACCATGGACGCTCTGCCCGCCGACCTGCGTCTTCGGCGCGAGCCGATCGCGAAGCTCGCGTCCACGCCGCGTCGCCGCCGCGTCGCCACCGCGCCGGCGGGTCGTCCCGGCTTTGGGGTCGTATTGATTTTCCTATCCCTCGCGCTCGCTACTGCATCCGCGGCATTCGCGCAGGCCTGGCCGTCCAAACCTATCCGCTGGATCGTGCCGTTTCCGCCGGGCGGCGCGTCCGACCTCACGGCGCGCGTGATGTCGCAGAAGCTGGCCGAGCGGCTGAAGCAGCCGGTGACAATAGACAATCGTCCGGGTGCGGCGAGCAACATCGGCATGGAGGCGGCGGCCAAGTCGTCGCCAGACGGCCACACCATCGTATTCGTCATCCCGAACCTCGTCACCGGCTCGCTGCTCTACCGGCTGAACTTCGAGCCGATGAGGGACCTGGCGCCGGTCAGCCAGCTCACTAGCGTGATTTTCGTCATGCTGGTCACGCCGTCGCTGCCGGCACGGTCGCTCGCGGACGTCCTCGCGCTCGCGCGCGAGAAGCCCGGCGCGCTCACCTGCGCATCTGGCGGCGGCATGTCGCAACTGGCGTGCGAGATGATCCGGGTGCTGGGCAAGGTGGACGTTACCTATGTGCCCTACAAGGGTCTCGCCCCGGCGATGACCGATCTGGCAAGCGGCCGGATCAGCATGACCTTCGACATCACCAGCACGGCGCTGCCTCACATCAAGGCGAACCGCGCCCGAGCCATCGCAACCACCAGCGACAGGCGCGTCGCTGCGGGCGCCTATGCCGACCTGCCGACCATGGCGGAGACGTTTCCCGGCTTCGAAGTGCTGGCCTGGCAGGGTGTCATGGCGCCCGCCGGCACGCCGCGGGACATCATCGGGCGGCTCAACCTGGAAATCCGGGCGGTGCTCGAGGACGCCGAGGTGCGACAGAAGCTGGTCAATGCGGGCCTGGAGGTTGCCCACGGCTCGCCCGAGGATTTCGCCGAGCTGATCCGGAAGGACTACGCGAAGTACTCGCGCATCATCCGCGAGGCAGGGCTCAAGGCGCAGTGAGGCGCGCGCGACGGCTGTCTTGAAATCTGCAGGTCATTCCCGCTCATTTCCAGACGAGGGTAGGATGTTCGCTGCAGTCCGGCTCATTGCACCTGAAAGGAGGAAATCGATGATTCCGATGATTCGTGCCATCGCGTTCGCGGCCGCGGTTTTCGGATCGATTGCACCAGGGCCGGCAGGAGCGCAGGCGTTTCCGGCCAAACCCGTTCGCATGATCGTGCCGTTCGCGCCGGGCGGCGGGATCGACGTGATCGCACGGCTGATCTCGCAGAAGCTGCAAGAGAACTGGGGCCAGTCGGTGGTGCTCGACTACAAGCCCGGCGCCGGCGGCGTCCTGGGAACCGACGCGGTCGCCAAGGCCTCGCCCGACGGTTACACCACGGGGATCGTGATCACTTCGCACGTGCTCAATCCCGTCCTGCGTTCGGACATGCCCTTCGACACCATGAAGGACCTCTCGGGCGTCGCCATGGTATCGGTCGCGCGGCTCGTCATCGTGGCGAGCAACTCGCTCGAGGCGAACAACGCCGCGGAGTTGATCGCGTTGGCGAAGAAGAGTCCCGGCAGGCTCACCTACGCCTCGCCCGGGGTGGGCACCGCCATGCATCTCGCAGCAGAGCTGTTCAAGTACATGGCGGGCGTGGAAATCGTGCACGTCCCGTACAAGGGCAGCGGGACGGCATACCCCGATGTGATCTCCGGGCGCGTTTCGATCCAATTCGACACCACGCACGGATCGATGGGAAACATCAAGACCGGCAAGGTGAAGCCGATCGCGGTCACGAGCGCGAGCCGTGTCACCTTCGCGCCGGACATTCCGGCCGTCGCCGAGACCCTGCCGGGATACAGCGTCCTGAGCATGTCCGGCGTGATCGTGCCGAGCGCGACGCCGCGCGAACTCGTGCGCAGGATGAGCGTCGACATCAACAAGGCGCTGCAGTCCCCCGATCTTGTCGCGCGCATGGAACAGTTCGGCCTGGAGCCTTCCGGAACCACGCCGGAGCAGTTCGATGCCTTCATCCGCGCCGAGATCGACAAGTGGGGGAAGGTGGTCAAGGCGGCGGGCATACGCTCCGATTAGCGAGACCGGACGGAGGCGATAAATGAGCGCAATGAGCAAGCCGCTGATGGCAGCGATGCTGATGGGCCTTCTAGGAACTGCACTCCTTTTCGCAAGCGCTCCGTCTGCCCATGCACAGAATTTTCCGACGAAGCCGATCACGGTAATCGTTCCGTATACGCCGGGGGCGACCGCGGATACCACCATACGGCTGATTTCCCAGAAGGTGACCGAAGCCGTCGGCCAGCCGATTCGCATCGACAACCGGCCCGGCGGCAACGGCGTGATCGGAACCCTGGCTGCAAAGCAGGCCGCGCCCGATGGCTATACCCTTCTTCAGGCCAACATCAGCGCGCACGCGGCAAACCCTAGCCTGTCGTCCAAGCTGCCTTACGATCCGATCCGGGATTTCAAACCGGTCACGCTCTTGTGGACCTTTCCGAGCTTTCTCGTCGTCCCCGGATCCGAGGCGGTAAGATCGGTTGCCGACCTTGCAGTTCTGGGGAAGTCGAAGCCCGGCGGTCTCAGCTACGTTTCCACGGGCATTGCAACCGGCGGCCACCTGCTCGGAGAAATGTTCCGGACCCGAAGCGGTCTTCCGATGGTGCATGTACCCTACAAGGGAGCGGCGCCTGCGATCGTCGATCTGGTTGCCGGGCGCGCGGATTTCTTCTTCGTTTCCTATGCGTCGGTCAGCGGCTACATCGCCGAAGGCAAGCTCCGCGCGCTCGCCGTCGCTGCGCCGAATCGTCTGAAGCGCTTTCCGGACATTCCCACCATGGCCGAGGCAGGCTTCCCCAATGTTGAATACGTGACTTGGTTCGGCCTGCTCGCCCCCGCCGGAACACCGGATGCGATCATCGCAAAGCTGAACGAGGAATTCGCGAGGGCGGCGCGCAGCCCCGATCTGGTGAAGCGGTTTTCAGACGAAGGTATCGATCTCGCCTCCACTTCGCCGGCCGAGTTTGGACAAATGATTTCAGGGGACATCGAGAAGCTGCGCAAGGTGGTAAGGGATTCGGGCGCCAAATTCGAATGACGCAGTCATGCCAATCGGCGACGCATAGACGCAGCAGCAATTTCCAGAAGTTCCTGGATGAATAAGGAGAATGAGAGATGGCGGATGACTTGAGAGCCTGGTTGTCGAAAGTGGAAGCGAAGGGGGAGTTGAAGCGGGTCGACGGCGCGGACTGGAATATCGAGATAGGAACCGTTTCGGTGCTGCATTCCAAGAGCGAGCCGTGCTCCGCCCTTCTTTTCGACAACATCAAGGGTTATCCGGCCGGGCACAGGGTTTTGACCTGCTCGGTGACCAATCTGAGGCGGCTGGAACTGACCTTGAATCTTCCGGAGACCGACTCGGGCATGGAGGTGGTGAGGGCCATGCGAGAGAAACTGTCCGCCTGGGAAACCACGATGCACCAGTTTCCCTGCCAGGTAGTGAAGGACGGACCGATCCTGGAGAACGTGAGGTCCGGCAAGGACGTCAATCTGTTCGAATTGCCGATACCGAAGTGGCATGAAGAAGACGGCGGGAGATACCTGGGCACCGGGGATGCCATCATCACCCGGGACCCGGATTCCGGCGAGGTCAATCTGGGTACCTATCGCATCATGGTGCACGACGAGAAAACCACCGGCCTGTACATCTCTCCGGGCAAGCACGGCAGGATCCATTACGAGAAATATCACGCGCTGGGCAAACCCTGTCCGGTGGCCATGTCGTTCGGCCATCACCCGGCATTCAATCGCGTCGCCGGAATGGAGGTGCCGCCGGGCTCTGAATACAATTTCATCGGTGCGGTTCAGGGCGAGCCGGTGAAGGTCATCAGGGAGGAGATCACCGGCCTGCCCATTCCTGCCGACAGCGAGATCGTGGTGGTGGGCTGGTGTCCCCCGGGCAAGACGAAAGTCGAGGGACCCTTCGGGGAATGGACGGGCTATTACGCCAGCAAGGAGCGCGAGGCCCCGATCGTCGAAGTCGAGCGCATCTACTTCCGGAATAATCCGATCATCCTCGGCGCGCCGCCGATGCGCCCTCCGTCGGACGGTAGCCTGTTCCAGGTCATCAAGGGCAGCGCCGTGCTATGGAACGCGCTGGTGAAGAGCAACGTTCCCGACGTGAGAGGCGTGTGGATGAGCGAGGTGGGGCTGCAGCAGTTCGTCGTGGTGTCGATCAAGCAACGCTATCCGGGGCATGTCACACAGACGGGACTTCTAACCTGTCAGAACCGGCCGGCCGCCTACCACGGCAGATATGTCGTCGTAGTCGACGAGGACATCGACCCCAGCAACATCGAACACGTCATGTGGGCCCTGGCGACGAGGACCGATCCGGAGAAGGACATCGACATCGTCAGGAGGGCCTGGAGCACGCCCCTGGACACGATGATCCGCAAGCCCACCACTGCCTACTTCAGTTCGCGAGGCGTCATCGACGCGTGCAAGCCCTGGGAGTGGATCAGCGAATTTCCGCGCGACATCAGGACCAGCGATGAATGGGCGGCGAAGGTGAAGGATAAGTGGGGAAGCGTGCTGAATCTGAAGGGCGGTCGCAGGATCTGGTGAATTCCCCGCCACGCCGAGACCTGGCGCGC
>Ga0209343_10004919_pt1 | contig 16393 bp, 21 predicted proteins | sample RifCSPlowO2_02_FD_184026 | JGI IMG/M metagenome (GOLD analysis project Ga0209343, IMG submission 184026) | Groundwater microbial communities from Rifle, Colorado - Rifle CSP2_plank lowO2_0.2 (SPAdes) (version 2) | ecosystem: Environmental > Aquatic > Deep subsurface > Groundwater | place... | reverse complement strand
CGATTCCGCGGTAACCGATGAAGCGGCAGGACTGGCTAAACATCGGCTCCCCGCTGACCTGAAATTTTTGATGCGAGCCATCGGCATTGACGCGGCTGAATACGAAATCCAGAAATGGCTGCCGGGCTGCAATCTTTGCCTGAAGCATTTCCCGCTCCGCCTCATTCCAGCCAGTCATCGCGTCATCGCTTGTTTTACCCGCAAAGGCGTCGACCCGGATTCCGAGCATTTCCAGGACCGGGCCGGAAACCTTGCTGAAGTTCCCGGTCTCGTCCTGCTCCCAGTACCAATCGGAGGCCAGTTCGGTCAGACTGCGATAGCGCGCTTCGCTTTCGCGCAGTTCAGCGGTCCGTTCCTGTACCGTCTCTTCGAGCACCTTGTTGTAATTCTCGAGTTGTTTGTACAACAGCCGCACTTCCAGCATGTTGTGGATGCGCGTCTTGACTTCGACCAGATCAAACGGCTTGCTGATGAAATCCTTGGCGCCGGCCTGCAACGCGCGCAGCTTGTGACCCGGTTGGGCAGTGAGCACGATGACCGGAAGGTAGCGGTCAGCATCGTTGGTCTTGAGGCCTTCCATCACCTGGAATCCGTCCATGCCGGGCATCTGAAGGTCGAGCAGGATCAGGTCGTAGCGGTTCTTGCGATGCAGCGCGCAGACCTCCTGTGGATGCATCGTTGAGGCAACGCAGGTGTAGCCGGCCTCACTCAACAATTGCTCGAGCAGACTGATATTGGACTCCTGATCGTCAACAATCAGGATGCTGGCGTTAAGAATGTTGGGTGAGCTGATCATCATGCTTTTGCCTCTTTGTTTGCGGGGGCCGATTCCGTTTTCGCGAATTCCAGCGCCACGTCCAGCGTATCCATGAACTCGTTGACCTTGATAGGTTTGGTGAGATAACGGAAGAACCCTGCCGCCAGCCCTTTCTCGATATCGCGGGGCATCGCATTGGCACTGAGCGCAACCACCGGGATGTGCGCTGTTACCGGGTCTGCGCGCAGGATTTTCAGCGCTTGGATACCGCTGATGCCAGGCAGATTGATGTCCATCAGAATGACATCCGGCCGGGAGGCGTGCGCAATCTCGATCCCGCGGTTGCCGTCCGCCGCACTCAGCAAGCGGATATCGGGCCGGCGCGCGATGAGATCCTCGACCAGCGTCAGATTGGCCGGGTTGTCCTCGACATAGAGCAGGGTGCGCAACTGCGCGTCGCCTTGGACTTGCGCCCGGGCGACAGCCGCGGGTTTGGCTGCGCCAGCGGCAAGTTGTGGTTCAGCCGTCAGGTTCAGTTCGATCCAGAACACACTGCCCTTCCCGACAGTGCTTTCCACGCCTATGACGCCCCCCATCAATTCAATCAGCCGCTTGCACACGACGAGGCCGATGCCTGTGCCTTCCTCGACGTTCGCCTCTTGTCCGAGACGATTGAACGGCTGGAACAGCTGCGCGAGCTTCTCCGAAGTCAATCCTTCGCCGGCGTCCGTGACACAAATGCGGATGCGATCTGGGGTGCTCGCGATGCAGTCCACGACGACCGTTCCGTCCACCTTGTTGTATTTGATCGCGTTGGAAAGAAGGTTGATGAGGACCTGCTTCACCCGGGTCCGGTCGGCTTTGACAAAGTACCGGATTCCGAATTGTGGAAAGACCACGCTGATGCCGTGCTTTTGCGCCTGCGGTTCGATCATGGCCTGGCATTCGCGCATTACTTCGGTGAGCGATATCGGTTCCATCGACAGCGGCAACTTCCCGGACTCGATCAGTGCGAGATCGAGGATTTCGTTGATCAGTTCCAACAGGTACCACCCCGCCTTGAGAATCTGATCGATGCTTCGCTTCTGGGAGATCGTTGGCGACGGCGAACCGGAATCCATCAACTGGGCGAAACCGAGGATCGCACTGAGCGGCGTGCGCAGCTCATGACTCATGCTGGAGAGGAAATCCGATTTCGCGAGGTTGGCTTTTTTCGCAACGGCCGTGGCATTGTGCAGTTCCAATTCGACCTGATGGCGCACGGAATTGTCGGTGCCGATCAGCAGATAACCGATGATTTCGCCATAATCATCGTGCAGTGCCGTGATCGACACGATTGCCGGAAAGCGGCTGCCATCCTTGCGGATGTAGGTCAATTCGTACTTGTCTTCGATCCCGCGCGAAGCCTTGAAAGCCAATGCCTCGAAGCCCGGCGTAATGGTGGTTGCGAGTTCGCGGCTCAGTGTCTGCGCGCGCGCCATCACTTCCTGCGGATCGTGGATGTCGCTGGGGCTGATCTTGTTCACGACTTCGGCGGCCATATAGCCCAGCATGCGCTCGGCGCCGACATTGAATAATTGAATGATGCCTTTTTCGTCAGTGGCGATAATCGAGAAATTGGCGCTGGTGAGAATGGCGCTCTGCAAGGCCCCCGTTTTAAGCAACGCTTCCTGACGCCGCACTTCGGTGATGCCATCGGCCTTGCCAGCATCGTCGAGTACGGTGGATTCGCGGGTTTTTTCGGACACGGCCAACCTCCGGGTAAAGCGTGAGGGTAAAGCGCGTAAAGCGTGAAATGGTCTGGAGGCGGATCACGCGGCCGAGGTCGCGAGAACAGCGCTGGAAAACCATCCAAGTCGATAATGGACCTGGCGTTCTCGCCAACTGCCCCTTCCGGACAGGGGACGATGTTCGCCGGCCCGGCCGGCAGCAGATCACGGCCTTACAGCCGTACAAATTCAGATAGGGAGCACGGCGCTTCTCCTGACGTGCCGTTAATCATCCCCCTCGTCCCCACGGCCGTCTGTGCGCTGGAGCACATAAGGCCGTTGTGCGGGGTCTATTGGCTCACTTCAGTGAAAAGCGCGAAGAACGGGCAAAGTATCCAGTGCGACGGGTTAATCGGCCATTTGGGCCGATAACTGCTTCCCGCCGCGCGCTATAAGGCTATAGTGGGAATGCCCTGCCGGTTCCGTACATCGGACAGCAAGCGATCGAATTCTTTCTTGACCACGGCGTAGCATTCGCAGACATGGGCCACCAATCCCGACCGGTCAAGTACTGTAATGTGGCCACGGCGATAGCGAATAAATCCGGCGTGCTGCAATTTCCCGGCGGCCTCTGTAATGCCTTCGCGGCGCACCCCGAGCATACTCGCGACCAATTCCTGCGTCATGACCAATTCATCCGAGGAGAGCCGATCGAGGGTTAACAATAGCCAGCGACACAGTTGCTGCTCCACTGAATGGTACCGATTGCATACCGCGGTCTGGGACATCTGTGTCATCAGCGCCTGGGTGTAACGCAGCAACAAACGCATCATCAACCCGGCGCGATTGAATTCCTCCATCATCAACTGCGCGTTCAGCCGGTAACCGTAGCCTGCGGTCTGCACGATGGCCCGGCTGGGCGTGCTGTTGCCTCCCATGAAAAGCGAAATTCCGACTATGCCCTCATTGCCCACTCCCGCGATTTCGGCCGTTGAGCCATTCTCAATGACGTAGTGCAGGGACACGATGGAGGTTGTCGGGAAATAGACGTGTTGCAACTTTCCGCCGGATTCGTAGAGGACTTCACCGAGCGGCATTGGGACCAGTTCCAGATTGGGAGCCAGGCGCTCGAATTCGGCTGTGGGGAGGGCGGCGAGAAGATGGTTTTGATTGGGGGTATGCGGTGCAGACACGGCAAACCTCTGGTACATGGGTGTAAGGCACGATCGTGGATACGGCCAAGCCGAATATCGCTCGGACGTAACATTGGTACATGTTACACCGTACGTGCGATAGCGCACAGACCGCACATTTCAGAAGGAAGACTATTGTCGCACCGATAGATGGCCTGCAGCAGGTCGGCATGTCTGACGGGTAGCAGGGCAAGCCCGCCATATTGATAGAGCGCATTGTTGCAGGTCAGTGACTTGGAGAGTGCGAAGTTTTCGCGTACCGGTAGTCATCGCGACGAGCCAGCTTCGTTAACTGAAGGATTTCCTGGATCGAAACCGCAACTGGGACCTCTCGAATAGGTAATCACCAAACTGTCCGGAGGACTGGGCTCCGCCAAACCATATTTCACTTGGAGATAAACCATGGAACGAATTGCCTTGAAAACGAATTGCGCGTTGGCTTTTGTGATCGCTGGAATACTGGCAGTCGGTCCGGCAATCGCGGACAAACCATCATGGGCCGGCGGTGGTAAGGGCGACAAGAGCGAGCACAGGGAGAAGGCGGAAAACAAGAAGAGCAGGCAACAGGACGGTGACGAAAGATCGCGGCGCGACAGTGCCGGGTCTACAGTCAAATTGCGGGAACATTTTGGCGACCGGCACCGGACAATCGTCCACGAATACTACGGCGAGCAGTTTCGCAGCGGCCGCTGCCCTCCCGGATTGGCCAAGAAACACAACGGCTGCATGCCGCCCGGCCAGGCCAAGAAGTGGACTGTCGGCCGGCCGCTGCCGCGGGACGTGATCTATTACGATGTCCCACAGGCGCTCGTCGTGCAGATCGGCCAGCCGCCGGCCGGGTATCGCTACGTGCGAGTGGCAAGTGACATCCTGCTGATCGCGGTCGGGACGGGAATGGTCATTGATGGCCTTCGGGATCTAGGAAGGATGTAACGAATCGCTTCTTTGGCCGGTGTGTTGCTCGGAAGCCAGATCGGCGGCGGCAGGGGCACTACCGTGACCACGGTTCCGGACGCCTCGGGCGGGGCCTACGCCGGCAACGCGATTGAGAAGAGGATGAAAACAACCAAGCATTATGAAGTTATCGCTCGCCTGGAAAGCGGCGGCTCTCAGGCCGTTTCTTACGCGGCTGAACCCGGATTCAGGGTGGGTGACCGGGTCAAGGTGGAAAACGGCACTCTGGTTCGCGATTAAGCGACCGCAAGGAGACCAAAATGAACTGGGATCGCATCGAAGACAACTGGAAAAAAATCAAGGGCAACGTCATTGAGCAATGGGACGATTTGACCGAGGACCAACTCACCAGCCGGATCCAGGAAACGTATGGAATCTCGGATGACGAGGCAGAGCGCGAACTCACGGAGTGGCAGCAACGCCTGAGCGAGATCAATCGCGCCGCGTGACGACGCGGGCGCGAACGGCGACGATGGTCCGGCTGCGGTGCAAAGTACTCTCTATTTTGCGATCAGAAACGAAATTTGTCGGCACCGAACAGTCCAATCACTCCGATGATGATCAAATAAAAGGCGACGACGTAGTTCAGCAGCCGAGGCACGATCAGAATAAGAATCCCGGCGATCAGCGATACCAGGGGACCAAGGCCCGGGGTGATATTCATGGATGCGGCCTTTCTTTGTGGACGGTGACGTACGATGTATTTCAGTTTTTTCTTGACCATGCGCCAAAAATGAGCGCGCATGCGCCGCCGCCTATCAGCAACCAGCCGAGGATCGGCGGCAAGGATACCGTATGCGTCTGTTCGGCGGTCGCCGTGAGCGGCCCGATCTGGAGAATTTTCTCGGTCGTTGTATAGCTGTAGTGGTCATAGGCGAGAACGGCTGCGCCCATGACAATCAGCGCGATTCCGAGGATGAAGGTGGCTTTCATGATGCGTTAATCCTTGGACTTGCGTCCGGTGATGAGAAAAATGTCGCCATGCATCGAATAGCATTTACGCCGAAAATGATGTCGGCTCTGTGCGGTCCCGCACATAGGATCGTTGATTTCGCGGTATGTACGACAACGCACAGAACGGCGTAATCGGCGAGAGGATAATTGCCAAACGATTGACGATGCCCGGGACGAGTCGGGCGAAGTAGATTAAACGCGCGATCGTGCGTAGCGGCGGGACGGCCCGAGTTTTCCGATCCGGGTCTGTGTCCACGCCATTTTCTAAATGGAGAGTTCAGTCATGACACAACTTAAACGCATTTCCGCTTTTTTCCTGGCCATCGTATTGACGGCTGTCTTGGGATGCGCGTCCACGGCGAAGCAGGAAAGTACCGGCGAATACATTGATGACACTGTTATCACGACGAAGGTGAAGACGGCGATTTTCAACGAACCTACGCTGAAGTCGGCCGAGATCAACGTCGAGACCTTCAAGGGCATCGTTCAATTGAGCGGCTTCGTGAGCTCCCAGGCCGATAGAAGCAAGGCGGTCGAGGTTGCGCGAGGCGTCAATGGCGTGGTGTCCGTCAAGAACGACATGCGGCTCAAGTGAAGCACCTGCTGCCGCCTTTGCCGTATGACTATGCGGCGCTCGAGCCGCACATCGACGCGCAGACCATGATGCTGCATCACGACAAGCATCACGCGTCGTATGGCGGGCTTGGCCCTGCATATTGCTTCGTCGGCTGCGCCGGTAACTTTGTCCGCGGCGCCATGCGCGTCTGAAATGGGCCTCGTATGTGTGCCGTCGCACAGACCGTCCTGGGAAACGAGCGGATACTCGGCGCAGCGATCGATAGTCCCCGGAACCGCTTGGGCGCAAGAAGACTGCATCCTGCCTGAAGTTCGCCGGCTTTCGATTTCGAATAACCCAGGAGACTTGTCATGACGACGATGAATAAATTTGGAGCAGTGCTTGGCGTGGTTGGTATTCTCACGCTCGGCGGGTGCGAAACCATGAACGATCCTTACAATACTTCCAGCCCGGGAACCGCTTACCCGGGAACCGTCAACTCAGGAAACGCTTACTCGGGATATGGCGTGGTGCAATCCATAGACCTCGTGCAGCAAGGCAACACCGGCAACACTGGCATTGGTGGCAGCGGCATTGGCATAGGCACCATCGCCGGCGCCGTAGTCGGGGGTGTGCTTGGCAACCAGGTAGGGAGCGGAACAGGCCGAGCAGTTGCGACCGTCGCCGGCGCTGCGGGCGGTGCTTATGTCGGACACGAGTTGGAAAACCGCCAACAACAACGAACCGCGGATGTGTACAGATTTACTATCCGCATGAACAGCGGGTCCTATCAAACATTGACGCAAAACACGAACGCCGGTTTCAGAGTAGGCGACCGGGTACGCATCGACAACGGTTTTCTGCAGCGGTACTGATTTCATCACCACCGGGTTCAGCCGTACCGACGAGAACGAAGCCAACCGTCATGCCGCTTTACGTAGCGGCAGGCGGGCACCGCTGATCTGGTCGGGAAGCGCCGATTCTTCAATGTCCGTCAGGGCGATGTGACCTAACATGAAAACGCAAGCCGACAGGTCCCCTTACCTGCCGCTGTTGATCGTGGGCATCGCCGTGATCCTGTCCAGTACCGCTGGAATCGCGGCCATCATGGGTTGGCTCCCGGCTTCGACCGACGATAACGGCGACGTCCTCGCGCCCAACGATCTCCCGGTGGCGTCGGCGAAGCTGGTTGCGGTAACAGCGCAGACGGCCCCAGCGCAGGTGGAGGGGGAGGCTCGCGACAAAGGCAGGTGCGCTGAATGCGGCGTGATCGTGTCCACGCGGGAAATCGACACGCGCGACGAAGGCGCCGGTCGCGACGCATCAGGCGCGTCGTCGGCCCGCAACCAGGACGCGCTACGGGTCACATTGGCCAGGCGCTACGAAATTACCATCCGTATGGCCGATCGCTCGAGCCGCGTGATCAACGACATGAGCCCGGCGAGTTGGCGGCCCGGGGAACGCGTAATCGTCATCGACGGCGCGAACCGGTCGAACAGATGAAAGTCGCGCTGGTGGGCACAGCGCCCGAGGCCTCGCACCCTAGCGAAGCCGACCCCAAAGTCGCGTCCGAGGCATCTGCTCCGGCCGCGGATTCCGTGGCGGCCGAAGCGGGCGCACCCCGCTACTCGCGCGTGGGTGTGGCGGTCGGCGTACTGGCGGTCATTGCGCTCGTCGCCGCGCTGTATATGGCGCGCGCCTTCTTCGTTCCATTGCTGATCGGAATCCTCGCGACCTACGCGCTGCACCCGGTGGTGGACAGGCTGAAGGCGTGTCACGTCCCGCGTCCCGCGGGGGCAGCATTGGTGCTGGCCGTGCTTGCCGGCAGTTTGTCCTGGATCGCATTTTCGATGAGCGACGATGCCGCGGCGGTGATCGAAACGCTTCCGGAGGCAGCGCGCAAGCTGCGGCAGAACCTGAGCGCCGCACGTACCAGCGGCCCGACGGCGCTGCAGAACATGCAGGACGCCGCCAACGAGATCCAGGGGGCTGCCACTGACGCAGGCGCGAAGCCGGGAGCGCGGGTGGTCGCGGTCAAGACGTCCGAACCCGCCACCTGGTTGCGCGACTACGCGCTCGCGCAGTCCGCGCTGCTGTTTACGGTTGCCGCGCAAACGCCGATCGTGTTGTTGCTCACCTATTTCCTGTTGGCCTCGGGGGAGCACTTCCGCCGTAAGCTGGTGGGCTTGGTCGGGCCGTCGCTATCGCGCAAGAAAGACGCCGTGCGGATTCTCGATGAAATCGACGTTCAGATCCAGCGCTACCTGCTCGCCACGCTGGTGTCGAACACCCTGATCGCCGTCGGCACCTGGCTCGCGTTCGAGGCGCTGGGCATGGAGCGGGCAGGCGTATGGGGCGTCGCCGCCGGCGTGCTGCACTTCATCCCCTACCTGGGCCCGGTGCTGATCGCGCTCGCCAGCGGCATGGCCGGCTTTTTGCAGTTCGGGTCGCTGCTCGGCGCGCTCGCCGTAGCGGGCGCGTCGCTCCTGGTGGCGGGTACTGTCGGGTTCTTGTTCACGACCTGGCTGCAAAGCCGTTTTGCGGGCGTGAACGCCGCTGTGCTGTTCATCGCGTTGCTGTTCTTCGGCTGGTTGTGGGGCGCCTGGGGTTTGCTGCTCGGCGCGCCGTTGGTCGCCATCGCCAAAGTCATCTGTGATCGGGTCGAATGGCTCAAACCGGCCGGCGAATTGCTTGGGCGCTAGGAGTGCGTCGGACTTTGTCCCGACACACTCCTATGTGCGCTACCGGACAGACGGCAGAAAACTTTCAACGTAGCATGAATGATTCGAACAGGTGAGAGTTTTTTTGATGTTCTTTTTTAGATAAAGGGATTCCAATGAAAACGATGCAAAGGTTTGCAGTTAGTGCGTTTGTTGCGGCAATGGTGCTCGGCTTGGGTGGTTGTGCCGGGATGTCGACGCAGGACAAGAACACCGCGATCGGCGCCGGAGTCGGCGGCGTCGCGGGCGCCGTTCTTACGGGCGGCAGCGCCCTCGGGACGGTCGGCGGTGCGGCGGTCGGTGGCCTCATAGGCCATGAAGTCAGCAAATAAACCGAAGTCATAACAGGCAAACGACGCGCCTCGCTTCACTCGGGGGGCGCGTCGCCGTCCCCCGTCCCGACCCGCTGCGTCGCAGCGTGCGGATGGTTCTATCTCTTTTGCGTTAGCAAGCCTTCCGAAGGCGCCGGGCTAGTTAAGTCGCGGCAGCCCCCCGCACCCCGATCTTGGCGGCGACTGGCAGCACGACGTCTACGGGTGCTGCTTGTTACGCTCTCGACGACAAAGCCGCACCTGATCCCCATGAATCTCCGGCATTGAAAGTCGCTTTTCCGGTTGTGTGCGACGGCGCACAGAGCGTTTTGAGACGGTGGGGTATAACTTCCACACAATGCGCGAATTGAACGGAGGCAACCATGTCCGAGCAAATCCACAGCTCCGCCTTTCTCGACGGCGACGCCGGCAAGGCGGAAGCCATCACCGAAGGCCGGCGCGAAGCGGCTCTGCTCAAGACGGGAGCCTTGCAAAACGCGATTTTCAACAGCGCCAACTTCTCGAGCATCGCCACTGACGCGAAAGGCGTCATTCAGATTTTCAACGTCGGCGCTGAGCGGATGCTGGGCTACACGGCCGCCGAGGTGATGAACAAGATCACGCCGGCCGACATTTCCGATCCGCAGGAGTTGATCGCGCGCGCCAAAGCGCTCAGCGTCGAGCTCGGAACCCCGATTACGCCGGGCTTCGAGGCACTGGTTTTCAAGGCTTCGCGCGGCATCGAAGACATCTACGAGCTGACCTACATTCGCAAGGACGGGAGCCGGTTCCCGGCGGTGGTGTCCGTCACGGCGTTGCGCGATGCGCAAAACGCCATCATCGGGTATCTGCTGATCGGCACCGACAACACCGCGCGCAAACAGGTCGAAGCGGACCAGAAGCAGCTCGATCAGCGGTTGCGCGACCAGCAGTTCTACACGCGCTCTCTCATTGAGTCGAACATCGACGCGCTGATGACCACCAATCCGTCGGGCATCATCACCGATGTCAACAAGCAGATGGAGGCGCTCACCGGCTGCACCCGCGACGAATTGATCGGCGCGCCGTTCAAGAACTACTTCACCGATCCGGAGCGCGCCGACACGGGTATCAAACTGGTGCTGAGCGAAAAGAAGGTCACCAACTACGAGCTGACCGCGCGCGCCAGGGACGGCAAGGAAACCGTGGTGTCCTACAACGCGACCACCTTTTACGATCGGGATAGGAAGCTGCAGGGCGTGGTCGGCGTGGCGCGCGACGTCACGGAGCGCAAGCGCCTGGATCTGGTGCTGCAGGAGAAGAATGTCGAGCTGGAGAGCGCCAGGTCCGCGGCGGAAAAAGCCAATCTGGCGAAATCGGATTTCCTCGCCCGCATGAGCCACGAGATCCGGACGCCGATGAACGCCATCATCGGCATGGCGGACCTGCTGTGGGAGACCTCGTTGGCCTCGGAGCAGCGCGAGTACGTCCGCATCTTCAGGAAGGCGGGGAGCCAGCTCCTGGACCTGATCAACGACATCCTGGACCTTTCCAAGGTGGAGTCCGGCCATCTGGTTCTCGAGAGCATCGACTTCGATCTCGGCGAGGTCCTCGACAAGACGCTCGAGATGATGGCGATTCGCGCCCACGAGAAGGGGCTCGAGCTGGCGCTCCGCATCGCGCCGGAGGTCCCCACCGCGCTGGTGGGCGATCCGGCCCGGCTGCGGCAGGTGCTCATCAATCTCATTGGCAACGCCATCAAGTTCACAGAGCAAGGCGAGGTGATCGTTCGGGTCGAGCGTGATCCCGAGGACGCCGCCGCTGGCGCTCTGCGGTTCGCGGTCTGCGACACCGGGATCGGGGTTCCCGAGGAGACGCGCGAGCTGATCTTTGCCCCCTACGCCCAGGTGGACACCTCCACGACGCGCAAGTTCGGCGGGAGCGGCCTTGGACTGGCCATCTCGCGGGAGGTCGTCGAGCTGATGCAGGGGCGGATCTGGGCGAAAAGCAGCATCGGAGCCGGAAGCACGTTCTACTTCACGGCTCGGTTCGCGGTCGGCAGCAAGCCCCCGCCCAGGGTCCTCTCCGAGCTGATGGATCTCAAGGACGTGAAGACCCTGGTCATCGACGACAACACGACGAACCGGCTGATCCTCAGGGAGATGCTCTCGCGCTGGGGCGCCGTGGTGACGGAAGCGGAAGGGGGCGAGCAGGGGCTCTCGGAGCTGCTGCGGGCACAGCAGGCCGCTGTCCCTTATGCCCTCGTGTTGCTGGACTGCCGCATGCCCGCAGTCGACGGGTTCCAGGTGGCCGAGCAGATTCATCAGCATCCTACCATGGCCGGGACGACCATCCTGATGCTCACTTCGGACAACCGCGCCGGGGATTTCGCCCGAAGCCGCGACCTAGGGGTGGCGGCGTACCTGGTGAAACCGGTGAAGCGCGCCGAGCTCCTGGAGGCGATCCAGCAGGCCCGCGCCGGCGCGGCCGCTTTGGTGGAGCCCGCAGCGCCTGGAGGCGTGCGGGAAAACGTGCAAGGGCTGCGAATCCTCCTGGCCGAGGATTCTCAGGATAATGTGTTGCTGATCCAATCGTACCTGAAAGCCAGTGGGTGCAGCGTGGACCTGGCTTGCAACGGCGAGGTCGCCGTGCAGATGTGCATCTCCGGCACGTACGACGTCGTGCTCATGGATGTCCAGATGCCGGTCATGGACGGTTACTCCGCCACACGCAAGATCCGCCAGTGGGAAGGCGAGAACCGCGCCAGGCCGGTTCCGATCCTGGCACTGACCGCTCACGCGCTGCCGGAGGAGGTCCGCAAGAGCCTCGATGCCGGCTGCACGGCCCACCTCACCAAACCCATCCGCAAAGCGACGCTCCTGCACGCGATCGAAGAGCACACCATGGGACGCGTCCGCGTCCGGGTGGACTTGGGTCTCGCGGAGCTAATTCCCGGCTTCCTGGAGAACCGGCGGAGGGACGTCGAGGCGATCGCTGCAGCGCTCGCACACGCGGATTACGAAAACGTTCGCATCCTGGGCCACAACATGAAGGGATCCGGCGCCGGCTACGGCTTGAACCGGATTTCGGAGATCGGCGCATCCCTGGAGCAGGCGGCCGGACGCCGTGAGCCCGAGGAGATTTGCGCGCGCGCCGCGGAGCTCGCCCGGTATCTCGACGGTCTCCACGTGGAGTACGAATAGCTGACACTGGAGGGAGTATGCGAGTACGATTCTGGGGCACGCGGGGGTCGATCGCCACGCCGGGCCCGGGCACGGTCCGTTTCGGCGGCAACACCTCGTGTGTGGGAGTGACGACGAGCGGGGGCGCCTGCTTCATATTTGACTGCGGGACGGGCGCTCGCCCGCTCGGCGCGGAACTCATGGCGCACACACCGAAGCCCATCTCGGCAACGATCCTGCTCAGCCACACGCACTGGGATCACATCCAGGGCTTTCCCTTCTTCGCTCCGCTCTTCGTTCCCGGCAACCAGATCACGGTCTGCGGTCCGGAAGGGAGCGCACATTCTCTGCGCGAAGTCCTCTCCGGCCAGATGGAATTCACTTACTTCCCCGTCGACATCGGCCAGCTTCCAGCAACCATCACCTTCCGAGAGCTCGGAGAAGGCACGCACGAGATCGGCGGCGCGCGGATCGTCGCGCAGTACCTCCATCATCCGGCCATGACGCTGGGCTACCGCGTCGAGGCCGACGGCGCGGCTGTTGTGTACCTGTGCGACCACGAGCCCTTCTCTGAAACGCTCTGGCACGGCAACTCCGCGCCCAGCCATGCCGAGTCCATCGTGCACGTGGGGGACCGGCGCCACGCGCGATTCATGGCCGGCGCCGGCCTGGTGATTCACGACGCGCAGTACACTCCGGAGGAGTATCCATCCAAAAAGAATTGGGGCCACAGCACTTACGAGTATGCGGTGGGGCTGGCAGCCGCGGCGGGGGTGCGTCAACTCGCTCTCACCCATCACGATCCTATTCACGACGACGCGTTCGTCGAGGAGATTGAGAAGCGCGCCCGCGGGTACGCCGAGCAGCGGGGTTACGCTGTCCAGGTCTGCTGCGCCTACGAGGGTCTCGATCTGGCCGTCGAGCCGCACAGCGTCCGGCAACTGGCCGGCGCGCCTCTGGCTCCGCACTCGGGTCGAGACGCTCTACGCGGTAGCCACATCCTGGTCGTCGACGACGACCCGGACATACGTACGCTCGTGAACAAAGCTCTGAGCCAGGACGGCCACATCGTGATCGAGGCTTCCGGCGGCCAGGAGGCACTCGCGTTGATCGACGCGCAGGCACCCGATCTTCTCGTGCTGGATCTGCTCATGCCGAAGCAAGGCGGCTTGGAGGTGCTCAAGGTGCTTCGTTCCAGGCCAGCGACGGCGACGCTGCCAGTCCTCGTGTTGACGGCACTGGATGACGAGGTCAATACGCGTGCCGGCTTCGATCTCGGGGCAACCGACTACCTGACCAAGCCCTTCTCGATCCCGCAGCTCGCGGCGCGCGTGCGTGCCTGTCTCTCGCGCCGCGGCTGAGGAATTTTCTGATTCCACCGGATTTTGTGGTAGGTGGGGCGCCGGTCTAACAACAAGCCAGTAGGATGGTTTGACTGATTCCCTCATACTGTGGAGCGATCAATCGAGCACAGAAGCGGGCAAAGAGCAGAGTTTCGCCGAGTCAGACTCGGTGAGGTTTGTGCGCAGCCGATAGCGCCCTTCGCGGCGGCGGACCTGTCTGAGCTTGTCGCGATCGAGCCGGTAGGCGAAGCTGGCGCCCGTCTGGGCGAGATCCATCTTGATCAAGCGCCACGCTGCCGGCGCCTTGGTCTGCGCGGCTCCGAGCTTCATCAGAAGCGCATCGCGCGTGCGCTTCATCGTGCTTAGTTTGTTCAGCCGCTCCCACAGCCATTTCAGCTGCCGGCGGCGCTTTCATGAATCTCAATTTTCACTGGAAGATGTTGCCGCTGGCGAAATGGCGCGTCGTGGTGCATGCAGGCATCGCCACCTGCGGATTCTTGCTGTTGGTTATTGCCACATGGAAGGTGTCACACGCTTGACCGCCAGTTCCTTGAACTCGGCGGTGTATTCCTGCTTCAGTATCTTGAACATAAATCCCTCCAGTTTTGTCATCCTATCCGCTTACCGCTGGAAGACGAAACTCCAGGGGAAGCTCAAATGGCGAATTATTCCGCATTATGTTCGCCAACGAACAGAGCAAGCCCCGGGAAAGGGCGACAATCGCCTCAATGATGCAGCGCCCGCAATCGCGGTAATTGAGTAGTTGCCCTCGCCAAAGTAAAACTCCTCTGCCCGCGGGTGTTGAGCGCAGGCATTCCGATAGTCGTAAGCGGTAGTCTGCCAAGAGGGAGTTTTCTATAACTGGAGTTTGAGAAAGAGGTATTGCTATGAAAACGATGCAAAGGTTTGCAGTTAGTGCGTTTGTTGCGGCAGTGGTGCTCGGCTTGGGTGGTTGTGCCGGGATGTCGACGCAGGACAAGAACACTGCGATCGGCGCCGGAGTCGGCGGCGTCGCGGGCGCCGTTCTTACGGGCGGCAGCACCCTCGGAACGGTCGGCGGTGCGGCGATCGGTGGCATTATAGGCCATGAGGTCGGCAAATAAACCGAAGTAATAACAGGCAAACGACGCGCCCCGGATGAGTGTCATTCGGGGCAGCACAACCAAGAGGTAGTCAACATGGAAACGCAAGCGAACAAATCTCCTCACACGCTGTTTTGGATCGCGGGCATCGCCGTGACTGTGTTCAGTCTCGCCGGAATTGCCGCCATCATGGGTTGGATCCCGAACTCGATGGGCGGCCCCAGCGACAGCGGCCCGCTCGCCAAGCTCGACCCGCCTTCGGCGAAGACGGCGACGTCCGCTCCCGCGAGAGCGCATACGGCGCCGGCGCTGATCCCGGTACCGCAGACTCCGGTGCAGGTGGCGAGCAACGCTCCCACTTCCGCCAAAGCGCAGTGCGCCGCATGCGGGGTGATTGAGTCGGTCCGGGAGATCGCAACGCGCGGCGCAAGCACCGGTCTCGGCGCAGTCGGCGGGGCGGTCGTGGGTGGCGTTCTCGGCCACCAGATCGGCGGCGGGCGCGGCCAGGACATCGCGACCGTGGCCGGTGCGGTGGGCGGTGCGGTGGCCGGCAACCAGATCGAGAAATCGGTGAATTCGAGCAAGAGCTACGAAATCACCGTCCGCTTTGAAGATGGGTCGAGCCGAGTGATCAGCGAAGCGAACCCACCAGCGTGGCGGACGGGCGACCGGGTCAAAGTCATCAACGGTGCGATCCAGTCAAACGCCTGATATCTGCGCTGGTGCGCAACGACGCTCGGTGACAATCAGCAGGCGGCGCAACTATTTGGATTGAACGTCTAACTCGAAGCAGGAAAGGATAATTATCATGCTCTATACCATCGCTGTTGTTCTGCTCATCCTGTGGCTCCTGGGGCTAGTTAGCTCCTACACCATCGGCGGTTTCATTCACGTTCTACTGGTGTTGGCGGTCGTAGTGATCTTGCTCAGGGTCATTGGTGGACGAAGCGCCGTGTGACAACCGATGAAGTGATTGACACGATCGCTCAGATCGAAGCGCAGCGGCAGGCACTGGAGAAGGAGAGCGGCCTCGGCGCGGCGTCCAGTGTCGCCGCGGAACGCGTCACAAGATTCCTCGAAAAGCCGAGGACGCAGAACGGTGGGACGGGCCAGCGGTCACTAAATCAGTGAGGTAAGCCCCGGGCTTTGCGGAAGGTCATTTAACCCGTGCGGCGGATGTTCTCACCTCGACCGAATGTTCCTGATGGTCGTCAACCAACGGAATCACCTTGTCTTGTTGCTCGATGCCGTCAACCGTCACGCTCATCTCGCCTTTGCCGACACGCGTATTCAGCACACTGATATGGTAGACAGTTTCCCGGTACCGGTAATGCACCTTGAACGCCTCCCACTCCGCAGGGAGGCACGGCGCAAAGCGCAGTCTGTCTACTTCCAGCCTCAGGCCCAGAAGTGATTCCACGACCAGCCGATACATCCAGCCGGCGGAGCCCGTGTACCATGTCCATCCGCCGCGGCCGGTGTGCGGCGAGACCGCATAGACGTCGGCCGCGACCACGTACGGTTCTACCTTGTAGGTGGCAATCGCCTCCGCGGATCCGGTATGGTTTACCGGGTTGATCATGGCCGTGAGTTCCCATGCGCGCCGGCTGTCGCCCAATGCCGCGTACGCCATCGCCGCCCAGATCGCGGCGT
>Ga0209343_10004917_pt1 | contig 16399 bp, 18 predicted proteins | sample RifCSPlowO2_02_FD_184026 | JGI IMG/M metagenome (GOLD analysis project Ga0209343, IMG submission 184026) | Groundwater microbial communities from Rifle, Colorado - Rifle CSP2_plank lowO2_0.2 (SPAdes) (version 2) | ecosystem: Environmental > Aquatic > Deep subsurface > Groundwater | place... | reverse complement strand
TTTAGTCGTCCGACCTTGGTCATCGGAATTTGGTCATTGGCCATTCGCGGATCACGCGTTCTCCAGGATGGGATAGGCCACCGCGGTGATGTGAGAATTGATCCGCTTGAGGTTGGTGAGGACGTCCAGGTGGATCTCGCTGGTGTCGATGGATTCGCGGTAGCCGTCGTGCAACCGCTGGATGTGGGCCTGGCGGAACTTCCGTTCGGTCTGGCTGATCTCCAGCTTCCGCTCCAGCACCTGCTGGGCCAGGGCCGGGTCGTTGCTGGCGAAGGCGGAAATGGCCATCTCCAGGTTCTGGAGCACTTTCTTGTGGAGCAGGACGATCTCCTTGTGGCCTGGCTCGGAGAAGTGGACCCCCTTGCTGAGTTTCTTCTTGGCCAGGTCCATCAGGTTCTTGTCCACGATGTCCCCGATGTTCTCCATGTTGTTCCCGAAGGCGAGGATCCCGATCTCCCGCTTGCTCTGCTCGTCGGTCAGGCTCTGCTGGGAGAGCTTGGTGAGGTAGTGTTTGATCTCCCGGTCCAGGGTGTCCACCTGGTCGTCCTTCTCCTGGATGAACTCGACCAGCTCGGGATCCTCGCCGGAGAAGGTGGCGATGGTCTTGGTGAACATGTCGGAAACGATGTCGGCCATTCGCAACGCCTCCCGGGTCGCCTGCCCCAGGGCCAGGGCCGGGGTCTCCAGCATGTGCTCGTCCAGATACTTGGCGCCGAATAGACCGTCCCCCTCCTTGTCTTCGGGAACCAGCCTGGAGATGAAGCGGGCCAGGATCGCAGAGAACGGCAGGAACAGCGCGGTGATCCCCACGTTGAACAGGGTGTGGGCGTTGGCGATCTGCCGCGCCACATCGTATGCGGTGAGCTGGACCAGGCGGACGAAGGGCGTGATGAAGGGCAGGAACACCAGCACCCCGATCACCTTGAAGAAGATGTGGGCCATGGCCACCCGCTTGGCCTCGGGTTTCGTGCCGATGGAACTGGCCAGGGCCGTGGCACAGGTGCCGATGTTGGCGCCGAAGATGACCGGGATGGCCGCGGAGAGAGGCAGCAGGCCCTGGAGCGAGAGGGTGATGGCGAGGCCGATGGTCGCCGCGGAGCTGTGCACCATGGCCGAGAAGACCGACGCCACGATGATGCCGAGGAGGGGCTGGTCCCCCAGGGAGACCAGCAGGGTCTTCACCAGCTCACTCTGCCGCAGCGGCACCATGGCATCCGACATCACCTTCATGGCGAAGAAGATGAAGCCGAAGCCCAGGATCGCCTGACCCACGTACTTGAAGATCTTGCGCTTGGAGGCGAAGATCAGCAGGAAGCCGACGCCCACCAGCAGGAGGGCGTAATCGAAGATCTGGAACGCGATGAGCTGAACGGTGATGGTCGTCCCGATATCGGCCCCCAAAATCACCCCGATGGTCTGGGTCAGGTCCATGAGGCCCGAGCTGGCGAACCCGACCAGCATGACGGTGGTGGCGCTGCTGGATTGGATGACGGCCGTGATGAAGGCCCCCACCATCATCCCCTTGAAGCGGTTGTTGGTGATGGAGCTGAGGATCTGCCGCATCCGCCCGCCGGCGGCGAGCTGGAGCCCCTCCCCCACAAGCTGCATCCCGTAGAGGAGCAGGGCCATGCCCCCGAAGAGCGTGATGAGCATCAGGTTCGTCATGGCCGCCGCGACCCCACGATTCGTGCCTGACCCACAACACCGCCCAGGCTGCGGACCAAGAGCGCGATCTTCGCCGACATCTCCAGCGTGGTGGTTATCGAGAGCGCCTCTTCCAGGGTGCGACCCACGGCGAAGCTCCCATGCGTCGCCACGATCACGATCCGATGGTCGCGGAGAAAGGCGGCCGCCTGGCGCCCCACCTCAGGAGAGGCGACGACGCGCTTCGCCCGGATCACCGGAACCTCGCGAAGCAGGATGGCCCCCTCCGAGTCCACGGGGATGAACCGATCTGTCACGAACGAGAGCGCGATCGCCGAGGGGGGATGCGCGTGGACGATCGCGTCCACCCCGGTGGTCGCATAGATGGCCAGGTGTGCCGGCAGTTCCATGGAGGCCCGCGGATGGCGAGGCATGCCCGGGTGAAGCGGCGTCTCCACGATATCCTTCGACCCCAGATGGTCCAGCCGCGACCCGGTCCGGGTGATGAACACGCGGCCGTCCCGCCGGACGCTGAGATTACCCGCATGCAGCGACAGGAGTCCCAGCGCCATGAGGTCCCGGCCCACTTCCTGGAATTCCTTCACAATAGCTGCTTTTGTGAGTTGATGTCCCATCTCAGCAGAACGTGAAAGCATTCGATGAGCCCTGAGGGCTCAAGTCATTGAAATATAGCTCTGTGTAACACATCCCTCCCCTGCTGTCAAGAAAGCCAGCCGTGAGGGATTCGCCTCCGGCGCAGGAAGAATCGCACGCGGCAGAATAGCCTTCACCCAGTCGCGGCCGGTTGCCTATGGGCGAGTCCTCCAAGTTTCGCAATGATCGGTGGGATGAGGCGCGTGGCGAGGTCGGTCCGGGAGCCGCCTCCCAGAACGACAAGCAACTTGCCCCCGCACACCCGCCCGGCCGTCTCCAGCATCACATCGGCGATGCCGAGGTACGCCGCCAGGGTCAACCCGAGGTCCCCGTAATCCCCCCGATGGGTGTCAAAGCCGAAGTACCAGACGAGCAGGTCCGGCCGGAACCGCTCGGCGCGCGCCGGGAACGCCTGGCGCACCAGCTCCAGATACGCCTCGTCGGGGGAGCCGTTCAGGCTCCAGGGGTCCGGGGCCGCAATGTCCACCTTGGTCCCTTCCGGGGGCGCGTAGTCCGAGCCGCAGACGCAGACGTGCAGGACGTCCGGGTCCGCCGCCACCAGGTCCCGCGTCCCGTCGCCGTGATGCGCGTCCGTGTCCAGGATGGCCACGCGGCGAAGGCGCCCGGTCCGCCGCGCCTGCCGGAGCGCAATGACCACGTCGTTGAAGCAGCAGTAGCCCCCGAAGAAGTTCCGCCCGGCGTGATGCCCTCCCGCCCCGATGAAGCAGAAGGCGTTGGCGAGTTCGCCGGCGGCCACCCGGCCCATCGCCTCCACCACGCCTCCCACGGAGGCGCGCGCCGTGGATCAGAGGAGATCGGCCTCCACCTGTGGAATCAGGGCCGGCTCGTGGGCCAGCAGGATCAGCTCATCCGTGGCAGGAGGACACTCGTAGAGGACGACCTGGGGGTGCTGGAGGAGCGGGTCGAGGGCGGCGGGGAAATCGGCAAGCCGCCGCCCCGTCGTCAGATAGCTCCGACGGCTGAAGGAAGGATGGTAGTAAATTCCAGTGATCCCGCCAATCACGCGCCCGCTCATCCGCCCATGCTGCCCGTTGCCCTCCACAGCCCGCCTTGCCCTATTCCCCGAAGGCCTGGATCATGACCGGGGCGGCGGCACCGGCTAGCCGCTCCAGGAGATGCTGCTCTTCGGGGCGAAAGTCCGGCCCGGCCTCGGCGGGGCCCTTCCCGCGACGGCTGATCTCGATCACCGCCTGCGGCTTTCCGTCCGGACCATTCACGGCAACCGCCAGGAGCTTCTGGATGCCCCGGGGGAGGGTCTCTTTGATCCGGATCCGCTCGTAGATTCCCAGGTGGGGCACGTCCCGCATGGCGTTCATCAGGACGCTTCGTCCCGTCTGGATCACGCGGCTGGCCAGGCTGGGGACCGTGAGGGGAAACGTATTTCGCCCTCCCTCGGCCAGCTCGAATGGGTAGACGAACTGGAGCATCGTCCGCTCCCGGTTGAGGACCAGGATGGCCAGTTCGTCGGGTCGGAGACTGAAGGCCTTGGACAGCGTGGAGCTGAGGGCCTCCAGGACGTGCTCGCGCTGCGCGGCCGGGGGCTTGCCCGCCGCCGCCTCCAGGAGGTGGCCCAGCTCTCGCTCCAGCTCGCTCATCGCTTCCCCCTCCTTCGCGCCGACGCCCGCAGGTCGGAACCCCAGCCCCTAACGGTCCTGCAACGCCCCCACGATCTCTGAAAGGATGTGCTGGAGCACCCGCTCCCCCAGGGATCGGGATGCCCGTGAGGCATCACCCATCACGGCAGGCTCTCGGGCAGGGCGAGGTTCAAGGGATTTGCCAGGTACCGGTCTCGGCAGGCGCGACAGACAAGGTGGACTTCCTCGTGGAAGACCTCCTGCATCAGCTCGTCCGGATCCGCTTCCTCCATGGCCGCCACCAGCTCGCGCAGGCGCGCCTCCAGTTCTTCGGCCGTCTCCACCTGGGGCAGGACCCCGTCGAAGTCGGCGTAGACCTGGATCTTCACCTCGTAGGCCAGGCCGCCGTCCGGCATCTTCTTGCCACACTTCTCGCACGACTTACTCACGAGCGCTCCCGCTGGCCGCTGGGCCCGCTGACCTTCTTCATCGAATCACACCTCATGCATTCCGCCCCCACCCAGCCCTCCCCCCGCTGCGGGGGAGGGTCTAGGAGGGGGGAGCCTCACGTATCCCGAATGAGGGCGGTCTCGTCGCAGCAGGCGAATTTAGCGCACTTGATGCAATCCTTCCAGATCTTCTGCGGCAGTTCCCGCTTGTCGATGCTGCGGAACCCCAACTTCTCGAAGAAGCCCGCACGATAGGTCAGGGCAAAGACGCGCCGGACACCGAGGTCCGTCGCCTCTTCCAGGCACGTGTTGACGAGGGCCGCGCCCAGGCCTTTGCCGCCGTGGGCTTCCTGGACGGCCAGGGAGCGAACCTCCGCCAGGTCCTCCCAGTACACCGAGAGAGCGCAGATCCCCACGACCTCCCCGTCCAGCTCGCAGACGAAGAAGTCCCGCAGGTGCTGGTACAGCTCATTCAGGGTTCTCGGCAGCAGCTCTCCCCGCGCCGCGAAGTGGGCCACCAGTTTCTGGATCGCGGGCACGTCTTCCGCCCGCGCCTTCCGGATCAGCGGGGACGGAGCACTTTCGGATTGCGGATTGCGAATTGCGGAATCCCCGATCCTTGCCTCGGCTCCTCGATCCCCGGCTCGCGGCTCTCGGCGCTCGGTGCTTCCGCCGATCCCCGGCCCCCGGCCCCCGGCCCCTGTTCCCTCAACCGTGACCGCGCCGGGGCTCCCCTCTTCCCCGCTGATCTGTGCGGGACACCCCAGGATCTCCTGGACGATCTGGACCGTGGTGATCTGGTGCCGCGTGATGCGGGACGTGGTGAGGCGCGAGGTCCCGGGGGCAAGGGCCATGGGGAGGATCAGCTGGTCCGCCAGATGCGGGTCACAGCCGGCCTCGGCCTTGAGGAACTCGAGGAGGGCGTTCACGGCCTCATACGCCACCTGCTCCGCGGGCTTCCCCCGCTCGCCCAATGCAGAGAAGCCGGCGCAGAGCCCCCCCACCTCGGCCACCAGCATCAGGAAGCTTCCCGTCCCGGGAGACTCCGCCTCGATCACCGCGATCTCGGCATCGCGCCCCTCCGCTGCCAGGCGCCGGAGCGCGCGATCCCGCTGCCGTTCCGCGATCCCGCGGGGGAGGTTCGCCACGGCAGACACCCCGCGAAGTCGCAGTCCCCCGCCCCGCTGAAGCAGCGTGATCGGGCGCAGGTCCGCCCCGCCCTCGACCTCCACGACGACCCGGCCGCCACCCTTGGGGTAGAATCCCCACCGGCCCACATCCACGCGGGCGCAGAGGCCCATGTCGGCCAGCGCGGGAAGCCACACCTCCCGCATGTAGTCCGCCGGGGGACTCCAGGGGACGTGCGTTCCACCCGTCAGCATGATCCGCGAAGGGCCCCCTGCCAGGGCCAAGGGGAGCAGAATGGCCTGGAGGACCAGCGCCGTCGAGCCGGCGGTTCCCACATCGAAACGATATTCGCCGGGTCGGACGGACCCGGGCGCAAAGACCACCCGCTGGGAGCCAATGGATGCCCCTTCAACCTGGGCGCCCGAGATCTTTGCCAGGGCGGTCACGGCCGTGAGGTGCTGGGCCTGAAGGCCAGGGTTCCTCCGCCGGGCGCGGATCGAGTGGATCTCGACCGGCACTCCCCGGATCGCCGACAGGGCCAGCGCCGTGCGCAGGACCTGCCCTCCGCCCTCCCCTTGCGATCCATCAATTGTCAGCACCGGCTCTTCCATCTTCCTTTCCGCCTGCTCTCTCGTGGAATCAAAGGCGACCGGTCAAACCGTCGAAGGCTGTTAGGACGTGACCTTCTGCGCCACCCGGTCCAGGAACTTGGCCATGTTCACGATGAAGCGCTCATGCTCGCCTTCGGCGATCTTCTCTTTCTCATCGTGGGCCTCCACGCTGAAACGGATCCGCCGACCATCCACCTCCGTCACGGTGGCCGTGGCCCGGACCGTCATCCCGGCCGGAGTTGCCGCAAGGTGCTTCATCGAGACCAGCGTTCCGACGCTCCCCTGGCCCGGCTCCAGATAGGGTTGGACGGCCCGAATCGCCGCATCCTCCAGCCAGCCCACCACAACCGGGGTAGCCAGGACCTCGATCCCCGGATTCCCCCACTTGCTGGCAAAGGTCTCCGGTGTGACACGATGCTGAACCTCGCCGACCACCCCTGGCTCTAACGGCATAGCGCCCCCTCCTGTCCGTGGAAAACTTCCGCGTCCCCCGCCGGCCCTGCACCTTCGGCAGCAGATGATGTCTGTCCCACGAAAGCACGCGAACCCCTTGTATCACCGGACTTCTTTGAGTGTCAAGGCGATCATCCACCCCCCCGGTTCCCTCACCGCACCCAGCCCCGTGAGGGCACCCATCGGATTGCTTCCCGTTCGGGCACGGCCATAACCCCCTGAAAATGCATTGAATCTGGCCTTCAGGCCACGCGAAAACCGCGAAAAGGACTTGACAGGCGACCGGTGCACCAATAAATTGTCAGTCGTTTTCTCCTGTATCCTGAAAAAATCCCCCGCAAAGGAGGCGTTGGTGAGACCAAAGGTTCTGGTAACCCGAAAAATCTTCGACGAGGCCCTGAACCTGCTCGGCAAGCACTTCGATGTCGAGTCGAATCAGCGCGACCTCCCCGTCATCCCCAGCCAGCTCGTCAAGCGATTGCAGGGCAAGCTCGGCGCAGTCACCCTGCTCTCCTGCGTCTTCGACGACAAGGTGCTGGCCGTGTGCCCGGAGCTGAAGATCATCTCCAACATCGCCGTGGGCTTCAACAATATCGATGTCAAGGCGTGCACCCGGCGCGGCGTCATGGTCACCAACACCCCGGGCGTGCTGGATGACACCACCGCCGATTTCACCTGGTGCCTGTTGCTGGCAACGGCACGGCGGGTGGTGGAGGGGGACAAGTTCTTCCGCACCGGCAAGTGGAAGGGCTGGGGCCTCATGCAGTTCCTGGGGCATGACGTGCATCGCAAGACCCTGGGGGTCGTGGGCTTCGGCCGGATCGGCAAGGGCGTGGCCAGGCGGGCCAAGGGCTTCGACATGCGCGTGATCTACACCGACGTCCAGCGCGTCGACGAGGCCACGGAGCGGGAATACGGGGTCATGTACGTGGACAAGCGGACGCTGCTGCGCGAGTCCGACTTCGTCAGCCTGCACGTCCCGCTGTTCCCCGAGACCACCCACTACATGTCCCACGCCGAGTTCACCTTGATGAAGAAGACCGCCATCCTCATCAACGCCTCCCGCGGGCCGGTGGTGGACGAGAAGGCCCTGGTCAAGGCGCTGAAGGAGGGCAAGATCGCCGGGGCCGGCCTGGACGTGTACGAGAAGGAGCCCAAGTGCGAGCGGGCGCTCATCGGGATGAAGAACGTGATCCTGGCCCCCCACATCGCCAGCGCCTCCATCGAGACCCGCGCCAAGATGGCCATGATGGCGGCGCAGAACTGCATCGCCGGCCTCAGCGGGCAGCGTCCGCCCAACCTGCTGAACCAGGAAGTCCTGGGGCGGTAGCCCCGCATTCCCAACGCCGTGAGATCCGGGGCGGAACAACGGTTCCGCCCTTTGTCTTCCCGCCCGGCCAGGGTGGAATAACGGTTCCGTGCTCAGCCCCATTGGAGGATGCCCGGATCCTCCCCCCGCAAGGAGGCGCGTCCCTATGAAAGAGAAGCTTGGTTTCGTCGGCACCGGCATCATGGGCAAACCCATGGTCAAGAACCTGCTCAAGGCGGGCTATCCGGTCCTTTGCTACGACATTGTCCCGGAGCCCCTCAAAGAGCTGGCCGCGGCCGGGGCGGTCGTGGCCTCCTCCAACAAGGAGGTCGCGGAGAAGTCCGACATCGTGATCACCATGCTCCCCAACTCTCCCCACGTCGAGCAGGCGGTGCTCGGCACAAACGGCATCCTCGAGGGGGCGCGGCCCGGCCTCCTCCTGCTGGACATGAGCACCATCTCGCCCATCGTCTCCCAGAAGGTGGCGGCCGAGGTGGCCAAGCGCGGGGTGAAGATGCTGGACGCCCCGGTGTCCGGGGGCGAGAAAGGGGCCATCGAGGGAACCCTCTCCATCATGGTGGGTGGCGAGCGGGCCGTCTTCGATCAGGTCCTCCCCATCTTCCAGGCCACGGGCAAGACGATCACCTACATCGGCCCCATCGGCTCGGGCGGCTTCGTCAAGCTGGCCAACCAGATCATCGTGGCCATCAACCTCACGGCCATCGCCGAGGCGCTGGTCCTGGGAACCAAGGCCGGGATCGACCTGGAGCTCATGATCAACGCGCTGAGCGGCGGCCTGGCCGGCAGCAAGTGCCTGGAGCAGAAGCGGAACAACTATCTCCAGCACGCCTTCCAGCCCGGGTTCAAGGTGGACCTCCATTACAAGGACCTCAACCTCATCATGGAGGCCGGCGAGAGCCTGGGGGTCCCCCTTCCCACCACCGCCCTGGTCCGGGAACTGTTCTCGGCCCTCCGCGTCAAGGGTCGCGGCCAGATGGATCATTCGGGGGTCATCACCCTGCTGGAAGAACTGGCCAGCGTGAAAGTCGGCAAGGCATAGGCGGCCCTGCCCGGGGTCCGCGGACGGCGGCGGACCCCGGGCGTCCTCATCCGGCCTCACCGCTCACCACACCCTCCTACTCTACGGCAGCCCCTCCGCTCCCCAGGACCCTTGTCGACACTCCCTCACCCTTCAGCCACTCGCCGAACCGGACCAGGACTGCTCCCGCCCGATAGCGCAATCCGGGTGATCCTTGGGTGACTCCGCCCCGCCGGAACCAGCCCCACCGCGTGAGCTTCCGATCCAGCGCCTTCAGCTCGAGGAACTGCCCCCGCATCTGGTGCTCGTAGAAGAAAGCGGAGTCTCTCGCGGGATTCGCCGGTCCTGTATGTGCGGGGCGTCGGGCCGGACGGACGACTTGGACTGCTTCGCCAAACAAAGGTTCGCGAGGCGGCCGGGACGCTTGACCGGGATTCTGCGGCGGCGTATGTTGCCGAAAAGGATCGGATCGCCATCGCAGGAAGGCCGCGCGAACGCCGAGCCGAGGAATTCATCGAGGCCCATCGAACCGATGTCCATCAGGGAAAGGGAGCCGCGCATGGATGCCGCAATCGAGGAACGCATCGCACAGCGTTATGGGGAACTCAGTCGAGAATTCGATCATTGGGAGAAGACCAAAGACCTGATCGACCAGCTGATTGATGTCATCCTCAATTACCGCCAGAGCGGTCATCCCGGGGGATCCCGCTCCAAGGTCCACGCCCTGATCGTGACCCTCCTCGGCGGCGTGATGCGCTGGGACATCCGCCACCCGGAAAAGCGATTCGGCGACCGGTTCGTCCTGGTGGGCGGCCACACGATCCCGCTCGTCTACTGTACCCTGGCGCTCCTGAACGAGTCGCTCCGCATCAAGTACACGCAGACTGGAGACGCGCGGTATCTCGTTCCCAACCCGGAGAAGCGCATGTTGACCTGGGAGGATCTGCTGAAGTTTCGGCATCGCGGCGGGCTGTCGGGGCACGCCGAGATGGAAGGCAAGACCCTGTTCCTCAAGTTCAACACCGGCCCCTCCGGCCACGGCAGCCCCGCGGCCGCGGGATTGGCGCTGGCGCTGAAGCGGGCCGGTGCCGAGGGGGTCAAGGTCTTCGCCTTCGAGGGAGATGCCGGCCTGACGCCCGGGGCCGCCCACGAGACGATGAACTCGGCCTGGGGACTGGCCCTGGACAACCTCTACTTCGTGGTGGATTGGAACGACTACGGCATTGACGACCATCCCGTCAGCAGCGTCGTGTACGGCACCCCCACGGACTGGTTCGCCTCGCACGGCTGGCGCGTGTCCAGTGCGGAGTTCGGCAGCGAATGGGGACCGGTGACGCAGGCCATCCTGACCATGGTCCTGGGTCCGAATCCCAACCGCGTGCCCAGCGTGGCCTGGGTCAAGACGCGCAAGGGGCGCGGCTATCTCAAGTACGATAATCCGTCCCACGGCGCCCCGCACCCGATGAATTCCGATCTGTTCTGGCAGACCAAGCGCCCCTTTGCCGAGAAGTACGGCGCGCAATTCACCAACTTCGGCGGCCCCGCGCCCGGCGATGCCGCCCTGCGCCGCGCCGAGTTCGAGGCCAACCTGAAGGCGGTCATCGAGGTCCTCCACCGCGACCAGGGCCTGGTGGATTACCTGGCGGACACGCTCGTCGCGCTGGGGGACAGCGTGCCCCAGGAACTCCCGGCATTCCGGCTGGCCAAACGCGGCAACCCCTACCAGGATGGGCGGCTGTACGATTACCGCAACTACCCGGCCGACATCTACGTCACGCCGGGCACCTCGACCGCCAATCGTGCGGCGCTGGCCAAATGGGGGGCGTGGGTCAACGCCTTCGGGGCGAAGGAGTATGGCCGGCCGCTGGTCCTCGCCTGCTCGGCCGACCTGGCGGACTCGACGAACATCAGCGGGTTCGCCAAGGGCTATGGGGATTTCCCCGGCTACGGCCGGTATGAACGGTTCGGCACTCCCGAAGGCGTCCTGTTGCCCACCGAGATCACCGAGTTCGCCAATTCGGGAATGCTCGCGGGGATGGCCACGGTCAACTTTGCGCCCAACCCGGAAGATGCCTTCGACGGCTTCTGGGGGGCGTGCTCCACGTATGGATCCTTCTCCTACCTGAAATACGGGATGATGCGCCTGCTGAGCCAGCTGGCGCAGGACTGCCAGTGGAAGGTGGGCAAGGTGATCTGGGTGGCCGGCCATTCGGGGCCCGAGACGGCCGACGACAGCCGCACCCACTTCGGAATCTTCGAGCCCGGCGTGACGCAGCTCTTCCCCGAGGGACACGTGATCAACCTGTACCCGTGGGAGTACAACGAGGTCCCGGTGCTGCTGGGCGCGGCACTCCGGCAGGAGGTGCCGATCGTGGCCCTCCACCTCACCCGCCCGCCGATCGAAATCCCGGACCGGGAAAAGCTGGGCATGGCGTCCCACTTCGAGGCGGCGCGGGGGGCCTACCTGGTGCGGGAGTACCGCCCCGGCCGGCCGAAGGGTGGCGTCCTGATCGTGCAGGGCACCAGCGCCATGGTCAGCATCGTCAAGATCCTGCCGGAGCTGGACAAGCGGGACCTCAACGTGAAGATCGTCTACGCGGCCAGCCCGCAGCTCTTCGCGCTGCAGTCGAAGGAGTACGTCCAGCAGGTGCTGTCGGCCGGCGATCGCGCCGATTCGACCGTCCTCACCACCCAGGCCCGCTGGCTGATGCACGACTGGCTCTTCAACAAAGTAGCGGAGGAATACGCGATGTCCTCCGACTGGGACAATCGCTGGCGCACCGGCGGCACGCTGGACGAGGTGATCGAGGAAGCCCACCTGTCACCCGAGTGGGTGCTGGAGGGGATTGAACGGTTCGTCCGCGATCGGGATGCCCGCCTGGGTCGCCTCCAGGCCGAGCTGGATGCCGCCCGCGACGGCATCAGGGGCGGCAAGAAGAAGTAGCTGTTCCGACCCAGGCTCTTGTAAGTGGCAAGGACCTCCCAGACGGGGGGACCCGTGCCCGCGATGATCACCCGCCGCCCGCCGGGCCCCCCGCCAAAAGGATTCCCGGACAGCGGCGCATCTTCGTGGCTTCCACCAGCAGCTCGTTTGCCACCGCCGTAAAGTCGCGGCCGGAGGCCTCGGCCGACTCTTCGATGGCCCTTGCGATCTCGCCGGGAATCCGCAGGCTCTTCTGCACGGTTCTCATACTTTCCTCCAGTGCGTCGCCGTCGCACGACAATAGATTACACTGGGTGACAGTGCCATATCAATGCGTGGCTTCGGGTTCCCCGCCGGCCGCCCGCTGACTCCGTCCGCAGACCGGCCGGAAACGGCCGGGCCGTCGCTCCGACGGCCCGGCCAACGGAAGTGACTCTCGTAGGTGCGCTACGTCTTACTTTGGCGGCACAACAGGCGTCTGTTGACGCGTTCGGCAGGGCTAGCTATAATGAGAACTACTTAGGGCTGATTGGAATAGAGGCAAGGATGACAACATCGGCCAAGATCAAGACGGTCCCAGCCCTGGAAGCCCGGACTCACCTGGGCGAGATCATGAAGGAGGTCCAGGGTGGAAGAGTACGGGTCCTGGTGGAGAAGTCGGGAGTCCCCATGGTGGGAATCATCAGCGCGGAGGAGTTTCAGCGGATGATCGCCGAGCGTGAGGCTCGATTCGAGGTGGTGGACCGCATCCGGAGGCGGATCCCCCCCGTGCCGGACACCGAGGTCGCGCGGGATGTCCGCCAGGCCCTGAAGGACGTGCGTCGCCGACGCCGTGCTTAAGGTGGTTCTGGATACGAACCAGTTGGTCAGCAGCCTCCTCAGCACCCAGGGACTCCAGCGGCAGTTGATCAATGCCTGGCGCCGACGGGCCTTTCTGCTGTTCCTGGCCCCAGGGCAGATCGACGAGGTGGCGGAGGTCCTGGGGCGTCCCAAGATCCAGAAAAAGTATCCCATCACCCCCGGGGATCGAGAGGCATTTCTGCATCTGCTGCGCCAAGATGCCTTGCCCCTTCCTCATGCGGCGGGCCCTGGAGTGTGCCGTGACCCAGACGACGACTCTCTCCTGGGGTGCGCCGCAGCCGTGGGTGCCGACTATCTCGTAACTGGAGATGACGACTTCCTGACCATCGGGGGCTATGGGAGCGTCGCCATCCTCAGGGCACGAGAATTCCTTCCCATCCTCTCCCCATAGCTCGGGCGTCATCCTCCTCGCGCCTGCACCGGTCGAGGCACGCCGGATGTTCCCTTTCCCGAGGGGATCCGTGCGGCCGGACAGCTTGTCGAACGTGGGCGACTTGGTGTCGGTTCACACGGGTGTGCATCTCGCCCCTGGCGAAGTCAGCGCATTGCGCGGATTACGGTGTCCGGGACCTACTTGAACAAGGTTAATACAGTTGCAACGTCCCGCATTACTCATCAATGTGGTCCCGCAAATCGGGGTGACCGCCCATGTAGGCCGAGTAGGCCGAGGTGTCCACCAGGATGCGGCTCATTTCCACATCTCCGGATCAATCTGCCGCTGCTCCCGGAGTGCTCCAGTGAACTCCTCGTATTCCTCTTTGGACCAGCACCCGAAGAGGTGGTCGAGGTCGTGGTGCAGGACCGCCTCCTTGGTAGGCCTGCCGAGGCCGGTGGCCTCTTCCAGCAGGCTGATGACCGCGCGGTTCAGGCTGGTCCGTTCCTGCTTCGCCTTCTGGCGGATCACCCGGGCCAGCTCGGGCGGGAGATTCCGTACCGTAATTGCCCCCATGGTCTCACCTCCGGTGATGCAGGGGATGCACCATTATGATTCACCCGTGCATGCACAGTCAACCCCGATCCAGGATTCGGACGCCGAGGTGTCGAGGGCTGAATGGGTGGACGCATGGCGTCTTGGCGGTTCAACCGGTCTCACTCCGCCGGGAGGTAGGCGTACCCCCAAGGATATCCACCGGAAGCTTCGGCTCGACCCGGTGGGTCACGCCGGAGGCCCGGGTGGCCTTCCGGACGCGGCGATGGCGCGGATCGAATAGCAAATTATCAAGGCCTGACCCCAATTACGGATGGAACGACCGGCCTTCCCGCACCTCCACTCGCGGCGTCGAGACCTTGTACCAGGGTTCCATATGTTCAGCCTCCTGGCATCCCACCGATCCGAATCCGGCCGGGCTGGATGACGATGAAGCGCCCGGTGAGCCGCTCCCCCTTCCGCCTCACGAGCTCCAATACGGCTTTGGCAAGGCCAGACCGCGCTGTCGCAGGAAACCGAAGGAGAAGAATACCGCCGGTGGCCTTTCTGTCGGCATAGACCAACTGGCCGAAGTCTTTGTCTTCGGTCAGCAGGATGCGTTCCTCCTTAATCGCCAGGTGGATCACGGCCTCGTCCTCTGCCTGCCGGGACAGCTCAGCAACGGCCACAACATCGTGTCCAGCAGCACGCAGGGCACGGACCACTGCAAAGTCGCAGCTTTCGTCGGCCAGGAAACGCATCCGTCACCGCCTTGAACGCTTCGGGGGTGACCCCACCAAAACCGTCTCCTCGTGGGCTAACGTGTCGGCTGCATAACCAATGGCTGCCTTGATATCCTCTCGCGTAAGGCGTGGGTACGCATCGAGCACATCGGCTTCACGGGCTCCCTCGCTCAGCTTCCGCAGGATGAGCTCCACCGTGATTCGGGTCCCGCGAATGACTGGTTTCCCCAGCATCACCTTGGGATTGATCTCAATTCGGTCAGTGATCGTCATGACATACCCCCGAATGGCTCTGAGCAACCTTTTTGATGTGTGCAAGGCAGGCGCGAATATCGTCAGGTTCCAAGTCAGGATAGTCGGCCAGGATTTCCTCCCTGGTTTCGCCCTGAGCCAGGAGGCTCAGGATGCGCTCCACCGATATCCGCAGGCCTCTGATAATGGGCTTTCCAGCAAAGATTCCCGGGTCGGCTGTAATGCGCTTGAGAAGTTCCGGACCTGTCAGGGCTTCACCTTTCTTGGTACCGTTCCATTCTACCGTGGCACCGCCAGGAGCATAAGACGCATGGGGCCCTGAGGTTCGGCGCTGATAGCATACAGGAGCGCGGGGGCATTGGCTAGCGCGAAGGAGGCGAAGGCGCCCCGCGGAATCCCCCCGGCGCATGCGTGGGGTTCACGCACTTCCGGGAGAGGGCGAACTCCCTCGCGCGGGCACAGGGCCAGGCGCGAGGATGGGTGGCGCGTTCGAGCTGATGAATTGGGCGGGGACCATCGCGCACTCCCTGGGGAGAGGCAGCGCGAGTCTGCAACGTGAGGCACCCCGGCGGGCGAAGGATGAGTATCGCGTTTCGGCCTCCCAGCGTCCTAGTTTTCCAGCATTCCAGCGTAGCTGACGTCGAGAGGAGGAATCTGCCTTGTCTCCGAAGAAACAGCCGGGTCCCGCGAAGCAGAAGTCACCGTAGTCAACAACGTCCCCCAGTAGTAAACGCAGTTATCGCAGGCATTACAGATGGGTCAGCGCTTTTCCCTGTGGGTAGACCCAGGGAGCTATCGCGGGAACGCCCTCGTACCTCTGTCACGCATCTTTCGGTGAGGTGACCAACGTGGCAAGGTCCCCCGCCCTTCCTCCCGAGGTCTGCCCCGGTCGCGACGCGACAACCACGACCACTGCGCGGACCTCGAATATGTTTCGGAAGTGCGCTACGTCCCGCCTTACTGCACGTGTCGCGCAACGCCTGCGTCCCGTCTGAGCGAAGTCGGGGAGGCGAGAGCGGTGAGTGGCAAAGCCACTAAAGCCGCAACGTCCCCTCCTACATGGTGGAGGGCGTCCGGCGCATCCAGACGGGGCTGGCGGGGCATGGCAGGCGCCAGCCTAGCAGGAGGCGCGTCGGGACGCAACGTCCCCCATTACGTCCCCCATTAATGAGAACCCTGGGGATGAGGGCCTGATTGATCCGATCTTGCTCTTGCCAGAATTTGATTCGCTCGGCGATTTTCGGCGCTTCCATCTTGCCCTCCCTGGAATCACCTCAACCAGTCTAGAATAATCAGCTCAAATCAAACCACTCCTCCAGGCTGAACCCGGAACACTCCAGAGGTCATGTAAGCTCCACTGGGCGCCTCTCTCCTGGCTCACCCTGGCAACCGAGGTAGCGGACTGCTTGGGTCCGACGGGCAGCGAGGGGAGGGGATAGCCCTAGAACGGTGGGGCGAGCCCGGCGCTCTGCAGGATTCCGAGAACTTCCTTTGCGTTGCGCAGATCGGGGAACGCGGGACACACAGTTCCTGGACTCATGGCAGGGGTCAGCAAGGAGAATAGTATATTTTTCTGACCATCCCGCATTCCTTCATTCACTCGCAAGGCGACAAAGACTGGGACGTCCCCTATTTGCGGCCCCTATTTACGGGATCCAGCCCCGGCGGGACCAACTTGTCTTACTTGGCAACGTCCCGTTTTCCGTCCCGTATTCGGTCTATAACTCGCGCAACCCAACTGAGCGCAAGTAGGCAAAGGTCGAGTCATAGTAACTCGGATCCCTTGTTGGATCGGTTGAACTTCCTTCAGGAATGAATATCACCATTCCCT
>Ga0209343_10004916_pt1 | contig 16402 bp, 14 predicted proteins | sample RifCSPlowO2_02_FD_184026 | JGI IMG/M metagenome (GOLD analysis project Ga0209343, IMG submission 184026) | Groundwater microbial communities from Rifle, Colorado - Rifle CSP2_plank lowO2_0.2 (SPAdes) (version 2) | ecosystem: Environmental > Aquatic > Deep subsurface > Groundwater | place... | reverse complement strand
GCCGATCCTGGGCGGCCGCGTCGGCCGCGGGCGTGGAGCCGGTGTAGGCCCAGGCGCTGGCGCTGATGGCATAGGCGCGCAGCGCGGGCGCGCCCTGTTCGTCGTGCAGCACTTCGCCGATAAAACCGAACTGGCTGGCAGTCAGTTCGAGGATGCGCTCCAGTAGCGTATCGAAGGCCTTGCGCTGATTCTGCGCATTGATATAGGCGGCCTGGGCCTGGGCTATCACCGCCAGCAGCTGGCGCGCCTGCTCGCTCTGCTGGTGCTTGGCGTGCAGTTCGTCGCGGTGGCGGCCGAGCTGCGCCTGGCTGCTGCGCTTGGTGGCCCACAACAGCAGCAGCAGGGTGGCGGTGGAGCCCAGCCAGGCCAGTAGCCATTTGCCTATCACTTGGCGCCGGTCGCGCTGGTGCTCGGCGGCCAGGGTTGCGCCGAGCGCTGGCGTCTGGAGCGCCTGGCGCTGCTCGGCGCCCTGCTCGGCGTGCTGTTGCAGTTCGCTGTGGCTGGCCAGCCGCAACTGCCAGAGCGCTTCGCGCTCATTCAGGGCGCGCCAGCCGAGGGCGAAGAACAACAGCGCCAGACCCAGGCTGGCGAAGCCGACTATCCAGCGCATTGCGGAGCTGTTGCTACCCATGCAGGGCCTCTTGGGCGAATGCACTTGCTAGGTCAGGCCCGCCAGGCGGCGCAGGCGGGCCAGTTTCGCGGCATCTGCAACGGCGTGCAGCTCGCTGGCGGCCAGGTGCATGACTATCACCTCGCGCCTGAGGTTCAGCGTGGGCAGCACATAACAGGCGCCGATCAGCTCGCGCAGGGGGGTGGGCAGGCGCCAGTGCAGTTTTAGCCGAATGGCCAGCTCGCCGCTGGTTTTAGCCATGGCCATGCTCAGCTGTTCCAGCGACAGGCTATGCCCGGCGCTTTTCCACAGCTGCGCCTGTTGCAGCAGGCACAGCTCACCCATGCGATACAGCAGGGCGGCGCTGTGCAAGGGACCCGGATCGAGGTGGCAGGCGACGGCCAGTTCGGCCACGCGCTGATGCAGCTGGCCGATCTGCTGCATCAGCGCCTGGGCCTGCAGGCGCAGCTCCGGGTCGTCCAGCTGGCTGGCGGCATGCAGGCTCAAGCCGATGCCGATATTCAGGCTGGTGACCGGGCCCAGGGCCTGCAAGGCCTCGCCCAGACTCAGGCAGGGAATGGCGGTCTTGTTGTATTGGCTGCTATTGGCCGCCGCCAGCATATGCGCCGTCAGCGCCGGGTCGTCCTGCCACTGCTGCTTGAGCTGCTGCAGGCTGGGTTGCTCCTGGCTGAGCGCCTTGAGCCGCTCCTGCATGCCCTCCTGCAGGGGCAGATCCAGGGCGTTGTTGGCCTGGGCGTCGAGAAACTCGCTAAAGCTGCCGGCGCTCGGGGTTTCCACCGTGGTGATCTCGCTGAACGTCGGCAGCAGGCGGTCCAGGCATTCGAGCACCTTGGGCACCTGGAACGGCTTGGTGATAAAGGCACTGATGTGCAGCGGACGGATCTCCAGCACGCTGTCGCGGTCGGCGCGTCCGGTGATCATCACCAGGGGGATGCTGCGGTCATCGCGGCGCACTCGCTCGAGCAGGCGCGTGCCGGGGCCGTCGGGCAGGTTCCAGTCACAGATCAGCAGATCGGCGGCCAGGCTCTGCCAGTCGCTCAAGGCCTCGGCCAGGCTGCCGTGGCAGGCCACCTGCGCACCGGGGCGCAGGCTCAGGACTATCTGCTTGAGCAGGTCGGCGATCCACACATCATCCTCGAGAATCATCACACGCATGATCTATTCCTGCGCAACTGGGGAGCTGTTGGCCAGGGGCAGTCGGTCGCGCAGGGCCTCGGCGGGTTGCGGGCGGCCGAAATAGTAGCCCTGGGCGTGGTCGCAGCCGAGCCTCTCGAGCAGTTCGGCCTGCTCAGGTTGCTCGATGCCCTCGGCCAGGACCTTGAGGCCCAGGCTATGGCCCAGGGTGATCACCGCACGGGTGATGGCGATATCGTCCTGGTCATGGGGCAGCCCTTTGACGAAGCTCTGATCGAGTTTCAGCTTGTGCACCGGCAGACGCTTCAGGCGCGCCAGGGAACTATAGCCGGTGCCGAAGTCGTCGATGGCCAGGCGCACGCCCAGGGCGCGCAGGCGTTCGAGCAGGGCCAAGGCCGCGTCGGGGTCAGCCATCACCGCGCTTTCGGTGACTTCCAGCTCGAGCAAGGCCGGGTCCAGGCCGCTGTCGGCCAGCACCCGGGCCACCCGGCTATCCAGCTCGCCGCGGCTGAACAGGCGGCTGGAGACGTTTACCGCGACGAACTTCAGGGCGATGCCGGCGGCCTGCCAGGCGACCATCTGCCGGCACGCCTGCTCCAGCACCCAGGCGTCTATGCCGCCGATCAGCCCGCTTTCCTCGGCGATCGGGATAAATTCCCCCGGCGGCACCAGGCCGCGCTGCGGGTGTTGCCAGCGCACCAGGGTCTCGACCCCGATCATCTGCCGGCTGCGCAGGCACAGCAGCGGCTGGTAGTGCAGGCGCAGCTGGCCCTGCTCCAGGGCATGGCGCAGGGCGCCGACCAGTTCGACCCGCTGGTGGGCGTACGCGGTCAGCTCCTGGGCATAGAAGGCGTAGCCTTCGCGGCCGCTGCTCTTGGCCTTGAACAGGGCCGAGTCGACATTGCGCAACACCTGGGCGACGTCCTCGGCATCGGCGGGGAACAGGCTGATGCCGATACTGGCGCCGATAAACAGCTCCTGGTTGTTCAGTACGAAGGCCTGGGTCAGGCAGTCGAGCAGCTGCTGGGCGATGCCGGCGGCCTGTTCGGCGCCGGTGCAGTCCTCGCAGAGCAGGCCGAATTCGTCGCCGCCCAGGCGGGCCAGGGTCATGCTGCCGCGCAACTGCTGCTGCAGGCGCTCGCCGACCGCCTTGAGCAGCAGGTCGCCGATGCTGTGGCCGAGGCTTTCATTGATGTGCTTGAAGTGGTCGAGATCGACCAGCAGCACGGCGCCGCCGCGTTGCTCGCGCCGGGCGCGCTCCAGGGCAGTCTCGACCCGTTCGCCGAACAGCAGGCGGTTGGGCAGGTTGCTCAGGGGGTCGTGGTGCGCCAGGTAGTCCAGTTCGCGCTGGGAGCGCTTGAGCGCGCTGAGATCGGAGAACACCGCGACGTAGTGGCTGAGCTCGCCGTCGGCATCGCGAACGGTGCGGATATTCTGCCATTGTGGGTAGATCTCGCCATTCTTGCGCCGGTTCCACACCTCGCCGCTCCAGGCCCCGCGGTTTTGCAGGGCATGCCAGAGGCTGTCGTAGAAGGCTTGGTCGTGGCGTCCGGATTTCAGCAGGCTGGGCTGCTGGCCGAGGATCTCCGCCTGGCTGTAGCCGGTGATGCGGGTAAAGGCCGGGTTGCAGTGGACTATGCACTGCCGGGCATCGGTGACCAGCACTCCTTCCTGGGTGGCGTCGAATACCGCGGCGGCCTGGCGCAGGCTGTCTTCGTCGCGGCGTTGTTGGGTGATATCGCGGGCGGTGCCGATCAGGCGTTCGGCGCGGCCCTGGGCGTCCAGCAGCAGGCGCCCGCGGGAGCGAATCCAGCGGTAGCTGCCATCCTGGTGGCGCAGGCGGTAGCTGGCCTCATAGGGTTCTTGGCTGGCGCTGTTCAGGCGCTGCTGGAGGTGGCGCTGAACCTGCGCCCGATCATCGGGATGCAGGCGTTGCAGCCAGTGCTCGCGGTCGTTGCCCAGCTCGCCCGGCTCGAGGCCGAGCAGGGCGGCGTAGCCGGGGGAGAAGAACAGCGTCTGGCTGTTCAGGTCCCAATCCCACAATCCATCCTGGGCCGCGGCCAAGGCGCGGCTCAGGCGGGTTTCGCTGGTGCTCAGGGCCAGGTTGCTGCGGTTCTGCTGGCGCTGATGGGCGCGCAGTACCCCGTACAGCAGCGCCCCGGTCAACAGCACGAAGAGCAGGCCCTTGAACAGTTGCAGCAGTTCCAGTTGCTCGAGGGACAGCCCGAGCCGAGCGAGCAGGGCGTCGCTGAACAGAATCCACAGGCAAGCGGTCAGCGTATAGCCGAGGGTGAGGCGCCAGGCGCTTGGTGACACATTCATAGGGGGGTAATCAGTCCTTTTGATCTGCCCAGCAGTATAGGCGCTAACCTGGGCGCGGCATTCTTATCCAAAAGACCAACTGGTTTTCTGATCGGGGTCAGGGATAATGAGTTGTGGTCTGCCTCGCGCAGGCTGTGATTTCCTTTGCACGAGGCGCACGAATCCCATGTGGTACAACGGTTTTCTCGACCTGTCGATCTGGCAACTGATCGCGGTCACCCTGCTGATGACGCATGTGACCATCGTCAGCGTCACTGTCTACCTGCACCGCTACTCGGCGCACCGCGCGCTGGAGTTGCATCCGGCGCTCAAGCACTTCTTCCGTTTCTGGCTGTGGCTGAGCACCGGGCAGAACACCCGCGAGTGGACCGCCATCCACCGCAAGCACCACGCCAAATGCGAGACCGTGGATGACCCGCACAGCCCGGTGATCAAGGGCCTGGGCACCGTGCTGCGCACCGGCGCCGAGCTGTACGCCGAAGAGGCGAAAAACCCGGAAACCCTGCGCATCTACGGCAAGAACTGCCCGGAAGACTGGATCGAGCGCAACCTCTATTCGCGCTATACCTTTGGCGGCATCGGCCTGATGGCGCTGATCGACCTGGCGCTGTTCGGCGCGGCCGGCATCACCGTGTGGGCGGTGCAGATGATGTGGATTCCGGTGTGGGCGGCGGGGGTGATCAACGGCCTCGGCCATGCCCTGGGCTACCGCAATTTCGAGTGCCGCGACGCGGCGACCAATCTGCTGCCCTGGGGCATCCTGATCGGCGGCGAAGAGCTGCACAACAACCACCACACCTACCCCAACTCGGCCAAGCTGTCGGTGCGCAAGTGGGAGTTCGACATGGGCTGGGCCTGGATTCAGCTGTTCAGCCTGCTGCGCCTGGCCAAGGTGCAGCGCGTCGCGCCCATCGCCCACCGGGTTGCCGGCAAGCGCAACCTGGACATGGACACCGCCATGGCGATCCTCAACAACAGGTTCCAGATCATGGCGCAGTACCGCAAGCTGGTGATCGGGCCGCTGGTCAAGCAGGAGCTGGCCAAGGCCGACGCCTCGGTACGCCACCACTTCTATCGCGCCAAGCGTCTGCTGGCCCGCGAGCCCAGCCTGCTCGACGAAGGCCACCAGGCGCGCATCCAGCGTGTGCTGGAACAGAGCCAGGCGCTCAGGGTGATCTACGAGAAGCGTCTGGCCCTGCAGCAGATCTGGATCAAGACCAGCGCCAACGGCCACGACATGCTCGAGGCCATCAAGCAGTGGGTCAGCGAGGCCGAGGCCAGCGGCATCCAGTCCCTGCGCGACTTCGCCGAGCAGCTGAAAACCTATTCGCTGCGCCCTGCCGCGACCGTCTGACCGTTAGCCTGCCTGTCCAAGCCCGCCGCCCGGCGGGCTTGTTATGGCCTGCCATCCATGGCGGCCACCCGTCGGGCCGTCGCTGCGCGACGTTAAAAATTGCTCCCGGCCATTTTGTTGTTTCTGGCTTATGCTGATGCTTAAGCACTACCTGGACAGGGTGGCGTTGATGGACGAAGCGAGCAGACGGCAACTCGAGCAGGAAGAGCTGACCTTGGCGTTGTTGCACACCCGTGCCGAGATCGCACGGTTGCAGGAGCGCGAGCAGCTGTTCAGCACCTTGCTGGGCAGCGTCAATGCCGTGCTCTGGGCCTTCGACTGGGATGCCCAGCGGATGATCTATGTCAGCCCGGCCTACGAGCGCATCTTCGGCCGTTCCGCCGCCGCGCTGCTGGCCGGCTACGAGGAGTGGCGCAACAACATCTACCCGGACGATCTGGACTACGCCGCCGAAAGCTTCGCCCAGGTGCTGCAGACCGGCGCCGTCGAGGCCCGCGAGTACCGCATCATCCGTGGCGATGGCCAGTTGCGCTGGCTCAGCGACAAGTGCTTCGTCAGTCGCGAGAATGCCGCCGGCAAGCCGCATATAGTCGTCGGCATCGCCGAAGACATCACCGAGAAGAAGCAGCTGGAAGGCGAGTTGCATCGCCTGGCCACCACCGATGTGCTGACCCAGAGCAGCAACCGCCGGCATTTCTTCGAATGCGCCCAGCGCGAATTCGAGCAGGCCCGCGAATACGCCAGCCCCCTGGCCTTCCTGCTGATCGACCTGGACGACTTCAAGCAGATCAACGACCAGCATGGCCACCAGATGGGCGACCAGGTGCTGCAGCGCCTGGCGTACAGCGGTGTCAGCACCTTGCGCCGCGGCGACTTGTTCGGGCGTATCGGTGGCGAGGAGTTCGCCGCGCTGTTCCCGCGCTGCGAACCGGCCCTGGCCGCGCAGATTGCCGAACGCCTGCAGCGTGAAGTGCGGCGCCTGCGTTTCAGCCATGCGGGCGCGGAGTTCGGCCTTACCCTGAGCCAGGGCCTGACCAGCCTGCGGCGCGACGACGAGAGTCTGGATGCCCTGTATGCCCGCGCCGATGCCGCGATGTACCGGGCCAAGCGCCAGGGCAAGAACCAGATAGTGATCGACTGAGCGCCAGGCCGAGTGCAGCGGCTGCCGTTGGCGAGGGGTGGTTGCCGTTTTACAATATATAAAATAATATATTGTAACTGTGTTAATTGAGTGGCTGGCCATGAACCCTCCCGAGCACCGCCTGGATATTCAGCGACTGCGCGCCAATGCCGATGCCGCCGGTCAGTTGCTCAAGGCCTTGGGCAATCCCGATCGGCTGTTGCTGCTGTGCCAGCTGTCCCAGGGCGAGCGTAATGTCAGCGAGCTGGAAACGCTGCTCGGCATCCAGCAGCCGACCCTGTCCCAGCAACTGGCGGTATTGCGCCGCGAGGGCCTGGTGGAAACCCGCCGCGAGGGCAAGCAGATTTATTACCGCATCTGCAGCCCGGCGGCCCTGGCGGTGATCAACACCCTGTATCAACTATTCTGTGCGGGAGACAGGCCGTGAGCATCGACTGGCTGCACTTCACGCCCTGGAGCGCCCTGGCCGGCGGCGCGCTGATCGGCCTGGCGGCCGCGCTGTTCGTGGTCCTCAATGGACGTATCGCCGGCATCAGCGGCTTGCTCGGCGCGCTCGTGCAGGGTGGGGAAGGGCGGGGCGAGAAAGCCCTGTTCCTGCTCGGTCTGCTGCTGGCGCCGCTGCTCTGGGGGCTGTTCGCGGCGCTGCCGAGCATCGAATTTCACAGCGGCTGGCCGGGCCTGGTGGTCGCCGGCCTGCTGGTGGGGCTGGGCACCCGCTATGGCGCCGGCTGCACCAGTGGCCATGGGGTGTGCGGCATGGCCCGCCTGTCGCCGCGTTCGCTGGTGGCGACCCTGGCCTTTATGGCCAGCGGTTTCGCCACTGTGTTTGTCCTGCGCCATCTGCTGGGAGGTTGAAGATGCGCCCACTCACCGCATTGCTGGCAGGTCTGATCTTCGGTCTGGGCTTGCTCCTGGCCGGCATGGCCAACCCGGCCAAGGTGCTGGGGTTTCTCGACCTGGCCGGGGCCTGGGACCCCTCCCTGGCGCTGGTGATGGTCGCCGCCATAGGCGTGGCTGTGCTGCCCTTCCGCTGGGCGGGGCGGCAGACGCGGACGCTGCTGGGCGCGCCCATGCAGTTGCCGCACAAGCGCGAGCTGGATCGCCGCCTGATCGGCGGCAGCCTGTTGTTCGGGGTCGGCTGGGGCATCGCCGGTATCTGCCCGGGGCCGGCCTTGGTGCTACTGCTGAGCGGGCACTGGCAGGCGCCGTTGTTCGTGCTGGCCATGCTGGCCGGGATGCAGGCGTTCAGCCTGCTGCAGCGGCCCAAGGAGCAAGCATGAAGCCCGTCATCACCCCCTTCTTCGACCCGGTCAGCTTCACCTACAGCTATGTGGTCGGCGATCCGTCCACGCGGCGCTGCGCCATTATCGATGCGGTGCTGGACTACGATCCGGTCGCCGGGCGCATCTCCCACGCCAGCGCCGAGCGGCTGATTGCCTTCGTGCGCGAGCAGCAACTGAGGGTGGACTGGCTGCTGGAAACCCATGTGCATGCCGACCATCTGTCCGCCGCGGCCTACCTCAAGGGCGAGCTGGGCGGCCGCCTGGGCATAGGCGCGCAGATCACCGAGGTGCAGCGCCACTTCGCCCCGCTGTTCAACCTCGGCAGCGAGTTCGCCAGCGATGGTCGCCAGTTCGACCGGCTGCTCAAAGATGGCGACAGCTTTGCCATCGGCGGCCTGGAGGCCCGTGCCCTGCATACCCCGGGGCATACCCCGGCCTGCATGAGCTACCAGATAGGCGACGCGGTCTTTGTCGGCGACACCCTGTTTATGCCGGACTACGGCACCGCCCGCTGCGACTTTCCCGGCGGCGATGCGCGCACCCTGTACCGATCGATAGGCCGGTTGTTCGAGCTGCCGGCGGCCACCCGCCTGTTTATGTGCCACGACTACAAGGCCCCGGGCCGTGAGCAGCACCTGTACCAGAGCACGGTGGCCGAGCAGCGCGCGCATAACCTGCATATCCACCAGGGCATAGGCGAGGCCGAGTTCGTCGCCCTGCGCAACGCCCGCGATGCCAGCCTGAGCATGCCGGCGCTGATGCTGCCCGCGGTGCAGATCAACATGCGCGGCGGCCAGCTGCCGCCGGCCGAGGCCAATGGCCTGCGCTACCTCAAGGTGCCGCTGAATGCGTTATAGGGTGTGCTCTCAACTATTTCCTCCGTTGCGCCGGAGCCTGCTTTTACGCAGGGCAAGGCATGAGGAACGAAGTTTGGTGGCTCCAAATGAGCGACGAATAACGCAGTCCTGCGTAAAAGCAGGCCCGTCCCTTCGGGTTGCGCCTGAACGCGGGCCATGCGGTGTTGCAGTCCTTGGCAAGGGCGCAACCATTACCTGCGGACTGCGCCTAGCCTGGCCCGCTTTCAGGCGGCAACGCAATCGGGGAAATAATTGAGAGCACACCCTATCTGGCCGCTGCTGGCGACCTTGCGCGCGTATGACCGGGATCAGGCCGGCGGCGATCTGCTGGCCGCGCTGCTGGTCTGTCTGCTGCTGGTGCCGCAGGCGCTGGCCTATGCCCAGCTGGCCGGGCTGCCGGCGGTGGTTGGCCTGTCGGCGAGCATCCTGCCGCTGCTGGTCTATGCGCTGCTCGGCGGCAGCCCGGGGGTGGCGCAGGCGCTCGGTCCGGTGGCGATTCTGGCGCTGATGACGGCGGCGGCGCTGGCGCCCGTGGCCGAGGCAGGCAGCGCCGCCTATGTCGCCGCGGCCGGGTTGTTGACCCTGTTGGTCGGCTTGAGCCTGCTGCTGATGAGCCTGTTGCGCCTGGGCGTGCTGGCCAATTTTCTCAGCCATCCGGTGATCTCGGGTTTCGTCAGCGGCGCGGCCATCCTGATCGCCGCCAGCCAGCTCAAGCACCTGCTGGGCGTGCAGGCGGCTGGCGTGACCCTGCCGCAGCTGCTGCCGGCCTTGCTGGCGCAGCTGCCGGCCGTGCAGGGGCCGAGCCTGGGGCTGGGCGTCGCCAGCTTGCTGCTGTTGCTGTTGCTGCGCCATTTGGCGCGCTTCGGGGTGCCGGCGCGCCTGGCCGCCCGGCTCAGGCAATTCAGCGCGCTGTTGCTGGTGATCCTGGCGAGCCTGCTGGTGGCGCTGTGGCCGCTGGCTGGCGTGGCGGTGGTGGGCCAGGTGACGGCCGGGCTGCCGCCGTTCGACCTGCCGCCGCTGGATTGGCGCCTGCTGCGCGAGCTGTGGCCGGCGGCGCTGCTGATCGCCCTGGTCGGCTTCGTCGAGTCGGTGTCCATCGCCCAGAGCCTGGCGACGCGCAAGCGCCAGTCGATCAACCCGGACCGCGAATTGCTCGGCCTGGGCGCGGCGAATCTGGCCGCGGCCTGCAGCGGCGGCATGCCGGTGGCGGCGAGTTTTTCCCGTTCGGCGCTGGCCCTGCATGGCAGCGTGGCGACGCCGCTGGTGGGGCTATTCGCCGCCGCCCTGATGCTGGCCGCGGTGCTCGGCCTGGCGCCGCTGTTGCGCTACCTGCCGCAAGCGGCGCTGGCGGCGAGCATCCTGGTGGCGGTGCTGGGTTTGCTCGATCTGCAGGCGCTGCGCCGCACCTGGCGTTATTCGCGGCAGGATGGCGCGGCGCAAGTCGCCACCCTAGTGGCGGTGCTGCTGCTGGGGGTCGAGACCGGGATAGTGCTGGGCGTCGGCCTGTCGCTGCTGCTGTTTCTCTGGCGTACCAGCCGGCCGCATATGGCGCTGGTCGGCCAGGTGCCGGGCAGCCAGCATTTTCGCAACGTCGAGCGTTACCAGGTGGTGCAGAGCCCCAGCGTGCTGTCGCTGCGGGTCGATGAGAGCCTGTATTTTCCCAATGCGCGCTATCTGGAGGAGCGCATCGGCGAGTTGATCGCCACGCGGCCGCAGGTGCGCCATCTGGTGCTGATGTGTCCGGGGGTGAACCTGATCGACGCCAGCGCCCTGGATTCGCTGGAAGCCATAGCCGAGCGCCTGTCGAGCGCCGGGGTGCAGTTGCATCTATCGGAAGTGAAGGGGCCGGTGATGGATCAGCTCAAGCGCTCGGACTTCCTCGCGCGTTTCGGCGGCCAGGTGTTCGTCAGCCAGTACGAGGCGTTGCGGGTGCTGGACCCGGCGAGCGTGGCCCAGGCGGCGGGCGGCACAGCCTAGTCTGAGCTGCACAAGGTGCGGCCCAGACTACGGGTGGCTTAACGCTGTTGCGGCGCCGGTTGCTGCTGGGTGATGCAGTGGATATTGCCGCCGCCCAGGAGGATCTCGCGGCCCGGCACCATCACCACGCGGTGCTCGGGGAACAGGCGCTGCAGTATGGCTTCGGCCTCGGCATCCCTGGCGTCGTTGAACTTGGGCGCGATGATGCCGCCGTTGACTATCAGGAAGTTGACGTAGGAGCCGGCCAGGCGGATCGACGGATCGCGTTCCTGGGTGCCGGCCGCCAGGTCGACGCCGGCGCATTCTTCATCGGTGGCATAGAGGGGGCCGGGAATCGGCATCTTGTGCACGACCAGCTGGCGACCCTTGGCATCGCGCACCTGCTCCAGCACGCGCATGGCGGCCTGGCAGCGCGAATAGTTGGGGTCGCTGGGCTCATCGGTCCAGGCCAGCAGCACTTCGCCGGGGCGCACGTAACAGCAGAAGTTGTCGACATGGCCGTCGGTCTCGTCGTTGAACAGACCGTCCGGCAGCCAGATCACGGTGTCGATGGCCAGGTGTTCGCGCAGCTTCTGCTCGATCTCGGCGCGACTCAGGTGGGGGTTGCGGTTGCGGTTGAGCAGGCATTCCTCGGTGGTGATCAGGGTGCCTTCGCCATCCACATGGATGGAGCCGCCTTCCAGCACGAAGCCGTCGGTGCGGTAGCGGGAGCGGCCTTCGATCTCGAGGATCTTGCGCGCCACCTGGTCGTCGCGCACCCAGTTGGCGTAGAGGCCGCCGTCGAGGCCGCCCCAGGCGTTGAAGGTCCAGTCGACACCGCGCACGACGCCACTGTTGTTGGTGACGAAGGTCGGCCCGGTGTCGCGCACCCAGGCGTCGTCGCTGCTGATTTCCACCACGCGGATATGCTCGTGGGCCAAGCGCTCGCGGGCGTTCTCGTACTGGCCGGCAGACACGCAGACGGTCACCGGCTCGAACTCGGCGATGGCGCGGGCCACGGCGCTAAAGGCCGCCTGCGCCGGCTTGCCGCCCAGGCGCCAGTTGTCCGGGCGCTCGGGCCAGACCATCCAGGTCTGGCTATGGGGTTCCCACTCGGCCGGCATGCGGAAGCCATCGGCGCGTGGAGTAGTGGTCAGGGTAGTCATGGTTCACCTATGGCCCGGATGCGATCCGGGATGTCGTGACAGAAGATTTCCGGATTGCATCCGGGCTATGCACAGGTCGTAGGCTGGGTTGAGCGCAGCGATACCCATCATGGGGCGATGGGTATCGGCGCTACGCACCTCAACCCATCCTAGGGTGCCTGCTTTACTCGGAGGCCAGGTGGCCATCCAGGGTCTTGATCGGGCCATACAGATTGGGCCGGCGATCACGGAAGTTGCCCCAGGCACAGGCCATCTGGGTGGCGGCGACGGTAACGATGCGTGACATGGGTTGGCACCTAACAGAAGCGGTTGGCGGTGGTCATCTGACACTAGCAGAGCGCTGTTGCGGCGCCATGGCGCTCGAGGGCTCCGCAGTGGATGGCCTATTTATATCCGATAAAAATCGACTTTAAAAGCGTATTTTGCCTTCTTCTTTGGTTTTTAATCGATTAATATCGAATAAAAATCCGTAATAGTGGCCGTTCGCCTGCTTTGCGGCAGGCAAAAACTAAGCGTCCGGCAACGCCATCTGGCTTGCCCAGGTTTAAGTCCGGCCCCTGTCGTGTAGCGAAGCGAGGCGCGCTATGAGAAGCCAGTTTGAGATAAGTGATGTCCCTAAGCCCAAGGTGCGGCGTGATGGCGACATTTATTGCATAACCCATCAGCAGTCAGCGGTGACACCATGATCGAAGTAACTGAAGTTTCCATTGCCGAACTGCGCGCCGCGCTCGAGTCTGGCCGAACCACGGCGGTTGAGCTGGTCCAGGCCTATCTCGCGCGGATCGCTGCCTACGATGGCTCCGACACGCCCACCGCCCTTAATGCTGTGGTGGTGCGCAACCCCGATGCCCTCAAGGAAGCGGCGGCGTCCGATGCCCGTCGCGCGCGCGGCGCGACCCTCGGTCCGCTGGATGGCATCCCCTATACGGCCAAGGACAGTTATCTGGTCAAGGGGCTGACCGCCGCCTCCGGCAGTCCCGCCTTCAAGGACCTGATCGCCTATCGCGATGCGTTCACCATCGAACGCCTGCGCGCCGCCGGGGCGATCTGCCTGGGCAAGACCAATATGCCGCCCATGGCCAACGGCGGCATGCAGCGCGGCGTGTATGGCCGCGCCGAGAGCCCGTACAACGCCGACTACCTCACCGCGCCCTTCGCCTCGGGCTCATCCAACGGTGCCGGTACGGCCACCGCCGCCAGCTTCGCGGCCTTCGGCCTGGCCGAGGAAACCTGGTCGAGCGGCCGCGGGCCGGCTTCGAACAATGGCCTGTGCGCCTATACGCCGTCGCGCGGGGTGATCTCGGTGCGCGGCAACTGGCCGCTGACGCCGACCATGGACGTGGTCGTGCCCTATGCCCGGACCATGGCCGACCTGCTCGAGGTGCTGGACGTGGTGGTGGCCGATGACCCCGACAACCGCGGCGACCTCTGGCGCCTGCAACCCTGGGTGCCGATTCCCAAGGCCTCCGCGGTGCGTCCCGCCTCCTATCTGCAGTTGGCGGCGCAAGCCGATGCACTGGCCGGCAAGCGTTTCGGCGTGCCGCGCATGTTTATCAACAAGGACGAAGCCGCCGGCACCAGCGAAAAACCGGGTATCGGCGGCCCGACCGGGCAGCGCATTCATACCCGTCCCTCGGTGATCGGCCTCTGGGAGCAGGCGCGCCGGGCACTCGAAGCGGCCGGCGCCGAAGTGCTCGAGGTGGATTTCCCGTTGGTCTCCAATTGCGAGGGCGATCGTCCCGGTGCGCCGACCGTGTTCACCCGCGGCCTGGTGTCCAAGGAGTTTCTGCATGACGAGCTGTGGGACCTGTCGGCCTGGGCGTTCGACGATTTCCTCCAGGCCAACGGCGATCCCAAGCTGAACCGTCTGGTCGACGTCGACGGCCCGCTGATTTTCCCCCACGACCCGGGCACCCTGCCCAACCGCGAAGACGACCTGGCCGCCGGCATGGATGAGTATGTGCGCATGGCCGAGCGCGGCATCACCCCCTGGGACCAGATTCCCACGCTGCCCGACGGGCTACGGGGGCTGGAGCAGACGCGCCGAATCGATCTGGAAGACTGGATGGATAAGCTGGGGCTCGACGCGGTGCTATTCCCGACTGTGGCCGACGTGGGCCCGGCAGATGCCGATGTGAATCCGCAGTCCGCCGATATCGCCTGGAGTAACGGTATCTGGGTCGCCAACGGCAATCTCGCCATCCGCCACCTGGGCGTGCCCACGGTCACGGTGCCGATGGGCGTGATGGGAGACATCGGCATGCCCGTCGGCCTGACCTTCGCCGGCCGCGCCTACGACGATTCGGCGCTGCTGCGCTTGGCTTCGGCGTTTGAATCGAGCGGAACGAAGCGCTTGATCCCGCCGCGCACCCCAGCCTTGCGGCGCGGCTAAAGATAGAGGCGGCGGGGCTGGGGCGTTGGCAACCCCAATCCCGCTGGCTATCGGCAAACCCGGGCGTTCTGAGGAAATAAGAAGAGTCAGGCGCTGCGGCGTTGGTGCTGTTCGAACTGCTCGTGGCCATCGTCCCAGCCGGCTTCCCAGGCGGCCTGGAGCACATCGCTGCTCTGTTGGCGCGGCTGGTTGGCTTGACCGGTGAGGCCGGCCATATAGCCCTGCTGGTAAGCCTTGTTGAGGCTTTCCAGGCTCCAGTGTCGATCGTCCGTGTTCGGGTCGGCGGGTGCCATGGGGCAGGCTCGCAGTGGATATTCCAGAGCAATGCTAGCCGGATAAACCCGGCGGGGCTGGCCCGGCCGTCCCGCTTTTGCCACCGCTGGCGGCTTTTGTGAGGCAGTTGGCGTAATGCCAGCCCATTCGGGCCGGCCGTTCCGGGGTCAGTTGGCTATGGCCAGGATGCTGGCCTGATAGGCCGCGGCAAAGCTGTCGAAGTCGCCTTGTTGCTGGGCTTCCAGTTCCGCCTGTTCACGCAGCGACTGCGCGACGCTGGCCTCGAAAGCCTCCTGTTGCTCGGGGCTCAGCGGCTGGCTGCGGAAGTAGTCGGCGTGCGCCCGGCTCTGGCGCAGGGCGAACTGGGTGAAGCTTTCGCCCTGCTGCAGTTGCGCCAGGACCTGGGCCGAGGGCGTCAGGCTGACGTCGGCGACCTTGGCCCGCTGCGCTTGCAAGGCCTGGTGGTGCTCGTCGCTGGCCTGGCTCTGGTCGAGCAGTTCGGCCAAGGGCTGGATCTGCTCCAGCAGCTCGCTGGCCCAGGCCTGCAGTTCCACGGGTTTGCCCTGGCGCTGCAGGTGCAGGCCGGGACGCCGGCCTTCCTTGACCACCTTGAGGAAGTTGTCGGTGCAGGTGCGGCACTCGCCGCCCTCCAGCAGGGGGCTGTCCTGCAGCGCGCAGAACAGCAGGAAGGCGTCGAGGAAGCGCGCTTCCGGCAGGTCGATACCCAATGGCAGGAAGGGGTTGATATCCAGGCAGCGCACCTCGACGTACTGCACGCCGCGGGCCATCAGCGCCTGGATCGGCCGCTCGCCGCTATAGGTGACGCGCTTGGGGCGGATATTGGAGTAGTACTCGTTTTCGATCTGCAGCACGTTGGTGTTGAGCTGCAGCCATTCGCCATCCTTCTTCGCGCCGATTTCCACATAGGCCGGGTAGGGCGTGCCGACCGCCTGGCGCAGGCTGTCGGTGTAGCTGGATAGGTTGTTGTAGCAGGGCGTCAGGCCGGATTGCGCGCTGCTCTGGTAGCCCAGGTCGCTCATGCGCAGGCTGGTGGCATAGGGCAGGTACAGGGTGTCGGCGTCGAGCTGCTGCAACTGGTGCGGGCGGCCGCGCATAAAGCCCTGGTGCAGCGCCGGCGAGGAGCCGAACAGGTACATCAGCAGCCAGCTGTAGCGGCGGAAGTTGCGGATCAGCGCGATATAGCGCGCCGATTGATAATCCCGCGCGCTGCGGTCGTCGCCTTCGGCCTGCTGCTGCAGCTGCCAGAGCGCTTCGGGCAGGGAGAAGTTGTAGTGAATGCCGGCGATGCACTGCATGGTCTTGCCGTAACGCAGGGCCAGGCCCTTGCGGTAGACGTACTTGAGTTCGCCGATATGCGAGCTGCCGTAGCGGGCGATGGGAATCGTCTCCTCGTCCGGCAGGGCGCAGGGCATGGACGGGCTCCACAGGTATTCGCCATCCAGCTTGCTGTAGACGAAGCGGTGGGTCTGCTCCAGATCATTCAGGGTGGTGGCCGGGTCGGGTTCGGCCGGGGTGATAAACTCCAGCAGCGACTCGGAGTAGTCGGTGGTGATCTGCGCGTGGGTCAGCGCCGAGCCGAGGGCAGCCGGATGCGGGGTCAGCGCCAGCTGGCCATCGCCGTCGACACGCAGGCATTCGCGCTCGATCCCGTGCAGGCACTGGGACAGCAGGGAGAGGTTGGCGGGCTCGCCAAGCTGGGCCAGGCGGCGGGATAACAGGTCGCTCAAGGTTGCATTCCTTCACGCATCGGTCGCCTCAATATGGGGACGGCTGCCGTGCTCTACAAGGGGGCGAGAAAACCGGCGGAGCCGGTCGATGCCGCTTTATAACCCGCTGCGGGTCAAGAGGGTTATAGCTGGGCGCTATGGGTTT
>Ga0209343_10004911_pt1 | contig 16409 bp, 31 predicted proteins | sample RifCSPlowO2_02_FD_184026 | JGI IMG/M metagenome (GOLD analysis project Ga0209343, IMG submission 184026) | Groundwater microbial communities from Rifle, Colorado - Rifle CSP2_plank lowO2_0.2 (SPAdes) (version 2) | ecosystem: Environmental > Aquatic > Deep subsurface > Groundwater | place... | reverse complement strand
CTATTACCCGCGCCCCTTCTTTTCTTCTTCGCTCCTCCTCCATGGGTATGACTGCCCCTGTACCTTACAACTTTTTTTTGTTTGTTAGCTGGCATTTTAAATCATCCTTTGTATCAAATCATTTATTTTTTCTCTTCTATATCCCAACACTCCGCCCATTGAGAAAGGCATTTTTATTCCCCCTCTTTCAAATCCTCTCAAAGGTGGTTTAAGTCTAAAATAAGGTTTAAGTCCTGGAACATCCCTGATTTGTTTCTTTCCATTATAAAGCATTTCTGAAAATTCTTTAATCCCTACTTTTGCTTTTTCATTTAAATATCCCTCATTTAATTTTTTATTGCTTGGAAGTCTCCCTCTCTCTGTAAAAAGTTTAACCAGTGTGTCCTTGTCAACTTCTCCCCAGGTAACATAGTCCTTTATTTTTTTTAGCATTCCAATTACTTCCTTGTTGTTGTTTACAATCACACAATGATACTTATTATATAATCTTAATCTGCAAAGGGTTTCTTCTATTCTCTTGTTAACCCCTGCTTTTCCCCTTATTCTAACCACTGCAATCTTACTCATTCTTGATTCCTCTTAGTATCCCTAAATTTTTTACATCCTCTTCTGAAATTTTAGTTCTTGACAGTTTCTTTAAGGCATCAAAGCACGCATAGACAAGATTAAGTCTATTTTTTGAATTGACAGCTCTTGAATACACGTCTTTTATTCCTGCTAGCTCCAATATCTTCTTGCATTCTTCTTCTATGCATAACCCTGTTCCTAGAGGAGCAGGAATCAACTCAATCTCAACAGAACTGCACTTTCCTTTGACTTTAAAAGGTATTGAATGCGGGTTTTTACATCCACACTCCCAGCTTCCACACCCTCTTCTCACATTCATAAGGCCAAGCTTAGCATTCCTTAATGCTTTTTCTCTAGAAGGCATAGTCTCTTTTGATTTTCCAAATCCTATTCCCACATAGCCATTTTTGTTTCCAACTGCAGCAAGACATCCAAAGTTTGGCTTGTTTCCCTCTTTTGTTTTTTTCTGTGTTTGTCTCCATATACTCTTTTTTCCTCCGCCAAATTTACCTTTTGACTGGCCTATTGAGAGTAATGTAGATTCTACATTTGGAACCAGCATATCTACAATCTGGGGCTCTAGAAATCTTATTCCTTCCCCAACTATCTCGCTGATATCTTTTATTTTTCCAGCTTTAACATCTGCTCCAAGCTCAGTCTTTGGTCTCCAGTTTTCTTTATTAAATGTACCAGAAACTACACCTGTTGGAGGTTCTTCAACGGTTTTTTTTTCTATTTTTTCTGTCATCTTCATTTAGCCCCTATCTTCCTTTTTACTTCTTCAAAGTTTTTTGTTATCTCATCTGGGTTAACCTTATTTTTTAAGTATCCCGAAAACTGTCTGTTATAGTTATCTGTTCCTTTTATCTTTGAACAATAATCCTGAATATGCTTTCCGCTTACTCTCTCTTCAGACGGTAAGATCTCCTCATTAACAGGGATCTTTAACCCCGAGTCAATAACCCCCTTCAAAACTGCAAAGATTGAAGAACCATTCACAGAAGGATGTAAGCCTATGTCAAGTATCGCCTCTTTGATATTATGTTCTTGCGACTTAATTCCAACAAGGTATCCTAAAAGGTAAGAAGCAGGAATATTGTTGAGGTGGCAGTTCCATCCAAATTTTCTCAGGTCTTTTGTAGTAGCAGAGGTAATAACTCTGTCTCCCTTAACTTCATATTTTATGAACTGTGCAATTAGAATGTTTAATTTCTTTCTTATGACCAGTCTTATCTTTTTTGAACTAAGAGTCTTCAACCTGGATTTATAGTTGGTTTTTCCTGTTCTTACTCTTTTCAACCTTACGGTAAATCTTCTACTTCTTGCCATGTTTGATTATTAAGTTACGCTCCTCTATAAACATCTTTATGTGCCTTCTGCTTCTGAAAAATCCTCCTTTGGCCTTCATATAAACAGACCTGTGGGTCTTTGAATCAATAAGTCCTTTCTGTTTAAGACTGTTTAAAAATTCCCTTTGAACTCTTATCTTCCTTGTCCATTCTTTCTTTTTTGGGAATCTCGAGTTCTTTGTACCCTTGATAGAGCCTCTTCCTCTTCTCCTTCCTTTTCTCTTCTGAATTATCTTCTTTCTTGCTCGTGATCTTGACTGCTCATTTGTATCTTTTTTGCTGATTATTTTTTTACCAATCAGAGATTTTATATCATTTCTAGTTATAGCATCTTTTATTTGAGACAATGATTCGGAATCAAACTTTATTTTTTTCTTGCTGATCTTAAGAATGCTCGCTGCCAGTTTTTTTTGTAATTTTAATTCCATTTTATACGCCCTTCTCTAAGATTTTTCTTTTTTCTTCTTTTACTTTCTCTGCTTTTTCTTCTGTAGACTCTTTTTTCTCTTTTTTTATTTCCTTCTTCACTTCCTCTTTCTTAATTTTCCCTTCTTTACTTTTCTTTCTTTTCTCTTCAACTGATTTGATATAAGCATCAAAATCTCTGATATTTATTATCTTTACATTTGTCTTCTTTGCCTTTTCAACTATCTCTACCTTTTTTTTGGTTCCTACCTTCGAACTGACTATGCCTATTTCTTTATTACTTTCAATCTTCTCTAGATCATTTAGTCCATTTATCCAGACGAGCTTCAGCCCATTAACAAGTCCCTTCTTACATTTGCCGGTCCCATAACCTACTCTTGGAGTTAAACCATGCCCACACCTGGACAGCCTAAGTTTTGCATGAATCCCCTTAGGTCTTCTCCATTTTCTTTCTAGCTTAGAAACATTCATCGATCTTTGTCTCAGAAATTTTCGTTTCATACTACTGGTTTTCCTCCCTTTTCAATTATGTAAATTCCATCTTGGAAAATTCGTCTGTCTTTATTAGTAATTCTCGTGCATTGCTCAATATTTGATGCAGTTTGTCCTGCTGTCTCTTTGTCAACACTAGTGACTATAACCTCATCTCCATGAATCTTTACTTCTGAATTTTTAAAAATCTTTGCTACTCTTTGTACTTTCTCTCCTAAAAAGTTTTTAACAACAATCTTATTCTGTTCAACGGAAACAGTCATAGGAAAATGACCAGAGCAGATTCTTAGTTTGTATGTGTAAGGCTCAAGTGCCCCCCTTATCATATTTTTTATATGGGCGCAGTTAGAATTAATCATTTTTTTTTCATTTTTTGTAAACTTTCCTTTTGCAGAAAGAATTAGGCAATTCTCTTCTTTTCTAATCCCTATCGCAACATTATTGATGGTTAAAGAATTTTCACCAGCGGCACCTTTTACCCTTACCGTTCTTCCAGCTATTTCAACATTGATATTCTCAGGGATACTAATCTTTTTCTCTGGGCTTTTTGACATGTTAGTAAACGTAAGATATTAATCTTCCTCCAAAACCTTTTTCTTTTGATTCCGTATGGGTCATAAATCCTTTAGGCGTTGAGACTATCATTATTCCAAAATTTTTTGCAGGGAGATATCTTTTTTCATATTTTTCAACATCTCCCTTCTTAAAAGAGAATCTTGGTTTTATAACCCCACATTTGTTTATCCTGCCTAGCAAAGCTACTTCTATCAGGTTTCCTCTGCCAGCTTCAACAACCTTCACCTCCCCGATATAACCCTTATCTCTCATTATAGCTAGAACAGCATTTATGACTTTAGATGCAGGTTTAACTACACACTCTTTCTTTCCAACCCTCTCACAATTGTACAAGTTGGAAAGTACATTTGATAATGGATCATTCATTGTCATTTTAATTGTATTTCCTGAATCCTAATTTTTTTGCATTCTCTCTGAAACATTGTCTGCACAGGTTTAACCCATACTTGGATAAGTGGGCACCGGACCTATCACATATTCCGCACCTTTTCACATTTCTTCCAAACATTCTTTTTTTAGGAGCATTATGTTTAATGAACTTCTGCAGCTTAGCAGGTTTCTTTTCAAGCTGCTTGAAAACTTTAGTATGGCTGCTATATGTCATATTATTCTCCCTTCTCCTCTATTTTTATCCCAAACTTATTCTTTACGAACTCAATAGATTCCTCTCTGGAAATTCTGTGTTTTTCCGGAACTCTTAGCCTGTTGATTCTTCTTCTGTTAATCCTAAATCCTGGTCTTTTTAAAGTAACTGCGACTTCTAGCCCTATAATCCCTATACCTGAATCGTATTCTACTCCGGGAATCTCAATATACTCATGAATTCCAAAAGAGAAGTTGCCAAAATTATCAAATTTAGTTATGGGAATTGCGTTGTCCTTAGCTTTAAGCAGCCCTCTTAACACTGATTCTGCTTTCTCCCCTCTCAATGTTACTTTCGTAGCTATCTCAAGCTTAGGCCTAATTCCCCAAGTAGGGACTCTCTTCATAGTTCTTGTCTTAACAGGTTTAGCGCCAGTAATCATCTTCAACAGCTTTGAAGCTTTTTCTAGCCTGTCTCCCGTCTCTCCAACTCCAACATTTAAGGTAATCTTCTCTACCTGTATTTCTTTCATCTTGTTCATTTTTCCAGGAATTTGTTATCAATAGCGAAAGCATATTCTTTCAAAGTTTCAAATTCTCCTTTCTTTGTTTTTACTAAGATTCTGTCTCTTATAGTATTCTTTTCCAATATGATGTCTACAATCTTCCCTAGTAAACCTCTGTGTTTTCCTCCACTAAGGAATACTTCTGATCCTTTATCCAGTTTTAAGTGCTCGGTAATCTTATTTTTTGAAATGTCTATTACAAGAGTATCGCCTACCCTGTATGTTTCTCCCTTCTCTGCAATCATGTTCCTTCCATCTGAAAGATTAAGTTGTATCTTAGCCCCCTTCAAAATTGTCTTTCCTATTATCTTACATGGCTTTAGACTGTCCAACTCTTTTTTTAATGGGACTAACTCAAACTCCCCTTCCTCATTGATTATCACTCTATAAGACTCTTTAGTCTGAGGAATGTCAATAATGTCCATAAAACCGACGGCAAATTTCGGGTCTCTTACATTTTTCTTGTCAATAGAGATCGTCTTCTCATTAATTATATATCTCACTTCTCTTGTTGTATCCGCATATTTTAGCATTTTTTTCAATATCAAATTAATAGAGATGCTTCTACTTAATGGATGTGCACCCGGTCTAGGTCGGGAAATCCACTTAGTTTCCTTTCTCTTTATCGGCCAATTTTTCGGCGCTTTGCTTCTTGATAGATGTGCCATTTTTTCTCTCTAATGATCCTTTTCTTTTTTTGTCTGTTAAGTCTAACTCAGTAATTAATAGGTTTGAAGGGTGAATAGGATAGAACGACTTTGAACCGTCTCGTTTGGTTAAACTAATTCCCTCTACCCACACTTTTGTTTCCTTGAGCAAAACTTTTTCAATCTTCCCGCTTTTCCCTTTATACTGCCCTCTTTGGATCTTTACAGTATCCCCCTTCCTTATAGGAAAGCTTCTTTTTCCATACTTTTTTATTAACTCCTTCGATAAATGTGAACCCAAAAACTTGTGTTTTATATGCAACGGAGCATTATACTGAAATTTCCTCCTTTTTCTAGGCTGTCTGCTGCTTCTCCACTTTAATGAAAAAATTTGTTTCATATCACACAATTATTGAAGCGATTTTGGCAATTCCTGGCCAACGCTCAGCAACCTCCTTTGCAATTGCTCCTTTTATCATTGTTCCTTTCGGATTTCCTTTTTCATCTTTCAAAATTACTGCCGCATTGTCTTCAAATTTTATTCTCTCGCCATTCAATCTTCTGTATTCTTTCCTTTGCCTTACAATTATCGCAGGAACAACCTGTCCTTTTAGCCCAGGTTTTCCTTTTACAATAGAAGCGTTAACCATATCTCCAATCCCTGCTGCAGGAAACTTACCCTTTGTGGTTTTTAGGCCTTTAACTGAAAATATCTTAATAAGCTTGGCTCCAGAATTATCACACACAGGAACTTTTGCTTCTAAGTTTAATGCTCTGGTTATTCTCGCTGTAAATGCTTTCATTTTTTCAATACCTCTATTATCACAAAGTGCTTTGTTTTAGATATTGGCTTTGTCTCTCCTATTAAGACTGTATCTCCTATTTTTGCATCAATGCAAGGGGGATTGTGCACCTTTAGTTTACTTTGTTTTTTTTCATATCTTTCATATTTAGGAATATAATGGTAGTGCTCAAATTGTATTGTAGCAGTCTTCGAAACATTTTTCTTGATAACTTTTACCTGCATAATTCTTCCTCTAACTTTCTGAATCCCATGAAAAGGGCATACCTTATCGTTGCATCCTGTCTTTGGTGCTTTTACCTCAATGCCTATTGATTTCATCTTATTTCTTCTGGCCTCCTCACCATATGCTCCCCTCTTAGTACTTTAGATCCAAGTTTAAATATCACTTCACACTTGATTAGCTTCCTTACGCCATCTCTCGTTTCAACTGTAATTGTATTTTTTGTTTCATCTATTATTCTACCATTTATCCCAAGCAAGTTTTTATTTTTTGCATCTATTACTTCCATTTTCGAACCAATCAATGTTTCTTCCATCTTACTTTATGTGAGTAAATCCCATCTTTCCAAGCTCTTCTTTCACTTTTGATACATGATCCCCCTGCAACTCAATCTTCCCTTCCTTTACTGTTCCACCACATGCAAGTTTTGACTTCAAGTTCTTGGCAAGGTCCTTTATGTTAATATCTTTTTGATCTATCCCTTCTATGACCGTTGTCAATTTACCAAACCTTCTCTTTACTGCTCTCACACTGATATGTTGCTCTTCTTTTGCTATGGTCTCACAAACACAAAGTTCTTGAGAGAGACCGCATTTTGGACATATGTTCATTGCTTGTTAGGTTTACCTCCATTATTGTTTTTGAGCGTGAGTATTCTTGCAATATCTTTCTTTACTGCTCTCACCAACCCCGGGCTTTCAATACTTGTTCCAGAACCTCTTTGAGAGTTCAGTCTAAGCAACTCTTTGTTTAGTTGATTGAGCTTTTTTTCAATCTGCTCTTTATCCATCTGCTTTAGCTGGTGTTTTTTCATTTTCTTCCTTCTTGTCTTTCTTTTTGACTTTTTTTATCACATCTTTCTTTACTTCTTCCTGCTCAGTTTTTTCTTTATCTTCTTTTATTTCTTCTTTCTTCTCGATAAATCTTATATCATCTGGTAATTTAATATCTGGAGTTAATATGCTAACTTTCACACCCACTGATCCAGATTTTAATCGTGCAACTGAAAGTCCTCTCTTAATCAAATTTTCTGAAACATTCCCGGATTTCTTTAAATGCCCGGCAATAAACCTCCATGTCTTAGCTCTACTGCTCGGGACGCCTCTTCCCGAGATAACAATTTCTGCTCCTATCGCTCCAGCATTGATTATGTCTTGTAATGCTCTATATCCCATAGACTTGAATCTTTTTGGACCGAACCTTTCAAAAGACGAAACTATTCTCTCAGCAACAGATGCAGGATCAAGGTTTGGATTCTCAATCTCTGCTATCTCAATTTCAGGATTTTCCATTTCAAACTTTGTTTTTAAAATCTTGTTTAGCCTGTTAATATTAACCCCTTTGCTTCCTACAACTAACCCCGGTCTAGAAGTATAGATAATCACCTTTTCTCCTAGTGGTGTTTTTTTAAGCTCCAATCTGCTATAACTCCCTTTAGGTAATTCTCCTGCAATATGTTCTTGCAGCAGGTATTCCTTAACTTTCTTTTTTAGTATTTGTCTTTCTATCATCTTTCTTTATCTTGAATTCTTTAACTATGAGTTTTATATGTGTGTTTTTTTGTCTTCTTCTCCTTTTTCTTCCATAATGCCATTGCAATGGAGCCTTATGTGCAGAGACATGCTCAATTATTAAGTTTGAAGATAACCCCTTGTTCTGTGCATTCGCTTCTGCATTCTCCACTAATTTCAATATTTCCTGTGAAGTTTTTACAGGATACCTGCCAGAGCCAATCCCTGGTCTATGCGGGGTGTCTCTGTTATATCTTCTATAGGGCACTGCTTGTTCCATCTTTGTAACTCTGCTCAACGCTGCTTTAGCTTTTTTTGTAGTCATACTTCTAATCATGTTGCATATTTCAACAGATTTCTTCGTTGAAATAGGTAGATTCCTTCCATTCACAATTGCAGTGTCTTGTTGAGTTTCCATTTTATCTTACAGATATTGCTGCACTTGATCTTGTAGCTCCAACACCTGGTGCAGAGTGTGCAACTTTTGACCTAGTTAATGTCAGTTCTCCCAGATACATTCCTATCATTTCTGGTTGGATCATAACTGGAGCAAATGATTTACCTGCATGAATCTGTACAGTAAGACCAACCATCTTAGGCAGTACAATCATATCCCTGCAATGTGTCTTTATCGGTTTCTTATGCCTCCCTTCAATGGCTTTATCCACTTTCTTTAAGAAAGCTTTCTGAGTTTCCGTAAACCCTCTCTTCAGTGACCTTCTTTTCCTGGAGGGCAGAAGCTTTACAAACTCCTTAAGTTCCATCTTCTTTAATTCTTCAATACTCTTCCCCCTATAAACAAAATCTTTTGCCATTATCTTTTCCTTCCCGTCCTTCTCGCTCTAATAAGCCCAACTTTTCTTCCAGGTGGAGCATTCCTCGGAGGCGTAGCAGGCTTACCCATATGTCTCCCTCTACCAGAACCAAAAGGATGATCCACAGCATTCATAGCAACTCCCGATACAATAGGATATAACTTGTTTCTTGCTTTCTTCATATGGTGGTGTTTTCCAGCTTTAACAATGGGTTTTTCCAATCTTCCAGACCCTGCAATTATTCCAACTACTGCTCTGCAGTTAGGATCAAATTTCTTCTGTTTCTTGCTTGGTAGCTGAACAACCACATACTCTTTTGCTCTGCTCACAATCCTTGCAGAAGACCCAGCAGTCCTGCAGAATCCTGTGATGTTGCTATTAGGGAATTTTTCAATGTTATAAATTGAAGTTCCTTCTGGAATGTTTGAAAGCATCATGACATTTCCTATTTTTAGTTCTCCTTCTGCACCAAATGAAATAAAATCTCCAACTCTTACATTTTCTGGGGCAGGAATACAGAACAACTCATTATTAGATAACTTAATTATTGCAACAGGAGCAGATCTCGCTTGGTCATGCACAATCTCAACAATTTCCCCATTGATTGTCTCACTTGGAAGATTTGGATAAACCATCTTAAATCTATACCTATGACTAGGAGCCTTATACCTTGGAGTTCCTCTCCCTCTCCTTTGCTGTATTAAATTTTTACCCATCTTACATGATTCCTAGCTGAGTTGCAACATCTATAGCTGCCTTATCTTTAGGCAGTGTGATATAAGCCTTTTTCTTTCCACTTGGGGTAATCACAGTCCTTACCTTTTCAGTATCAATGTCAAAACCAATTTTAAGAGCATCTTTAATCTCTTTTTTTGTAGACTTTAAGTTTACAATGAATGTAAGTTTATTATCACTTTCCATCAGTCTAACAGCCTTTTCTGAGGATACAGGTTGTTTTATAATCTGGAAGGGATTCATTTTTGTTTCTCCATAAACAACTGTTCTTTCTCTAACCTTTCAATTGCCATGCTGCTGAATAATGTCAATCTCCCTGCAACAGCGCCAGGGGCCAGCAGCTCAGCATTTAACTTATCAACCATAACGATATCTATTCCCTCAATATTTTTTGCAGATTTTAGTAAAGGACAATTCTTAGACACAACAACTAATAATCCTTTTTTGCTTATCTTCCTTCTTCCTCTAATTTTTCCCTTGCCAGCTCCCTTCTTTTTCTTCTCAACCCTCTCCACTTCTTCTTTTAACCCAAGATTATCAAAAGCCTCCTTAACCTCTTTTGTTTTTTGTAATAATTCTATATCATTACTTATAACTAGAGGAAAAATCTTTGGAACCAAATGGTTTCTCAAAGTAACAATATCCTTGTCTAATGTAGCTGCAAGAGCGGACCTAATTGCTTTTCTCCTTTCTTTATCATTTATTTTTAAAGACCATATTTTACTTGATTTTGGAGGGTGAGCTTTTCTTCCACCAACAGTTCCAGGAGCAAATGCACCTTCCCATCCAAACTGTCTTCCTCTCCTCCACATAACTTTTCTTGGGGTTCTGTTCATTCCATGCCCATATGAAGTCTTGTAATCTCTTCTCCTTTTAGATAACCTTACTGAAGTTTTCTTTCCTGCAAGTATATCTGCCCCATAACTTTGCCTTTTATTTGATCTCATAGAAAGAACAGCTCTTTTAATTAAGTCAGGATGGTACTCCTCGCTAAACTGCCTTGGAGCATTTAAACTCCCTATCTTTTCCGCCTTCAGATTGTATATGTTCATATTTTAATTTGTTTAACCTCGTAATTGTAAGATTTAGATTTTCTCATCTGATGAGTCAAGATCACAATCCTTTTTTTTGGTCCAAAAATAGACCCTTTAATAAGCATGTACTGGCCCCTTATTGTTCCATATCTATGAAACCCCTCTTTTGGCAGTATTTCCTTTGGATCATTCCTTATCTGTAATATTTGCTTGTTTAACTCAGTCCTTAAATGATATCCCATTTTTCCTGCTTGAGGCACACTATACAAAACCTTTCCAGGAGTTACAGGGCCAAGATTTCCAGTAGATCTTTTCTTCTTCTCTGATTTATGCTGTTTCAAATTAAGACCAAACCTCTTAATTGTTCCTTGAAATCCCTTTCCTTTTGTAACGCCATGAATATCAACCATTTGGTTTTCCCCAAAAATGTCATTAATTTTTATTTCCTTTTCAAACAAAGATTTCGCATATGCCAGTTTTTCTTCAACTTTTCCACCAATACCAATCTCAACAATCTCTGGCTTTTTCTTCTTCAATCCCGTATTTTTTGGGAGGGTATAACAAATTATTCTTAGATCATCATATGACTCTGGAATTTTTTCTTCTAATTTCCTTTTTGGCAGTTTAATCTTTCTTGCTAATTCTTTATCAAGGCTTTTATTAACAATTTCAGAAATAGCTTTTAACCCATAAGGCGTTTTTTTGTAAAATCTTAAAGAAAAAGGTTTTATAGAAGGGCACTCGAGAATTGTAACCGGAATCACAAACAAATCATTTTTTAATCGAGAATTAGGATTTTGAATCTTAACCTGAGCATGTGTCATTCCCACTTTGTAGACAGGAAAGCCTAATAATAAAGTCTTATCTAGCTTAGGCCAGGACCTTATCCTTGGGGTCTGTTTTTTAGACCTTTTCCTTGGCCAGTACTGTAAACTTCCGCTTCTTGGTTTATGCGTGCTTGGCATATTTTATTCTCGCTATTTCTATCTATATTTAAAGTTTATTGCTCGTTCAAATCTAAAGACATCAGATCATCGCCTTTAGAACAAGACACTTATCAAATAACCGTTCTGGGGCTATTTCAATTTAATAAATATCCGCATAAAACCCTTTATAAAGTTTTTTGTTAATCTTCCCCAAAACCTTAAAAAGGTAATTTTTCTCTATATTTTCAATAAATAAGGTCAAAATGGCAAGATTTATCATATCTTTATCTGCAATGGAAAAACTCCTCAAAAAATGCGGTGCTCCTAGAGTGTCAGAGAATGCTAAGCAAGCTTTATCCGAAGCATTAGAAGAACTAGGCAAAAAAATAGGAGAGAGATCCATTAATTTTGCTAATCATTCTGGCAGAAAAACAATAAAAGCTAAAGATATTAAATTAGCTTTGAAAGAATCAAACATCTAAAATTTCTAGTCCTTTTATCCTCTCAAAATGTTTCTTATTTAATGTAGCAAGAGAGCACTTATTCCCAATACATGTAGCAGCGATGAATATATCTCTGATCTCAATTAAAAATCCTGATTTCTTTAAACTTTTACTAATCCCGGAAGCTATCTTAGCAGTATTTCCATCAAAAGGTAAAACATTAAATTTGTCTAATAAACTATTTACTTTATCTAGATTTGTCTCCCTTAAATAAAGCTCAAAAACAGTTATAGAAGAAATAAGAGCTTCTCCACCAGGCGCACTGTTAATAATATTTCTACCGACTTGGCTGTTTTTAACTATTTCTATGCATATATCTGTATCTAGGCATATCTTTTGTTCCATCTATCCCATCCTTTTTTAGCTTCTTTCATAACTTTGTCGTATTCTTTATCATCCTTAAACAAGCCAAGACATTCTTTTAAGTTTCCTACAGTCTTTTTTTTATTTTTTTCTAAAGATTCTAAAATAACCTCACTATAACTTTTGTTCTCTTTTTCTTTTATAGCCTTTAAGCTGTTGTACACGTCATTTGAAATCATAATTGTTTTTGCCATAGTATACATATGAGTATACATATATATAAATTTTTCTAAAAATATCAAAGATTACTTCATCTTTCTGGTAACATCTATTTTCTCATTACATTTAGAGCATATCAATCTGATAGAATCAATACTCTGTTTCTTTCCAGTTTCTTCATTTAGCCTTTGGACTTTTTTCCATTGGAATGGTGCAGACCCCTCGCCTTCATTAGAGCATTTAGAACAAGTATATTTTACATTTATAGTTAATGTATTTTCATACTCTTCTTTAGGAACATTATACCTGCACTCTGGACATTCATATTCTTCTGCCCTTATCATGGGTTTTCCTGTTTTTCGATCTCTTGGTTTTCCCATCAATCCTTTTCCACATTTAGGGCATTGTTCTCTAAGAACCCAAGCTCTCACCTTTCCTTTCCCGACAGCCCTATTGGTAAAATAAACACATTCATCCATGGATTCGGGCTCTCTTAATGTCATACTTCTAACCTTAGATACATTATTTATAAATTTTATGAAAAGCTATATAAGCAGGAAATATGAACATTTAAGTATAGCCCCGTCGTCTAGTGGTCACTTAAAGCCATAGAAGGATGCGAGACTCTGGAATACTGGAGAAATCTCGCGACCGAGGTTCAAATCCTCGCGGGGCTATTGATGAGCCCCGTTAGTCTAGCCCGGTCAAGGACACGACCCTCTCAAGTTCAGTAGAAAGGTCGAAACCCGAGTTCGAATCTCGGACGGGGCATTATACAATGAAAATAACAATTTTAGGAGACCCGCACGGAAAGATTTCCATCCTGGGGAAAACAGATCTAATATTATGTACTGGAGATTTAGGAGATGCAACTCTATTAAGAAACTATTTTTTTAAATATACTTTAGAAGGGGAAGACTGGACAGGCATAATGCCTAAAAAGGAAATAAGGAAAGCATATAGCCAGACAATTAATTCTGCAATAAGGGTAATTCAAAAGCTTGGAAAAACAAAAACTCCGGTCTTTTTAGTTTTGGGAAATGCTGATTTTTCAGAGGAAGAAACAACAGGAGTAAACAGAACTTTTAATTTCAAATTTAAATCAATGTTAAAAGAGATTAAAAAATATAAAAACATAGTTCTGGTAAATAAAAAAGTAATAAGATTCAAAGGATTAAAGATAGCCGGGCTTGATTTTTTTAGAGAAGAAGCTGAGGCTAAGAAATTTTTGAGCAGAACAAAACATCTTGATATTTTGTTAACGCACAATCCCCCTTATAAAATGTTAGACAAAGCAAAAAATAAATATCTAAAAGCACCAACACATGTTGGAAGCAAAGCTCTTTCATCATATATTAAGTCAAAAAAACCGAGATATCTAATTTGCGGGCATATTCATGAATCAAAAGGAACTTCTAAACTTAAAAAAACAATAGTGATTAATGCAGGAACAAGAACAAAGAAAGTTATTTCCCTCTAAAATAACTTTTTATTTTATTTACTCTATTTCCTATCGCAGTATCCAACAAGTTGTAAGAACTATCAAATATTGAAAGAAAGGTATCCAGAACTTTTGTCGGATGCACAACAATTCCATGCAATGCTTCCTTATTAAGAACCATCTGTGCATTAATCGCATATGCCTTATCTTTCCCTCGTTTGAAGTGTAATAGTGAAAACATAGTTTCTCCTCTATTTATTTTAGACTTTAGCCTCACAGAGAATACCACACCAGGATGGTTCGCTTTTATCTCTTTCAAAAAATCTTTTTCTGGATCATACAATGTAGCAATTACCTCCCCCTCTTTGGCTGCATTTCCCAAAGACACAAGAACATCTAGCAATCCAGAGAATGGAGCAGTATATCCATCTCTATAGTTTAATATAAACTGTCTGATTGGTACATCAATCATACCATTAATCATTTTTTTGTATACTAAAATGTTCATTATTCCCTTAACACCATCATTAACAAATTCATCCCATATCCTTACCCCTCCTCCAATTTCAATAGTTAGTATAGGCACTTTCAGTTTTCTGTAAGCTTCAATAGCAAGCATTCCGCTTTTTCCCTTTCTCTCCAATATTAAATCTGTTCCAAAAACTCTGCTAAGTTTAGTAACCTCCGGAGCTTCATTATTGCATAATATTCTTGGATGAGGTAAAAGAATATTCTCAGCATTAGAGTCATGGCAGTCTATACCAAAATCACACTTTTTAACAACCTCTTCAAGGAACACCTTAGCTATCTTCTCAGAAGGCGTTTTCGGCTGTTTCACTCCAAACTGCCTGTTAAGGTCCTGGTTGTCCAAAGGAACATTCCTTAAGCATTCTTTGAATCCCAAAGGATTAATTACAGGAATGATTATCAATCTGCCACTCAGAGAGCTGGGATTTATCATGTCCTTTATAGTCTTAACAACTTTTATCCCATTAAGTTCATCCCCATGCATTCCTGCAGAAATAAAAGCAGTTGGTCCATCTTCTTTTCCAGAAATTATAAACACTGGAATCTCCAAATTGATCTTATCCAACTCCACAACTAAACTGCCTTTAGTAGCCTTCCCTATTTCTTCTTTGCAGTTTCCAACTCTCAAAAGTTCCATAATCAATTACACTTTAAAATCCATATAATAATCTTTTGCTTAACCGTATATTGTAACGTTAAAGGGAGTTTTTAGGATATAAGAATTCCATTATCCACAACAATCGTCTGTCCAGTGATACTATCATTCTCTATAAGAAAAATAACCGCATCAGCTATTTCTTCCGGTTTAACTAATCTTTTCTGTGATGTATTTCTTAATAATTCTATTAATACACCCTCTGAGAAATTATCATTAACTATTTTGGTATTTGTATATCCTGGAGCAACAGAATTTACTTCAATTCTGCCTTTAAATTTATTAGCAAATAATTTAGTATAGTTTTCAACTTCTGCCTTAACCCCACTTGCTAATATTGAATCTGGATTGGGTTTAATTCCATAGATAGAAGATATGTTAATTATCTTACCTTTTTCTATTAGTTTTTCCGCTTCAATCGTGCAAAGATAAACACCCCAACCATTAACTTTATGGAATGATTCATAAGTTTCATAATCTTTGTTATTAGAATAAAAACCAGCATTATTAACTAAAATATCTAATTTTCCATATTCTTTTTTGATGATATCAAATATTCTTTTAACATCCACTTCAGAAGAGATATTCGCATTAATGTAATAAGCTTTAAATCCTCTTAATGCTAACTCTCTCTGTAATTTTTCTCCTTCTTCTTTGGACTTAAAAGAATTAATATAAACTATAGCTCCATTTTTACATAATAACTCAACAATTGCCTTGCCTATCCCTCTTGTTGATCCTGTTACCAGAGCAACTTTATTTTTTAATTCCATATTAGTTATAAACCTGCATCGCAGGTGCTCCTTCATTTACTTCCTTGGAGATTTCTCTTCTTAAAAGAGTCATCTCTCTTGCAGAGATATTATCTCCATCAATTGTGCCAAGATAAAAATTCCATAACTCTGGTTGAGAATCAATATTTCCAATAAGTCTATTTTGATCTCTCTTAATATCTGGTGTTCCTGGTAATGGTGTATATGTGAAAAAATTATAATATACTTTGGTATCAGGAGAAATTCCCTTAACTACTCTTTTTAATTCATAACATCTTTCTTTTGTTTTATTTAACCCATCCATACTTTCATCAGCCATTCCAACAATAACCCCTAAATTTAACATAGGAACTTTTGTATCAGCAATAGCCTCTAAGATTCTTTTTTCAACATCAAAAGTTCTTAATTTCCTTAAACTAGAAATTCCTTCATCAGATAAAGCTTCTAAAGGAACATAACATCTATAAGTCCCGCTGAATGTTCCATCTGGATTTCTTCTATGCTGGAACAAAGCATTAATTAATTCTGTATCTGGTTCTCCATGTTCATTAGCTAACTTCCCAATTTCTAGACCGTTTGCCCATTCAAATGCTAACCCGGTATTTCCAATTAGTTCAGCATATTTTAATACTTCTTCCCTCCCTTCAATATCTCTTTGATAACCTTTTCCAGCTTGCATTCTTGATAAAGGGTTATCTTCATAAGAAAGCATAGTCCTAACTCCTGATTTTTTGAT
>Ga0209343_10004909_pt1 | contig 16410 bp, 17 predicted proteins | sample RifCSPlowO2_02_FD_184026 | JGI IMG/M metagenome (GOLD analysis project Ga0209343, IMG submission 184026) | Groundwater microbial communities from Rifle, Colorado - Rifle CSP2_plank lowO2_0.2 (SPAdes) (version 2) | ecosystem: Environmental > Aquatic > Deep subsurface > Groundwater | place... | reverse complement strand
TGAGCAGGAGATCATCAAGGCCGGGGTACTGCCACGTGAGCAGCTTGAGCACAACGCCCAGTTTCGCGCCGAGATGATGGGCGTGGATGTGCCCAACAACATCTATTCGCACATTTCGGGCATCGACATCGTGCGCGCGCCCGATGCCGCAGGGGAGGGTGTGTACTACGTGCTGGAAGACAATCTGCGTGTGCCCAGTGGCGTGAGCTACATGCTGGAAGACCGCAAGATGATGATGCGGCTGTTTCCTGCGCTGTTCAACGCGCACCGCGTGGCGCCGATTGCCCATTACCCCGATTTGCTGTTGGAAACCCTGCGTGACAGCAGCCCCGCCACCACGGCCGAGCCCACGGTGGTGGTGCTGACCCCGGGCATGCACAACAGCGCCTATTTTGAACACGCGTTTCTGGCGCAGCAAATGGGGGTGGAACTGGTCGAAGGGCAAGACCTGCTGGTGAAGGATAACTTTGTCTACATGCGCACCACGCGCGGCCCGCTGCGGGTGGATGTGATCTATCGACGGGTGGATGACGACTTTCTGGACCCCACGGTATTCCGGTCCACCTCAACCCTGGGCTGCGCCGGCCTGCTGGACGTGTACCGCGCGGGCCACGTGACCATTTGCAATGCGGTGGGCACCGGCGTGGCCGATGACAAGTCGATCTACCCCTATGTGCCCAAGATGATCGAGTTCTATCTGGGTGAAAAACCCATCCTCAACAACGTGCCCACCTACATGTGCCGCAACAAGGACGATCTGGCCTATACGCTGGCCCACATGAAGGAGCTGGTGGTCAAAGAGGTCCATGGGGCCGGTGGCTATGGCATGCTGGTCGGACCGGCCGCCACCAGCGCCGAGATCGAAGTTTTCCGAAAAGCGGTGCTGGCCAACCCGAGTGGCTACATTGCGCAGCCGACACTCAGCCTGTCGAGCTGCCCCACTTTTGTGGAGAGTGGCATTGCGCCGCGCCACGTCGATTTGCGCCCCTATGTTCTGAGCGGCAAGACGGTGCAGATGGTGCCCGGCGGCTTGACCCGCGTGGCGCTGAAAGAGGGCTCGCTGGTCGTCAATTCGTCACAAGGCGGGGGTACAAAAGATACCTGGGTTCTGGAGCCTGACGAAACGCCCCGCGCCACCGCTTTGCCAACACCGTCCGGGGCGTCGATCGCCACGCAGACCCAGACTCAATCTCAAACCAGGTCGTCCTGAACACAAGGAGAAATTTCATGCTGTCACGCACTGCCGATCACCTGTTCTGGATGTCGCGTTATACCGAACGGGCCGAGAACACGGCCCGCATGCTGGATGTGAATTATCAGACCTCGCTCTTGCCCCAATCCAGTGCGGCGGCGCAGGTGGGCTGGAAAGGCTTGCTGAGCATCAGTGAGTTGCTGCCGAGCTACACCCAAACCCATGGCGGGATCAATGTTCGCAACGTGATGGATTTCATGGTCAAGGACGACAGCAATCCATCAAGCATCGTCTCGTGCCTGAGTGCGGCGCGCGAAAATGCGCGGGCGGTGCGCGGCACGCTCACCACCGAAGTGTGGGAGACGCAGAACCAGACTTGGCTGGAGGTCAAACGCATGATCAAGTCGGGTGAGTTTGAACGCGATCCGGGTCAATTTTTTGAATGGGTCAAGTTCCGTTCGCACCTGTCGCGGGGCGTCACGGTGGGCACCATGCTGATGGACGAGGCGCTGCACTTCATGCGGCTGGGTACTTTTCTGGAGCGCGCGGACAACACGGCGCGGCTGGTGGACGTGAAGTTTCATGCGCTGCAAAGTGACCTTTCTGATGCGTCCAATGGCAAGGCGACGGAGTACGACTTCTACCACTGGAGCGCGATATTGCGCAGCGTGTCGGGTTTTGAGGTCTATCGCAAGGTGTACCGGGACATCATCAAGCCCGAACGTGTGGCCGAACTGTTGATTTTGCGTGCCGACATGCCGCGCTCGCTGCACGCCAGCATGAACGAAGTGGTCAACAACCTGGCACTGGTGGGCAGTGAACAATCGGGTGAAACCCAGCGCCGGGCGGGCAAGCTGCGGGCCAGTCTTCAGTATGGGCGCATTGATGAAATTCTGGCGACCGGACTGCATGCCTTCCTGACGCAGTTTCTGGACCGCGTGAACGACCTGGGTGCCAGTATCAGCCGCGATTTTCTGGTTCCAGCCCCCGCCTGAAGTTATCGGGCTGACACGGCTGTGGCAGCGGCTCATTGATGTCATCAAATCAGCGATAAATTCGGGGATAATCCGCACTTGCTAGAGGTGTCGCCTGCGGGTGACTGAGACATACTCTTTGAACCTGATCTGGGTCGTACCAGCGTAGGGAAGCTTCATATTTTCCTTCCTCGCCAGTCTGGCCCATGTCTTCTTTTTTCAGGAACCACATGGCCGCAAAACTTTCATTCTCTGATCTTTGGTCTGATGTCTGCGCGGTGCGCGAACGCTCTCCTCTTGTGCACAGCATCACCAACCTGGTGGTGATCAATTTCAATGCCAATGTGCTGTTGGCGGCCGGGGCGTCACCGGTCATGGCGCACGCGCATGAAGAGGTGGCTGACATGGTGGGCATTGCCCAGGCCCTGGTGCTCAATATTGGCACGCTGGACCCGTACTGGATCGAGAGCATGCAGCTGGCGCTGCGCGCTGCCGCCAGGCGCGGCATTCCCGTGGTGCTGGACCCGGTGGGGGCAGGTGCCACCAAGTACCGAAACGAATCCATTGAACAGCTCTTGATGACGTCCTTGCCGACAGTGGTGCGGGGCAACGGCTCGGAGATCATGAGCGTGGCAGGCTCCACCGCACAGACCCGCGGTGTGGACAGCAGCGCCGCCGCCACCGATGCGCTGGGTGCGGCCCAGTCCCTGGTCCAGCGGACCCAGGGCGTCGTTTGCGTCAGTGGGCAAATCGACCATATTCTGGATGCCAGCCATCGTTGGGCGCAACTGTCCAACGGGCATGCGTGGATGACCCGTATCACCGGCGTGGGGTGCTCCGCCACCGCACTCATTGGCGCATTTTGTGCCGTGCAGCCCGATGCCTGGCGCGCCACAGTGGCCGCGATGGCCTTGCTGGGCGTGGTGGGTGAAGTGGCGGCTGAAAAGGTCATCGCACGTGGCAGGGGTGTCGGCAGCTTGCAAATTGCTTTGTTGGACGAGTTGCAGCTGCTTGACCAGAACACTTTTGAGCAGCGGCTGAAACTCGAAGTCGCTCAGTGGTAGGCACCAGCACCTTGGCACACGGCGTGCGCTTGCAGGCACTGCGTTTGTATCTGGTCACCGACCAGTTCTGCGCCGGTGACCGTACGCTGGCTGATGTGGTGGCCGCGGCGGTGCAAGGCGGCGTCACCTGTGTGCAGTTGCGCGAGAAACAACTCAATACCCGTGATTTTGTAGCCCAGGCGCTGGCATTGAAGGAGCTGCTCGCGCCGCATGGCATTCCACTCGTCATCAATGACCGGATTGACGTTGCGCTGGCCTGTGGCGCGCAGGGTGTGCATCTGGGGCAGAGCGATATGCCGGTGACGCAGGCGCGCCGGCTGTTGCCACCCGAGGTCTTCATCGGCTGGTCGGTTGAGACCCTGGAAGACGTCGCGCGCAGTGCCGAGCTGCCGGTGGATTATTTGGGCGTCAGCCCGATCTTTGCCACACCCACCAAAACCGATACCTCGCCACCGTGGGGACTGGAAGGCTTGCGCCAGGTCCGGCAGGCGACAACCGCACCCTTGGTGGCGATTGGGGGCATTCATGTTGGCAACGCGCGCGAGGTGCTATTGGCCGGTGCCGATGGGCTGGCGGTGGTCAGTGCACTGTGTGCGGCGCAAGACCCCTGTGTGGCGGCGCTCAGGCTGAGACAACTCATCGACGCGGTCTGATCGAGACCCGATAAGCGAGGATTGATTGATGACTACTAATACATTCAAATTTGAGTACCCCCGGGTTCTTTCCATTGCAGGCTCGGACAGCGGTGGTGGCGCCGGTATACAGGCTGATCTGAAAACATTTTCGGCGCTGGGTTGCTACGGCATGACCGCCATTACCGCGCTCACGGCGCAAAACACCTGCGGCGTGCGCGCGATCCATGCCGTGCCGCCGCAGATGCTGCGCGACCAGATCGACGCCGTGATGGAAGACATTGGCGCTGATGCGGTCAAGATCGGCATGTTGCACTCGCCGGAAATCGTGCAAACGGTCGCCCAGGCGATTGACCGGCATGCCATGCAGCATGTGGTGTTCGACCCGGTGATGGTGGCCACCAGTGGGGCGGTGTTGATTGACGACGCTGCGATCGAGGTGCTGGTGCGCGAGTTGTTTGGCCGCGCCGCAGTGATCACCCCCAACCTGGATGAGGCCGCGCTGCTGGTGGGCTATCCCCTGGGCTCAAAGCAAGACATGGAGCGGGCGGCACTTGACTTGCTGGCCAAAGGCGCGCGCGCTGTTTTGCTCAAAGGAGGTCATTTGCCGGGCCACAACGTGATGGACTTGCTGCTGAGCGCCGGCGGTGAAAAACTCTGGATGGAGGCACCACGCATTGACAGTCCCAACACCCACGGCACCGGCTGCACCTTGTCGTCGGCCATCGCGGCCCATCTGGCCTTGGGCGCTTCACTGCCCGATGCCGTGCAACAGGCCCGCAACTTTGTGCGCGAGGCTTTGCAGGCGGGTGCACAGGTGCATACCGGCAAGGGCAGTGGCCCGCTTAACCATGGCTACGCACCGATTGCCATGCGAGCGCGTAAATCTTGATGTTTTTTTGAGCGGCTCTGCTCACTGCTCGAGCCCTTAACGCCGGTTCTTCTTGGTGGAAGTTCCCATGTTTTCCCGGTTTCTGTCAATTCGGTCCTGCCTGCGACTATTTTCACGTTCCATCGCCTTCTTTTTTGTATAGCCGGAGTTGTCAGCCCATGCCCACCAGAGCACGGCCAGGCCAAACGGGGCCAGTACAAGCCACCAATTCCATGCCGCCACTGGGCCGAGCGCCAGATACTTCATGACGAGAAAAGCCAGCCCCAGTCCTAATAAATACATATCAAAATCCTGTCATTTGTTGCATGTCATTACGGCGGTGAGTGTCAACGCCAATCAATACAATGGCGTTCATCAGCTTTAAACCAACCGATAAGGTGTCAATGATTAAACATTCCATTCTCGCTTTAATTGCCTCTGTCGCGGTAACTCTTCCTGCATGGGCCGATCTGGCGCTTGCCAAATCCAAGAATTGTCTGGCCTGTCATACCGTCGACAAAAAATTGGTGGGTCCAGCGTATCAGGATGTTGCGAAGAAATACGCCGGTCAAAAAGACGCGGCGGGCAAGCTGGCAACAAAAATCATGAAGGGCGGCTCTGGCGTCTGGGGTGCGGTGCCGATGCCGGCCAATACGCAGGTCAACGAAGCGGAAGCCAGAAAACTGGCAGAGTGGGTTCTGAGCCTGAAATAAGTCGCCGAATCGATTGTTCCGTGGCACCTGCGCGTAACGCCCTGCATCTCAAAGCGCGGGCTCAGATGCCATGGCCAAGAGCCTGGCGTTGATCTTGGCTTGTAGAGCATTTGCCATGACTTCAGGATTTTCAGCGGCCACCAGGGCACGCACCACCGCAATCGATCCCACGCCGCAGTTCAGCACGTCCAGCAGTTTGCCGGCGTCAATTCCCCCAATCGCCACCTTTGGGTAGTCACGCATCAGCCGGGCATAAGCGCCTAGTCGTGCCAGGCCTTGCGGTGGTGTCTGCATGCGTTTAAGCGTGGTGGCAAACACCGCACCCATGGCGATGTAGCTCGGACTGTAGTGATCTGCCCGCAGCATCTCGGCGTAACCGTGACTGCTCAGACCCAAACGCAGGCCCGCTACCCTGATCTTTTCCAGGTCTGCTTCGACCATGTCCTCCTGCCCCAGATGCACGCCATAGGCCCCGGCATCGATGGCGGCTTGCCAATGGTCGTTGATAAAAAGCCGGGCGTTCGTGCCCTTGACCGCCATAACCGCAGCGCGCACTTCACGGGCAATAACCACGGTGTCATCGGATTTGAAGCGCAGTTGAACGGTGGATACGCCAGCGCGTGCCATACGCCCCACCCAGGCCGCATCGGGCAGGACCGCGTACAGGCCCAATTGACGCGGGCAGGCCGCAAACGCAGTTGGGCGCGGCCAGGCCTGCAGACTGAAATCCTCTGGCTGGTCGGGCCAGGCCGTCACGTCAAAACGCCCGGTGCGATCAGTCTGGTTTTGCCAGGCCCGTGCCACGCATTCGGCATCCGCCTCAATGAAACCCAGCGCCAGGCAGGCGCTTTTGGCGGCGCGGTAAACCGCTGCATCACAGGTGAAGGTGGCGGTGGCTGCGCGCTGCGATGCGCTGGCGCCAGGCGCCAAAGCGAGATCGGCGTGGGCCGTGACGACGGCCTGCACCATGCTGTCATGCTGGGTCATGTAGCGGCTCCCAGCTGATGCCAAAAGGGTGTGCCCAACACGGGGGTGCTGGGCTGCGCCGCCTGCTGCTCGGGCATGGCGCCGCTCAAAAATGCAGTGCGTCCCGCCTGGGTGGCCGCGGCAAAAGCACCTGCCATGGCCACCGGGTCTTGCGCCAGGGCCACGGCGGTGTTGAGCAGCACGCCGTCAAAGCCCCATTCCATCACCTGGCAAGCGTGTGATGGCAGGCCCAAACCGGCGTCCACGATCATGGGTACGCTCAGGCGCTCACGCAGGGTGCGCAGCGCATAGGCGTTGATGGGGCCTTTGCCGGTGCCAATCGGCGCCGCCCACGGCATGATAGCCTGGCAACCTGCGTCCACCAGGCGCTGACACAGCACCAGGTCTTCAGTGCAGTACGGCAGTACCTTGAAGCCCTCCTTGATCAGCTGGCTGGCCGCCTGCACCAGATTCAGGGTGTCAGGCTGCAAGGTGTAGTCGTCGCCAATGAGTTCGAGCTTGATCCAGGGCGTCTCAAACACCTCGCGTGCCATCTGCGCGGTCGTGATGACCTCCTGCACGCTGTGGCAACCGGCGGTGTTGGGCAGCACCGGCGTACCCAGTGTTCTTAGCAGTTCCCAAAACCGGTTGGGAGTATCCGGGTCGCTGACGTTTTGCCGCCGCAGTGACGCGGTGAGCATGGCCGGTTGGGCCAGGCGCAGCGCCGCTTCCAGAATGCGCGGCGAGGGGTAACGGGAGGTGCCCAGCAACAAGCGGCTGTTAAAACGCTGGCCGTACAACAGCAATGGATCGGGGCTGGGGGTCTCTGCGCTTGAATTCAGGGAGGTCATTGACATGGTGAAAATCTTCCAAAACGTTCAGGGACCCCTAACCGCCAGTGACCGGTGCAATGATGTCGATCCGGTCGTCGTTCTGCAGCCGGGTTTGGCTGTAGCGGGTTTGGGGCACAAACTGCAGGTTCACGGCCGCCGCAAAAGGCGCCCGCGCTTGCAGCAATTCAATTGCATCGGCCAGTGTGGCACCCTCAGGCAGGGTGTGCCGGGTCTGGTTGATGATGACGTTCATGGCAATTGGTGGATCGACAGGGCAAACTCGTTCGCCAGCGGCGATGCGCCGGTTTCAAACAGTTCCAGCGCCACATCCAGCAGGGCCGGGGCCATCAGGTAGCCGTGGCGATAGAGGCCGTTGATCTGCATCACGCGCGGGCCCAACTGGCGGATGCAGGGCAGGTTGTCGGGCAAGGCTGGGCGGCACTGGGCGACCAACTCCACAATGCGCGCCTCGCCAAAACCACTGTCCACCGTATAGGCGGCGCCGAGCAGCTCCAGCGCGGAGCGCACGCTCATCGGTGAGAGGTCATCGGACTCAATTTCGGTGGCGCCGACCAGAAAATAGCCGTCTTGTTTGGGCGCGATGTAGATCGGGTAGCGCGGATGGAGCAGTCGTGTGGGGCGCGACAGTTTCACGTGCGGCGCCAGCAGCGTGATGATCTCGCCGCGCACGCCACGCAACGCGGACCACTGCGGGTGCGCACCCAAGCCCCGGCAGTCAAATACCCAGTCGGGCTGCCCCGGTTGCCCCGGGGAGAAGTCGCTGAGGGCGCGTGGACTGTTCCAGTGAATCGTCACCTGCAGTCGCTGGAGTTGATGCAGCGTGGCGGCGAGCAACTGGTGGTTGTCCAACTGGCCTTCGCCCGGCAGGTAGAGGCCTTGTGAAAAATGCGCACCCAGACTGGGCTCCAACCGTGCGATGCCCGCCGCATCCAGCGGCTGCGCGATGGGCAGCGTCGGCAGGCGTTGCGCCGTGGCATCAAGCTGGCGTGTAAAGCGTGTTGCCTCAGCCACATCTTGCCGATGCCAGACCACCATCGTGCCCTGCTGCTGAAAGAACACCGGCTCATCCAAATGCGAAATCAGCGCAGGCCAGCGGCCGAGTCCGTACACGCCCATTTTCACCACCGGGTCCTCGGCGACGGCTGACTCCGCCAACGGCGCCAACATGGCTGCCGCGGCACGGGCCGCCGAGTTCAGCGCCTCGGGGCCACCCGCATCAAATAATTCAAGCTGGTGGCCCGCACGGGCCAATTCACACGCGAGCAAGCGCCCCATCAGACCGGCACCCAAAATAACGATGTTCATGCGGGTTCTCCCAATTGATTCATGGACACGTTGGCGCGTGTCAACCAGGCCAAGCCAAAGGTCAGTGCCAGCGTCGGTAAGGCAGCACCCCATTGCGGCGCCCATTTCGCCAGCAGGTGATAGACCGCAATGCCAGCCAGCCACAGCAAAGCGGCACTGAAGTCCACCTTGCGCTGCATTGGTTGCAAGCGCACTGAAACACCGCTGAGGCGCCCCAGAATTACCCCGTACAGCGGCACAAAAATCGAGCTCAACAACAACAAAAACGGCTCCAGACTGTGCATCGGCAACACCAGTGCCAGGCCTGTGCACAGCAGCGCCAGCCCAAGCCCCCATTGCCGCACCGTCCATGACGACTTGATGCTGTGCGCCGACACCGCGCCCGAGTAGACATCGCCATAGGCGTTGTCAATTTCATCCACCAGGATCAGGCTCAGCGCGATCAGCCCGCCTTGTGCCAGCAGCAGGGCACTGACCAGATTGGCATCGGGCTGCGCCACACTGACCACCATCACGCCGAGTGCGTAACACCAGATGTTGGCCAGCGCGTAGCCGAGCCAGGTGCCGCTCAGGGCGCTGCGGCCTGACTTGCCGTAGCGCGCATAGTCGGCCACCAGCGGCAGCCATGACACCGGCATGGCGATGACCAGGTCCATCGCCGAGAGCATGCCCATGCTGCCATCGCCCTCTCTGGCCCAGAACGCTTCAAGCCCCTTGCTGTGCAGTTGGCCGCCAAACTGCCAGGTCAGCCACAACAGCGACGCAATCACCAGCGGCAGGCCGACCCGGCTGATGACTTTTCGCACCAGTTGCGTCATGGAGCCTGCCAGCAGCAGCGTCAGCACGGCGCCCCATAACAGCGTGGTGACGACGATGCCGCCCGTGCCCTGCAGCGACAGGCCCAAAGATTGTTGGGCGATGGCGGCCGTGCCATCGCGCATCACCACCAGTTCAAAGGTGGTCCAGCCGATGAGCTGGGCCAGGTTCAACAGCACCGGCAAACGTGCAAAGTAACTGCCATAGGTGGCGTGCATCAGCCCGGCGCTGGACAGGCCGCTGTCGCAACCCAGCTTGGCCGTCCAGGCCAGCAGGCCGGCGCCCAGCAGCGATCCCAGCACAATGGCAATCGCCGCATCACGGCTGCCCACGGCCGGCACCAGGTAAGCGCCGACCTGCATCACCAGCAGGCCCACGCCCAGGCTGAACCAGAGGGAAGCGTGGTCATGCCAGGTAAAGACCCGCCCAGCGGTCCCCACTGGCGTTAAAGCCTGGTTGACGTTGTCAGTTAAGTTTGTATTTGCCATCTATTTGCTCCATGCAAAAAAGTTGGCAGGTTGGCCGAATCTGAAAACGCAGTTGTGTCAGCAGAGAAGGCGGCGACACCGGTGTTCAGACTTGCTTCCCTGCGCGAGGATTACCTCAGTCAGGTTCAAAGGGACTTTCTCAGTCACCCGCTTTCATTAAAAGCCTGGCAACACCCCTAGCGAAATGCGCTCCAGCGAAAGAGCGCGATGCAGATTCTACTCAGTCAAATACCGGCGATTCGACCCCCAACACTTTGTGCAGCTTCGGACTGGTGGTGGTGTACTGCAAAAAGACCTTTTTCTCGGGTGAAATGATCGGCATGGCGCCAAAGGCGGCGAGTGCGCATTCATGAAAGCCACTCAAGATCAGTTTCTTTTTGCCGGGATAAATGTTGATATCGCCGACGGCGAAAATACCGGGCTCGCTGGTGGAAAACTTCTCGGTGTCCACCTTGAGCTGTTTGCGCTCGATGTCCAGACCCCACTCGGCAATGGGGCCGAGTTTGGGTGACAAACCAAAAAATACCAGTAACACATCGAGCGGCACGACACGGGTGACGCCGTCAGCACCGGTGACTTTGATGCCGGTCAGCAGGCTGTCCTGGGCTTCAAAGCCGGTGACTTGACCCACGATGAACTGCATCTCCAGCGCGTCGCACAGTTCGCGCATCTTGGCCACACTCGCCGGCGCCGCCTTGAAGCCGTCGCGACGATGGATCAGGATCACGCTGGCGGCTTTGTTGGGGCCCTCCTTGACAAAGTCCAGGGCCCAGTCGAGGGCAGAGTCGCCGCCGCCGACGATGACCAGATTCTTGTTCGCAAAATCGGCCGGGTTGCGCACGCGGTAAAACAATTGTGAGTCTTCAAACACCTCCAGGCCGTCAACCTTGAGGGTGCGCGGCTGGAAGGCGCCCACGCCTGCAGCAATGAAGATGGTTTTGCTCAGGAAGCGTGTGCCCTTGGAGGTTTCCACAAAAAAACGTCCGTCGTTTTGTTTTTCCACCACCGTGACTTCCTGCCCGTAGTGAAAGGTGGCACCAAACGGCGCAATCTGTTTCAGCAGGTTTTGCGTCAGTTCCCGGCCGGTACAGACCGGCACCGCCGGAATGTCATAAATCGGTTTGTCCGGATAGAGCTCAACGCATTGGCCGCCGGGGTAGGCCAGCGAATCGACCACATGGGCCTTGATTTCGAGCAGGCCGAGTTCAAACACCTGAAACAGCCCGACCGGGCCGGCACCGACGATCACGGCGTCGGTCTCTAGGGGGTCTTGATGGTTGCGCACCGGCGGGTCAACGAATCAGATACGGCAGCTTGCCGGTCTTGTCTTTCCACTCTTCGGCCTCAGGCAGCGCGGGCTTGCGCTTGGTGATGGTTTTCCAGCCTGGTAACTTGGCCAGCTCGGCGTTGATTTTGGTCATGTGTTGCTGATCTTTGGGCACGTCTTCTTCGGCGTAGATAGCGTTGACCGGGCATTCGGGAATGCAGACGGCGCAGTCAATGCACTCATCGGGGTCAATGGTCAGAAAGTTGGGGCCCTCGCGAAAGCAGTCCACGGGACAGACATCAACGCAATCGGTGTACTTGCATTTGATACAGGCTTCAGTGACGGTATGTGTCATGTTGTGTTTTTCGACAAGGTGGGTGAAAAGCAGTGATTTTATTGGGTTTCAAGATCGATTTATCCAAATTGACCTTGCATGCCATGGGATTACTTGAACGGAGTCAATTGATCAACACCGCGCCCGAGGTTTTGTGCGAGGCTGTGTCCACCAACACCAGCGCACCCAGCACCCGGGACTGGCTAAAGGGCCGCGCCGCTATCGGTTCTTGCAGCAGCAGTTCGACATGGCCGATGGCATTCGCGGCCAGCGCCGTGGCTTCTTCTTCGGCCAGGGTGTTGATGTCGAGCTTGTGCACGATGCGCTTGACCCGGGCTTTGACCCAGCGGTGCCCATGCAGCGCCCAATAAACGCGACCCGCAACCAGCGGCTCGTCGTCCATCCAGGCAACGGTGACCTTGAGTTCGCGGCTGGGTGCCAGGCTGGTGCTGGCTGGCACGGTATCGAAATCATCCTCGGCCATCGGGGTGTCTGCTGGAGCAGGTTCAACCGCCAGCAGCCAGTCGCCGCGCGACACATCGACCTCACGGTCCAGCACAATGCCGGCGCTGTGCCCGGCGGCCACCGCGCCGGGTTGGCGTGTGTGGCCCAGCACCTGCGCAATGCTGGCGCTCTGGCCGCTGGGCAACAGTTTGACGGTTTGCCCGACGCGGGCAAAACCGGTGGCGACACGGCCCCAAAAAACACGCCGACCCTGGGAGGTATCGCTGCTGGATGAGAATTTTTCGACCCATTGCACCGGAAACGCCAATGGCAAACCGGTGTCAGCCGGGGTCACAGGCAACAATTCCAGAATGTCGAGCAGACTCGGGCCGCTGTAGCCGCACCAGCCCTCGGCCGCCTCCACCACGTTGTGTCCCTTGAGCGCAGAAATCGGCACGATCGCCGCCACCTCAATGCCAGCGGCTTGCGCAAATGCCGCCAGCGCGTGGCTGATATTGGCAAACGCCAGTGCGGCCTGGCCCGCCGTCTCGGGCTTGGCCGTGTCTTCCAGCGCATCGAGCTTGTTGACGGTAAACACGATGCTGTTGACGCGTAGCAAGTGGGCCAGCAGCGAATGGCGGCGGGTCTGCGGCAGCAGCTCCAGGTTGGGGCTTTGCCATTGCAGTTTGGTGGCATCCACCAGCACCACGGCGGCATCGGCGCTGCTGGCGGCGGTGACCATGTTGCGGGTGTATTGCTCGTGGCCGGGGGCATCGCCAATGATGAATTTGCGCTGCGCGGTGTTGAAGTAACGGTAGGCCACGTCGATGGTGATGCCTTGTTCGCGCTCGGCCGACAGGCCGTCGGTGAACTGCGCCAGGTCCGCCTCGCCGCTCTTGGAGACGTTGGCCAGTTGGTCCAGCAGCACCGAGCGGCTGTCGATCAACAGGCGGCCAATCAGCGTACTCTTGCCGTCATCGACGCTGCCGCAGGTGATGAATCTGAGGGCAGAAACAAAATCCGTTCGCCCTGAGCTTGTCGAAGGGTTGGCTTCGACAGGCTCAGCCCGAACGGTGGTTGGCTCATCCTTGGGAATAGTGAATGCGGTCATCGTGTCCATCAGAAGTATCCGTCTTTCTTGCGCTTCTCCATTGAAGCCTCAGAGGTTTTGTCGTCCATGCGGGTCGCGCCGCGCTCGCTCACATCGGCGGCCAGGGTCTCGATCACGATGTCGTCCGGCGTCGCGGCCAGGCTCTCCACCGGGCAGGTGCAGGTGATGTCGCCCACGGTGCGAAACCGCACGTTGCGCGTTTGCACTTGCTCTCCCGGCTTGGCCGGGGTCAAGTCGGTCACCGGCACCAGCAGGCCTTTGCGCTCCACCACCGCCCGTTGGTGCGTGTAATAAAGCGAGGGCAGGGCGACCCGTTCACGGGCGATGTACTGCCACACATCGAGCTCGGTCCAGTTGCTGATCGGGAACACCCGGAAGTGTTCACCCGGGTGCAGGCGGGTGTTGAACAGCGTCCACAGCTCGGGGCGTTGCTCTTTCGGTTGCCACTGACCAAAACTGTCGCGGTGGCTGAAGATGCGCTCCTTGGCGCGCGCCTTTTCTTCGTCACGCCGGGCCCCGCCAATCAGCGCGTCAAAACGGAATTCTTCAATCGCTTCGAGCAGCGTGACCGACTGGTGCACGTTGCGGCTTTCGCCCGGATGCGCCAGCCGCACGGTGCCACGCGCCATCGAGTCTTCGACGCTGCGCACAATCAGCTCGGCGCCCAGCTCTTTGGCCCTGGCGTCACGGAAATCAGTGACCTCATGGAAGTTGTGGCCGGTGTCGATCATCAGCAGCGGGTAGGGAATGTGGCCGCCGGTTTTGCTGTCCATAAAGGCCTTTTCGGCGCACTTGAGCATCACCAGCGAGTCTTTGCCGCCGGAGAACAGCAAGGTCGGGCGTTCAAAGGCGGCCGCCACCTCGCGCAGGATGAAGATGGTTTCTTCCTCCAGCGCATCGAGATGGGCGTTGCTGAGATGGTCAGGGCGGGGGTGGTGCGTCATGGGTTGCAGCAGGTTGGAAAGTATCGGGGCATTCATGTGTGGGCCTTTTCTGGCAGCGGGCTGGCTTTGATATGCAGGCCGCATTCTTTGGCTGTCTCGTCTTCCCACCACCAGCGCCCGGCGCGAAAATCTTCGCCAAGGCTGATGGCCCGGGTGCAGGGCGCGCAGCCGATGCTGGGGTAAAACTGGTCGTGCAGCGGGTTGTAGTCAATCTTGTTGATGGCGATGAAATGCCAGACGTCACCCCAAGTCCAGTTGGCCAGTGGGTTGAGCTTGACGCGGGTGGCATCTGAGGTGTCGATCAAGGGCACGTCCGCGCGCGCGCCGGACTGCTCGCGGCGCAGGCCGGTGATCCAGGCGGCTTTGCCTGTGAGGGCGCGGTTCAAAGGTTCCATCTTGCGGATATTGCAGCAGGCTTTGCGCAGATCGATGCTTTTGTACATCGCCTCCTTGCCTTCGCGCGCCACAAACTGCACGACCGCCTCGGTGGCCGGGGTGAAGACCTCCACCGGGGCGCGTGACGAGGCTTTGAGGCGAGCCAGCAAGTCAAGCGTCTCGGTGTGCAGCATGCCCGTCTCCAGCACAAAAATGCCAATGTCGAGCTGCAAGCTGTTGATCAGGTGTGCAATCACCATGTCTTCGGCGCCCAGACTGCAAGCCAGCGTGACACGTGGTGCAGTACCTGCGCTCAGCGGTGCGTAGTCACGCGCGGCCTGTTGCAGCACTGCAGTTGTCTCAAGCAGTTTGGCTTCAAAGTTGCTTGAGGCGCGGGCGTTGAGATCAATGGCGCTCATGCCGCAACTCCTTCGGTGTTTTTGACGCCGGCAGACACGCCGGTTGCAGCCGCGAACAGGGGCGCTCGCTGCGCATCGCCCTGGTAAAAGCCGCTGAAGCGCTCAAGCTGGCGCTGCGCCTGCTCAATGTCCTGGTCGGCGCGCAGCACGGCGGTATCAAAGCCGCTGCGCTGCATTTGCAGCACTTGGTCGATCAGCACGTCCCCTAGGGCAATAATCTCGCCCTTGAAGCCCAAACGGCGGCGCAGCAACAAGGCCTGGCTAAAGGCGCGGCCATCGGTGAACTTGGGGAAGTTCAGCTCAACGCGGTCCACCCCAGCCAGCGCCACGGTGCGCGGGTCGGCATCGTTCGCCAAATTTATGGCATTCAGGCCTGTAGCCACCGTGGAATAAGCGTTAGCAGCTATCAATTTAAGAGTATTTTGCATACGGATTTAATCTCAATCGGTCAAGGCATCGGCCGTGGTCAGATGAATATGGAGTTCTTTGCCGCTGTTGCCGGTCTCGCTGCGCACTTGGTTGGCGGCAGCGCGAAACGGCTCCAGCCCGAGGCGCCGCACGGTGGCGATAAAACGCTCACCCGGCAAACGGTGCAGGCGGTAGGTGTCCAGCAGCGCCTCCACCACATCGGTCACTTCAGACGCCGCAAATGACGGTCCAATCACCTTGCCCGGCACGGCGGCGCCAGACAGTGTGCTGCCGTCCGAGCCGCCGAGCGACACCTGGTACCACTCGCGTCCATCTTTATCGACGCCCAAAATGCCGATGTGACCGCTGTGATGGTGGCCGCAGGAGTTGATGCAGCCGCTGATGTGCAGGTCAATCTGGCCCAGGTCAAACAGCTCGTCGAGGTCCTGGAAGCGCTCGCTGATCGCCGCGGCCACGGGAATGGACCGAGCGTTGGCCAGCGCGCACAAGTCGCCGCCGGGGCAGGCAATCATGTCGGTCAGCAGCCCGATGTTGGCCTTGGCCAGACCGGCTTGACGGGCCGCCTGCCACAGGGCGGGCAACTGGTCGGCGCGCACCCAGGGCAGCAGCAGGTTTTGCTGGTGCGTGACGCGCACTTCACCGGCGCTGAACCGGTCCGCCAGATCAGCGGCGGTATCCAACTGATCGGCGCTGGCGTCGCCTGGGGCCTGACCCAGGCGCTTGAACGACAGGGTGACGGCGCGTAAAGCGGGGTTCTGGTGCGGTGCCACGTTTTGCTTGAGCCAGCGCTGGTACTCGTTGGCGTCCTTGTCCGACCATTCAGTCGCTTCTTTTTTAATAGCTTCTTGTCCTTGATGCGCAAGGGCAGGCGGCCTGAAGGATGCTGAAACCCGGTCCAGCTCGGCCTGCGGAATCGTGTGTGGCGCGCCGTCGTGGGTCAGGATGTCCTGGTACTCGGCCTCCACCTCGTCGATGAAGCGCTGGCCCTCGGCCTTGACCAGAATCTTGATGCGCGCCTTGTACAGGTTGTCGCGTCGGCCCCAGCGGTTATAGACGCGCACCACGGCTTCCAGAAAGTTCAGAATTTCGTTCCAGGGCAAAAAGGAACGGATGGTGCTGGCAATGACCGGTGTGCGGCCCATGCCGCCCCCCACTTGCACCTTGAAGCCGATCTGGCCGTCCGCATTGCGCAGCAGGTGCAAGCCGATGTCA